>FWWL01007615.1_pt1 | contig 14594 bp, 10 predicted proteins | sample 2228331 | NCBI WGS metagenome assembly FWWL01 (sample SAMEA103939775, study PRJEB20133) | metagenome
CGTCACACGCGCCACGATGACAGGCACGGGGCAATTGCCCAAGTTTGAGGAGGACCTCTACCGAATGGATTCGGATGATCTCTTTCTGATCCCGACGGCAGAGGTTCCCATCACCAATCTCCACCGAGATGAGATTCTGGGCGACCAGGATCTGCCGCTTTACTACGTTGGTTATACGCCCTGCTTCCGGCGCGAAGCCGGCTCCTACGGCAAAGAGACGCGAGGCATCACGCGCGTTCACCAATTCGACAAGGTGGAGATGGTCAAACTCGTGCGCCCCGAGGATAGCTTTGCGGAGCTTGAAACCCTCGTGCGTGATGCGGAGGACATCCTGCAAGCGCTGGGGCTGCACTATCGCGTCGTGGAGATCTGCACGGGCGACTTGGGCTTTTCCAATTGCAAGCAATACGACCTCGAGGTGTGGGCGCCAGGCATGGGCCGCTACCTTGAAGTTTCTTCCTGCTCGAATTTCACGGACTTCCAGGCGCGACGAGCTAACATCCGCTTCCGCCGTGAACCAAAGGCGAAACCGGAATTCGTGCACACGCTCAACGGCAGTGGTTTGGCGCTGCCGCGCACGATGATCGCCATCCTCGAAAACTATCAAACGCCCGAGGGAAAGATTGTCGTGCCGGAGGTTCTGCGGGATCGCATGGGGACGGACGTGATCGGATGAGGCATCGGCGCCTCCCGTGCGCCGCTCGTGCGGCATGAATTCGGGATAGGGCGCAAGAGTAAACAGCTCTGAAATGCCACTTCTCAAAATCCTGCATTATGGCCACCCGCTGCTGCGGGAAAAAGCTTTTGACGTCAAAGGGGTTTCTCGTCGCGAGCGCGAGCTCATTGAGGCCATGGCGGAGACGATGTACAAGTCGGGCGGGATTGGGCTCGCGGCGACTCAAGTGGGTGTCCTCCAGCGCCTCTTCATCGTGGATATCGACCAAGAGGAGGATCGGCCAGAGACAAGGCGCCTGCAGGTGTTCATCAACCCAGAAATCGTATGGGAGAGCGAGGAGGACGAACCGTTCGAGGAAGGATGCCTGAGTATCCCCGGGATTCGCGCGGAGGTCTATCGCCCAGGCCGCATCAAGCTTGTCGCGCGGGATGAGAACTTCGAGCCCTTCGAGCTTGAAGCGGGCGGGCTCCTCGCCCGGGTCATCCAACACGAAAACGACCATCTCAACGGTGTGCTTTTTGTGGATCGCCTCGCCTTGCTACGCCGCACTGAGATTGCGGGCGAACTCAACAAGCTACGGCGATCGACGCTTGAGGAACTGCATGCGCTCGAAGCCGCTGAATATCCGCTCGTGGTGGGCAATCGGTAGGCTTTCTCTGGCGGCCCAGAGGCCCGACCCTTTTCTTGAGCGGTGCCTCTCGCAAAGGAGACACGACAGAGCATGAAATTCTGTCCCTAAGGAGATCATGGGGGTCTCTCATGCTCTTTTCTTCGTTGCAATGGAATTTCGGCGTTTGCGTGATAGTGGGCCATGGATTCGAGCGGCGAAGGCAAGGTTGAGCGACAAGCCCCGAGCGCACGCACGTCGTCAGCGGCGGCACAAGAAGCGAGCGCGCCCGCATCCCCATTTCTCAGCGTCGTCATCCCAGCTTATAATGAAGAGCAACGGCTCAAGGAGTCGCTCCCTCCCGCACTGGCCTATCTCGCGCAGCAGCCCTACTCATGGGAACTCATTGTTGTGGACGATGGAAGCTGCGACCGAACGTCGGAAGTGGTGCGGGAGCTTGCCGGCGGTCGCTCCAACATTCGGGTGCTTCGCAACGAACCCAATCGCGGCAAGGGCTACTCAATACGCCGTGGTATGCTCGAAGCTCATGGAGAATATCGCCTTTTCAGCGACGCAGATTTTTCCACGCCGATCGAAGAGGTGGAAAAGCTCTGGAAGGCTGTGGAGGAAGGCTACGACGTGGTGATTGGATCGCGCGGGCTGGCTGAATCGCAGCTCATCCGGCGCCAGAATCTTTTGCGCGAAACGATGGGGCGGGTCTTCAATTTTCTGGTGCAGGCTCTTCTTGTTCCGGGCATTCGCGACACGCAGTGTGGATTCAAGCTCTTTTCGGCGCGAGCAGCGCAAGCCGTCTTCCCCCGCCAAACACTCGACGGTTTCTCCTTCGACGTGGAAATTCTCTACCTTGCTCGGCAATCGGGTTTTCGGGTGAAAGAAGTCCCGATTCGATGGATCAATTCCCCGGCAACGAAAGTCTCCCCTTTGCGCGATGCGACGAAGATGTTCCTCGACCTGCTGAAGCTGAGACTGCGCAGCAGAACCCGGTCGTGAGCATGATCGCACTCCGGGGGCGCATGGCATGCTGGACATGAGATTCGGGCGCCTCACATCGCGGGTTTTTGTGGTGGCAGCGGGGCGCCTTGCTATTCCCGGGGCGGCGCTCGTGACCAACATGTACCTTGCCCGAATTCTGCCGAAAACGGCGGTCGGCCAAATCCAGGAAGTTTACGTCCACCTTCAGATTATCCTTAACATTGCGGCTGTCGGAATTCAGACCAGCCTCTACAATTTCTTGCCTCGCTTGCCCCTCGGGCAACAACGCCGGCTTGTGGGTCAAAGCCTAGGGATCCTCGGAGCCTTGGGAGCCGCAGCGCTAGCTCTGGCTTTGGCGGGGGCTCCGCGACTCGCTGAGTGGTTAGGCAACCCGAGCGCTGCCGGGCTTATTCGGGCTGGCGCTGTGGCATTGGCCGTCAGCTTGCTGGCAACGATCTCGGACCCTTTGTTTCTTTGTCACGGGCGTGCTGACCTCAGCGCGCTGAGCACGGTGTTGGGAACGGTGACGCAAGTTGGGGTGGTCGTGCTCTGCCTTCGTGGCGAGCACCAGCTCAGCATCTTCTTTTGGGCGATTACCCTGGGCCAGAGCGTACGCCTCTTATGGGGGCTTGGTTTTGCCGTCCGGCGCCTACCGCATCAATTCGCAGACCCGGGAAGAAGTGCGCTTCTTTGGGAGCAGCTTGTTTTCGTTTTGCCAGTGACGCTCACATCCGTAGTCGATAGCTTATCAAGTTATCTTGATCGCTTGCTTGTTGCCCATCTCTTTGATGCTGCCAGCATGGCCCTCTACACTAATGGCGCCATCGAACTGCCTTTCATTGGCGTTCTCATTGGCGCCATCTTGCCTGTGCTTTTGCCCCATCTGGCCGAGCAACTTGCGGCGGGCCGCAAGGAGGAAGCCCACGCCGTTTGGGGGCGCGCTGTGCGCAAGGTGGCACTCATTCTCGTGGGGCTCTTTTGGCTTTTCCTCTGGATCGCCGAGGATTTCGTCGTTCTGCTCTTCTCTGAGCGCTACCGCGAAAGCGCGCGCTTTTTCCGCATTTACCTTCTTCTGCTTCCTTTGCGTTCGATTGCGTTTATGCCAGTGCTTTATGCGTTGGGGCAAGCGCGCGTTGTGCTGGTGGGCGCCGTGGCGGATCTCGTTCTCAATTTGGCCTTCTCGCTCGCTTTCATTTTATGGGCGGGATGGGGCATGGCAGGGGCAGCATGGGGAACGGTCGTGGCCACGATGATCCAGGCTCTTTTCTATCTTGAAAGTATCCGGCGGGCAATGAACCTGCCATGGTCGCGCTTGCTTCCGTGGCGGACACTCTTCGGTGATTGCCTGGTGGCCGCTCTTTGGATGCTACCGTTGGGTGGGACGCTTGTGCTCGAAACGCCCGCGTGGTTGCGTCTGGTTCTCGCTGCGCTTCTCGCGGCCACTTATGGGCTGGCCGTTGTGCTTCCGCGCCTGCGCGCGCCCGAACACGAGCAAAATCGTAGCAAACTTGGCGCGTAGTCATGTAATGGATAGCTGAGAAGACCAACGAGGAGACCAGCGATGGCGTACCAGGTCATCCATAACGTGCGCGTGTGGGGCACGCCGGACGAGGAATCGCTCAAGCAGATCATCCGCTGTGCGTCCTCAGGCGATGCCAAGCGGGCGTGCTTGATGGCCGATCACCACAAGGGCTACTCCCAGCCGATTGGCGGTGTGGTGGCCTACCGCAACATGATTTCTCCCTCAGGCGTCGGCTACGACATCGCATGCGGCAACAAGGCTGTGCGCACGGATTTGCGCCTCGATGACATCCGTCACAAGATCCCGATGATTGCGGATCTCATCGCCCGCGAAATTGAGTTTGGACTCGGGCGCAAGAACCCTGAACCCATTGATCACTCCTTGTTTGAAAGCCCGACGTGGAGAGAAATCCCCGAGCTCAGGAAGCTCAAAGATCTTGCCTACCAGCAACTCGGTACAGTGGGGGCGGGGAATCACTACGTGGATGTGTTCGTGGAGGAGGCCACGGGCGATATTTGGGTTGGGGTGCATTTTGGGAGTCGCGGATTTGGCCACAAAGTGGCAACAGGTTTTCTGAATCTCGCCCATGGGCGTCCGTTCGATGCGCCCCCACGAGGGGAAAATATGGATGCGCCGCCTACGCTGCTGCGGGTCGACACCCCGCTGGGTCAGGCCTACCTCGAGGCCATGAAGCTTGCCGGCGAGTATGCCTATGCGGGACGCGACTACGTCGTGGCCAAGGTGCTAAAACTTCTCGGGGCGCGCTCCACCTATGAGGTGCACAATCACCACAACTTTGCATGGAAAGAACGCCATGGGGGCGAGGACGTGTGGGTCATCCGTAAGGGAGCGACCCCGTGTTTCCCGGGCCAAGAATCTTTCATAGGGGGCTCGATGGGCGACATCAGCGTCATCGTCCGCGGTAAGGACAGTCCAGAAGCCCGCGAGGCCTTCTATTCCACCGTGCACGGCGCAGGACGTATCATGAGTCGGCGGCAGGCGGCCGGAAAGATGGTGTGGCGCAAGAAGCGCCGTGTGGGCGGTGCCATTAGCGAAGAGCGGATGCGACGCGCTGTGCAGGAGTTTGGCGTGGAACTGCGAGGTGGGGCGCCGGACGAAGCACCGTTCGTTTATCGCAAGCTGAGCGATGTGCTCGCTGCTCATGAGGAGATGATCGACATTCTTCACGTCCTCAAGCCGATTATCGTAGTTATGGCCGGCCCAGATATAGTGGATCCCTACAGGGATTAGCACTGGCGCTCTGGGGGGAAGGGCCGGCGTAGACGGATCTTTTTAGTACCTCGTGCTCTTCTCCTATTGGAGGGAAGCTAAGAGGTCGCTCGATGCGAGCGCCGATCGGTTTGAGAAGAGGCGCGCCTTTCGAGAGAAACGGGAAAGCACTGTGACGGCGCACAAACCTATCGCCAGGAACTCTTCAGCAAGAACTTGGCGCCTGTGCCAGCGGCAACCATAATGGCTTTCACTGGCCGCAGTCCAGAGGCTCCAAATGGGTGCCGATTCGCGGCTCAGCCGGCAGATGCCACGATTTCGCTTGCGTGCAGAAATTTTACGGATTGACTCAACATGATACGTCGATTAATTTAGGGTGTGGGACAAGCTGGGTTCGTTGAACAAAGCAAATGCGAAGAACTCCCTACCGGGAATTGCTTTGCCGTCTCGCTTTATTCTGGGGCGGCACTTGTTGTTGGTTCTCCTCGTCGCCGCGTTTGTCCTACTGATTTTTGCGTGGGGCTCTCTCCTTTACCTGCAGCAGCTCCATCGCAAAGATGACCTGTTGCTGTCGCGAGGAACTCTTATCACAGAAATCCAGAAAGCCCACGATGCCTTGATACACTTATCGCTAGGACGTCAGGAGCTGGCAGCGCGCGGCAATTGGATTGCGCTTCACAGCGCCCTTCATCAGCCCCTGCTCGAGGAAGGCGGGAACCTCGCTCACGCTCTCGAACGCTGGGGCGATAAAGCAGCAAGCGAACCTCTCAGCCAAATCAAAAGCGAAGCTGCTGCATTGGAAACAAGTCTCACTTATGCGCTCCTACTTCACTTGGCGGCTTACGATCTGCTCGAACAAACAACCATGCCCGCGGGGCGAGCTGTTGAACTGAGCCCAGAGGAGCTGGCAACCAGCCCCAGTCTCAAATTCGCCAAAAGCCAGGACATTCTCAATTCTCCGGAGATCTCTGAAGCCTTACGGCGTCTCACCATGCGGCTCATGGATCTGGGTCATTCGATTCAAAGTCGCACAGCGACCGATGTTCATCGAGAGGCGCAGGTGGCTCTCATGTCCCTGCTTCTCGTGACGGTGGTTTTCGCAGCTGTCGCTTTCCTCCTATGGTATGGCATTGTTGCTTCAAGACAAACCCGATCCCTCATTCAAACGTTGATTGAGCTTGGAGAACGGTTGGCTGGATGTGACAATCCTCGCGAAGCTGCCGAAGCGCTGGCCGCCGCCACGGATAGACTTGTCGGGTGGGATGCCTTTGGTTTGTCATTCTTTGAACACGAACATGGGACCCTGCGGGACGTCCTGTGGGTAGACCTTATCGATGGCGAGCGCCGCGATGTGACAAAGCCAGATGACTCGACCCCGCTCACCCCATTTAGGCAGAAGATTCTCGAAGGTCAAAGCTTCCTCTTTACTGGCCCCATCTCCGAGGAGCCTGTGGAGCCTTTTGGCTCGGGCCGGCGATCGCAGTCTTCACTCTTTGTGCCCGTACGATCGAAAAAGAGAGTCCTGGGTTTTGTCACTCTTCAGAGTTATAAGCCTTATGCCTATACTTTGTCGGACCTTGAGCTCGTCGAGTGGCTTGCGGCGCGGATGGGGGCTGCCTTTGAACGCACCCACCTTTCTCAACGCCTTCGGGAGAGCGAAGAGCGCTACCGCCTGCTCGTGGAAACGAGTCTCGACGGCATCTTCATGGCTGATCAGGAACAGATTTATTTTATGAACCGTGCATGTGCGGCTGCATTTGGCTACGATTCTCCGGAAGACCTCATCGGACGCGTCAAGCCCGCGGATCTGATCAGCCCAGATCAGCGCGAAACGATGATGCTTCTTTTTCGCGAACGGCTTGAGGGCAAACGGGTAGGAGAGCTCTACCGGTGGAAAGCCCGGCGCAAAGATGGGAAGGAAATTTTCGTTGAGTCGCTGGCCACACCGGTTGAGTTTCAGGGAAAGCGCGTCCTTTTGGGAACCCTGCGCGACATTACAGATCGTGAACTCGCACGCCAAGAGCTTGAGAAGGTTCATCACATCTACCAGCAGGCCATCCAGGCGGCCGGGGCGGTCCCCTATCGCCTCGAATTCTCCACAGGTCGATACGAATTCCCAAGCGAAGCCATCAAAGAGCTGACGGGCTTCTCCGCGCAAGAGCTGACCTGGGAGGTCTTTGCTGAGCGCATCCGCGAGCGTCGAACGATTTTTCCGGTGGTGGATCCCGAGGAGCTGGAGCGGCTGGCACAACTCGAGCAGTCGCTCCCGCCCGAAGAGCTCGCGCGTCGCGAGCGGCTCCGTCGACTGACGAGCGGAGAGGCGAATCTCTATCGCGCCGAGTACAAGTTTGAGCGTAAAGACGGTCGCCTTTTGTGGATCCTCGACTCCGCTGTCATGGAGACCGGGGGCGAAAACCAGGTTTGGGGAAGCGTCGGGATACTTCAGGACATCACTTCGTTGAAACGTCTCACTTTGCGAATGAGTGTGACCGCGGAGCTCACGAGTCGCCTTGCCGCCGCTCAAACTGCATACGAAGCCGCCAAACTCTTCGTCGATCATGTCCGTCGTCTGATCTCATTCGACTCTTGCTCCGTGATGCTTACCCGCGCCCATGACCTGGCCCCCGAAGCTGTGTACGCTGAGGATATTGTGGATGGTGAGCGCAAGGAGGTGGCTGGCCCCCCCACAATCTCTGAGGCAGCGCGCAAGGCCATGCAAGGGCATCCCCAACTTATCCTGAGGAAGTCTGAGGAAGAAGCGGAGCAGGAGTGGATTCCTTTTGGAAACACGAAGAGGCGTTCCCTGTCGATCATCATTGTCCCGTTGCGCATTGGTGACAATGTTGTGGGCTTGGCCGGATTCCACAGTTATGCGCCGAATGCTTTCTCCGCCGAGGACCTGGAAGATCTGACCGTGCTGGGCGAACAGTGCGCTGCTGCTGTGGAACGCGTCCTACTTTTTGAAAAGCTTGCAGCGAATGAAGAGCAACTCCGCGCGCTTTGGAGGACGACGCCTATTGGCATGCGCATGACGGATGCCGAGGGAATCGTCCGCATGGTCAACCCAGCCTATTGCAGACTGGTCGAGCTTCCTGAGGAAGAGATCCTTGGAAAACCCTACGTCGTCGTCTATGCGCCTGCTGAGAGGGAACATATCCTGCGCGCCTATAAGGAACGCTTCGCCAAAAAGGAGATCGAAGAAGTCGTCGTGCGTGAACTGGAGCTTTGGGATGGGAAAAAGAGAACGCTTGAACTCTACTCGCGATACGTCCGCACGGCGGCAGAAGAAATGCTACTCTCGGTCGTGCTGGATAGGACACGCGAACATCAACTTGCGCGGGAGCTCATGGCCAAGCAAAAGGAGCTGGAGCAGCTCGCCTCCCACGACATGCTCACTGGCCTCAAGAATAGACGTTTGGCGCTCGAACTACTCGACCATGAAGTGGAACGCGCCAAGCGCCTGCGCCATCCTATCTGCGTTCTCATGATCGACCTTGACCACTTTAAACAGGTCAACGACACCTACGGTCACCTGACGGGCGACGACGTGCTCAAGCATTTTGCCGAAATTCTCCAACGCAATTCACGGAGCGTGGATATCGTGGCGCGCTACGGTGGAGAAGAATTCCTTGTGGCGATGCCTGAGACTGGCCTGGATGGAGCTTTGATCTTCGCCGAGAGATTGCGAAGCGCTGTTGAAAAAACCGAATTTCTGACTCGCGACGGGAAGATCATTCATCTCACGTGCAGCATCGGTATCGCCGAGGGAACCCCAGAACTCTTGGACATCGATCGACTCTTAGCGCTCGCGGACAAGGCGTTGTACGAGGCGAAACGTCAAGGACGCAATCGCGTCACCGCGGCATGACAATTGGTCTTCGAAGGGTCAGGGGCACTACGTTGCCGCGTGGGGCGTCTGCCGCCAGGATCACAACTTTTCGCTCCTCATCGACTCAACCCAACGCTGGAAGCATTGCCATGGCAATGGGAGACCAAGATGCGCCCGAGAGATCAAGCGGGATCATCAAGCGTAGCGATTACGGCGACCTCTTGCGCTTACAGCCTCTGCGGCGATAGGTAAAGAACGAAAATTCCTTTGCCAGAGGCGAGGCTGGTGGCGAGCGCCTCGGTCTACAGCACAAATGGCGAATGCTCCTACCTTGAGCATCAGTATCGGAGAGTTTCTTCGATGGAATTGACTTCCGCTCTCCGGCTCATGGACGAACAAGCAAAGCGGGTGTCAATTCCCCGTGTCACGAAGGGGGCTCAGTATTCGATTTGGACGCGAGAAACTCTGGGAGCTCCAAGTTGCTCAATCGATGGGGCTGCACTCTCACCGCCGGGCACTGTGGGATAAACGGGCGGATGAGTGTACGGAAGAAGCGGCAAATAGTTGACGTAGTGGCGAAGGCGGGGGCCAGAGTTGAAATCGTTGGGGAGCCCAAATCGGGCTGTGAAGGTGTAGCCGCGCGAGGCATTTTTAGGCATAACGTAGGAATCGCATCCCGCCACACTTGTGACCCAGCTCCAGAAGCCGAACCCACCGCGCGGCCGCGGCGTGCAAACATGGTGAGATTCACGCGGACGCGCTGCGAGGGAGGGATTCTCGTCCCAACAGACTTGGCTCCACCCCAGCGCTGGAACACAGCCGACTACAGCTATCGCCGTTGTCATCCACGTCAATTTCATGGCGCACTTTCCTTTTGTTGTCGTCGCGACGTTTGCGATTCACCTCCATCACGACACGGGCCTTGCGGGAAGGCAATAAAAAACGCCCCGTGAGCAACGTCGAATCAGCGCGTTAGCTCATTGAGTTGCTGAATTCGCACGCGCGCCGTATGGGCTTCGACCGAATCAGGCGCTTCCTCAATCAAGCGGCGATACTCAGCAATCGCGCGCTCGTATTTGCCCGAATCCTCCAGGAGCAGACCATAGGAGAGGCGCAGTTTGGCACGTCCTTCATAGTTAGGAAAATCGGTAAAGATTTTTTCAATGACGGCGACAGCTCGAACGTGGTCACCTAGCGCAATAAGCCCTTGGGATTGCAGATCGAGAAGCTCCGGACTCTGCGGCGTGAGAGGTGATGCTTCGAGTTTAGCCAAACCCGCAGCAAAATTGCGATAACGATAGTCTGCGGCAACTTCTTCGCTGAGTTCATTGATCTGGCGGAGGGGCGAAACTGCCTCGGGAGTGGGTTGCGCGGAAACCGGCTGACTCAGGGAACTGGGCGAGCCCGGGCTAATCACTCCGCGCAGTTCGAGCTCGGTGAGATAGTCGGATCGTGGAAAGAATTGCCGCAGCAAGGCGACATTTTTTGCCACCTCCTGAGGATCCTGTTCCACGAGAGCAGCTAGGAATAAGGCGCGCGGCGCCAAGCGCGACGAAGGATAGCGCTGGGCAAAGCCGCGAAAAGCAGCCGCCGCTTCAGTGTGGCGTCCTTCACGAGCCGCCGCGAGCGCATTGAGATACTCGATGCGAGCGGTGTCGTTGGGCTCAACTTCCGGAGGCGGTGCCACAAAATCGGCGCTCGTCAAGCGAGGGAAAGTCAGGCGCGGTGTGGATGTGGGGGCGGCCACCTGATTCAAATGCGAAACGATGGGAGATGGTGCTGCCCCCCTGACATTTCCAGAACTTTCGGGACTCGCAGCTCGAAGTGACGCTTCGAGACTAGGGCCCACTTCACCGCCCTCGAAGGCTGGTTGGCGCGGAACACCGGCTGGTGTGGGTGAAGCGAATGGTTCGGAGCCAACCTTGTGTTGTTCAGAATTCCGCGCTGCATAGAAATTGGGAAGAGAAGGCGAGGACGGAGGGGAAGCCGAAGCGTTTGGGTCACCTGAAGGCGAAGCTTCAGCGCGGGAGATACGATTCGGACCGGCTGGGCTGTTTTCACCCTCTGCCACTGGAGGCGCGGAGGCTGGGCGCTCGCCAGGCCCAGGCGGTGGCAAGAGCACAGGCGGCGTGGGGGTCGGCTCTGGGGCTTCGCGTTCTGCGGGGGATTTCGGTTCCGGGACGAGCCGCCCGACAAGCGGCAACCTCCGCAGAATTCCGCTTCGCTCTCCCCGTCGTGCGCCAGGGTCTGCGCCAGTCTCAATCGCGGGTGAGTCGTCGACACGCGGGGTCGCAGCCGGGGCAACTTCTTCCGACGCTGAAGGCACTTGCACCGCGTTACCTGAACGAACGGGCGTTGCCGGCGCAACCGGCGGTGGACCGCCAATCTGGACTCGGGGGAGCGCTCTCAGCAGCGACCGCGGATCCGTGGTTGTGCTCTCTTGGGTCACAACCGTGGCTGCTGGACCGGGGGCATGCACTGGGCTTGAAGATGGCTGCGCCCCAACGGGGTCGGCATATGTAAGCGTGCTCCCCACAAGGAGGCCTACGGGGAGGGCAACCGCCGCCGTGAGCGGCTGACGAAAGCCGCGTGTTCTTTTTCTGATCATAGCCTTATCCCTGGCCAAGCGTAGGATTCTGCCTTTCATCAGAAGCAAGGATCACGCCGCCACCTGGTCGGCATTGCGGGAAGCGCCTCCCTTCCTTACATTTGCTTCTACCGAGGCGAAGCCCCGCACATGAACTCTTACGGCTGCTCGGCACAACACGCTCCTCAGGGCATTTCCGTTCACGAATCTAGAAGTCGTTGTGTTTTTCCAACTTCACAACGATACGGTTGCCTCTGCGCTGGATCGTGAGCCTTGCCATAACGCGTTGCCTCAACTGCTCTGGTATGCGCTCGGTCTGCCAATGGCGTTCTCGAGTTGCCCTTTCTTCAGCATTCGCAGGATCGCTTACCACAATGGCTTTCAAAGCATAATAAGCGCTTCCTGCGGCGTGCTGGGCAACATGAGCCGTCGCCACAGCATGCCCAGCGGCACGGGCTGCAAAACATGCTGTCGCATGACCTTGCGCTTCACGAGCAGCAGCGTGAGCGGCAAGAGCCGCTTCCCTAATCACAGCCAACCGGAGTTCGCCGGTGCTAACCCGATTACGGCACGCCTCAATAGCTTTGCTGGGCCGATCATCTCCCGGATTGGCGTTCTCCAAGAGCGCGAGCACTCGCTCGGCACACTTAGCTGCCCAGCTTGCTAGGAGACGTTGGTCTTCGAGATTGTACTTTATATAGCGCAATCTTCAATAATGTTTCCACTGCACACTGCAGGCAATCAAGCCTTGAAGTGCAGACCTTCAGCTAGCACTTGAAAGCGAACTTGGCGAGTTATTCGGTGGGAGATGCCATGAGAATCGGACAGCAGAAGAACAGCGGGCTCCCTGGCGCAAGGTTCGTTGCTGGGGTGGCCATAGCAGCCACTCTTCTCGCCTGCGGGGGCGATGGCGAAAAAAGCTATCAGCGCAAGGTGGTGCGGGTCGAGCCGACCTCTACGCCTCTCGTTCTGCGAGGCAGGCCAACCCCTCGCCGCACTTACTCCACGCCAAAGCCGAGCCCATCCCCCCCGCCCAAGGTCTTTACTGCGGCTGTTTCATCTCCGACACCCTCGCCAACCCCGTCTCCGCGACGTGGTGCGGTAGCATCGGCAGGATCTCGCGCCTTGCTGGTGACCACTCATACTCTGGCAACACTGAGAGCAGATGAGAAGGAGTTTCATCGGATCGAAGGCAAGGGTTTGGCGGGATGCCGCGTCTTTTTGCGCCGCTATGGTGCGGAAACGGAGCTCATCCCTACGCGTAAGAGCGAAACACTGATAGAGTTCCGCAATCTGCCGCTTGTTTTTCTCGAACGAGGCACAACCTACGACTTAGTCGTGCGAGATGCCATGGGTCGAGAATGGCTTTTCCCAGAAGCCGTGACCGTGGCGACTCGCCACTAGGCAGAAAACAATGCGCAGCGGATCCCATCTCGACGGATCCGCTGCGCTCGTTCAAACAACTCGAGGCGAGTCTAGGATGCCGCGTTCTCAGGAGCGTGTTTCTTCCTCGTCTGGAATAATCTCTTCCTCGACGGGCTCAGGCGCTCCCTCACCAAAATAATCGACTTCTTCCTCTTCCTCGCTGGCCACGTCTTCGTCGTAGCGCATGCGACGCTCGAGGCTTTCAATGTCGACGGTCGGCGGCGGGGTCGGCAGCTCGGTTTGCAACTCGAGGCCGCTATCGGCGCGCGCTAGGAGTCCCTCGCTCACACTCTCGGCGATTTTTTGCGAGATAAGTTTGACGGCCCGAATGGCGTCATCATTGCCAGGGATAACCCAGTCAACCATGTCGGGATCGCAGTTCGTGTCGACAATGGCAACAACGGGAATTCCCAGCTTGCGGGCCTCTTTGACGGCGATTTCTTCTTTGTTGGGATCAACGACGAAGAGGACGCCAGGCAGGCGCTCCATCTTCTTGACGCCAGCCAGGTTTTTCTCCAAGCCCGTCTTTTCGCGCAAGATCATGGCTTGTTCTTTTTTCGAGTACTGGTTGATCGTGCCATCCTCGACCATGCGCTCGATTTCCAGGAGACGATTGACACTGCGCCGCACTGTGCGGAAATTTGTGAGCATGCCCCCTAGCCAGCGATTGTTGACGTAGAACATATTGCAGCTCGTGGCCGCTTCGTAGATGGAGTCCTTAGCTTGTTTCTTCGTGCCCACAAAGAGGACGGTCTGTCCGTCGGCCACGGCGTCGCGAACGAAGCGGCAGGCTTCGCGCAACATCTTGAGGGTTTTCTTGAGGTCGATGATGTAGATGCCGTTGCGCTCGGTGAAGATGTAGGGCTTCATCTTCGGGTTCCAGCGGCGGCTCTGGTGCCCGAAGTGCACACCGGCTTCGAGAAGTTGCTTCATGCTAACGTTGACCATGAATGATCTCCTTTCGGGTTATTGTCCTCCGCACTCGCACAGGAATTGAACGCCCGCGGGGTCAACATCAACGAGCGCACCCGCATCCCTTAGCGATTGCGTGTGAAATGGACAGAAACACTTGCCCTGGGCAGGTTTCTGTCGGTTTCGGTTATACACATCAGTTCCGATTATTCAGGCGCGCTACGTCGAACCACTGGGCCCAACGCTTGACACATTCCTTCTTGGCTGGAGCGTTGTTTCTGGCTTGCAGATGCACTTTTTGCCGAAATGGGTATTGCGGTTGCAAATGAGCGAAGACCGAAATCCGACACAATCTGCTCCCGCGACAGAGATGCCCGCGCTTCGACGCGTTCCGGGTGGGCTCCTCGTGGCGTTCGAAGGTATCGACGGCGCAGGCAAGACAACACAGGCTAAGGCGGCTGTGGAGGAGCTGCGGCGCCGCGGCTACGACGCCATTTACTTGCGCGAGCCCACCGATGGACCGCACGGACGCCGCTTACGCGAACTCATGGCCCACGGTCGCGGCTCCGTCAGCCCTCAGGAAGAATTCGAGCTGTTTTTGGCCGACCGAAAAGATGACGTGGAGCAGAACATTCGCCCGGCTCTGGAGAGCGGCCAGATTGTCTGCATCGACCGCTACTATCTGTCGTCGATGGCGTATCAAGGCGCGCTTGGTCTTGATCCGGAAAAGATTCGCAAGGCGAACGAAGAAATTGCCCCACAGCCCGACGTGATTCTTTATTTTCGGGTTCCTCCGGAGATTGGAGCACAGCG
>FWWL01005053.1_pt1 | contig 14592 bp, 12 predicted proteins | sample 2228331 | NCBI WGS metagenome assembly FWWL01 (sample SAMEA103939775, study PRJEB20133) | metagenome
ACGCTGACGACTCGGACCCGTTCCGAGAGGCCCGGCAGGCCCGGTCGCAACCGACAGATGCCGCGGATGACGAGGTCGACCTGCACGCCGGCCTGGGCGGCCTCATACAGGAGGCGGGTGCATTCGTAGTCCTCGAGGGCATTCATCTTGAAGATGAGACGGGCGGGACGGCCGGCGCGGGCGTTTTCGATTTCCCGTTGAATCCGCTCCACGATCGCCGAACGGAGGTTGGCCGGGGCCGCGAGGACGACATCTGTCCGGAAGTGGTCACCGTACCCGGTGAGCAGGTTGAAAATGCGCAGGATATCCCCGCAGATGCGGGGTTCGGCAGTGAACAGGCCGAGGTCCGTATACACCCGGGCGGTGCGGGAGTTGTAATTGCCGGTGCCGATGTGGGCGTACATGGTGACGCCGTTCGCCTCCTCCCGCACGACGAGGCAGATCTTCGAGTGAATCTTGAGGTCGGGCTGGCCGTAGGCGACGTGGACGCCGGCCGCCTCGAGCTTTCGCGCCCAGAGGATGTTGTTCGCCTCGTCGAAACGGGCGGTGAGTTCGACGAGGACGGCGACCTGTTTGCCACGTCCCGCTGCATCGATGAGCGCCTCGAGAATCGGTGAATCTGGGGACGTTCGGTACATGGTGGCCTTGATGGCCAGCACGGAGGGGTCCTCCGACGCTTCCTCCACGAATCGCACCACCGTGTCGTCGAACGACTCGTACGGGTGATGGACGAGGAGGTCGCGCTCGCGCAGCGTGGTGAAGAACGTCGACTGATCCCCGTTCCCGGCGAACGCAGAGGGGACCGCAGGGGTGAAGGGCGGGTCGCGCAGCGCCGCGATGTCGAGCTGCGCCAGCTGCATGAGATCGTGCAGGCCGAGCGGACCGGCCGAACGATAGACGTCGCCGGGTGTGACCTGGAGTTCTTCGAGCAGCAGCTCCATGCGGGCCGGCGGCAGCTCGCCTGTGATTTCGACTGAGACGGCCTCGGCGAGCCGACGGCGTCGCAGCGCGCTTTCGATGAGCTCCAGCAGGTCGTCGGCTTCCTCCCCGGGCGTCCCGGTCTCGGCGCTGCGCAGAACCCGCAGCGCCTGCCACTCGGTCACCTCCATGCCGGGGAAGAGCATGTCGCAATGCGCCGCGATGAGGTCCTCGAGCAGGACGAAGCGAAGCTCGCCCGCGTCGACAAAACGCGGCCGATTCGGCGGAATCTTGACGCGGGCGAAGCGGTCCTGGCCGGTGACCGGGTGCCGCACGTTGAGGGCGAGCGAGAGCGACCCCCCCGAGATGAACGGAAACGGGTGCGCCGGGTCGACGACCAGGGGCGTAAGTACCGGGAAGATGGAGTGCTCGAAGTAGGCTCGCAAGCGCTCGCGCTCGGCTGGCTCGAGGTCTGCGTAGCGCACGATGCGGATGCCGTGCTCGCCGAGCTCGGGGAGCAAACCTTCCCGCCAGGTGCATTCGGCATCCTGTCGCATCTGGTGGCAGCGGCGAACGACGAGCTCGTACTGCTCGGCGATGGTGAGGCCGTCGACGGTCTGGGCCCGGGCATCGGTGGCCAGCATCCGCTTGAGCCACCCAACGCGCTTGGCAAAGAACTCATCGAGGTTGCTGGCCGTAATCGCGAGGAACTTCACCCGTTCGAGAAGCGGGTTGCGTGCGTCACTCGCCTCGTGCAGGACGCGCTGGTTGAACTCGAGCCAGCTCAGCTCGCGATTCAGGTACAGGGCGGGATCGTCGAGCTGCCACGCGGGTGGCGCGGACAGGGCCGAGGCTGTGTCCCGGGCAGCGGTTTCAGGGCCTTCCATGGTGTCCTGCTGTTCCCCGAAACACTACCACGGCGCAGCCCGGTGCGGGTTAAGGGCTCTCGGGACGAACAATTGTCCCTGCGCCATCGAGCTGCCGGAGCGTGCCGGGCCGCCGACCGTCGACGACCTGCACCTCCACGCCCAGCGAGGCGGCATGGAGGCAGGCTTCGACCTTCGGGATCATGCCGCCGGAGATGGTGCCATCGGCGACCAGGGCACGGATACGGCCGGCTTCGAGGACGGGGATCCGCTCGCCTTCGCGATCGCGGACACCATCGACATCGGTGAGGAAGACCAGGCGACGCGCGCCAAGCGCGGCCGCGATGTTGCCCGCGACGGTGTCGGCGTTGACGTTTACCAGTTGGTCGGCAGGAGTTTACCAGCTGGTCGGCAGGAGTCCCGGGCACGACGCCCACCGGGCTGATAACGGGCACCATCCCCGCGCCCCGCAGGGCAGCGATGGGCGCGGAGTTGACCCGGACCGGCTCGCCCACGAACCCGAGGGCCGGGTCGGCGAGCCGGCACTCAAGCAGCCGGCCATCGGCACCGCTGAGGCCAACCGCGGGGGCGCCTGCTGCGTTGAGCGCCGTGACGATGCGCTTGTTCACGAGCCCGGCAAACACGGCTACAACGACGGGAAGCACCCGTTCGTCGGTCACGCGGAGCCCGCGCTCAAACCGCGAAGGGATCTGCATGGCCTCGAGCCAGCGGCTGGCCTCGGCGCCGCCGCCATGTACGACCACGGGCACCTCCCCGGCCGTGACGAGTGCTGCGATGTCCTGGTAGGTGGTGTCGGCGGCGCCCAGGGTGCTGCCGCCGATCTTGATGACGATCGGGGCGCTGCTCATGTGTGGTAGTCCGCGTTAATCCTGACGTACTCGGCCGAGAGGTCGCAGCCCCAGCCAGTGGCAACAGCCGTGCCGACGCCGAGATGAACGGCGACCGAGACGGTTTCGGCCCGGAGCGCCCGCGAGAGCTCTGCCGGGTCGAACTCGGTCGGGCGACCGTTCTGGAACACGCGGGTACCGCACAGGTCAATGGCCACCGCATCTTCGTTCAGCTCGACCCCCGACCGGCCGACAACGGCGGCGATACGACCCCAGTTGGGGTCCGCCCCGTGGATGGCCGACTTGAGCAGGTACGAGGTGCTCAGCAGGCGCGCCAGGTGGCGGGCTTCGGCCTCGGAGGCCGCGCCGGTTACAGTGAATTCGACGAGGCGGGTTGCACCCTCGCCATCGCGCGCGATTTCGCGGGCGAGGTGGGTGGTGAGGGCAAGGAGTGCCGCCCGGAACGCGGGGGCGAGCGGGTGGCCATCGTCGAGCGCTTCGCCACCAGCCGCACCGTTGGCGAAGATGAGCGCCGTATCGCTCGGGCTGGTGTCGCCATCGACCGAGACCATGTTGAAGGAGCGATCGACGGCATCGGCGAAGGCGGCTGCCAGGAACCGCTGCTCCACCGGGGCATCGGTCGTGAGGAAGGCGAGCATGGTCGCCATGTTGGGATGGATCATGCCTGAGCCCTTGCAAGCGCCGCCGATGGTGTACGGCCCAAAGCGTACGCTTGCGTGCTTGGGCCGGGTGTCGGTGGTCATGATGGCCCGGGCAAACGCCGGCCCGTTCGCGCGGTCGAGGGCAATGTGGGGCATGGCCGCGGCGAGCTTTTCCATGGGCAGGAAATGGCCGATGACGCCGGTGCTGCAGACGAGCATCTCCTCCTCGGGGATGCCGGCGTGGGCAGCAGCCAGGCGCGCCAGGGTGTAGCCGTCCTCCAGACCACGCCGGCCTGTGCTCGCGTTCGCCACGCCGGCATTGACCACGACACCGCGCGCTGGGCGGGCGGCCAGCTTTGCTCGGTCGATATCGATGGAGGCAGCGTGCAGCCGGCTGCGGGTGAAGGTCGCGGCCGTCGTGCACGGGAGTTCGGAGCAGAGGATGGCAAGGTCGAGCTTGCCTTCGCCGTATGTCTTGATGCCGGCGTAGGTGGCCCCGGCGATGAACCCTGCCGGGGTCGTGACGTGGCCAGTGGGGTCTACCTGCATCAGGGGTACACCGCGGGCGCCAGCAGGCCGGCCGCCTGGTCGAGCCCGAGCATGAGGTTCATGTTTTCGATGGCCTGGCCGGCGGCGCCCTTGCCGAGGTTGTCGAGCACGCTGGCGACCACAAGCATCCCGTTACGGCCATCGACCACCGGGTGCACCAGGCAGAAATTGGTGCCAAGCGTGTGCTTGGTATGGGGAGGCGTTGCGACCACCCGGGTAAACGGTGCATCCCGGTAGAACTCGCGGTAGAGATCCACGACCTCGGCCTGCGTCACCGATCGGGCAAGGGGTGCGTAGCAGGTGGCGTGGATGCCGCGTGTCATGGGCACCAGGTGCGGGACAAAGGTCACGCGCGGTTCATCCCCGCCTCGCAACGCGCCAAGCTCCTGTGCAATCTCTGGCTGGTGGTTGTGATTCGCGATCTTGTACGCCGAGACGTCCTCATTGACCTCGCTGTAGCCGAACCCGCCGCCGCTCCCACGGCCTGCGCCGGAGATGCCCGACTTGGCGTCCACGACGATCCCGGGCTCGATTAAGCCCGCACGCACGGCGGGAGCCAGGGCGAGGATGGCTGCGGCGGGGTAGCACCCCGGGTTCGAGACGATCCGTGCTGCCCTGATCCGATCGCGGTTGAGTTCGGGCAGGCCGTAGACGGCGTCAGCGAGCAGGTCCGGGGCAGGGTGGGGCTGGCCACCGCCCAGCCACTGTTCGAACGCACCGGGCGCCTTGAGCCGGAAGTCGGCAGCGATATCAATAACGCGAACCCCAGCACGCGCAAACGGAGCGCAGACCTTCGCGCTCTCTGCCGTGGGCAGCGACGAGAGAACGACGTCGACGTCAGTGTCGATTGTCTCGCTGATCGGCAGGTCGCCGTACAGGGCGAGCGAGGGGAACGCCTCACCGAGGCGACTGCCCGCGAGGGAGCGGCCGGTCGCGGCGACGAGGCGGGCGCCGGGATGACTCCAGAGGAGGCGTGCCGCCTCCATCCCGGCGTAACCGGTGACGTTGATGATGCCGACTCGGTAACTCACGCCGGAATTGTTACGCGTCGACCGCTCCCGGGCCAGCGACGTCGAGCACCGCCGCCCCCCTGACGCGGCCCTGCTCCAGCGCCAGGAGTGCCTCGTTGGCAGCCTCCAGCGGGTAGACATCGAAGTGCGTGCGGACGGGAATGCTGGCGGCGAGCTCGAGAAACTCCCGGGCGTCGGCGCGGGTGAAGTTCGCCACGCTCCGCAGACTCCGTTCCCACCAGAGGAGGTCGTACGGGAAGGTGGGAATCCGGTCCAGGTGGATGGCGTTGATGGCCACGGTTGCACCGCGATCGACCGCCTCGAGCGCGCGGACGACGACCTCACCGGCCGGGGCGAACGTCACGGCCGCGTCCAGCGGCACCGGCGGCCGTGTGTCATAGCCGCCGGCCCAGGTGGCACCAAGCTCCAGCGCTCGCTGCTGCTCTTCGGGAGATCGTGTAACCACGTAGACCTCACAGTTCCATGCGCGCGCCACCTGCAGAGCGAGCGTGGCGGATGCGCCGAAACCGTAGAGTCCGAGGCGACCGCCCGGCTGAATGCCGCTGACGCGGAGGGAGCGGTACCCGATGATGCCCCCGCAGAGGAGCGGCGCAGCCTCCCGGTCGGTGAACGTGGGCGGCAACCGGTGGACGAACTCGGCCCGCGCCACGGTGTACTCGGCGTATCCGCCATCCCGGTCCCACCCGGTGAACTCTGCCAGCTCGCACAGGTTCTCCCGGCCCTCCTGGCAGTGGCGGCAGCTCCCGCACGACCCCGCGAGCCAGGCGACGCCGACGCGTTCGCCGACCTGCCAGCCGGTGACATCTTCTCCAACCGCCGCCACTACGCCGACCACCTGGTGGCCGGGGACGACCGGGAGCCGGCGGGCAGGGAGGTCGCCGGTGACCAGCTGCAGGTCGGTGCGGCAGACCGCGCAGGCCGTGACGCGGAGCAGGAGCTCGCCCGGGCCGGGGGCGGGTGGCTCCAGCCTGTTGAGCTCGAGCGGGCGCTTGCCGGCGGGCCCCGGCGAGGTGAGACGCATCGCTCGCATCATGCCGGTGCCGGGGCCGGGCGTGCGCAACCAATGATCTCCCCGAGATGGGTGACACCATGCTCCACGCACCACGCTTCCAGGCCGTCGATAACGTCCAGCAGGGCGCGTGGATTGGCGAAGGTCGCGGTGCCGACCTGTACCGCACTTGCCCCGGCCATCAGGAATTCGAGCGCGTCGCGCGCGGTGGCGATACCACCACAGCCGATGACCGGGATGTTCACCGCCCCGGCGACGTCATACACGATGCGCAGCGCGATGGGTTTAATCGCGGGACCGCTCAGGCCGCCGCGCGCGCGGGGGAGGACCGGCCGCCGCCGCTCGACGTCGATGGCCATTCCCAGGACCGTGTTGATGGCGCAGATCGCCGCTGCTCCTTCGGCCTCGCACGCACGGGCGAGGGCCACGGGGTCAGTGACGTTGGGGGTGAGTTTGACGATGACCGGGAGCTCGGTGTTCCGCGCAGCGGCGCGGGTAGCCCGGGCCGAGGCTTCGACGCTCTGCCCAATCTCCATGCCCCCGGTGTCGACGTTCGGGCAGCTGATGTTGAGTTCAATCGCGGCGATGCCCGGGATGCCGTCGAGCATGCGTGCCATGGTGCCGAACTCTTCGACGGTGTCACCGGCGATATTGACGATGACAGGGGTGTCCCAGCGCGCCCACTGGGGCGCGAGCTCGCGCACGCAGGCCTCGATGCCGACGTTCTGGAGACCGATGGAGTTGAGCATGCCGGCTGGCGTTTCCGCCACGCGCGGCTGACGGTTGCCGGCGCGGGGCTCCATCGTGACGCCCTTGGAGACCACCGCCCCCAGGCGGTGGATGCCCTCCGTCCCGAAGTGCTGCTCGAATTCGAAACCCCAGCTGAACGTCCCGCTCGCCGGCATCACCGGGTTGCGCAGGAGCAGGCCTCGCTTCCGCCCCGGCGCCAGGTCAACCGAAAGATCCGGGTTCACGGCCCCAGTGTACCCTGAGAATGCCGCGTGGGGGCCGGGATGTTCCCGGCCCCCACGCAGTGATGGCTGGCCCCGGACTCAGGACTCCGACGAGCGGCGGCCGCGATAGCGGGAACCATTGAGGCTGAAGCTATCGCTATCCCAGAGCGGGTCTTCCGAGGAGTTGCGGAAGTCCCGCTCGACGCCGCACCGCTTGCAGCGGCCGGTGCTGACGGCCCCGTTCGGGGTTTCGATGACCCAGTGATGGCGGCACAGCGCCTGCCCGGGATGTGCTGTGGTGGTTGTTGCGTCTGCCATGGATGCTCCGAGTTGGTGCTTACCGGTCGGTAATCCAGAGTATATCACCGACCGGGGGCGCAGGACCAAGCTACGGTGACACCCCGTAACGCGTGGTAAACCCGGTTGGCCCCGGTTGTGAAACCCGGTACGATCGAGGTGCGGCTGGCTCCGGCGCGGATGCCCGCGCCAGGGACCGAGGCAGCAGAAAGGGCGTTCTGCGGATGACTTCCGCTCCCTCCATCGACCGCGACGCCGTCGTAGCGGCGCTTGAGTCCGTCAAGGATCCCGAACTCCACGCCTCCATCGTGCGGCTTGGCATGGTGAAGGACCTGGCCATCGACGGCGGGCGCGTGGCGCTGACCGTGGAGCTCACGACGCCCGCGTGCCCGCTCCGTGAGACCATCGAACAGGATGTACGCGCAGCGCTCGCCGCCGTACCCGGTGTGGAGGAAGTCGCCCTCAAATGGGGAGCTCAGGTCCGGGCCTGGGCTCCGCGGGAAGGCCAGAAGCCGATTCCAGGCGTGCGCAACATCATCGCGGTGGCTTCGAACAAGGGCGGCGTCGGCAAATCAACTGTGGCGAGCAATGTGGCGGTCGCGCTCGCGCGCGCGGGCGCCAGCGTGGGGCTGATCGACGCCGACATCACCGGCCCCAACCTGCCGACCATGTTCGGGCTCGAGCCGGGACTGCAGGCAGGCTCGAACGAGGGCCTGCAGCCGGTGGAGCGGTATGGCGTGCGGGTGGTCTCGATCGGGTTCCTGCTGCCGCGCGGCACCCCGGTCGTCTGGCGCGGACCGATGATTGGCAGCGCGGTGCGCCAGCTCCTCCACGATGTGCCCTGGGGAGACACCGACTACCTTGTCATCGACCTGCCGCCCGGCACCTCGGACGCGTCGATGAGCATGGCCCAGGACGCCCCGATTAGCGGCGCCATCATCGTCTCGAGCCCCCAGGCAGTCTCGGTCGAAGACGCGATGAAGGCCGTCTCCATGTTCGAGAAGCTGGGAGTCCCGGTCTTCGGGATGGTCGAGAACCTGAGCTACTTCGTGGCGCCGGATACTGGCAAGCGGTACGACATCTTCGGCCACGGTGGCGCGCGCGAGGCGGCGGAGGAGCTCGGCATCGACTTCCTCGGCGAGATTCCGATCGAGCCGGGGGTTCGCGAGGGAGCGGACCGCGGCGTGCCAGTGGTCATCGGCGCCCCGGAGTCGGAGTCAGCGCGCGCGTTCGACCGGATCGCCCGCAATGTGGCGGCCCGGATCAGTGTGTTGCAAAGGATGGGTGGGTAACCCCAACAGCTATGGCATTGAACATCTTCCCGCGGCGCGAGAAACCCGCCGCACCCCCTGCGGAGGTGCTCGCACCTCCGCCGCCCGAGCCTTCCCCGGAAGCACTCGAAGACCCAAAGCCGCGACGACGCCGCGGCACCCGCAAGGCAGCCGACCAGACTACCGCGGCCGCCCAGGCAGCGTCGACGTCCTCTGAACCGGCAGCGCCCGCGCAATCGTCTGCTCCCCAGGGGCCAGAACCGACGCCCGCCCCCCGGCGCCGACGCTCACGTGTCGCCGCCATTGCCGAGACGGCCGAACCGGAGGCCCCGGCCACGGAAGCGCCAGCGCCGCCCGCAGGTCGGCCGTCCACCGGTACGGCCAAGGAACAGCCGGCGAGGCCCCAGGCCGCGGCCAATGCCGAGCCCTCGCCACGGGCAGGGCGCAGCACGTCGCCCGACGGTGCCGCCAGTTCCGGCGGTGTAGCACCGGACCGGGCGTTCAGCCGGCTGGCGAACGACATCGAGACGCTCACGCGCACGCTCGAGGTCCAGGCAGCGCAGCTTGCGCAGCTGGTTCGCGTGCAGGAAGACCTGGCACGGCGCATTGCGCAGGCCCCCGGGGCGCCGGCCACGCCGCCGGCCCGCATTGGCGTGTTCGTTGATGCGGCGAACATCGAGCTGGCGCTCGACCGGCTGAAGCACCGGGTGGACTGGAAGAAGATGCTCGACTACCTGTCCGAGGGCCGCCAGCTGGTCCGGGCGATCGCCTATTCGCCGGTGCACGATGATCCCGGGGTCAGCATCGAGACCCAGCGGTTTGCGGAGCCATTCCTGGACCGCGGATTCCGAGTCGTGACGAAGCCGCTGCGCAGGTTCTCGGACGGGACCATCAAGGCGAACGTCGATATCGAGATGGCCCTCGACATCATGGAGATGCTCGACCGCCTCGATGTCGTCGTCCTCATCTCCGGCGATGGCGACTTTCAGCGGCTGGTGGAAGTGGTCCAGTCAAAGGGCGTTCGCGTCGAAGTGGTGGCGGTTGGCACGAGCACGGCTTCGAACCTGCGCAACGCCGCGGATCGGTTCATCGATATCCAGGCGATCCTGCCGAAGGTCCGTTCCTGATCAGGAGTCGGCCGGCTCGAACACCGGGATGGAGATGCCGGTCGACTGGTCGAGCCAGGTGAGCCGTACGCGCTGGCCGATGAAAATATCGCGGGTTGGGTCCTCGACACCCACGATGTTGGTGAGCATGCGGAACCCCTCGTCGAGATCGACGTAGGCGACGGCGTACGGACCGATGTTGGCGAAGGCGGGGTGACGGTTCAGGCGCACGACGCTAAAGGTGTAGACCGTCCCCAGCCCCTTCGACTCGCGCCATTCGAGATTGGATGAGCCGTTCTTAGGGTTGAAGCTTCGCGGAAAGAAGACAACGTCGCCCGTATCGCGATCCACCTGATAGAGGAGCCGGTGCTCGCGCGTGGCCTCCCAGAAGGGCTGGGTGTCGGGCTCCGGAAAGCGAGGCTGCGGTCGATCGGTCATCGCTAGTCTCCTGCGAGGACGATGGTGCCACCGGTGTGGCTGGTGGCGAGCATGCCGCCGTTGCCGTGGGCGACGGCCAGCCGGGCCCCCGGGACCTGGGCGGTCGACTCGCCCCGGAGCTGCCGGGTGGCTTCGATGAGGAGAAATATGCCGCGCATCCCCGGGTGATTCGAGCTGAGGCCGCCGCCGTCGGTGTTGAGCGCTGGCTTGAGCGGGCTGTCGAACCGGAGGCGCTGCTCGGAAACAAAGGCGCCCCCTTCGCCCTTCTTGCAGAACCCGAGGTCCTCGAGCATCACCAGGACCGTAATGGTGAACGAGTCATAGATCATCGCCACGTCGATCTCGTCGGGGCGGACATCCGCCTCCGCCCAGGCGCGCGGGCCGGACTGCGCCGCCGCGCTGACCGTGATGTCGCGGCCGTTCTCCGAGTAACTGGTCGCCTCGCCCGTACCGATGATCCAGACCGGCTTCTTGCGGCAGTCCCGTGCCACCTCCGGGGCTGCGATGACGACTGCGCCGCCGCCATCGGAAACCATGCAGCAGTCGAGGAGGTGGAGCGGGTCGGCGATCATCCGTGAGTTGAGGACGTCCTCGACGGTGATTTCGTTGACGCCCTGGAACTCAAGGTCCGTCATGGCCTGGACTGCCTGGGGGTTGCGCATCGCATGGGCCCGTGTGGCGACAGCGATGCGCGCGAGCTGCTCGCTGGTCGTGCCGTACTGGTGCATGTGGCGCCGAGCGACCATGGCGTAGTTCGCGATGAGCGTCATGCCATAGGGGTCGGTCATGTTCGCCAGCGGGCTGGGCGCGCCACCACCCATCCCGGCCATGGTTCCGATGCGGCGTGCGTCGCTGTGGGCCGTCGAACCGTAGGTGAGGAGTGCCACCTTGCATCGGCCGGCGGCGATATCGCGCTTCGCGTGGGCAGCATGAAACTCATACGAGCTCCCGCCGACTGCGGTGGTGTCGATGACGTTCGGCCGGAACCCAAAATATTCGGCCAGGCTGAGGCCAGCCATGCCCGGGCCGTCCTGTGCGTCGTACAGGCCATCCACGTCCTTCCAGCTGAGGCCGGCATCCTCGAGGGCACGGGCGGCGCACTCGGCCTTGATCTGCAACACCGAAACGCCGGGGGCCTTTCGCTTCGGGTACTCGTAGATGCCGACAATGGCGGCGTCCCGCCGCTGTGTGACCATGCCGCAGCTCCTGAGCGCTCGAAATTGGGGGGTGCCTTCGCGGGCGGACTCTACGGAGACCGGGGGCGGCCGTCAAACCGCGCCGCATGCCCACCCGGCGCTCTGGTAGCCTGCGCGCCGTGCTGCTCATTGGGCTCGGAGTGGCGTGGATAGCCGGGCTGGTGCCGGTCGCGGCATGGGGTGCGCCGTGGTGGATGGGCGCCGCGTGGACCGGTTCGGCGGCGACGATGCTGGTAATGCAGCAGCGCTCGCGATGCCCCGCGCTCGCTGCGGCGATCGTCCTTGCGGGTATTGCCGGCTGGCGCATGGCGGGCGCGGTGGCGGTCGAGCCCTCGCCCCTCGAGGGGCTCCTCGGCCGGGAGGTTGTCGCCACCGGCGTCGTTGTTTCGGAGCCATCACGGCGAGAGCTCTCGACGGCCTACACGCTGCGGCTGGAATCTATCGAGGCCGGCGACGCGGTGGTGGAGGAACCCGGCACCATCCTCGTATGGTTGCACCAGTACGCTCGCTACCTGCCCGGCGACCGCCTCGAGCTACGCGGCAAGCTGGAAGCAGCCCCGGTATTCGACACGTTCGACTACCGCGCGTACCTCGCCCGACGAGGCATCAGCGCAACGATGCGCAGGCCGCGCGTCACGCTCCTGGAGCAGGGCGATGCCGCCCCGGCCCGGGCCCTGGTCGAGGCGCGACTGGCGCTCGACCGTTCGCTCCAGCGTGCCCTCCCGGAACCTGAATCGACACTCGCAGGGGGGTTAGCCTTCGGACGTGACGATGGCCTTTCGCCAGAGCTGAAGGAGGCAATGAACGCCAGCGGGCTCCGCCACCTCGTAGCGGTGTCCGGGGCCAACCTGGTGATGGTGGCCGCGCTCACGATGGCTGTCGCGGTCCGCGCCGTTGGACGACGGCGGGCGTGGCCGATTGCCGCGGGTGCCGTCGCCGGGTACATCCTTCTTGCCGGCTTCGAGGCCAGCGTCGTGCGGGCGGGCATCATGGTGGGCGTCCTCTTCGCCGGGGAACTGGTGGGCAGGCCCCAGGCCGGCCTGCCGGCACTCGCGCTTGCGGTCATGGCGATGACAGCAGTGGAGCCCGGAGCCGCCCTCGATGCCGGGTTCCAGCTCAGCGCGGCCGCGACGGCCGGGCTGCTCACCGTGGCGCCGTGGCTGCGCAGCGCCTTCACCCACGGGCGCCACTGGTGGCCGGTCAGCTGGCTCCCCACCTGGGTTACGGACGTTGGCGCGCTCTCGCTCGCTGCGACACTCGCGACTGCGCCCATCACCTGGGCCCATTTTGGTCGGCTCTCGCTGATTGGTGTTCCGACGAACGTCATCGTGCAGCCCGTGACGGCGGTCGCGTTCTGGGCGTCGCTTGCCACGGCGCTTGCCGGGCTGGCCTCTCCGGAAGCAGGCGCGTTCGCAGGCCGGCTGGCGTGGTACCCGCTGGCATTCATCATCGCCGTTGCACGCGAGGCCGCGTCGCTGCCGGGAGCATCGGTGGCCGTGCCACCCGCTGGCGTAACCCTCGCCGTTGCTGTTACTGCGCTTACCGGGGTCGCGGCGTGGCCCGCCTACCGCTGGCTGCCACCCGGGGCGGCGCTCCCCGATGGCGTCCGCAGGCGAGCCGCGGCGGGCAACTGGCTTGCGCTGGGCGGGACCGGGGCGGCCTTGCTTGCCTGGAGCATCGCGACCCGCCCGGACGCCCCGGCGACGTTGCGCCTGGACTTCCTGGATATTGGCCAGGGCGATGCCGTCCTCATCACCACGCCCGCCGGGCGCCAGGTGCTGGTCGACGGCGGCCCGAGTGGTCTTCGCCTGGTGCGGGAGCTCGGCACTGTGATGCCGCCACACGACAGGACTATCGACCTGGTGATCGTCACTCACCCCCAGGAGGACCACCTTGGCGGGATCCCGGAGCTCGCGGAACGGATGACGGTCCACCGGATGGTCACCAACGGCGACCGGGCCAGCTCGCTCAGTGGGCGGCTTACCGTGGCGAAACTGGGCGAGCGGGAGGTCGTGGCGACGGCGGGAGACTGGTTCGAGCTGGACGGCGTCCGATTCGACGTGGCCTGGCCACCACCAGAGGCAGTCGGCCTCGAACCCAACGACCGTTCCCTCGTGCTGCTCGTGACCTACGGGGATGTCAGGGTCCTGCTAACGGGCGACATCGAGGCGGGACCACAACGGGACTTACTCGCCGCGGGGCTGGGGCCGGTCGAGATCATGAAGGTCCCGCACCATGGCTCCCGCACCAGTGCCTGGGAATTTCTCGGCCTGGCCGATGGCAGAATCGCAGTCATCAGCGTTGGCGCCGGGAACCCCTACGGCCATCCGCACCCGCTGGTCATCGAAGGTCTCGGCTCCGCGCAGATCTACCGCACCGATACCAATGGCCGCATCCGGTTCGACATCGGGAATGGGACCATCTCGGTGCGGACGGAGCGGTAGGCTTCAGCTTTGCCCGGGAACGACCCCGGCGGTACGCTCGATGCGCCATCCCCGCCCCTGGAGAACCGAATGACGCTCCGAATCGACGGGCGCGCGCCCGACCAGCTGCGCCCGGTGCACCTCGCAACCAACGTGCTGGACTTCGCCGAGGGTAGCTGCCTGGTCGAGTTTGGACGTACGCGGGTGCTGTGCGCCGCGAGTGTGGAGGACCGCCAGCCGCCCTTCCTTCGCAACACCCAGAGCGGCTGGGTGACGGCCGAATATGCGATGCTGCCGCGCGCAACACACACTCGCAGCCAGCGCGAAGTCGAACGGGGCAGGCCGGGCGGCCGAACGCAGGAGATTCAGCGGCTGATCGGCCGGGCGCTCCGTGGCGTGGTCGATCTCGAGCTGCTTGGGCCGCGGACCATCACGCTCGACTGCGACGTCCTCCAGGCCGACGGAGGCACCCGGACGGCATCGATCACCGGGGCGTACGTGGCGCTCCGGCTCGCAATTCGGAAGCTCGCCGCGGCGGGCGTGCTCACCGAGGCCTGCGTGCTCGCACCCGTCGCTGCGGTGTCCGTCGGCATCGTCCAGGGGGTGCCGCTGCTCGACCTCTGCTACGAGGAGGACTCCACCGCCGAGGTCGACTTCAACGTGGTCATGACCGGGGAGGATGCGTTCGTCGAGGTCCAGGGAACCGCCGAAGGGAAGCCGTTCAGCCGTGCCGCGATGGACGCCCTGCTCGACCTTGCCCGGGGCGGCATCCTCCAGCTCTTCGAGAAGCAGGCGGAGGCCCTCGGGGCCGCTCAGCCGACGTAGTGGCCGAGGAACGTGCCGCCGAGGATGTGGAGATGGCCGTGCTCCTGGCTCTGCATGGCGTCGTAGCCGAAGTTCGACAGGAGCCGAAAGCCGCCCGGGCAGAGCTGCTGACCGATCGCAGTGGCAATCGGTGCAACCTTGCCCATGTGGTGCATCCAGAGCTCGGCCTGGGTGGTGTGCTGTTTCGTCATGGCGAGGAG
>FWWL01007616.1_pt1 | contig 14590 bp, 13 predicted proteins | sample 2228331 | NCBI WGS metagenome assembly FWWL01 (sample SAMEA103939775, study PRJEB20133) | metagenome
TCGATCTTCACGAAATCGCCCCGCAAGGTCGCCGGCTCCGGCACTGCCAGCTGCTTCAGCGCCTGCATCGCTTCAATCACGTCGCTAAGTTCATGGCCGAGCCGCGAGGACGCATAGACACGCAGCGCGCTCAGCTTCTTTTCCTCGATGCGGTTTTGCACCCATGCCGAAAGTGATCCGATCAGCGCCACCGTGACGATGAAGCTGCCCAGTTCGATGATGATGCTATCCGTGACGCCATCCGCACTGCGCGGAAAGCCCAGCCGGTTCGCGGCGATCGCCAGCAGCGCGATCGCAATGATCGAGCCGACAGCGATCAGCGCATAGATGCTCAGTCCCGCCGAGACGCGCTTCATCTTTTCCTCCAGCTCCGGTTTGCGCTGGTGCAAAATCGCCCCGGTGGCAAAATTCTGCAATATCGCTATGGGGCTGCCATGCATTTTCTAGACCAGGCAAAAATCTACATCAAATCCGGTTGGGGCGGCGGCGGTGCCGTCGGTTTTCGGCGTGAGAAATATGTCGAATATGGCGGCCCCGACGGCGGCGATGGCGGCAAGGGCGGCGACATCATTTTCGAGGCCGTGCCCGGCCTCAACACGCTGATCGACTTTCGCTACACCCAGCATTTCCGCGCCCAGCGCGGCCATGGCGGGTCGGGCAGCAACAAGACCGGCGCGGGTGGCGAGGATCTCGTCATCAAGGTGCCGATCGGCACCCAAATCCTCGCCGATGACGAAGAACGCACCCTGCTCGCCGACCTGACCGAGGAAGGCCAGCGCATCGTCTTTCTGAAGGGCGGCGATGGCGGGCGCGGCAATGCCAGCTACAAGACCAGCACCAACCGCACCCCGCGCCAGCACGGCACCGGCTGGCCGGGTGAGGAAATGTTCGTCTGGCTGCGGCTCAAGCTGCTCGCCGATGCGGGCCTTGTCGGCCTGCCCAATGCGGGCAAGTCCACCTTTATCAACGCCGTCACCAACGCCCAGGCCAAGGTCGGCGCCTATGCCTTTACCACTACCCGCCCCCAACTCGGGGTGGTGCGGCACAAGGGCAATGAGTTCGTCATCGCCGACATCCCCGGCCTGATCGAGGGCGCAGCGGAAGGCGCCGGAATCGGCGACCGCTTCCTGGGCCATATCGAGCGGTGCAAGGTGCTGCTGCATCTGGTGGACGCCAATGACAAGGACGTCGCCACCAGCTACCGCATCGTCCGCGACGAGCTCGATGCTTATGGCGCCGGGCTGCTCGACAAGAAGATCATTATCGCGCTCAACAAGATCGACACGCTCGACGACGAGCTGATCGCCGCCCTCTCCGCCGAGCTCGAAGAAGCCAGCGGCGCGGAGGTGATCGCGATCTCCGGCGCGGCGGGGATCGGTGTAGACTGGGCGCTCGACAAATTGCTCGAAGCGATCGGCCCCGACCACGCCCGCGTCAGCGACGATGATGAGGGCGCGGAAGAGGTGGAGTGGTCGCCGATCTGATTCCTCTATGGGAAATTGGCAGCTGGCGGGTTATATCTGCGCCATGGCAACGCAGGTTCATTATCCGCTGCTGACGGCTGAGGAATTCCTCGAAATCGATTTCGGGGAGCATAAGGCGGAGCTCGACAACGGCGTCATCCGGATGATGGCGGGCGGCACGGCCCGGCATGCCGCAGTCCAGACCAACCTCATCCTTGCTTTGGGCACACGGCTTCGTGGGACCGGCTGCCGGCCCTATGGCTCTGACATGGCGACCCGCACCAAAGATGCGTCGGTTCGCTACCCGGACGTCACCGTGTTCTGCGGGCGCGACGGCAGTACAGATGACGAAGCCAAGGCATTTGACGACCCGCGCGTCATCTTCGAGGTTCTGTCCGCCGGAACAGCCCGAACCGACCTCAGCGTCAAACTCCCCGAATACAAGGCGTTGCGCAGTGTCGACACAGTCGTGTTTGTCGATATCGCGACCGAGCGCCTCCATGTATTTCAGCGCACCGCGACCAACGGCTGGAACGAGCAGCAGTTTGACGACCCGGTAGATCTTCCGCTGCCTGCGCTCAATGTCACGCTCCCGCACGACGAGATTTTCGCACGCGACTGACTGGCGCTCGTGCCGCAATCGCCTAGATTGTGCGCCATGCTGTATCGTTTCGCCCCGCTCGCCCTGCTCGCTATCGCCCTGCCCGCCACCGCTCAGGAGGCGGAGCAAGAACAGACGCGCGAACCGCTGCGCACGCGCGTCTATCTTGGGCCGCAACTTTCGCCCAAGACACCAGGTGCGAAAGATCTGTCCTTCGGGCCGTTTATCGAGGTGTCGCGCGCGCGCGGCGACGCCCCGTTTGAATTCGAAGCACCCGACGAAAGCTTCGGCTTTCCGGTCGTGAAAGCCGGCGCCGTCGAATTCGGCCCCGCGCTCGGCTTCAAGGGCAAGCGCAAGGCCGCCGACATCGGCGTGCCGCTCCACGAAGTCGGGTTCAGCTTCGAAATTGGCGGCTTTGCCCAGACCTATCTGGCAAAGAACATCCGCGTGCGCGCCGAGGCGCGTCAGGCGGTGAGCGGCCATGACGGCCTAGTCGGGGAAATCAGTGCAGACTACATCGTCCGCGACGGCGACAAATGGCTGTTCTCGCTCGGCCCGCGCGTGACCCTGGCCGACGGAAGATACCACCGCGCCTGGTATGGCATCACCGCTGCCGACAGCGCGGCATCGGGCCTCGCCCAATTTCGACCGGACGCAGGGATCGAAGGGATCGGACTCGCCGCCGGCTATCTGCGCCAGCTGAACAAGCGCATCGGCATCGCCGCTTATGCCCGTTATGACCATCTCGTCGGCGACGCCGGGCGCTCGCCCTATGTCCGCGCGGCGGGCTCGCGCAGCCAACCTTCGGTCGGCCTTGCGCTCAGCTACACCTTCGGCGGAGAGTAACCACAGCCGGACAGTTCCGGTTCAGCAACGATCGGGCAATCCCTGCCGCGAACTCAGCTGGAGGGTGAACATGATCCGAGTGATTCTGGGTGCGGCGGGGCTGGCGTTGGTCACGGTTCCGGTGGCGGAAGCGCAGCGCTTTCGCGAACGGATTGCGGAACGAATGGCCGAACGCGCCGCCGCGCGTGGCGCCGAGGCTCCGGCAGAAGGCATGGTCGAACACAGCTTCGGCACCGACCCACTGCAAAAGCTCGACTTCTGGGCGGCGAAGGACACGGCCAAGCCCGCCCCGATCGTGATCTTCGTCCATGGCGGCGGGTGGAAGCGCGGCGACAAGCGCAACGCCACCGGCGCGGCGAAGGTGACGCATTTCCTTGACCAGGGCTATGCCGTCGCCTCGGTCAACTACCGCCTCGTCCCCGCAGCAAAGGTCGAGGATCAGGCTGCGGACGTCGCCGCCGCCTTTGCCTGGCTGCGCAGCAAAGCGGCCAAGCTGAACATCGATCCCGCGCGCATGGTGCTGATGGGCCACAGCGCCGGCGCACACCTCGTCGCCCTGGTCGGCACCGACCCCGGCTATGCCCGCGCGGCCGGCTTTGCGCTGAGCGACATTCGCGGCGTGATCCCGCTCGACGGCGCAGCCTATGACGTCGCAGCGCAGATCGCGGACGGCGGGAAGTTCATGCACGACACCTATGTTCAGGCGTTCGGCAGCGATCCCGCACGGCAAAAATCGCTATCCCCTACCCTGCACGCCGCAGGCCCCAACGCCCCCGCCTTCCTGATCCTCCATGTCGACCGCGACGACGGCAAGCGCCAGTCCGAAGTCCTCGGCGCCGCGCTGCGCAAGGCCGGCACCCCGGCGCAGGTCACGCGGATCGAGGGGCGCGGCCTCGTCGGCCATGCTGAGATCAACCGAAAGCTGGGCCAGGCGGACTATCCGGCGACGCCCGTCGTCGACGCGTGGCTGAAGACGCGGTTTTAGGCCAGAGCGGCGCAGACTGCGGGCGTTACCGCGCGCTCGCAAGCCTGCGCAGGATGGCGCCACCGGGCTTGAGCGCGTCGACAAACATCGTTTCGGGTGCCTTCGCACACGTATCGTTTGCCTTGTCCCAGCTCTCGCGGAAATCGCGCACAGTGGTTACCAGCGTTTTGCCGTCCGACATGGAACCACGCGTGCCGATCATCACAGCGCCCAATGACATGTTGTAGACATAGCTTTTCTCACCGGGCCAGTTCGCCGCCCACCACTGCTCGTCACGCAGGAACTGCGCGCAATCATATCGAAGGATGCCGCCGGTCTTCCCGGGAACATGGACGGCGCTGAACGTTGTCGGCGCAACGACGCGCAGCGCGATCGGATTTCCGTCCTTGTCCTTGGCCGGCTCGTACAGACTGGCCTGCACCGCCGCGACCGCAATCCCGTCCAGCTCCGGCGAGCGGCTGCTTTTGACGACAGAGATTTCGACAGGCTTGCCTTCGACATTGATGATGAAGGCAACCTCGACTTTGCCATGCACGCCCGCAGCCTTGGCAGATTCGGGTAGTTCGGCGCTCGGGCCGCTCTTGAACCTCGGTTTCGTCTTCACCTTCGCTTGATTGGCGATTGCCTCTGCCATGGCCGGTGAGGTTGCAGGGGCCGCTACTGCCGCAGGCGCATCCTGCACGGACACGCTAGCCAACACTGGAGCAATCGCCAGCCAACCGATTGTCATCATCACCCTCCCCGAACCGCGCAACGGACGCGGTTTGCCACCGCATTCTTGCTTGCCAGACGCAGTGATTCGGAACAACTGGCCGTCGATGAACCTCTTCCCGCCCGCCTCCTGCCCGCGCCTCGTCGTCAAGATCGGATCGGCGTTGCTCGTCGACCCCGACGGCGGCGTGCGGCGCGGCTGGCTTGAGGGGATCGCCGCCGACATCGCCGCGCGGGTGCAGGCGGGGCAGCAGGTTGCAGTCGTCTCGTCCGGCGCGATCGCGCTCGGCGCCCGCCGCCTCAACCTGCCCAAGGGCGGCCGCGCCAGCCTTGAGGATGCACAGGCCGCTGCCGCGACCGGCCAGATCGCACTCAGCCAGGTCTGGGCCGAGGTGCTGGCGTCGAACGGCCTCACCGCCGCGCAGATGCTGGTGACGCTCGACGATCTTGAGGATCGCCGCCGCTACCTCAACGCCGCCGCCACGCTGGGGCGGCTGCTCAGCCTCGGCGTCGTGCCGATCATCAACGAGAATGACAGCGTCGCTACCGCCGAAATCCGTTTCGGCGACAATGACCGCCTCGCCGCCCGCGTCGCGCAGGCCGCCGACGCCAATGGCGTGGTGCTGCTCAGCGATATCGACGGGCTGTACGACCGCAACCCCGCCCTCCCCGGTGCCGAACATATCGCACAGGTGGCGCAGATCGACGCGCGGATCGAGGGGATGGCCGATCGCGGCTCCGCCTCCGGAATGGGATCGGGCGGCATGGTGTCGAAGATCGAAGCGGCGCGGATCGCGGCAAGCGCCGGGGTCAGCCTCGCCATCGCCAGCGGCCGCATCGACCGCCCGCTCTCCGCCGACGCGCGCCACACCATCTTCCTTCCCGAAAAACGCACCCGCGCGCGCAAGGCATGGCTGGCAGGTCGCCTCACCGCCAAGGGCAGCATCACGATCGACGCCGGCGCCGCCGCCGCGCTCACCGAAGGCCGCAGCCTGCTCGCGATCGGCGCGACCGGCGTGCGCGGCATGTTTTTCCGTGGCGATCTGGTCACGATCGAGGGACCGAACGGCCCGATCGCACGCGGCCTCGCCGAATATGATGCGGGCGAGGCGCAGGCGATCCTCGGCACCCGCAGCGAGGACCAAGGCGACATCCTCGGCTACGCCCCCCGCGCGGCTTTGGTCCACCGCAACCATATGGTGTTGCTGTGACGCTGACCCTCGCCCTGACCGGCGCGACCGGCTTCGTCGGCAAGGCCACAGTCGACCACGCCCTCGCCCGCGGCCACAAAATTCGTGCGCTCACCCGGCGTGCTCAGCCGCCGCGCGACGGCGTCTCCTGGATCGCCGGCAGCCTGGGCGATGAACCCGCCCTCGCGCGCCTAGCCGAGGGAGCAGACGCGGTCCTCCACATCGCCGGGGTCGTCAACGCACCCACGCCGCAGGGCTTCGTCACCGGCAATGTCGACGGCACCCGCCGTATGCTCGACGCTACCACAAGTCGAGGCGTCCGCCGCTTCGTGCATGTCTCGTCGCTGTCCGCACGCGAACCGGACCTGTCACTCTACGGCAAGTCCAAGGCGCTGGCCGAGGATGAAGTGCGCAGCTCCGGCCTCGATTGGACGATGGTCCGCCCACCCGGCGTCTATGGTCCCGGCGACATGGAGATGCGCGACGTCTTCCGCATGGCAAAGCTGGGCTTCGTCGTGCTGCCCCCGGCGGGCCGCGTGTCGCTGGTCCATGTCCGCGACCTCGCCCGGCTGCTGGTTGCGATGGCGGAGAGCGACACCGGCCGCCACATCTATGAGTGCGACGACGGCGTGGACGGTGGCTACAGCCATGCCGAATTCGCCCGGCTGGTCGGCGGCGCGGTCGGCAAGCGGCCGATCCCGCTCCACGTCCCGCGCGCGCTGCTCCACCTCGTCGGCCATGCCGACCGCTTCCTGCGTGAAGCGGACGCCAAGCTCACGCCCGACCGCGCCGCCTATCTGAGCCACCCCGACTGGACCGCGACCCCGCACCACCGTCCCCCGGGTGAGCTTTGGGCACCGCAGATCGCGACGCTCGACGGGCTGGTTGAAACGGCAGACTGGTATCGGTCGCAGGGATTGCTGTAACCGCCCCGCTCTTCCCGCAATTCCGCCGCAATCGCTTGGCAGTGCCAGCCCACATCATTAAGGACCGCGCATGAGCGACCGTAACGACACCTTTGCCACCATCGCCGCCCAGATCGAGCCCTTCAACAAAAAGGGCGTCGCGCTGACCGATTCCACCACTTTCGCCGGCGATCTCGAATGGGACAGCCTGACGGTGATGGATTTCGTCGCGGCGATCGAGGACGAGTTCGACATCATCATCACCATGAACATGCAGGCGGAGATCGAAACCGTCGGCCAACTGGTCGACGCGGTCCAGAAGCTGAAGGGCTGAGCCACGTGACCGAAGCCATCGCTACCTCCGACGCCCCCGCTCCGATGACCGGTGCAAAGCCCGATCTGATGAGCAAGTTCGACGCCATCATCGCCGAGCGCAAGGCGCTGCTCGATGCCGGCTTCACCGATCCCTATGCGGTGGTGATGGAACAGGTGAAATCGCCGACCGAGGCGGTGATCAAGGGCAAGGACACGATCCTGCTCGGCACCTATAATTACATGGGCATGACCTTCGACCCCGACGTGATCGCGGCGGGCAAGGCTGCGCTCGACCAGTTCGGCAGCGGCACCAACGGCAGCCGCATGCTCAACGGCACCTTCCGCGACCATATGGAGGTCGAACAGGCGCTGCGTGAGTTTTACGGCACGACCGGCGCGATCGTCTTCTCGACCGGCTACATGGCCAATCTCGGCATGATCTCGACGCTCGCCGGCAAGGGGGATTACATCATCCTCGACGCCGACAGCCACGCCAGCATTTATGACGGGTGCAAGCAGGGCGTCGCCGAAATCGTCCGCTTCCGCCACAACAGCGTCGAGGATCTCGACAAGCGCCTCGGGCGCCTGCCCGCCGACGCCGGCAAGCTGGTGGTGCTGGAGGGCGTCTATTCGATGCTCGGCGACATCGCCCCGCTCAAGGAAATGGTCGCCGTCGCCAAGAAGCATGGCGCGATGGTCCTGTCCGACGAAGCGCATTCGATGGGCTTTTACGGCCCCAATGGCCGCGGCGTGTATGAGGCGCTGGGCTGCGAGGACGATGTCGATTTCATCGTCGGCACCTTCAGCAAGTCGGTCGGCACCGTGGGCGGCTTTTGCGTGTCGAACCACCCGAAGTTCGAGGCGATCCGCCTCGCCTGCCGCCCGTACATCTTCACCGCGTCGCTCCCGCCCAGCGTCGTCGCCACCGCCGCGACCTCGATCCGCAAGCTGATGACCGCGACCAAGAAGCGTGAGCAGCTGTGGAACAATGCGCGCACGCTGCACGCGGGTCTCAAGGACATGGGCTTCAAACTCGGGACCGAACAGGCCGACAGCGCGATCATCGCGATCATCCTGACCGATCAGGTGCAGGGTGCAGCGATGTGGCAGACATTGCTGGAAAACGGCCTCTACGTGAACCTGGCGCGCCCGCCCGCGACCCCGGCCGGCACCTTCCTGCTGCGCTGCTCGCTGTGCGCGGAGCATACGCCCGAGCAGATCCAGCGCGTGCTGGGCATGTTCAAGGCAGCGGGTCAGGCGGTCGGCGTCATCGCCTGACCGCTGGCGCTCGCCGCCGCCCAGGCCTAGGGTCCGGACCATGAGCGAGCACCGCATCACCGCGCTGAAGCACCGCCTGTCCGCGCTGGACTGGCGGGTCGCGCTGATGATCGTCGTCGCCCTGCTCGGCACCGGCGTTCTCACACTGCTGGTGGTCAACCAGCGCGATGCCGCCGCCCAGCATCAGGCCGCGCTGGCCCGGCAGTCGCAAAGCTACGAAGTCATGGTGCTGTCGCAAAGCTTCGCGGCGAGCATGGCCCGCGCCGAGGCGACGCTTGGCCGCTATGTCGTCGCCGGTGAACGCGCGGTGGGCCGCGATTTCGTCGCAGAATGGCAGCGCGCAGGCGGCCAGCTCAGCCTGCTGGAACGACGGGTGCGCGACAATTCGGCGCAGGCCGAGCGCGCCACGCGCCTGCGGAGCGCCTATGGCGCACGTGGGCTCGAACTCGCTGAAATCGCCCGGAATACCGACCGGGGCCGCAATGTGGCGGCGTACGCCTATTACAACGAAGCGCGCCGCTCGCCGCATCTCGCCGCGCTGTCGCGCGAGACCGGCGCGATTTTCGATGCCGAGCGGCTGTTGCTCAACGAACGCGCTGCAGAAGCGCGACTGACGGCGGCCGGGGCGGCGGACGGCCCGTGGCCGCCAGATGCGAGGGCGGTGCGCCGTCGTGGAACTCGAAATCCTCGCGGAACATCCGCAAAAGATGCTCTTCGAGCCCCATCATCAGCGGATGGACCCAGCTGTCGAACAGGACGTTGGCGCCCTCCTCGCCCATTTGCGGGGCGTAGCGGGCCGGGAAGTCCTGGACGTGCACCGGGGCGGAGATCACCGCGCAGGGGATCCCCAGCCGCTTGGCGACGTGGCGCTCCATCTGGGTGCCGAGGACGAGCTCGGGGGCGAGCTCGACGATCGCCGCCTCGACCTCGAGGTAATCGTCGGTGACGAGTGCCTCGAGGCCGAGGGCCCGGGCCGCCTCGCGGACCTCGCGGGCGAATTCGCGGCTGTAGGTGCCGAGCCCCACGACCTCGAAGCCGAGCTCCTCGCGGGCGGCGCGGGCGGCGGCCAGGGCATGGGTCGCGTCGCCGAAGACGAAGACCCGTTTGCCGGTGAGGTAGGTGCTGTCGACCGATCGCGACCACCAGATCGCCCGCGGCTCGAGATCGCGCAGCGCCGGCTCGGGATCGAGGTCGAGCAGGGCGGCGACCTCGCGCAGGAAGGCTCGGCAAGCAGCCACGCCGATCGGCACGGTGCGGGTCCAGGGCTGGCCGAAGGCGCGCTCGAGGAAGCGCGCCGCCGGCAGGGCGATCTCGGGATAGAGCACGACGTTGAGATCGGCCTCACCCAGCCGGGCGAGATCGGCGACCGAGGCGCCGAGCGGGGCGACGACGGCGACCTCGACGCCGAGCCGCGCCAAGAGCTTCGTGACCTCGAGCGGATCGTCGCGATGGCGGAAGCCGAGCGCCGTGGGACCCAGGAGATTGACCCGCGGCGGGCGGTCCTTCGATCGGGGCGGCCGGGGCGTGCCGGGGGATGGAGCGTGCGGACCGGCGAGCGCCCGCACGAGCTGGTAGAAGGTCTCGGCCGCTCCCCAGTTCTCCTTCTTTCGATAAGCGGGCAGCTCGAGCGGGATCACCGGGACGGGGAGGTCCAGCGAGCGGGCGAGCCCTCCGGGATCGTCCTGGATCAGCTCGGCCGTGCACGAGGCGCCCACGAGCAGGGCGGCCGGGCGGAACCGCTCGAACGCCGCCCGACACGCACTCTTGAACAGCTCGGCCGTGTCGCCGCCCAGATCGCGCGCCTGGAAAGTCGTGTAGGTGACCGGTGGGCGGCTCGGCCGCCGCTCGATCATGGTGAAGAGCAGATCGGCATAAGTGTCGCCTTGGGGCGCGTGGAGCACGTAGTGCACGTCGCGCATCGCCGCGGCGATGCGCATCGCGCCCACGTGGGGCGGTCCCTCGTAGGTCCAGATCGCGAGCTCCATGGTCAGGCCACCAGCCGGGCGCGACGGACCAGCGGCCGGGCGAAGAGCTCGGCGAGATCGGCCGTTTGGTCGTAGCCCTGGATCGGGGTGAAGACGAGCTCGATCGACCACTTGGTGGTGAAACCCTCGGCCTCGAGCGGGTTGGCGAGGCCGAGCCCACAGACCACGAGATCGGGCCGCAGCGCCCGGCAGCGATCGAGCTGGGCCTCGACGTCCTGCCCCTCGACGAGCCGCACGGCGGGCGGCAGGAGCGCGAGCTCGGGCGCCAGATGGGCACGATGGAGATAAGGTGTGCCGATCTCGAGCGGCTCCACACCGAGCTCGCGGTACAGGAAGCGGGCGAGCGGGATCTCCAGCTGGGAGTCGGGGAAGAAGAACACCCGCTTGCCGGCCAACCAGGGCCGCAGTTGCGCGATCGCCCGGCGAGCCCGTTCGGCACCCGGCTCGCACAGTGCCGCCAGGCGCGCCTCGCTCACGCCGAAGGCCCGCGCCGCGGCGGCGAGCCAGGCGGTGGTCCCCTCCGCGCCCAACGGGAAGGGTGCCGGGAGGTGGCGCACGCCCCGCTCCTCGAGGGCCCGCATGGTGACCGCGAGATAGGGGTGGGCGAGCAGCGCTCGGGTCCGCGGACCGACCGGTGGCAGCGCGGCCGCCCGACGCGGGGGGAGGAAGTGGACCGGGGCGATCCCCAGTTCCTCGAAGAGCCGGCGGAACTGGTCCTCGACGAGGTCGGCGAGCGTACCCACGATCAGCAGCGCCGGCGGCGCGTCGGCCGGCTCGGCCGGCAGGGCCGGCACGAGCGAAGCCAGGCAACGGTCCTCGCCTTCGGTGAAGGTCGTCTCGATGCCGCTTCCCGAATAGGCGAAGATCCGCACCTTCGGCCCGTGGATGCGGGCGAGCCGCGCCGCGGCGCGGGGCAGATCGAGCTTGATCACCTCGGAGGGACAGGAGCCCACGAGGAACAGGAGTTCGATGTCCGGGCGACGTGCCAGCAGGCGGCCGACCACCCGGTCGAGCTCCTCGTCGAGATCGGCCCGTCCGGCCAGATCGCGCTCGCCGATGATGGCGGTGGCGAAGCGCGGCTCGGCGAAGATCATCACGCCGGCGGCGGACTGCAGGAGATGGGCGCAGGTCCGCGAGCCCACGACCAGGAAGAAGGCGTCCTGTAGCTTGCGGTGCAGCCAGACGATGCCGGTGAGGCCGCAGAACACCTCGCGCTGGCCGCGCTCCTTGTGGACCGGGGCGGCGCTGCACCCGCTCACCGCGCGGCCTCCCCGACCAGGTCGCCGGCGTCCTCGGCGGCCGCCTCGCGCCGCGCCAGTCGCAGCTTCCAGAGGAACTGGGCGGCGTTCACGAGGTAGGCGGCGTAGGCCAGAAGCGCGAGCAGCATCTGCCCGCGGGGCTCGAGCAGATCGGCCACGAACGCCACGAGATAGGCGGTGTGCAGGATCAGGACGAGGATGCTCCCGACATCCTCCCAGAAGAAGGCCGGGGCGAACAACCAACGGCCGAAGACCTCCTTCTCCCAGATCGAGCCCGTGATCATGATGGTGTAGAGAAGGAGCGTCTTGACGACGATCGAAGCGGTGGCGAGCGCGAAACCCTCGCCGGTGGCGAGGTAGCGCAGCACGAGGGCGAGGCTCACCAGGAACACGACGAACTGGAGCGGGGCGAGCACACCTTGCACCAGGGTCCAAGGCGAGGCGTCGCGCCGGCGCCGCTCGGCCGGGCCGTAGAGTGGCCGTCCCGTTCGCCTCGCTGTGGGCTGCTCGGCCATACCCTCCCCTTCGCTTCTCGACCGTCGGCGCACGCCGGGCTTTTCGAGACGGGCAGCCTACGCTGGGCGGGAGGATCTGTCAATCTAGGTTGACGTCCATTCGTACTGACACGATCATCCCGCCGCCGCGGCTCGCGGGCCGGGCCGTTTTTCGCGTTTCGAGAGAAAATTGTCCGATCGATCTTCCTTTTGCGAGAAAATCGCCGGAGTCGATGAAAGGAAATTGAGGGTCACGGCACCTCGGATGTAATCTCCCATTGACGATCGGGGAGCCAGCCATGCCCGACCCGCGACGAACGACCGAGCGGACCGCACCGCCGCCCCTCTTGCCTCCGCCCGCCGTCCTCCCCGCCCCGGCCGAGCCGCTCGTCGACCCGCGACGCTTCGCCCGGCTGGCGAGCCTCGTCGAAGCCGAGATCGTTCCGCGCCTGCTCCTGGCGCATCGGCCCCGGACGGACCGTCCCCTCCTCGACGGCCCCGACACCGCCCGCCCCGAGCAGGAGGACGTGGTCCACCTGGCCGAAATCGTCGTCGAAGGGGATCTGAAGAGGGCGCTCGCCGTGGTCGAGGAGGTCCGCCGGCGTGGCGTGAGCGTCGAGACCATCTTCCTCGAGCTCTTGGTGCCGACGGCGCGCCTCCTGGGGACGTTCTGGGAGATCGATCGTCGCAACTTCTCGGAGGTGACGATCGGTGTGGGGGTGCTCCATCGGATCGTCCACGAGTTGAGCCCGATCTTCCAGAGCCGGGCCCGGCCGCCGGCTCCCGACCAGCGGATCCTCCTCGTCACCGCGCCGGGGGAGCAGCACGGCTTCGGTCTGGCGATCGCCGCCGAGTTCTTCCGACGGGCAGGCTGGATCGTGAGCGGCGGCCCCCTCGCGACGCTCGAGGAGATCCTCGATCGGGTCCGCTACGAGGCCTTTCCGATCGTCGGCATCTCGGCCGGATCGGACGGCCTGATCGAGACCACCGCGCAGACGATCCGGGCGATCCGGTGGGCCTCGGGCGACCGCCGGCTGACCGTCCTGGTCGGCGGGATGGCCTTCGACGGCCACCCGGAGCGGGTGGCGAGGGTCGGAGCCGACGCCTTCGCGGGCGATGCCCGCAGCGCACCGGCGCGGGCGCGGGCGCTCCTCGACGCGGTCGACGGCGGGGACGGGCGAGCCGGATGAGGACGGCGCCACGAGCCCGCACCGCGCGTGCTTGAGCGCTCCGCCCGTGCCGGGCTTTCGGGCGCCGAAGGAGACGATCGGCGATCTCGACGGCGAGAGCGCGGCGGCGCTCGTCCGCGCCGCGGCCGACCTCGCCCTGGTCGTCGATCACGCCGGGGTGATCCGCGATCTCGCCCACGGCCTCGACGAGCCGGATGGTCTCGACCTGGCGGGCTGGCTCGGCCGACCGTGGCTCGACACGGTCGGCGCCGAGAGCCGGCCGAAGATCGAGGCTCTGTTGCGCGACGCGGCCGTGGCCGCGGCACCCACCCGGCCCCGCTGGCGCCAGGTCAACCATCCGCTGCCCGGCGGGCTCGATCTACCCGTCCTCTACGCCGTCGTCCGGCTGCACGCCGACGGCCGGGTGATGGCCGTGGGCCGCGACCTGCGCCCGCTCGCCGCCCTCCAGCGCCGCCTGGTCGACGCCCAACAGGCGATGGAGCGGGACTATATCCGCCTGCGCCGGGCCGAGACCCGCTATCGGCTGCTCTTCCACAGCGCCCGCGAAGCCGTCCTGTTGGCCGACCTGGCCACCCGCAGGATCCTCGAAGCGAACCCGGCGGCCGGCGCGCTGCTCGGCACCGATCCCGATGCGCTGGTCGGGCGCGGCCTGCTCGAACTGTTCGCCCTCGACGACGCCGCCACTCTCCAAGCGCTCCTGGCCGCTGTCTCGGCCAGCGGCCGTTCCCAGGAGACCCGGCTGCGCTCCGCCCACGACCAGCGGGAACTCTCGGCCTCGATCTCGCTGTGCCCGGGCGATCCGGGGGCGCTCTTCCTCGTCCACCTCCTGCCGATCGGTGACCGCGGCGAGGCGCCCGATCGGCACGAGGCCCGACTGCTGGCCGTCGTTCGGGCCATGCCCGACGGCTTCGTGGTCACGAACGACCGAGGGCGGGTCCTCGCCGTCAACGCCGCCTTCCTGCGGCTCGTCGGGCTGGTGAGCGAGGCCGGGGTCCTGGACGAGCCGCTCGAGCGTTGGCTCGGCCGGCCGGGGATCGATCTTCCGGTGCTCCTCGCCAATCTGCGCCGCCAGGGCGTGGTCCGCCTGTTCGCGACCAGCTTGCGCAGCGAGCACGGGCCGGCGAGCGAGGTCGAGATCACCGCGGTCGCTGTACCGACCGGTGAGCAGCCCTGCTACGGCTTCGCCATCCGCGAGGTCGGCCGGCGCCTCGATCGGCTGCTGCGCGACGAGCTCGGCCTGCCCCGTTCCACCGATCAGCTCGCCGAGCTGGTCGGCCGCGTCCCCCTCAAGACGATCGTCCGCGAGGCGACCGAGCTCGTCGAGCGGCTGTGCATCGAAACCGCGCTCGCGATGACCGGCGACAACCG
>FWWL01007621.1_pt1 | contig 14581 bp, 14 predicted proteins | sample 2228331 | NCBI WGS metagenome assembly FWWL01 (sample SAMEA103939775, study PRJEB20133) | metagenome
ATTTTTTAAGATCGTGTTCTAAGCGTGAATTTAAGGGAGTTTCTTAAAAAAGAAGTGCTAATACTGGATGGAGCCATGGGCACAAATCTTTCAGAGCTCGGTTTTTCTGGAGTGCCCGAGTTGGCAAATTTTGAAGCGCCTGAGCTGGTTGAGCAGATTCACAGGTCTTTTATTGAAGCCGGTTCAAAAGCAATTGAGACGAATACATTTGGCGCAAACGCCGCCAAGCTGAAAAAGTCTGGACTGGTAGACAGGATAAAAGATATTAATGAAGCTGCTGTAAGAATTGCTAAGAAAGCAGCCGGAAGTAATGCATTTGTTTTCGGCTCAATTGGCCCCACAGGACTTATTCCTGAACCACTCGGAAAGGTTCCCTTTGATTTTCTCTATGAAGTTTTTTATGAGCAGGCAAAATTACTCGCTGAAGCAGGCGTCGATGCTCTAATTCTTGAGACTTTTATAGACATCCAGGAAGCAAGAATTGCAGCAATGGCAGCCTTCAAAGCAAGCAACCTGCCTGTTTTTGTTACACTCACTTTTAACAGCGAACTCAGGACTGAGCTTTCTGCAAGCTCTCCTGAAGCCTGCGTGGGCATTTTAGAATCGATAGAGGGTGTTTGCGGTGTTGGCTCAAATTGCGGGCTGGGCCCTGAGCAGTTTGTCGAAATTGCCTCAAGAATGGGTAGTGTTGCTGAGAAAAACACAATCTTCCAGCCTAATGCGGGTATACCTGAAGTAAAAAATGGTAAAACAGTGTTTTCAGCCAGCCCGACCGAATACCGCGATTTTGCTGAGAAAGCTTATGAGAGCGGTGCAGCGGTAATAGGCGGATGCTGCGGTTCAAAGCCCGAGCATATAAAAGCAATTGCCGAAGCTATTGCAGGGAAGAAACCTCTTTCTTTGAGAAAGAGGAGTTACTTCTATCTCTGCACTCCTCGAGATTTTTTTGCATTCGATCTTAATGCGCGGGATTTTCTTGTAGTAGGAGAGAGGATAAATCCTGCTGGAAGGAAAGACCTGCAAGAGGATATGAAAAGCAGAAAATTCGAGCTTGTTCTCAAAGAAGCAAAAGAGCAGGAAAAACACGGAGCAAATGTGCTTGATGTGAACGCAAGCATAGCTCTTGAAGACGAAAAAGAGCTCCTGAGCCAGGTAGTAAAAAAACTTTCATACCAGACAAACATTCCTCTCTCCATCGACACCACTTCTAAGGAAGCTCTTATAGAAGCTTTGAAGGTTTATCCGGGAAGAGCGATTGTAAACTCGATACCGGCAAAAGAATCAGATATAGAAGAATTGCTTGATATAGCAAGAAGATTCGGTCAGAGTTTTATAGGACTTGCGCTGACAGACAGCGGAGTTCCAAAGACGGCGGAAGAAAAAGTTAACGCCATTGAGTTCATCTGGAAAAAGGCAGAAGAAAAAGGTTTTTCAAAAAGTCACATTCTCTTTGATCCAGTCGTTCTATCAGCGGCAACGGCATCGGTAAAAGAGACTTTAAAAGCGGTTGAGGAACTGAGGAACAAAGATTTTTATACTGTTTTCGGACTCTCAAATGTAAGCCATGGACTTCCATCAAGAAAGATTTACAACAGATCATTTGGAGCACTCGCAGCCTCAAAAGGTCTTTCAGGTGCAATAATAGATCCTCTGGATAGAGAGCTTTTAAACACGATAAAAGCATCACGCTTTCTGATGAAAATTACAACAGAACTTATTATCGATGAAGAACTGAGAGCAGGAGTTGAAGAGCGCCATTTTAGAGCGGAAGAGAACAAGAACCAGAATTCTCTCTATATTGCAATAGTTGAAGGGGATAAAGAAAGAGCAAGAGACCTCGCTGAAGAAACACTTGGTGCTTTCGAGCCATATGAAGTTGTCTCAAGGTTTATTACTCCAGCTATGGAAGAGGTTGGCGCTTTGTTTCAGCAGAAAAAGATTTTCCTGCCATCTGTGCTTCTCTCGGCTGAAGCCGTTAAAGAAGCTTTCGAGGTTATCAAGCCTGAGCTTTTAAAGTCCGGCAAAGCAGCCTCAAAAGGAAAAGTAATTCTGGCTACTGTTCAGGGAGATGTTCATGATATCGGTAAGGGAATAGTTGGCACAGTGCTTTTTGCAAACGGATGGGAAGTTATTGACCTCGGCGTTGATGTTGCGCCAGAAGTCATAGTTGAGAGAATAAATGAAGTCAATCCTGATATAATCGGTCTCTCATGCCTGATGACAACCACTCTCCCTTCTCTTGAAAGAACAGTGAGAATGATAAAAGAGAAATATCCTGATAAGATTGTTGCTGTTGGTGGAGCAGTTGTTACTGAACGCGTTAAAGAGGCATATGGAGCAGACATTTATGCAAAAGATGCAATGGAATTCGCAAAAATTCTAAATGAGAGGTATCGGATTTGATAGTTACTGAAAAAAAGCCGTTTGAAGAGATATTGCAAAATATTGAAAATCTCGGTGCAAGAAGAGTGCTTGTTGTGGGTTGCGGCAGTTGTGCCACTCTTGCGCAGACAGGCGGTGAGAAGCAGGTAGAGGAAATGAAGCAAAAGCTTTCAGATTATGGCATCGAAGTTGCTGGAACAGCTGTAATAGAAACAGCCTGCCATGAGCGGCTTGCAGCAAAAACTCTTAAGGACCTTCCAACAGTTGCAGATGCTGTGGTCGTTCTCTCATGTGGCTCGGGAGTTCAGAATCTTTCTGATGTATCTGCTGCTCCGGTTGTGCCGGGCTTAAACACACTCTTTATCGGAAAAACAAAAAGACCTGGTGAATTTGTTGAATACTGCTCAGCATGTGGTCATTGCATACTTGGTGAGACAGGCGGGATATGTGTTAAGACGAGGTGCCCGAAAGGGATCTTGAACGGTCCCTGCGGGGGAATGGTCAATCGTATGTGTGAGGTAAACCTTGATTCTTCGTGCGTCTGGGTTAAGGTCTGGGAAAGAACCGGAGGAAGTGGTTTGAAAAAAATCAGAAATTCTTCATTCAGAAATGAGAGACCGGGAGTAAAAAATGACAATCACACGAGAAAATAAACTCAGACAGGCAATAGAGGCGGGAAATTTCATATTAACAGCTGAACTCGGTCCTCCGAAAGGCACAGATATCACCAGGTTCATGGAGAAAGCAGAAATTCTTGCTCATGTTTTTCACGGAATAAATGTTACTGACAACCAGAGCGCAGTGATGAGGCTTTCATCGCTTGCAGGCTCCTATCATCTGCTCACCGCTGGCGCCACACCAATAATGCAGATGACATGCAGGGACAGAAATAGACTTGCCATACAGGCAGATCTGCTTGGCGCCTGGAGTTTGGGTATAGAAAATGTTCTTGCTCTTACCGGTGACCATCCAAAATTCGGAGATCATCCTGAAGCGAGAGCGGTTTACGATCTTGATAGCGTTCAGCTCATTGAAGCGATAAAAAAACTGAATGAAGGCATAGATCTGGCAGGAAGAGAGCTAAAAGGAAAAACAGATTTTCTCATCGGGGGAGCTGTTTCACCTGTTGCCGTGCCACTTGAACCTGAGCTTATTAAATTTGAGAAGAAAGTTAATGCCGGAGCAAAATTCTTTCAAACGCAGGCGGTATTTTCTGCTGATGCTCTTGAAAACTTTATGTATTTTGCGCGGAAATTCAGTGGAGTAAAAATAATTGCTGGCATTCTTATTCTAAAAAGTGTACGGATGGTTGAGTTCATAAATAATAATGTTCCAGGTCTTACCATACCGCCTGAAGTGGAAGATGCGATGAGGAAAGCTGCCAACCCTGAAGAAGAGGGCATCAATATTGCGGCAAGCATCCTTAGAGAAATTAAAGATATATCAGATGGAGTGCATTTGATGGCAATCGGCAATGAACACAGGTGTATTGATGTTATTGACAAGGCAGGGATGCTCTAAGGATGAGAGTTGGAATAATTGGTGGTGGACCTGCAGGTTATACAGCAGCTCTTAAGTTAGCAAGACAAGGTGCTGAGGCAATAGTATTTGATAAGAGCAGAGTTGGAGGTGTCTGCCTTAATCGGGGTTGTGTTCCGACAAAACATCTGCTTGCTATGGCAAAAACTTATGCAAAAGCAAAGAAGCTTGGCCTTAAAGTTGAGCCACCTGCAGTTGAGGATGCAGTAAGATATGCTGTTGAAGGTTCCGAGTTTTTTAGTGTAAATATTGAAAAGCTGCTTAAGAAAGCAGGCGTTCAGATAATAAATGCAGAGGCAGTATTAGAAAAAGGAAGAAAAATCGTCTGGGATAGCGGGTCAGAAGCTTTTGATGCGGTTATCATAGCTTCCGGTTCAAGCCCGGTAATTCCGGAAGTTTTCAGTGGTGTGGATGTCCTTACTGGTCAGGATTTTCATAAATTTAAAAGCGCAGATCGCGTTGTGGTTGTTGGCGCTGGTGCTCAGGGTCTTGAGATTGCCAGCTTTTTCTCTCTTTTAGGATTTGAAGTCATTGTTGTTGAGGCGCTTCCGCGTATACTTCCTATGCTTCCTGAAAAATATGCAAAACTTTATGAGGCAAGGCTGAAGAAAAGTGGCTTAAAGATTAAAACAGGCGTCACTGTTCAGTCTGCAGAAGAGATTGCAGGCTTAAAAAACCTTTATCTTTCTGATGGCTCCGCAATCGAGAGCATCGATCTTGTAATTATTGCAGCAGGAAGAAAGCCCAACACTGAATTTATAAGAGTGCCAGGTATTCTGGATGAGAGAGGCTATGTTATTGTGAATGATAATTTGATGACTGAAGAAAAAGGAGTTTACGCAGCTGGAGATGTGTTGCGCACTCCTGCACTTGCTTACACAGCTTATGCTGAAGGCGAGGCAGCAGCTGAGAATATTCTTGGTGGCTCAGAAAAGGTTGATTACAGTCACCTTCCCTACGCAATTTTTGCATCTCCAGAGATTGCCTGGGCAGGAAAACTTGAAGGTGAGGAAATAAGAGTTCAAGCTGGTGTTTCAGCGCGTGCATTTGCTGAGCTCGAAAAAGAAGGATTTGCTGTCATTTTCAAAGAAAACGAAAAACTGAATGGAGGGCTTATAGTTGGAATCGAAGCTCCCGAGCTCATCCATTTTCTTGAGTTATGCCTTGAAACTGGAGAAATTCCCGACCTTTTTTATGTCCACCCTTCACTCTTTGAAGTAGTAGGAGAGGCTTTCTTAATTGCACGGGGAAAAGCAAGACATGTCTGATAAGGAGTTTTTAAGGAGGAAAATCCTGTCCGGTAGAAATCTTGGCAGGGTGAGATCTGCTCTTCAAACACATAAGCTGAATACCATATGCGAGTCTGCAAGATGCCCGAATCGCGGCGAGTGCTATTCATCCGGAACTGCGACCTTTCTAATTTTAGGTCCTGTCTGCACCCGAAATTGCCTTTATTGTTCTGTTGAGAAGGGGGTGCCGCTGGCGATAGATAAGAAGGAGCCGGAGAGAGTAGCCGCTGCTGTAAAGGAACTTGGCATCAAGCATGTTGTAATAACTTCTGTAACAAGAGACGATATCGAAGACGGCGGAGCAGAGCAGTTCGCCGAAACCGTAAGAATGATACGAAAAATTGCAGGTGATTTAACTGTTGAGGTGCTTACTCCTGACTTCAATGGTAACCTGGATTCCCTGAAAAAGGTACTTGATTCAGGTATCTCCGTTTTCAATCATAACATTGAAGCGGCTGCAGGCGTTTTTGAGATAGTTCGTCCTGAGGGGAACTATAATTTGAGCTTGAAAATACTGGAATTTGCAAGGTGGTACAGAGAAAAGAAAAACCACAGGTATCTGATAAAATCTGGCTTTATGGTCGGACTGGGCGAAAGTTTTGACGACATAGAAAAAACTCTTTATGATTTAAAAGGCTTTGGTGTTGATGTTGTCACAGTCGGGCAGTATTTCAGTCCCACAAGGAAACACATGAAGCCTTCAAAGATTTACCAGCCCGAAGAATTTCAAAAGATAAAGGAAATCGGTCATAAGGTTGGAATTGCAGAAGTTTATGCAGGACCTTATGTTAGAAGTTCTTATCACGCAGCTGAAGTAAAGGGGAGCGCTGAAAAATGCCTGTAAGACGAGAATGGGTGGATTATTTTGTAATTTTCCTGATCATCATAGTGGTTGTCGCAATATTTTATAATGTATACAGATCAGAACAGAAGGGTGAGATTAGAACTCTTGAAATAGAAGGAATTCAGGTAAACATCCCACCCGGTTTTAAGATGCTTTCTAAACTGGAAAAGAAGAACCTTGGTTATTCTGAAAGGATTTCGATACTTACAAAGGGCAACATGAGTCATCTATTGATGCTTGATGTTGAGAAAGGCCTTCCTGAAATTATTTCACGCAAGGATCTTGATGAATACTTGAGCATCAGCGTTGATGAACTTAAAAAGAATGTTGAGGGCTTTTCTCTTTCAGCAAGAAAAGTGGATGTCGACGAAGGGGTGATTGAGATACGTTACAAAGGAAAAATTAAAGATAGTGAGTTCAGTGCAATATTCTATTCAAGAATATTTCCTGGCAAGAAGATAAACATTACTATCTCAACTCCGTCAACCGAAGAAAAATATTTAGATCAGTACTACAATGAAGTAACAAGAAACCTCAGAATTACAAAGAACTAATTTCTAGTTCTGAGTTCAGAAAGTCGATTCTCAGCTGTAAGCAGCAATTCCTTTGCCTGGTCTGAAATTTTTTCAAAATCTTGCTGGCTTTTCATGTTCTTTCTATTTTCTGGCTCAAACTTTACTTCAAATGCCGAATATCCAAATAAATTCAGGTTTTTCTGAGATAGTTTGAGCGCTTCTTCAATGCTCATAATTTCAGATAGAACAAGCGTCGTAACAAACCAGATAAGAGAGGCAAAAGGCGGCACATATCCTCCTCCGCCCAAAACAAGTGCCTTTGAAGCATTATTTTTCAAAAATTCCTGCATTCTGCTTAAAAAATAGAGATAGCTGTAAGCTGAGTACTCAAGGTGAGTCAAAGGATCCTCCTTGTATCCATCTGTCCCACATTGCACGACAACATACGCGGGTTTTACGATTTCAAGGAGCGGCATAATTATTTCATCAACCACACGTAAAAATTCAAATTCAGCGCTGTATGGTGGCAGAGGAACATTTATTTTGAGGTCCTTTCCCTCTCCTCGACCTGTTTCATTGATAAAACCTGTACCAGGAAAAAGGTATCTTCCCGATTCATGAACAGAAAGCGTTACAACGTCAGCCGTGTCGTAGAGACCGTAGACCACGCCGTCGCCGAAGTGCGCATCTATATCTATGTAAAGAATTTTTCCAGGATATCCTCGCTCTCTTTTGAGAATTTCTTTTATTGCAAGAACGATGTCGTTTACGATGCAGAATCCGTATGCATAGTTAGGATGTGCGTGATGGAGTCCGCCAGAGAAAGAAAAGGCAAGTCTGTAACCTTCTAAAAGCTTTCTTGCCGCCTTTATTGAGGCACCTGCAACAACTGACGCTGCACTTCCTATACCCTCAAAAAAAGGATTATCGCCCGCACCTATGCCGTGATATAAGAGTCTGCCTCTTTTTTCTTCAAGTAAGTTCTCAACATATGATAGAGTATGAAACATCAGGAACTCTTCTTTTGTAGTGTAGTCAGGAGGTATTAATTCAATATCTCTATCAAAGAAACCGAGCTTTAAGAGTGCCTCATACGTATGGTACGCCCTTTCAGGGCGGAAAGGATGACCCTTTCCAAAATCGTATTTCAGGCATTCTTCAGAATAGATAAAGCATGCTTTATCATTCATTTTTCATTGATTTAAAAAACTCATAAAGTTTTTTGTAAGTTTCTTCAAGCATTTCGGAAACGACTTTTGTTTCTGCGATAACAGGCATAAAATTTGTATCTCCATTCCAGCGCGGCACAATATGGTAATGAAGGTGGCTTTCAAGCCCTGCACCAGCAGTTCTTCCTATGTTCATACCTATGTTGAAAGCATGAGGTGAATAAGCTTTCTTAAGTGCTTCTACTGATTTTGAAATCATAACACCGATATCAGCATGTTCTTCAGGGCTTAAAGTTTCTATTTCAGCAGTGTGTCGAACGGGTGCAACCATAAGATGTCCTGTGTTGTACGGGTAGATGTTCAGGATGACAAAGGAGTACTTAGAATAAGCAAGCACATATACTTCTTCAGGGTTTTCCGCTCTCAGTGCTTCGCATAAGAAACAAACATCAGGGCTTTTGTCTGAAACAGCCTTTATGTATTTTGCCCTCCAGGGTGCCCAGAGTCTATCCAGTTTAACTGCACCTGCCTTTCAGTTTTCAAATAATTTTAACGCATTGGCTATGAAAATTTTTTAAAGGAATCTCTTAAGCGGTATTACCTTAATGTTAAGATAGTATTACACGTTTACTGACTCGAGGGAGGGGGAGAAAATGCTGTTTTTCAGAGCTTTCAGAAAATCAGCTACTAAAATGAAATCTTATGCCGTCTATTCTTTGACTTTGCTTGCTGCTGGCTCGCTTGTTTTCTTTTCGATCTTTTTTTCAGGCTGTGAGCAGAAAGAAGAGAACAAGAAAGTAAGCGAGAAAAATGAAGAACCGGTTCTTTCTGATCTGAATGCCGTCGATTTTGCAGATTTTAACATTGGTTTTGCAGTTGGGAAAAGTGGCGTTATTCTAAGGACGGAGGATAGCGGTAAAACGTTCAATCTGGTTAAAAGCCCGACCGAGAAAGACCTTACAGACGTTTATTTTTACGATACCGACCACGGAATTATTGCCTGCAGCGACTCCACTTACTTTGTAACAGAAGATGGCGGAAAAACCTGGCAGGAAGGAAAAACAGAGGCTCCAGGAAATGTCTGTGTCTACTCGCTCGGCGATGGCATCTATTTTATCGCGGGTGAAGATGGAAGCATTTATCGCTCTGAAGATGGCGGAAAAACTTTTAAGAAAATAAAGGAAGCACACGGAGCGGCAATAAAAAGAATATATTTTGCCGATAATACTGTCGGCTATGCCGTGGGTGATTACCAGAATCTCTTTAAGACTGAAGATGGCGGTAAGACATGGAAGCTGGTTGGGTTTCCTGAAGAGTTTAAAGTGGTCGAAGAAGTAGGTGGCGGAAAGCCTGATGAAACTTTTAGAAAATCAGCATACTCCCTGACACTTCTATTTATGGACGAAAAATTCGGTTTTGTAGCTGGATTTGACAGTCTTATCGCTACTGAAGATGGAGGAGCAAGCTGGAAGAAAGTAGAGCTTCCTGTTGTAATGATAATTTATGCTATGGATGCTTTCGATGCTTCAAATATTGTTGCTGTTGGAAATCTTGGATTTGCAGTGGTAAGCGAAAACGGCGGAAAAACCTGGAAGAAGGCAGAGACCGGCACAACAAAGCACCTTTACGATGTCTGTGTGGCTTCTGAAAAAGTAGCTGTTGCTGCCGGTGAAGATGGCGCCCTTCTCTTTACCGAAGATGCCGGAAAAACCTGGCAAAAATCTACAATTGAACTGGAGTAGAAACAGGTTTTAAGTTTTAAGCTGAAAGATTAATGACGGCTTTTTATCTATGTAAGAACTATTTTTTCTCCAATTAAGGAGCGGGCTCTGAATATTGAATTTGAACCGCACCTGCTCCGCGTTGTAAGGATAAGATCATCAATTATTTTTTTCTTGTAACTGTCTTTGAAAATCGGCACATTTTCAAACTCTTCTTTTTTGAGGTCGCCCAGGTAAACACCGACAAGACGCACTTTCTTTACAGGAGGCAGATACTTTTCAAATGCTTTCATAACTGCAAGGTGCACTTCGTCAAATGAGGATGCCGGGCTTTTAAGCTTCATTCCGTTTCCATCGCTTTTAAAGTCCTCGTACCTTACCCAGACTCCGACAACGCCTGCTTTAAGCCTGTGTTTTTTCATTCTCAAAACGGCTTTTTCAGTAAGGTAGAAGAGAGCCGAAAGAATTTTTTCAGGGTCGTCAGTATCCGTGCCAAAGGTTGAAGCAGATGATATCGACTTTGGATCGGGAAGCGCATCCTCGTTTACAACCGGGCTGTCATCAAGTCCCCAGGCAGCATTCTGAATGTACTCGCCGATTACGCCGAAGGCTCTTCTTATGTTTTCTTTCGGGTAAAGAGCAAGGTCTTTTAAGGTGTAGATTCCCATAAGGTTGAGCCTTAAAAGTCTTTTTTTGCCAACTCCGGGTATTACATCCACGGGAAGATGCCATATTGCTTCAGGAAGATCCTTTTTCTCAAAGACGACAAGTCCGTCAGGTTTTTCAAGATCAGAAGCTATTTTTGCCACAAGCTTGTTCGGTCCCACTCCAATTGAACAGGTTATACCAAACTCTTTCTTTACAAGCTCTTTTATTTTTTTTGCAACTGCGGTCTTTCCTCCAAAGAGGTGCGCGGTCGATGTTATATCAATAAAGGCTTCATCGATGGAGTAGGGTTCTACAAGGTCGGTAAATTGAGAGAGAATATCAATAAACCTTAAAGAGATTCCCGTGTATTTTCTTGCATCCCCCTCAACAATCACCGCTTCAGGACAGAGGGCTTTTGCAAGGTAAAGTGGCATTCCCGTTTTCACTCCGTAGCTTCTTGCCTCGTAGCTTGCGGTAGCAGCAACAGAGCGAGCACCTTTTGGCGTTCCGTACGGGTCGGCAGAAACAAGAACAGGCTTTCCCTTAAGATAGGGTCTCTGAGCCTGCTCAACAGAAGCAAAAAATGCGTTCATATCGATATGAAGAACTATCCGTTCTTTTTCACTCTGTTTCCAGCTTTTCGAGATTCCAAACAAGGGTTTTGGTAGAGAAGGAAATCTCGTAGTAGACATCGTTTTCCCCCAGACATGAAAAGTAATGGACTGTATCAATGCCGTCTTTAACCTTCCAGTAACCGGTAACCGTCTTTATATTTACTTTTCTTCCCCTCCATATCATTTTGAGGGGAACAATTTTTCCACCTTTGAATCCTGCCACTATTGACACCGGTTCATAAACGACTGTTGTTGCCATATTTATATAATAGAACAAATGTTCGACATTTTAAATACGGTTTTATTTCGATATTCTGAAACAAAGTATTAAAATTTTTTTGCATGGCAGCATATGAACCAAGATTGTACAGGCTTGATACTGAGGCTGAAGGGCTTGTAGGCTTTAAAGTGCAGATTGCCGAGTCAGATCTCTACATTACTGCCGGAAAAAATCTGAAAAAAGAAGCCTATGAGGCTTTAAAAGAGGCAAGAGAGCAGATTGAAGACTGGATAAGAATTTATCCTGAATTTCTGGCTTCCCTTGTACCTTTAGATATCCCTGCAGGTGGAAAATGTCCGGAAATAGTGCATGAAATGTATACTGCTTCTCAGAAGGCAGGCGTAGGACCAATGGCTGCAGTGGCTGGAGCGGTAGCGGAGTATGTGGGAAGAAAACTTCTTAAAAAAACAGATGAAGTTATTATTGAAAATGGCGGAGATATCTTTGCTTTTACCAGAAAGACCAGGAAAGCGCTTATCTATGCAGGCAGCTCGCCTTTCAGTAAGAAGATAGTTGTTTTAATACCTCCTTTAAGACCGGTAGGGCTGTGCACGAGTTCAGGCACGGTTGGCCACTCTTTGAGTTTCGGCAAAGCAGATGCTGTGGTGGTTCTTTCGGAAAAGGCCGCTTTTTCAGATGCTGCAGCAACATCAATCGGAAACCTTGTTCGTAACGCTTCAGATGTTGAAAGGGGCATAGAAAAGGCGAAAGAGATGGAAGTTGAAGGAGTGGTCATTATCATTGGTGATAAGATGGGCGCCTGGGGGAATATCGAGCTTGACACAGTATTATAATTAGAATATATGGAAAAAGAGCTCCGGGAAAAGGTTGATAATTATACTCTTGAGGAAGCAAAAAAAAGAGCAGAAGAATTAAGAAAACTGGTTGAATATCATAATTACCGCTATTATGTTCTTGATTCGCCAGAAATTTCAGACGCTGAGTATGATGAGCTCTATAGAGAGCTCGAGCTTATTGAGGAGAAATATCCAGAACTTATAACCCCTGATTCTCCGACTCAAAGAGTAGGCGCACCACCTGCTGAAGGCTTCAAACCTGTAAAACATTACCGGAGGCTCCTTTCTCTTCAGGATGTTTTCGATTTCAATGAGCTTGATGCCTGGTACAGAAGGAGCGTCAAAAATCTCGGTCACAGTAGCTTCACATTTATTTGCGAGGTCAAGCTGGACGGAGCTGCAGTTGCAATTGTTTATGAGAACGGGGTTTTAACGCGTGGTGCGACGAGGGGCGACGGTGAAGTTGGAGAAGATATTACGCCGAATATAAAAACTGTTAGATCGGTTCCGTTAAGACTTCTGCTTGAAAAACCGCCCGAGCTTGTTGAAATTCGTGGAGAAGCATACATGAGTAAAGAAGAGTTCAGGAAGATAAATGAAGAACGTGAAGATAGGGGTGAGCCTTTGTTCGCCAATCCGAGAAATGCTGCAGCCGGCTCACTAAGACAGCTTGACCCGTCAATCACTCACAAAAGAAAACTACTCTTTGCGGCTCATGGATTCAACTATGGGGTCGGTGTCAGCTTTAAAACTCACTTAGAAGCTCTTGAGTGGATGAGAAACGCCGGTTTGCCTGTTGTTCCGGTTTATAAACACTGCAAAAATATCGATGAGGTTAAAGAGTTCTGCAATTACTGGCAGGAACACAGACACGACCTTGATTTTGAGATAGATGGCATTGTAATAAAGATAAATGAGATTGCGTACCACGATATTCTTGGAGAGACAAGCAAGGCACCACGCTGGGCTGTAGCATATAAATTTCCGCCTGAAGAAAAAACCACAAAACTTCTGGAGATTATTGTTTCGGTTGGAAGAACAGGTAAGCTGACGCCTGTTGCAGTGCTGGAACCTGTTCGGGTGGCAGGCTCAGTAATTTCCAGGGCAACTCTTCACAACTGGGACGAGATCAGAAGAAAGGGTATAAAAATCGGCGATTATGTGATAGTACATAAAGCGGGAGATGTCATTCCCGAGATAGTTGCACCCGTTGTTTCGAGGCGCGATGGCAGTGAAAAGGATTTTGTAATGCCTGATAAATGTCCTGTATGTGGCTCAGATGTGATGACGCTGCCTGAAGAGGTTGACTACTACTGCACTGGAGGTATTTACTGTCCGGCACAGGTGTTCAATCATATCCTTCACTGGGCAAGCCGTCCGGCGATGGATATAGATGGTCTTGGAGAAGTTGTTGTTCGAGAGCTGCTTGACAGAGGAAAAGTAAAAACAGTTGCAGATATTTACTATCTTACTGTCGAGGATTTCTTAGAACTCCCGCTCTTTGCACTTAAAAAAGCGCAAAAGCTTCACAGGGCAATTGAAGATTCAAAAAACAGACCTCTTCACAGACTTGTTTTTGCTCTCGGTATCAGGCATGTGGGGCAGTATACTGCGCGACTGCTTGCTGAGAGGTTCAGACATCTTGATAACTTAATTCAGGCAACAGAGAGCGATTTACTCCAGATACCTGAAGTTGGACCTAAGATTGCAGCAAGCGTGGTGAGGTTTTTCAAACAGGAGCACAACCTTGAAGTTATAGAAAAACTCAGAAAAGCAGGCCTTAATTTCGGTGCTGAGAGAGAAGAGGGAGAGGCTGTTACAAAACCATTTGAAGGACTCACTTTTGTTTTTACAGGCGCGCTTGAAAGTCTGAGTAGAGAAGAAGCAAAAGAAATTGTTGAGCGCCTTGGCGGGAGGGCTGCATCGAGTGTTTCAAAAAAGACTGATTATGTGGTAGTTGGTGCAGACCCTGGAAGTAAATACGAAAAGGCGCTTGAGCTCGGTGTGAAAATAATAAATGAAGAAGAGTTCCTGCGTCTGGCGGGTCTTAAAGGTTGAAGAATACATTACAGGATTTCAACTATAAAAACTCACTAAAAACTATCACTTTAGCAGTCTTTTTTTATTTCTTGCTTGTAATCTTTTTTGTAAGCTTAGGTGATAGGGCAGGTATTTCTGAATTTTCATCTTTCTTTCTAACGATCATTCTTGAAATCCTCGTGTTCGTTCCGCTTTATAACCTGCTAGCAAGAAGGCACCGGGTTTATACTCTGACTTTCAGGTTTAACAGGATTTCAAATGCTGTCCTGCTCTGGATTCCTGTGATTGCGTTCGAATATGTATATTCGTTTATTATTTCAAGATTCGGTATCAGTATATTTGATGCTCAAGAGCAGATTATAAAGATTGCTGATTCGAATTTTGAGCGAATCCTGCTTTTTCTTGCAGTTGGACTAATTGCTCCTTTTGTAGAAGAGCTTTTTTTCAGGGGTACCCTCTATCCGGTTTTAAAAAATGGCTTAGGCTCTTTTAAGGCGGCTCTAATTTCTTCTTTAATATTTGGAGCCGGTCACGGCCTGGTTCTCTTTTTGCCTATGTTTATCTATGGACTTCTGCTATGCTATCTTGTAGAGGAAAGAAACTCACTTGACGCAGCGCTCATAATTCATATATTGAATAACATTCTGGCACTAGTAATATCTCTTCATTCGTTTGCATAAAGGAGGTTTATTGCGATGGCGATCTCAAAGGATGATGTAAGACACATTGCAAAACTTGCAAGA
>FWWL01007623.1_pt1 | contig 14569 bp, 13 predicted proteins | sample 2228331 | NCBI WGS metagenome assembly FWWL01 (sample SAMEA103939775, study PRJEB20133) | metagenome
TGGAGTAGAGGGCCTTGGAATAGACGATGGCCTTCATCGCCCCCAATGGTACATGACGCTGTGAGCCTTATCAGCTTGCGGATACTCTTGCCCTGCAGATTCAATCAATAGCGTTGTAGGACATCAAATGGAACCGTTTCGTAAAACTGCTGGAGCGGCAGGTCTCCGTTACGCCCTTAAGCCTCACTTCGTTATGCTCTCTCTGCTCAAGTTTAACAAAACCTTGGTGTATCCGGTTAACGCTTCTCTTTTCTCCCTTCATACGTGGCCAGGTATACTGCCATTAAAGGGGGGCTAGTTAATCGAGGGACCCTGGACAACCCTTGGTCTCGGGCTTGACAACAAAGCCTTAGAGGTGTAATGTTGAGCTTTAAGGAGGTGGTAAAATGAAGCGTTTTTGCTTAATAGTAGTGATGTTTTTGCTCGCAATTAGCCCCGTTTTGGGATTGGGGGCGAAGCAAGTTCTCCACATCTATACAGCGCTTGATGTTGACGAGGCCAAGATCTATATTGAAGCATTTGAATCTCGATATCCTGATATAGATGTGGAATGGGTTAGGCTATCTGCAGGAGAACTATTGGCCCGCCTCCGGGCTGAGGCAGGCAATCCGCAAGCCAGCTTGTGGCTTGGCGGGCCTAGCGACACCTTCATTGTAGCAAAAATGGAAGGTCTCCTTGCCCCGTATCGGGAATCCCTTGGTTGGCAGTATATCTCCAAAAAGTTCAAAGATCCCGATGGTTACTGGGTCGGTATCTACATAGGTTTCATTGCGTTTGCTTCTAATAGGGAGTTTTTAGCTCAACATGGACTCGAGCCGCCAAAATCGTGGTACGATTTGTTGAGGCCAGAATTTGCGGGCAAGATTTCCATGGCCTTCCCCTACACTTCCGGAACAGGATATACGCGTTTGGCAACATTGGTGTTCCTGATGGGCGAGGAAGAGGCTCTGAAATTTGAAACCCAAGTTTCCAAAGTAATTCATCATTATACCAAAGCTGGCTCTGCTCCTGTAACCGAGGTAGGATTGGGCGAGGTCGCTGTTGGCGTGGCTTTTGCTCACGATGTCATAGCTAAAGGCATTGCAAAAGGTTACCCTGTTGTTCTCTCTTTTCCAGAAGAGGGGACAGGTTACGAAATAGGGGCAATGGCCTTGATTAAAAATGGGCCAGAGTTAGAGTTGGCAAAAATTTTCTATGACTGGATGCTTTCTGCAGAGGCGCAGTCGCTCTTCAAAAAGTGGTTCCGTGTGCCTTTGAACCCCGAGGCAGAACTAGCGGAAGGGTTAGTGACGGCAGAAATGGTTAAACTTGTAGAATACGATGCGCTTTGGGCCGCCCAAAACCGCGATCGCTTGTGTGAGCTATGGCAAAGGATGACCGGATACTAAAAACAGCTCGGGGGGCGGGAGTTCCCCGCCCCCTTTTATTACTGACAAGAACCAGCGCAGGGCGACTTTTTTATGATCCTGTTCTTACTTTAACAATTTTAGCTGTTTTCGCCATTTTAGTGCTATTTATTGTCTATCCCTTAGTGCGAGTGTTTTTGGTTAGCCTTTTCCACAAGGGAGTTTTTAATCCTCAATATTTTTTGTACTTTTTTGAGGGGCGCCCATATTTAATTCGCCCCTTTTTCAACTCTCTAGTAGTTGGCGTTCTTGTCGCTTTTATTGGTACGCTAGTAGGATTTATTTTTGCTTATACGGTAGCACGTACCGATATTCCCGGGAAGCCTTTTTTCCGCTGGATTGCCACTCTCCCAATTATCTCGCCTCCTTTTCTGTTGGCGTTGTCCGCGATCTTACTGTTGGGAGAAAACGGCCTTATAACTCGGGGAATTTTGAGCAAATTTGGCATAAAATGGAGTATTTATGGGCTGCCAGGATTGGTCCTTACCGAAACTTTAGCGTATTTCCCGCTGGCCTTCATGACGTTAGAAGGTGTATTACACAGCATAGATCCAGCACTAGAGGAGTCAGCGATGGATTTAGGGGCGTCTAAGCTGCGCACATTCTTTCGCGTTACCCTGCCCTTGGCTACCCCTGGTCTTGCAGCCGGATTTCTTTTGCTTTTTATTCGTTCTTTGGAAGATTTTGGCAATCCTGTAGTTTTGCAAGGGCGCTATCCTGTTCTCACTGTGCAGGCTTATTTGGCAATTACGGGAATGTATAATCTTCCATTAGGCGCTACGTTGGCCGTTTTGTTGCTCGTGCCCACCGTTTTGGCTTTCTTACTTCTTCAGTACTGGGTGGGAAAGCGCTCATATGTAACAATTACTGGCCGCCCCACAAGTGCAGGATTGCATAGTATGGAACCATTGATTAAATGGCCGCTATTTGTAGTGGTGAGCCTTTTTTCAGGTATTATCCTTCTATTTTACGGGATGATGTTCTTCGGGGCTTTCACCAAACTATGGGGAGTGGACCACACATTGACTTTGGAAAACTTTCGTTACGTGTTCGGTACCGGCGCCACGTATTTGACAAACACCCTTAAGCTTGCAGGAATAGCCACTCCTGTGGGTGGGATGCTCGGAGTTCTTATTGCATATCTGGTCACCAGAAAAAAGTTCCCCGGACGTCGCGCTATGGACTTTCTTTCCATGCTGAATTTTGCGGTTCCAGGGATTATCGTTGGTATCGGTTATGTTCTTGCTTTTAATGCCCCCCCTATTAAGCTAACTGGGACTGCATTGATTATCATATTAGTTTTCATTTTCCAACGAATGCCTGTTGCTATTCGTGACGGAATAGCAATGCTACAACAGGTGGATCCTGTGATTGACGAGGCTGCAGCCGACCTCGGCGCTGGTTTTTTTAGAAGTTTCCGGCGTATCGCCTTGCCGCTTATCGCTCCGGCACTTGTAGCTGGTATGGCATACATGTTTTCTGCTTGCGTGACCTCTATTTCCGCAGTAATTATGGTTGTATCCGCAAAATGGCAGCTTATAACTGTGGCATTGCTTCACGAGGTCGATAACGCTGATCTCTCTCAAGCAGCTGCTTATGGTGTAGTTATTGTCTTAGTAGTTTTAGGAGCGATCTTGACTTTGGACTTTCTAATCGGGAAAACTCTTTTTGGAAGGTGGCGCTATGGGCGCTGAACTTGTGCTTCAAAACTTGACAAAAGTCTTTCGTAGCGGAAAGGAGAAGATAAAAGCGGTTGACCAAATTAGTTTAGAAATTGCTAAAGGCGAGCTTGTTACATTGCTTGGTCCATCAGGGTGTGGAAAAACTACGACTTTAAGAATGATTGGAGGGTTTGAAATACCAACGGAAGGCGAAATTTATTTGGAAGGACAACGTATCACGCACCTTCCTCCTCAACGAAGGGACACAGCCACGGTATTTCAGTCTTATGGGCTCTTCCCACACATGACCGTTTACGAAAACGTGGCCTTTGGCCTCAAAGTCCGACGATTGTCCAGGACTGAAATAAAGAGGCGGGTTAAAGAAGCGCTTGCGATGGTGGGATTGACCGGGCTCGAGAACCGCCCCCCTAACAGGTTGTCTGGAGGCCAACAGCAACGTGTAGCCCTTGCTCGTGCTCTGGTTGTGGAGCCTAAGGTTCTTCTTCTTGACGAGCCGCTCTCGAACCTGGACGCGAAGTTACGCGTCGAAACTAGAGAATATATCCGCAAATTACAGAAGGATTTAGCAATAACCAGTGTATACGTGACACATGACCAAGCGGAAGCCATGGCAATTTCTGACCGCATCGTTGTAATGAATCATGGGCGTGTACAACAGATTGGCAGTCCATATGAAATATATGCTCGCCCAGCCAATTCATTTGTGGCTGATTTCATCGGACGCGCCAACTTTTTGAAAGCTTTTGTTATAAGTACCAAAGATATGCAAGCAGAATTGCGTTTGCCTAGCGGGAAAGTTCTTTCAGCACCCGTTTCTTTCCCCCTTTTCCCTGGACAAAAAGTCACGCTGGTAATACGCCCAGAAAATATAGACATTGTGGCTCCAGAAGAGGGGCACTTAAGTGGCATAGTAGTCTTTGCTCATTATACTGGTGCCTTGGGAACTTACCGCATATCTTTACAAAATGGCGCGACCTTTCAAGTAGACGTTCTAAATCCACAAGAACGGGGCTTCATTAAACCAGGTACTCAAGTAGGACTGCGCTTGCACATGTCTAGTATTCATATCCTGCAAGAAGAATAACATGTTGTACCGGCTGTTTGCATTTGACCTTGATGGGACACTCCTTACTCCTGATGGTGCTATCCTTACCGAAGCCCGAGAATTTCTTGCCGAACTTCAAACTTGGGCGCGGATCACCATTGCCACCGGGCGGTCGCTCGCTTCAGCCCAACGTTATATTTTAGAGCTTGGCCTCACCAATCCAGTGGTGCTTTACCACGGAGCTGTGGTATGGGACCCTATAGCTAGAAAAGCATTGTTTGAGCGAAGGATTCCTTCTGAAGAGGCTCGCCGCGCTATTGCCGCTCTCACGCGCTTACCCGTACATATTCAAGTTTACATGGATATTGGTGACCCCAACATCTATGTGTCCCAAATTACAGGTCCAATTGCAGATTTTTTGGTTAAAGAAAACCTCTCTGTAGTGGAGGTTGGTGATCTTACCAAATTTCTTAATCGTTCGCCTATTAAGCTCCTTGTTATAGGAAACTCAGACATATTGGCCCTGGCGGAGTATGCACTTCGGAAGAAAGTGCCTTCTCTCAGCGTAACGCGTTCGGAAAGTACATATTTAGAAGTCCTTCCTCCTGATGTGTCTAAAGCCACAGGGCTGAGCTGGTTGTGCGCCTATTTAGGAGTTAAATGGGAGGAAGTGGTGGCAGTGGGTGATCAAATGAGTGACCTCTCAATGATTGAACAGGCTGGTTTAGGAGTAGCAATGGCTCACAGTCCCGCTCTTCTGCGAAACAAGGCAGACCTCGTTGTTCATCGTGTTGATGAAATCCGCAAAGCTATCGGTATGGCACCGAAAGGGAACCTAATTTAGTATTGAAACAGAGCAGGAAGCAATCTGCACTATCGATATTGGAAAGAAAACCGCAAAGAAATCTTAAAGAAGGCGAAGAAAAGTCAAGGGACTTTTGAAGAGGCTCCCAAAGGTCAAACAGATCTACACCCGCAACCTTTTAACCCATCATGAGCATATTGTATTAAGAACTCGAGAAATTTCCTGAGTTAGGTAAGGGAGGTTCCGGTCTGCAATCCCTTCTGAATGGCGAAGACTTCCTTAAGGGTTTTTCAAGGCGGTCTTGACCCTTTTATGCCGGTGAGAACAAGTCATTTACCCAAACACGTTGCCCAACACAAACCATAGGAATGGGACAAATGTCCCCTAGGCGCCTCTTGACTCTTTCACCATGCCATGGTATAAAACGTTTACGAAAAACGTTTAAAGCTATGGTGACGATCAAGGATGTAGCCAGGCGGGCAGGGGTTTCTATAGCTACTGTATCTCACGTTATCAACGGCACCCGAAAGGTTTCCTCTAAGACAGCTAGCCGAGTTTGGCAGGCGGTAGAAGAGCTCGGTTATCAGCCCAATGGGATCGCTCAGTCTTTACGGACTAGGACAACTCATGCGATCGGCGTGGTGGTTTCAGACATTACCAATCCATTTTTTGCCACCCTCGTCAGAGGAGCAGAGGATGCCGCCCTTGAAGTGGGGTATTCTCTTGTGGTTTGTAACAGCGACGAGGACCCTGAAAAGGAGGAGATGTACATCCGACTCTTGTGGAAGCGCAGGATGGATGGTCTGCTTATCGCACCAGCTCGGGATGGGACAAGTCCAGCTCTCCAAGAACTGGTGCGCAACAAAATACCGTTTGTTTTTATCGATCGTAAAGCAAAAGGGATTGAAGCTGACGTGGTCCTTTCTGACAATGTGGGCGGAGCCTATTTAGCTACACGGCATTTGATTGAGAAAGGCCACAGGCGGATTGGGATCATCCTCGGGATTCCCGGCTCCACAACGACCGAGGAGCGGTTTGCCGGCTACTGTCAAGCTTTAGAGGAGGCAGGACTCCTTTTAGATAAAAAATTAGTTAATTGGGGAAAATACAAGCTTGAAGGTGGCCGCAAAGCGTGTTCGGAGTTGCTTTCTTTAGAAGATCCTCCTACTGCGATTTTTAGTACTAATAACCAAATGACAAAAGGTGTTTTACAAGAGCTTTTTGCGCGAAATATTTCGATACCTAGAATTGCAGTTGTCAGCTTTGATGATTTTGATTTGGCTGAATTGTTTATCCCGCCTATTACAGTAGTTACTCAAAATCCCTATCAAATTGGATATATTGCTTTTCAAGTTTTGTTGGAGCGCATTAGTCGTCCTGACAACAAAGAATTTAAAGAAATTCGAGTTCCAGTGGAGTTGAAAATAAGGGGGTCAGCATGAAAGATGTAATGGGTCACCTACGGGGCGTTTGGGTGGCCATGGTGACCCCATGGGATGAAATAAAGGGAGAACCGCGAAGGACTGTGATTTCTACGTTGATCGACCGGTTCATACAAGCAGGGGTTAATGGTCTTTTCATTCTTGGAACTACAGGGGAAGGAAATTTAATGGAACCTACCGAGCGTAAGGTTTTTGCAGAGACCGTTATAGAAGTCATAGAAGAAGCCAATGCTCACCTCCCTGTCATCGTTCATACTGGGCATGACCGTACAGAAACAGCTATAGAGTTATCACGGCATGCCAAAGTTACGGGCGCAATTGCGGTGGCCATTTCAGCACCTTCTCATTACCACTTAGACAGGACAGAACTCGAAAAACATTTCTTAAACATAGCTGAAGCGATTGATGGTCATCCAGTGTTGTTATACGACATCCCATTAGCTAAAGGGAATCCTTTAAGTGGAAATTTGTTGGCCCGCTTAAACGAACAAATGCCCAATATAGTTGGGGCTAAAGTGAGCCGAACAGACTGGGAGGCATGGGAAGAATATTTATCGCTTCACGCCAGAGTGGTTTTGTTTAATGGTGTGGACACTTTGTGTTTGCCCACGTTAGTGATGGGGGTAGCGGGGATAGTCTCAGGAGGTGCTAATCTTTTGCCTGAAATTTATGTACAGCTTTATCAGGCCGTGCTGGAAGGGAAGATGTCACTAGCTTGGCGGTGTCAAGAGTTGATCAATCGGCTTTCACAAATAATTCGTCATGGGACGCCCATTTCGTTCATCAAAGAAGGTGTAGAAATTTTAACTATGCTGAATGTCGGAAATGTTAGGCGCCCCCTTCGCAGTTTGACTTTTACCGAACGGAATGAACTCTCCCGTTATCTTCTTTCTTTGCATGAAGAAGCAATTCAATTGTGCAAAATTTCTATTTGACAGGAGGTGATATTTTAGTGCAAAATAGTTTTAACTGCTAAAATTATAACTTCAAGGAGGTGGATGTTATGCGCTTGAAGTGCACAGTTGTAGGTCTACTTGTAGGAGTTCTTGGTTTTGCATGGTTTGGAATGTCTCAAGTCAAAATAGTGTACAACACTCTTTTCCACGAGGCTGACGCTAAAGCCATGGAAAAAATAGTTGAGATGTTTAAACAAGCTCACCCGGAAATCCAGGTCGAGCTTATTCAGGGGCGCTGGGCCATATATTATGCAGACATGCGATTGGCTGTTACAGCAGGCATCCCTCCACAGTTAGGAATTTGTCATACGAATAGGCTTGTAGAAATGGCCGACTATTTGACCCCTCTTGATGCCTCGCCAATTGGGAATCTTCTTGAACTTTATGGAATTGATCCTGCGAACTTCCCTAAAGACAGCTGGGAAGGTGGACAATTCGGTGAGCATCACTATTTGATCCCTCTTGACGTTCACGGATGGGGCTTGTGGTATAACAAAGACATCTTCAGAACTGCTGGTCTTGATCCTGAACGGCCTCCACAAACGTTTGAGGAGTTCAAAGTAGCTTGTGACGCCATTAAAGCAGCTGGATATTACGCTTTTCATCCCGCTGAAGATGCTCTGCCGCGCAAATTGCGTCGAGCGTGGGAAATTTTCTATTATCAGATGGGGGGCGAGCTTTTCGACAAAAAGTTCACAAAAGCCATGTTTAATAATGAACTAGGTCTTCGTGCTTTACAGTTCCTAGTAGATATCTTTAACACCTTCGGGTGGAATGTAGTTGGTGGGAATGGATATGCTCAATTTGCTGCCGGTCAATTAGGAATGCTTTTCGCTGGGAACTGGTTTTATCCAACGGCTGTAGCCAGTGGAGTAAACTGGGGTTATGCTAAAGTTCCTAACTTTTTTGGCACGCCGTATACTTGGGGGGCTAGCCATCAACTTTGTATACCATTACAGCCTGCTGGAACTCCACCAGAGGTTTATGACGCAACGATGAAGCTCGCGAAATTCGTCGTCGAACATTCTTATATTTGGACTATGTACGGAGGGCACATCGCAGCATACAGGCCAGCTCTTGAAAATCCTGAACTCCTTGCGTCTGATTACTGGGCTCGCTCCGGGCGCATACTGAACGAAATGGTTCAAGCAAACCTTGTTAAATTCCCAATATCCCATCCGCGCGGATCAGAACTAGAGAACGCTATCGAAACCTACATAACACAAGCTGTTAATGGACAAATTAGCCCAGCAGAAGCTTTGGCTAAAGCCGAGGCTGAATGCAACCGCATTCTTAGGGGCGAGTAAATTTTAAAAGGGGGACTGGGGGCAGGGTTATTCCCTGCCCCCAGTTTAATCATGAAAAAGCAGATTTCAGCTTTCCTATACCGTTATCAATGGGTTGAAGGAATATTATATATAACTCCATTCGTTATTTTGTGGGGAGCATTTCTTGCGTGGCCAGTGGGCTATGGAATCTACATCAGCTTATGCGAGTGGAGTGCAATGAAAGGCTTTCGTTTTGTTGGAATAAAAAATTATATTGCTCTTTTTCAAGACCCTATTTTTTTAAATGACCTTGTAAATACCTTTAAGTTTGTTGGAATGACAGTCCCTTTGATTTTAATTTTAGGATTGCTCTTCGCTCTTATGCTTTGGAGCTGGTGGCGATATCGAGGAGCTGGCTTTGTACAATCGGTGCTTTTTTTCCCATACCTCCTTACTGTTTCTGTGATAGCTATCGCTTGGAAGTGGATGTTTGATCCAGATTTTGGTATACTGACACACTTATTAAAGTTCCTGGGCGTAAGTACGTCTTCTTTGTTAACCAGGGCTGATTGGGCACTGCCAATAATCGCTTTCGCTACTACTTGGTGGCTAATGGGATATCGTATGGTAGTATTTCAAGCCGCTTTAGGGGACATACCTCACGAGCTTATCGAGGTTGCCCTAATTGACGGGGCTAGATTTCATCAGCGGTTTCTTCACATAATTTTGCCCTTGTTGAGACCAGCCTTACTTTTTTCTTTGGTGCTTACGCTTATTTCTGCTTTCCGAACTTTTGGCCAAGTATATATGATGACTCAAGGAGGCCCTGGTAGAAGTACAGAGGTCTTGGCATTATACTTATATAATGAAGCATTTGCTTATTTCCGTCTTGGTAAAGCTGCTGCAGCTGGTGTAGTGATGCTATTGTTTATTCTAGTTTTTAGCTTGTTGGGTGTGAAATTACTTGGCCTTAGATCGGAGCTAGAATGAAAGTGGCGGGCCAAAAACTGAAAGACTTTATGGTGTACTTTATACTGCTCCTGGTTGCTTTTATATGGATAGTTCCTACTATATGGATTACTTTAACTGCCTTGAAACCTGCATCTGAAATTTACCGCCTACCTCCAATGTTGTTTCCATCTGACTTTACTCTGGTGCATTTTAAAAGGTTTTTAATGAGTTGGCCTTTTGGAACGTGGATTTTAAATAGCTTTATTCTTGCGTCTTCGGTTACACTAATTTCTTTGGTGGTTTCAACATTAGCAGCCTTTTCCTTTGCGCGTCTTAGGTGGCCTGGTCGTGACTTTGTGTTTATGATGATCTTGGCTTCAATGCTTCTTCCTCTTGAAGTAAGCGTAATACCTTTGTTTTTCATGATGAAAAATTTCGGGCTAATTAATACTATTTCTGGCGCTGCTTTACCGATGATTGCGCTGCCTATCGGTGTTTTTCTGTTACGTCAATTCTTTCTTAATATTCCGCAAGAACTTGAGGATGCGGCCAAGATAGATGGGTGTTCAAGCTTAGGTGTTCTTATACATGTAATTGTTCCTAATTCTATACCAGTCTTTGTGTCGTATGCAATATACATATTTAACTATGCCTGGAACGAGTTCTTCTGGTCTATGATTGTTTTGAGGAGTCCCAAAAAGATAACCATTCCAGTTGGGTTGCAGATGGTTCAAGGTGCGTTCGAATTGGACTACGGATTAATAACTGCAGCTGCTTTTTTAGCTTCTTTACCGTCTTTGTTTGTTTTCTTAATTCTTAAAAAACGCATTATTCGAGGAATTGCTTTATCTTCAGGAATTAAAAGATGAAAAGGGGAATATATGATTAAGTGGATGAAAATTGATTTGCTAGATAAATTTTATATCACTCCGCCGTCTTCACATCCCTTTTGCCATGCGCCAAGCATTTGTGAACTGCCGTCGGAGGAAATTCTCTTAACTTTTTATGCAGGGAGTAAAGAAGGAGCTCCCGATTCCGCTGTATTTGGAGTACGCTTTGATGTAAAGTGTTTTATATGGTCAGAGCCAACGGTATGGGTAAAGGTGGTGAACCGTGCTCCTGCTAATCCCCGCGTCTTTATTGGCCCTGATAACGCTGTTTGGCTTTTGGTCGGTATTAATTACGGCTCACGGTGGTGCAGTGGTGATACATATTTATTCCTCAAACGAAGTTATGATTTAGGGCATACTTGGTCAGACTTAGAGCTGTTTTTTGAAAAGAAGGGAATACTTGGTAAAAACAAGCCTTTCAACTATGGGAAAGTTTGGTTAATTCCTGTTGAATATGAAAAAGAATGGAGTGCCGCCTTTCTACGGTCAGATAATGGAGGTGTCTCGTGGGAGCTAATTGGTGACCTAGGTAGAGCTGTGGGAGCTCACTTGATTCAACCGGCAGTAGTAATGCTTTCAGATGGCAAATTAATGGCATATATGAGAAGCCAAGAGAATAATATCTTTGTAAGCTATTCTGTTGATTTAGGTCGTACCTGGACTAAGCCAGTTCCTACATCTCTCCCAAATAACAATAGCGGTATTGATTTAGTGCGCTTGAAAACAGGAGATCTTCTACTTGCATTTAACCCAACCACTGCAACTTCTGGGCTCTCAAAGCTAAACGAAGGCTGGCCTGAAACAATGCCCATTGGATTTGATGTATGGGGACCTCGCACTCCTCTCGCGATCGCTCTTTCCAAAGACGATGGGAAAACATGGCCTTATTGGGCTATTTTGGAAGAAGGGCCAGGAGAATTTAGTTATCCAACTATTGTACAAGATATAAACGGTAATGTTCACATAGCATATACATACAACCGAAAGGCGATATGTCATGTCATTCTTTCTGAAGGAATATTTAAGCAACGATGATAAAAGGAGGGGTAATATGGTCAAACGTAAAGTTGGTATTTTAACTTTTTCAGATGGTCGAGAAGCCGTGCACCAGGAAGTTGAGCCAGTGGGTCGGGAGTTTCAAGAACAACTAGCGGAGGCGCTGCGAAATACAGGCGAAGTTGAGCTCATAACAGGACAAGAAATCATATGGACCGCTGAGCTTGCACAGAATGAGGCCCGGCGCTTGGCCAATGAAGGCTGTGATGTCACCATATTCAACTTCGCCGTATGGAGTTTCCCCCATCTAGCAGTGGTAGCCGCGAAATTCGCCCCTGGTCCGTTTCTTCTCTTTTCTAACATCAACCCCCAATATCCAGGGATGGTGGGGATGCTTGCTTCCGCAGGAGCCCTTGACCAAATCGGCGTCTTCCATGGCCGGCTTTTTGGGGATATTCGAGATCCCCAAGTCCTTCGCAAGGTTTTGGCCTTCATTCGCGCTGGTTCCGCCATTAATAGGTTAAAGGGAGAGACGTTTGGGCTTTTCGGCGGCCGGCCTATGGGTATGTACACAGCCGTGGCCAACCTCGACCAATGGATGTCCCTTTTTGGGATCGATGTGGAGCATATCGACCAGTGGGAGATCGTTCGCCGCGCCAAAGAAGCCCCCGCCGACGAGGTGGGGTTCGCGTTCAACTGGCTCACTAAACGCATAAAAAAGATCCACTACGACGGAAAACAGCTCACGGAAGAGAAGCTAAAACTTCAGATTCGCAGTTACATCGCTGTTCGCGAGATGATCAAGGAAAAGAAGCTTGATTTTGTTGGCATAAAAGCCCAGCCTGAACTGACTGACAACTTTGTGACCATGGATGTTACCGAGGCCTTCCTAAACGACCCATATGATTGGAACGGCCCAAAGGAGCCGATCATTGCGGCTACCGAAGCCGATATGGATGGTGCTCTCACCATGGAAATTTTGAAGCATATCTCTGGTGAACCGGTATTGTTTGCAGACCTTCGCCATTATGATGCTGAGCTGGATGTTTTCGATCTTTGCAATTCAGGGACTCACCCTACCTATTTTGCTGGGCATTCGTTCGATCCTGATTTTAACTTGGCAAAAGTCGAGTTTTATCCGCAAGGCCTGTATTTCCCGGCGGGAGGGGCGGCCGTTCGCCATATTGCTGCTCCAGGGAAAGTGACCTTGGCCCGGTTAGCGCGGCGTCGGGGACAATACTGGCTAGCAATAGTTCCCGGGGAGATCGCTGACCTTCCGCCGGAGTTGGCCGAGCGCAAGGCCGCCGAAATCCAAGTAAACTGGCCTCATGCTTTCGTGAAGCTAAAGGTTTCTCCAGACGAGCTGCTTAGCGAATACGACTCAAATCATGTCCATGGCGTTTACGGTGATTACGTGGAAGAGCTGATATGGGTGGCGAAGATGCTAGGAATTCCTTACCGAGTTTTTGCTTAAAGGAAGGGCTATGAAGGAATACCTTCTGGGGATTGACATCGGAACTCAGGTAACGAAAGGGGCGCTTGTACGCCCATCGGGGGAGATAGTGGCTACGGCAACAGAGGAATATGGCGTCCTTCACCCCCAACCTCTTTGGGCGGAACAGTGGCCCCAAATCTGGCTTGACGCGGTATGCAAGGTGACTAAAGAGATTTTGGCAAAGTTGCGGATCCCTTCGGAGCAGATTGCTGGGGTGTGTATCAGCGGCTTATACGGCGGGAGCGGGATCCCAATGGATGAGAAAATGCGGCCGATAAGGCCATGCATAATTTGGATGGATCGCAGGGCTACTCGAGAGGTGGAATGGGTAAAAACCCATGTCGATTTAGATTTGCTCTTCAAAATCACGGGAAACTGGGTAGATACATATTACGGTTACACCAAAATCTTATGGATCAAGCACAACGAACCAGAAAATTGGAAGAAAACAAAGCTTTTTCTTCCGCCTAATTCTTACGTTAATTTTGTGTTGACCGGAGAGATTGCGATTGACCACTCCTCAGCAGGGAATCTCGGGGGAGTTTACGACATCAGGGCTAGGAAATGGTCGGAAACAATGGCCCAAGCGCTAGGGATACCCTTGGAGCTTTTGCCCGAGCGGATTGTTCCATCAGCGGAGATAGTGGGAGAAATTTCCCAAAAAGGCTCGAAACTTACAGGGCTTTCCCCGGGCACTCCAGTATTGGCGGGAGGGATAGACGCGGCCATGGCCACTTTGGCCGCTGGAGCGCTCGATCCTGGAGATAACGTGGCCATGATTGGAACTTCCACCTGTTGGGGCATAATCCACGACGGAGAAAATTTTGCTAAAGAACTTGTCTCCATGCCTCATGTTATTGAACCGCTGCACAAAGTCTACACTTGGGGAGGATCCGCAACTTCAGGAGCTTTGATCAGATGGTTTAGGGATAACTTTGGTTTCGATGAGGATTACAAAAAGCTTGATACCCTTGCAGAAGCCGTTCCGCCGGGTTCCGAAGGACTTGTGGCGCTTCCTTATTTTATGGGGGAAAGAGCGCCTCTTTGGGATTCCGATGCCCGGGGAGCTTGGGTCGGCTTGACTTTGTCCCATGGGAAGGGCCATCTTTTCCGAGCTCTGTTAGAGGCCACAGCCTTCGCCCTGCGCCAAGCCATAGAAGTAGGGGTAAAAATCGGTTTACCGCTAAAGGACGAGACCATTGTCGTGGGTGGGGCAGCAAAATCGCCGCTTTGGCTAAAGATAATTGCTAATGTCACTGGCCGGCCCATCCGAACCATCTCTACCAAGGGCATTGACGCCCCTTTAGCCGACGCACTCCTTGTGGGCTTAGCCACCGGTGTTATCAAAAACCATCGAATTATAAAGGATTGGGTTTGCTATATAGACCAGATTGTTCCTGATTCAGAACTAGTAGAAATATATTCTCGCTATTATGATATTTATCGCGAATTGTATAAATCTTTGCAACGGATATTTTTGATCCTTAAAGCTGCTTCAAAGGGATCTGGAAGCAAGTAAAGATCTAGTGCTTTCATCATAATTCTTTAGCCGTAAGTTTCTGCGGTATACTCGTTAGCCATGTTGGATATTCGGAGGATTAGAGAGGATCCGGAAGGGGTTTGGGAGAGGCTC
>FWWL01007626.1_pt1 | contig 14564 bp, 17 predicted proteins | sample 2228331 | NCBI WGS metagenome assembly FWWL01 (sample SAMEA103939775, study PRJEB20133) | metagenome
CTGCGCATAAGCCGAACTGACCCGTCCCCCAGGCAAGCCCGCTTTGTTCTTGCTGTTGTGATGCGTTGTGCTGTGTCCTGCCTTGAGTACCACTCTGGTCATTCGGGCTTGGTGTTCTGTGCGGGGGTACGGACTTGCAGGGCAGTTGGGGGCGCGACACTGGCTCTTAGTGGGCTTGATGTTCCAGAGGGGTGCGTGTTGGGCGCCCCTGTGTGGGCAGGGAAGCCTGCCCACAAATCGTCTTGTAATATACCAGAGGGAGGGCAGGGGTGGGTGAGGGCTTATCGAGGCTAAGGGAGAAGGGTTTTCGCTCTGAACCGGGCACGAGGGCTTTTGAAGTGGAACCGAGACCGTGTACCCTACGCCCCTGCTACGGTTGGCTGATGGGCAAGATGCCCGTGCTTCGAGTTTTCGAACAGCCTGCGAGGGCGCAGGTTCCACTGCTTGCTAAAGGGACCTACTCGCTCGTCTGACCGCTATCCGTAAACAAGATTCGGTAGTAGCAGTAGACGAACAGTCCTGTCACCAGTATCCACGCAGTGAGCATGAAAATCCAGCCCTCAAGTTTCATTCCGCAACCTCCCGTACTCGATTCTTGTTGCGCACATTCCATGTGTACCAGATGGCGAATATCTGTAGTAGGAAAATGAACACGATGAACCCGCGCACCAGCCAGATATGCCAGCCGACCTTGTCAACCCCCAGCTCAATCGGTCGGGTAAACGGCTCGCCTGCCTGAACGGCGGTGAAGAAGTCGCGGAAGTAGAGGAACACATTTTCGTATGCCCAGAAGGCGAGAATGGCGCCCAGAATCAGCGGGGTCACATATTTCGCACAGTAGTAGAAGAAGCGAGGCACTCGCAAAAGCGCACCCTCGTGCATCTCCTTCCAGATTTTGTCCCCACCGAAAATCCACATAATCAGGATGACCTCAATCAGCGCCAACAGCGGGGGACCGAATGTGCCCGACCAGTAGTCGTACACCTCGATACCGCCATTTATCCAGATGGCGAACTGCACGCCCACAAGCCAGAACAGCCCCAGCACCATCGCCGCGCGCGTGCGGGAAAGCCCGAACTCGTCCTCAAGGAACGCCATTATCGGCTGGCACATCGCCACCACCGAGGTAATCGCTGCAAAGAACAGCAACAGGAACCACAAGAAGCCCAAAATATTCCCTGCAGGTAGAAAACCAAAGATAGCGGGCATCGAAACGAAACCGAGATAGAAACTGCCCTGCGAGGCAATCATCTGCGCTGCCGCAACACCGAAAAAGGCAGACGCTGCGGGCAGAGCAATCGAAGCCCCCAGCACAACCTCGGCAAAGGTATTCGAAGCGGTGGTGGATAGCCCTGTGAGCGTGACATCGTCTTTCTGCCGTAGATAGGACGCATAGCACTGAATGGCACCCATCCCCAGGCTCAACGAGAAGAACACCTGCCCTGCTGCGGCGAGCCAAGTCTTGTAATCAAGTAGGACGAACACCTCGCGCCCATCCCGCTCGATGAACCATTTCGGTTCCCACAAGAAGGCGATACCATCGATGACCCCGTACTCTTCGGACACGGGATGCCCCAAGGTGAACACTCGTATCATCAGAATGACGGCTAAGAGGAACAGCATCGGCATCGCAATTTTGGCGAGCCGTTCAATCCCTCCCGATACCCCGCGTACCATCAGCCACAAGGTAAACACGAACACGAATGCGAACACACCCAGCGTAAAGCCGTCGGGCTGTAGGAAGACCGAGTCGGGTTTCGCCCCTGCATAGTTGATGCGTGCCTCGTTGAACGGCTTCAGCACGGTCTCGGAAATCTCATCAGGTGTCATGCCAGGATGCAAGGCAGTCTGGTCCACCTTCGGCATCTGCCCCAAGAGCGTCTTGATACTATATCCGAGCGTCCACGAGCCGAGATAGGAGTAGTAGAAGAGGATGAGCGTGGGGATGAATAAGCCGAACACGCCAAGATACTTTGCAATCGGGTGGCGCCACATCAGTTGGAACATGCCGGGAGTCGTGCCGTGCCCGCGCACGCCCCCAAAACGCCCCTGTGCCCATTCCAGCCACATCAGCGGGATTGCCATCAAGATGAGGCAGATGAAGTAGGGAATGAGGAACGCTCCGCCTCCGTTCGCCGCCGCCTGACCAGGAAAGCGCAGGAAGTTCCCCAGTCCTATGGCATTGCCCGCCATCGCCAGCACTAAGCCAATCCGAGTGCCCCAATGTTCACGCTGTCCGTTGCTGTTCCGTGCCATCTGCACTTACCCTCCTTGTAAGCAAAGTTCCTTTCGCCTTGAAGCCTCTATCCTCCTGCCACTTGGTCGATTTGCCGAGCGAGTTTGAAATCGTTTTCGGTAAGTCCGCCTGCCGAGTGGGTGCTAAGCCGTAGGGTGACCTGCTTGTAGCGAATCTCGATATCGGGGTGGTGGTCCATCCGCTCTGCCAGCATGCCCACATGCACCACGAACGCCAACGCCTCGCGAAAGTTCTTGAACTGGAAGGTGCGCACAATCTCGGCACCCTCACGCGTCCAGTTCGGTACTTGCGTCAGCCAGTTTGCCACTTCCGATTCGGGAATGCGTTCCATAGTCTTCCAATTCCTATCATCGGAACGATTCTCCTGCTGGTGTGGGGTAAAATAGCCAAATCCTTCTGCTTATGCCAGACTGGATTCGCACGATTGGCGCGTGGCTTCACCAAGAGAAACTGCCCTACCGAGCCGATGCCGAGAAGGGGCTAATTGTTGTGTGCGTGCAGGAGGCGTTCGTCTCCATCGAGCGAAAGGAGTATGGGGATGAGGCGCTCTATCTTCTGCATGCGCCCATCAGTTTCGGCACGCGGATTGTGCCCGAACTGATGCAGATGCTTCTGCACACCACTCATCGGGCGCATATTGGGGCAGTGCGTATCGACGAGCAAAGGGCGATATGGCTCCGCCATGCGCTCCACGAGCGCGGGCTAACCCCCGAAGTGTTGCTCAGCACCGTTTGGAACTTGGCACTGATTGCAAGCGAGCAAAGCGAACTGGTGGTGAGCCTCTTCGGAGGGCTCTATCCCGCAGAGCATTTTCAAGGGCTTCCCCGCGAGTGGTGGGACTAAGGCATGTAGGTGACGATAGCGGTCAGCACAAAAATCGTAACCGCGAAGATAAGTGTCAGGCGTGAAAGCGTGTCTTCAAAGCCCGGCTTCGCTTTGGCAAACATGCTGTCGGCAGACCCCGGACTAAAAATACCCTCTGAGCGCGAGGTCTGAATCGCGACAAGAAAGATGAAAAGCACCATGATGACGATGTCGATCCAAGTCAGTACCGTTTTCAGGATTTCCATAGCCCTACTCCCTTAGGGACGCCACGGTATCTCGTCGTCGAGCTGGTGGAGCCGTTCGCGCACTTCCTCCACAGGCTCTTCGAGCGAGCGCGTGACCTCCTCGCTTGCTTTTTTAAACTCGCGCATGGCTTGTCCAACCGAGCGGGCTATCTCCGGCAGCTTGCGTGGTCCGAAGATTAGCAACGCCAGGATGAACAACACCAGCAGTTCCGAGAAGCCGATGCTTCCGAACATACTATCGCCTCTGAGAGCTTTTGCCCTCAGCGGTATTATACCCAAAAATCTCCTCTCACCTACTGGCGATTCTCTATGGGAAGCACGATGGAGAGCGCTGTATCCCCTGCCCCGCGTTGGAGGGGTTGACGCCAGTGGGTCTCGTGGAGATAGCAGAGTGCCTCGCGCCCCTCTTGGCAATAGTAGACCAGCAGGTTCAGTTCGAGCTCGGCGCGTTCGGCACTCAGTTGGAGCGGAACCGTGAGCTGGGTGCTCTTCAACTCATACACCTGTTCGGTCTTGCCCTCCACTGTGGCGTTGGTAGCGACGATTCGTACCTGTGAGCGGGCGTGTGGGTTGAGCTTGTGCCCTGCTGGAAGCCGAATCTGCAAGCTAAGCGTTGGTGTATCCGTGCCCACTGTGAGGGTAGGGCGTTCGGTGAGGGCAATCGGTGCAGGGGCAGGCGGTTTAATCGTCTCCAAGCCTCGGATCACGAGCGTTTCCACGCGTCGGGTCTTGAGGTCAGCGACGCGTATCAGGTGGTTGTTCGTGTCTGCAATATAGAGTTTGCCGTTGGCATAGGTGAGACCGCCAGGCTCATCGAAGGTTGGGCGGTCGCCGTCGCGTGCCCCCGCTTCCCCCGTGCCGAGAAAGGTCTCGATTCGGCGAGTAGAGGGGTCGAGCCGTTTAATTTTATTGTTGTAGGTATCTGCCACATAGAGGATGCCGTCCACATAGACCACGCCCAACGGGTGCTGGAGGCGTGCCTCGCGTCCGACCCCGTCGCGGTCGCCAAACTCGAACAAGTCGCCCCCCACGAGCGTTTCCAGCACACCATTCGGGTTGACATCCGCCATGCGGATACAGGAGACCTCGCTATCGGCAAAGTAGAGCTTCTTGCCATCGGTGGTGATGCCAGAGGGCTGGGCGAGAGCGCACTCGCTCAGGCGCCCATCGATGCAGGCTTCGTAGCCCGTGCCCGCGTGGGGTTCCACTCGGTTTGTGCGTAGGTTCAATCGCCACAGCTGGTGGGAGCCTGCCATAGCAATATAAAGCGTCTCGCCCAGCAGGACTACATCCCAAGGCGAGTTGAGGGCGGTCTGCTTGCCTATACCCGCGCGGGGCGGGTAGATTCGGCTCTGTACGCCTGTGCCTGCGAGGGTTTCCACCGTGCGCTTGCGGAGGTCTGCCTTGCGAATGGCGTGATTGTCGGTATCGGCGATATAGAGCGTTTCAGTAGCGGGGTCAAACGCCATGCCCTGCGGGTTGCGGAAGGTCGCCTTCTCGAAACTGCCGTCGTCCATCCCGGGCTGACCCGTGCCGATGACCATCTCCACCGTGTTGTCTTTCAGAGAGACGACCACGATGCGGTGGTGGTTCGAGTCGGCGATGAAGAGCCGTTGGGTGGTCTCGTCGGCATGCACTTTGCCGGGGAAGTTCAGCACCGTGCGGGGTTTGCGCTCACGCTCCAGTTTGAACTGGAGGGGTGTGCGGTCGATTTGTCCGCGTGCCTCGAAGGTCGCAATCACCTTGCTGATTGCTTGGTCAAAGATGTCGTAGATGCCCTCCCCTGCCCGCACGCCCACAATCTTGCCTTGCGGGTCGATGAGCACGAGCGTGGGCCATGCGCGCACCGCATACTGGCTCCAGACCACCATCTGGTTATCGTTCACGACGGGGTGTTCTATCTCGTAGCGCAGGATGGCTTGGCGGATGTTTTCGGTCTCCTGCTCGGTGAAGAACTTTGCCGAGTGGACGCCTATCACGACCAGCTCGTTGGCATATTTCTGCTCCAAGCGTTTCAGGTCAGGCAGGATGTGCATACAGTTGATACAGCAGTAGGTCCAGAAATCGAGCAGGACAACCTTCCCGCGCAGGTCGCGCAGGCTAAGCGGGCGGTCGGTGTTGAGCCACTCTAAGCCTTCGGGAAAATCGGGTGCATTGATTGTGCCTTCCATCGTTCTCTGCTCCTGTACAAACTGGGGTGAGAGTATGCGCAGTTGAGACAGGTTAAGCGACTCGCTGGCGAGGGGATTCGGGTTCGATGTGCTAAACAGCCACCACCAGCCAACAAACACGATTAGCGCCCCCACAACACTGATAAGAACGGCGGTTTTCATAGTGGTGGGAATTGTACCTTGTAGATATGCTATGCGTCTATCGGCTCTTCTTGGAATTCATCAAACGGCTCACGCCAGACGCGAACCTTCCTCTCTTGATACACTTTTTGACAAACGCTTGGAAGCTCAAGAAGGTGAATGATTGCAGAGTAATGGATGTACCGCTCCTGTTGATTTAGTTGTGGTGGGGAGATGACCACTTGAGGCGCCTTGAACTTGAGTTGTGTATTGTCTGCCATCTGCATCCCAATCTGTTGGGCGAGGGGGCGTATGTCGCTTTCATTCGCCAAATACGCCTTCTCACAACGCATCACCTCCTGCCCGTTGTAGTAGAAACGCACGGTGAGACGATTGGGCAAGTACTCTTCCCACTCCCGACGCAGTTGCGTGTACAAAACATAGACCGCAGTGCCCAGCGTCAGCAAAGTCAGAAACGGCTCGAACCATTCCCACCAACCCGTTTGATAGCGCAAGAGAATGAACAGACCGACAAATGCCACGCCAATCCCTACCAGCACTCTTGAGCGTATCTGCTGAAAGGCGAATCTCCAGAACGGCAGAGGCGTTTCGACTATCTCCTTTGAGGAAATGGGTCTACTCAGTACCTATCACCTCCGTTGCAGGGACGAACTTATCTTTTGGATAATCGCTTTTTCGGACGCCTCTGTCAAGCAAGCGTTCATAGGTTTCGTCGCTGTGGCGGGCTAACTCGCACACATAGACCTTGTCGCCCTCCTCGAAGTAGAGCACGCGCTCATCACGGTGTCCTTGAGGATAGGCAAGGCAATCGGTGTTGGTTTTGGGTTCTGATTGAGATCGACGAAGCTCGGCATTAGCCAGTTGCTGAAGGAGTCGCTTGAATACTTCGCGAACCGATGGCTCAGCTTTACGGTAGGTTTCCAAAGCTGAATCTGAAAGATAAACATTCCAGATAGGTGCGAACTCGATTTTTTCACGATACGTCTGATAGAACGCCTCGCCCATCGGGGAGAGTAACTTGCAGGGCTTCCCCTCGAAGGTATCGTCTTCCAAAAGCATAGTGATGTGTGCCCTATCTTGCTCGCTGAAACTACGAATGCGCTCATCGACATCTTCTGCAGGGCGAGGTTCTTCGTCAATCCACTCAAAGAACGCCTCATAGTTGGCAATCAGCGAGAAGTCCCAGCCGATGGGGGTGGCAGGAAGCATAATAATGTCCCGAAACATCTCGTGAATGTAGCAGACAGGCACTCTGAAGAGCAGACCGATGAGCGTGGCGTAGGCAATCTCGGCTTTGAAGCCCCCTGTAGCGTTGATGACCACCTCGTGTTGCCTCTTATGTGCCTCTTGAATCTGCTGTGCGAGTATATTGACCAGCGAGCGCAGTCCGCGATTTTGGAACTTCTTGTCGGTATAGTCTAAGTCGGGCACTTCCACGCTCTCCGCTTGATAGCCCTGATTCTTGTAGTAGTTTTCCAACAAGGTAACACAGCGTCTGCCCTCTTCGGTGTGGGAGTGGATGAAGACAATACGGTCGCCATCTTGCAGGATACGGCTCAGCGAGTTGGTCTCGGCGCTGGCTTTTTCGGCGTCGGTCGTGCGCAGATAGTTTGCAATTTGCTCGTCGGTTGGTGCGTCCACTTTGAGTTCACGCTTTGCATTCGTCAGTAGTGAAGTACCGACCGTCGTGATAATCGTTCGCATGGTTTCACCTCCTGATTGGCACTAAGCTCACCCAGCCCATCGGCATCCAAGGTTGGTTGTTGCGCAAGACGATGCGTCGGGTCTTGGGAAAAGTGTCGCTATTTCTCCTGCCGAGACTGAAAGTTTCTCGTATCTGTTCGTATTCCTCATCCGAGTCCAGCGTGAGCGGGTTCGTGACGGTTTTGGTCTTCCAGCCCCCACCCCAGCCGATATTGAGCAGGAATCCTCCTTCGCCCTCAACCTCTTCCAGCATTTCGCCCAGCTTGCTGTAGAACTTCACTATCGTGGGCATGCCGTAGTCCTCATAGAAAGTGCCCTCGCTCTCTATCAACGATTGGGCACGGTTATTGCACCGTGTGGGAAACTCTTGGAGAGCGCGCACGCCCTCTTCGGAAAAGCCCAAATTGGAAGCGCGCTTGATCAATAGGTCGGTGTCAAGCCGTATCGCCACCTCCGTTTCGGTGTTGGGCAAAAGCGACTCGGCGAACAGTTTGTACTCGGTGGTTCCCTCGCGCTTCTGCACGAGCTGGCTCTCGCGCAGGGTGTAGACCCAGACCGATTCAATCTGCACTGCGTCATGGCTCAATGGCTCCGAATCGGACACATGAAGCGCCCTCAGAAGGTCGTAGTTCGGGCGGTTCTTGCCTGCCTTGCGCCCAATCAGCAACTCGCTCTCGACCGCATTCTGCCCAACATAACGACGGTCTGGGGGACGCCCTTTGGCATCCTTTTGAACTGCTCGTTGTGCCATCTGCTTTCGCTCTGACAAATTCAACTCTTCCACCAGCGATTCCAGAATGGCGGTGCGAATCGCTCCTTTGAGGCTACTGCTGGGGATGTAGGGCTATCCGTAGGGATTGCGCAGGCATTCGCGGATTTTGGTTTCCCCTGGGTTTTGCGCACAGACAATCTGGCGCAGGCTGACTTTTACAGGGTCGATCTGTCGTTTCGCAAGCCAGCTCGCCCAGTTGAAATCGGGACGCATCATCGCATTCGCTAAGTCGACGGGGTCGACACCCGATTGGGCGAGTACGGCATTGATATCAATCTGGTACCAGCGTCCGTTGTTGTAGACGCCGTCCAGTTTGCCGAGTTCCTGCCCGTTTCCGATATGGACAGGGCTGAGAATACGCAAGCGATAAGTTGTGGTTGCCATCTTATTTCACCCCTACAGGGAAGGCATAGCCGTAGCGATAGATTGGGTGCGGTGCGCCATCGGGTTGAACCTCCACCAGTGCGCCCACTCCGAACTCTGGTTCGTGGTCAATCAGTGACCCTTCAGCCACCATCCAGACCTCCCGACGGCGCAGGCTGTTGAGTGAGGGCGTGCCCACCCAACCGCGCTTCAAAGCAAGGCTATACGCCGAGTTGGGCTTTCGTAGCCACGAGAGTTGGTCTGGCTGGGGGCACCACGGTGCAAGGGTCAGAAACTGGGTTGGGGCGTCGGGTTCTGGGAGGCTCCACTCATAGGCATCGAACTCGAATAGCCCGCGCCCTGCGCCCCGTTCCCCGCCCAAGCCCGTGTCGCCCAGAAGGCGCAGTGCGCCCTCGAACGACTCCCGAACCGTCGGGTCGGCAAACTGCACCCCGAACCATAGCCCACACCCTTGAGCGAAGTGGAGTTCGGCAAAGTGCCAAATCTGGGAAGCGTTGCTGATGCGGTCTAAGGTCACGCGTGGAACCACACCGACGCGCCAGAGAATCGCATCGTTCTCGGTGTAGTCCCAAAACTGTCTTTTCAGGCGTTCGTACTCATCAGGGCGTACCAGCACCGACTGCCCCCGAATCCGTTGCGCTTCGCTTAGGGAGCGACCGAACCAGGTAGTCTTCCAGCGTGCCTTCCGAGAGCCACTGCAGGCTCTTCCACTCTTTGGCGCGCTCTAAGTCCATACTGGGCGATCGCAGGGGTTTTGGATAGAAGCGTGTGTCGCCTGCGTAGGGGAACGCTGAGGTGAGGAAGAACGGCTCGCGCCCGCGTGTCTGGTAGCGTTCGAGCAGGTCGCTCAAGCTCGGCTCGCCATACAGTTGCGCCCACATGATGCAGAGCGCGCCGAACAGCGTGTCAGCGGGCACATGGTCCCGAACGCTTCCCTCTCCCAGCCCACGCTCCCCGATATGCAACGGCGAGCGGAACCGCAGATGATAGGCAACCCCACGCGCCATCGCTAACTCCCTGAAAGAGATTGGCGTACAGAATCTACAATCTTCTTAATCTGAGAGGTATCGTGCAAGTCTATGTCGCTTGCGATGGGGGTCGGTTGGGTTTCTCCTGCGTAGTAGGCACGGGGGCGCAGTTCCACCGCCAACCGCTCGAACTTAATCTTGCCGGCCCCACGCGAGCCGTAGCCACCGAGATAGTCGTCTTCCAGCAGGCGCATCCCTTCAAAAAGGGTCTGGAGCCACTCGACATCTTTTTGCCAATCGCCATTACCGAGGTGATAGATGGTGTAGACCATCTCGAAGGGTTCGAAATAAGCCCCTGCAGGCACACGCTCGTTTTGGCGGGGCACCGCGGCGGAGGTGATACGGTCAATCGACGCTTCCCACTTGACCTCCGAGTAGGGGAGTTCGGTGTCGGCTTTTTCTAACTCAGCTGCCGAATCGGGGTGGAGCATTGCGTCGCGCACCACGAGTCGGGTCGGCTTGAAGTTCGCCCATTCTCCGCGTCGGTCGTTGTTCTCTCCGCCGCGCTCGCGTTCTCCCGGAGAAATCCCGAACACATTACAGACGGCGCAGTTGCCATAGGATTGCTCTTGATAGCACTCGTGAAGGCGCACATCTTGTACCTTCTTGTCCAGGCTCAGCCCATATGCCCTTTCGATAAGGGAGCGCATTTTGCCCCGTAGGGAGGAACCCGGAATATAGGGCTGGCGCGTGACTGGATGGCGGATAATCGGGTTGTCGATGCCCCCGATGTCCAAGCCTGCGGACGCCCCACCGATATGCAGTCCTGTAATGAGGCGAATTCCGCCCGTGATAACCACTTTTCCGTACATCTGGATTGCTGGCATTTCACTTCCCTCCTGCGGCTTTGTGGTAGGCTAAGATGGCTTCGAACAGGTCGACGAACCGCCGAAAGCGTTCGGGACTGCCCTGAACGGCGTCGATAGCCGTGCTGAGGACACTGGCTAAGGTCTCTGCACCTTTGCCCGACGCTCGCGCCGCAGCGTACGCCATTTTGGGTTTGAGCATCATCAGCTCATGCTCGTCGAAACGCTCGGAAGCGCGCATTTGCAATCGTTTGACCAACCCGTAGATATTGCGAATTTGGCTGGTGGTGAGTCCTTGATTCTTAGCGGTTTTTCCCACCTGTTCCGCCAACTCCACCAACGCTTTGCCCCCTTCTGTAATCGCCCGCTCGATATCCTCTCGTTTCCAAGAGGGGGCTTGCTGGGGTGGACGTTGCTGTCCGTGCTGATGTCGATTCATCGTTGCCTCCTTAGCTGCTCTTGCGTGTGTAGAGTTCTGCCCAGCGTGCCACGACGCCCGCGAAGGGCACAAGTGGCTGATTGGGGTCGCTGAGCAAATTGCGTATCGTCTCGAGGGCTTGTTTCTGGTTCTTGTGGCGTTCGGCGAAGCGTGCCAGATGATACACACTGCGCCACATCCATTTCGCATAGAGGGTGAGGTCGCGCTCACGGTTAGGGGGCACTTGCCCAGTGCTTATCACCCGCCGAACATGCGCACGATTGCGCTGGTACAGGTACGCAATCCCCGCTAACCGTTCAATCAACGCACGGGGAACCTTGTCGCCCGAACTGCCCTCCACCAGCGCGCAGACCTGCTCAAATAGTTGTCTCACCTGCTCGAACTCGCCCCAGCCCATCGGCGTTCTCAGGAAGCTGATGGAATCCTTAGTGCGGGTCTGCCCATTTTGTTTCCACTGATGTTCCTTCGCCTGTTCATCTAAGGCGATTCGGGCTTGCTCAGCCAGCTGATAGAGCGGAGTGGTTCCGTGCCCAATCGCAATCCCTGCCGACACCGTGATATGGTCGTCGCCCACCAGTTGGTGGAACCGCTGGCGAATGGTGTGCGCAATCTCAGGCAAGATACTCCACGCCCCCACGATGAACAGGTCGTCGCCACCCGCGTAGATGAGGTAGAGCTGTTGGGCTTTCGCATAGGGCTGGCAGAGGAAGGCGACATAGCCCTCGAAAAACAGGCGCATCGTTCGGCTCAGGGTTGCCATGCGCGAAATGGTGGCGTCTTGTCCCAACCCTTTCGCAAACAGCGCGCCGAGCGAGTCGACATCCATTCGCAACACCCCGAGCCACGGTGCGCCCTTCGACCGCTCGGCAATCTCTTCAAAATCGGGAATGCGGTCCTCTCCGCGTATCAGCGCGGGAGTCGCCGAGGCGAACGGACGAAACTCGTAAGACCAGCCCTTCTGGATGCGGGACGGTAAAAACCCTTGAGGTGAGAAGGCGATTCGGACTACGCTTGGCAGATTGAACGGTTCAGGCTGACCGAGCTGGATAAGATGCACCTTCCAGCCGAACGATTCGAGAACTTCGCTCCAAGTGGGGCTACTGGGGAGGCTGGTGCGTGGCTCGCTCTTTTCGATAATCAGGCAGCTGGATTCACGCAGGTCGCGTCCCAAATCCTCGAAACCGACACAGCGTCGGCACTTGCGAACCCCCTCCTCTACGATATTGCCTTCACCCGAACGCCATACCCCCTGACACACTTGGCAGAGGGTGGTCGCGTCGGTGGCGCGCTGTTGGGGCTGAAAGAGCTGGGCGAACCGCTCGTCGGGCAGTTCCGAACCCATCTGGAGTTTTTTCCGACCGACCACCTGCGCACACTCGGTCCACTTGTTGGCAAACCGCTTCAGAAAGTCTTCGCAAGTGAGGGGCACTGCGCCCATGATGAGGCGCAGGTCGCCTCCATGAGCATCCAAGAGCCGTTCGCTGACCTGAGCGTGGAGCGCGATTAGTTCCGCATGCTGATTGTACGGGACGAGCAAGTAGAAATGTCCCCCACTGGCGAACAGTCGGCACACAATCGGCAGTCTTAGTTTATCCAGCAGGAACTCCGACACCGCTTCGGTCAGCAGTTGGAGGTAGAAGGAGCGTCCTTTCAGCCCCCGCGCCACGCCCCTGCTGGTCATCAGATAGAGGAACGCTTGTATGCCCGAAAGGTCGCCCTTGACCAGCAGGGCAATCGGCTCCTGACAAGCGTTTAGGTCACGGTAGACTCGCTCGGTGTCGTCGTGGGTCAGTTGCTTATCCAGACACGCCGAGATAGCGGAGGTGACGCGCAGGTGGTCGAACAGCGAGATGTCGGGCACGGTGCGCTCGTCGCTTGGCTCCCACGGCGTCGCGGAGGGCACAAACGAGAGATATTTCTCCAATATCGCCACAATCGTGCGAAAATCTTCAGTTTGAAAAGTGCGCTGAGCGGTAAAACGGTTCCATTCCTCTTCAAAATCGTGCCATAGCGACGGATAGTCGCCTGGTGCAAGGGGGTCTGTCGGAAGCCAATCGTGGTTTTCCCAATCGAGGGGCTGAAGGGGGAACTGCTTCTCGCTTGGGAAGTCGGTCGAACCCCCCTTGCTCCAGTCGCGTGGGATGCGCGAAAAGACCGAGACCAGTCGGCTGGTGTGGGGTTCTTGCTGAGCAATTGGCGAAGTGGTGCGCTCGGCAGCGGCAAGTCGGTCTGCGATTTGGACAATCTGGCACAGGCGTCGTCGGTCAGCATTATCCGATGGTAGGTCGCGGGTGTGGTGAAGGCGGATTGCTACTTCCAAATCGCTTCCAAAGATTTGGGCGAAATAGTCTTGAGAAGCCCACTCTGCCCCCAACACTTCGTGCGATTGCCTCCCCTGTTCCCATACAGCACGCTGTCGGAACTTTCCGATATCGTGCAACAGCCCTGCTAACCAGACAACCTCCTGTTTCACCCTTCTGCTCTCCTGTAGGTATATTATAGCACAAACTACTAAAAAAGTCAAGGGGGACTCTGCCAATTTCGAGGCAAATTGCAGGAAAGGGTGCGAATCGATGTGGGGGAATTCTCCGATGGTTGCCGTCAATAAATCTTAGCTTGGCTAAATGTGTCGTCGGTCCCCGATTCTGCATCCCCACGCTACGACCGACGACACCCAAAAAACACCTCGTTTGAACTCAAATCCAGCCCAAACCTAAAGTAGTACTTCAACTTCGCTCTCGAACAACGAGTCAAAATTGGGGGGACCGACGACACCCCTTGACAAACCCCTATCGGATGTGCTATAATTAAGTCGCTTGGTGGCAGCGTACCCCAAGCCATAGTAGTTCCTTGACAGTTGGTTTTTAGCCTACCTATGAGGGATTGAAACAACAACTCATATATGTGCTTTTCCTTAACGCCAAGGTTTTTAGCCTACCTATGAGGGATTGAAACCACGCAGAATTCGAAATGTGGAAAATGATTTTCCAAGTTTTTAGCCTACCTATGAGGGATTGAAACAGAGATTGAGCATTGCATTGCTGAGCGTTCGCGCCAGTTTTTAGCCTACCTATGAGGGATTGAAACAGTTCGCAAGGCGTTGCAAGCGCGACGCATGTTGACGTTTTTAGCCTACCTATGAGGGATTGAAACACTGCTGGCGATGGTTCCGCTCCCAAACCGCCTGCAAAGTTTTTAGCCTACCTATGAGGGATTGAAACAATCAAGGCAACAGTAGTATCTGCATCCGGCAGCACCGTTTTTAGCCTACCTATGAGGGATTGAAACAAATAACAGCATCGACAGCAGGAAGAGGTTCGTATTTGTTTTTAGCCTACCTATGAGGGATTGAAACCAAACAACACGAATTACACATCATCACATAAGGCGTTTTTAGCCTACCTATGAGGGATTGAAACACGACGGAGTCAATGAACCGCTCGTCTTACCACCAACGTTTTTAGCCTACCTATGAGGGATTGAAACGACTGTGGGAACACCGCAGCGTACTTTATTTCGCCGGTTTTTAGCCTACCTATGAGGGATTGAAACACTTCTAAATAAAGTATCTAATATTGCCATAACATTGTCTTTAGCCTTCCTATGAGAGGTGGAAAGCCCTCACCCCCTGTGTCCCCCTCTCCCACTGGGAGAGGGGGAGTTTAGCTCTCTGCCACACCTTGCTCCCTCCCTCTCCCTATGGGAGCAAGGGTGTTGAAAAATCAACCCCCTGCTCCCTCACACGCCATCCGCTCATCATCACAACCATCCCCTACCAGCCCATTCAACACC
>FWWL01007630.1_pt1 | contig 14558 bp, 14 predicted proteins | sample 2228331 | NCBI WGS metagenome assembly FWWL01 (sample SAMEA103939775, study PRJEB20133) | metagenome
ACACAGATTAACATATTAAAAAATCAGTGAAATCCGTGTAATCCGTGGCAAAATAGCAGGCCGAAAAACTGCGGAAATCATAGCGCCTGGAAAATTCGCCAGACTCCAGCAGTTACAAGCCGGTAGCCATCAGGCTATCGGCTACCTGCTTCCTGCTACCTGCTTCCTGCTGATTATCCCCCCAATTTCCCAATTCCCCAATTTCATGTATAATCCATAGTCGTCCATCGCTTCCCATGCCGGAGGAGAGATGAAAACCATCTACCGGATCACCATCGCGCTGATTCTCCTGATGGCCGGGGTTTCGGCATGCGCCCCGGTGCCTGCAGGGCAATCGGCCCCGCCCCCCACCCCGCAGGGCGCCCCGCCCACCGTCCCGCCCAGCCCCACGCCCGACCGCCCCCTGGCCGCGCGCGTCAACGGGCAGCCCATCTACCTGGTGGACTACGAGCGTCAGGTAGCCCAGTACCAGGACGCGCTGGTCGCCGCGGGGGTAGACCTGAACGCGCCGGAGGGACAGCAGCAACTGCTCCAGATGCGCGAAAAGATTCTGGACTGGATGATTGAGCAGGTGCTGATAGAACAGGCCGCCGCCGGGATGGGCATTGCCGTGAGCCAGGAGGAGGTCAACGCGGCCGTCGCCCAGATCATCCAGGACGCCGGGAGCGAGGAGGCCTTCCGGGAACGGCTGGAGCGCAGCGGGATGACTCTCCAGGACCTGGAGAGCCAGCTCCGGGCGGAACTCCTGCGCGCCCGGGTGCTGGAACAGGTCCAGAAGACGGTCCCCGAACGGGGCGAACAGGTCCACGCCCGCCACATCCTGGTGGATACCCAGGAGCGAGCGGAATATCTGCTGGGGCAACTGCAGGCCGGGGCGGACTTCGCCCAACTGGCCCGACAGTTCTCCCTGGACGAGAGCACCCGGGACGCCGGCGGCGACCTGGGCTGGTTCCCCCGCGGCGTCCTGCTGGCCCCGGAGGTGGAAGAAGCCGCCTTCCGCCTGCAGGCCGGGCAGATCAGCCCGGTGGTACGGAGTGCTTTCGGCTACCACATCGTCCAGACCCTGGAACGGAAACAGGATGAACCGATCCGCCCGGAGCACCGTCAACTCCTGCAGGAGAAGGCCGTCCAGCAGTGGCTGGAGAGCCTGTGGAACCAGGCGACCATTGAGCGGCTGGTTCAATAAACGGAATACGGAACACGTAAAACGTAAAACGTAAAACGTAAAACGTAAAATCGGATATGCGGAAAGGGACCACAATCTTTGACGTACTGGCGGTTGTATTTCTGGGGCTTACGGGATTGCTGACGCTGGCGTACGTCGTCATCCTGGTCAATCCGTACGTTCCCTACAACCCGTATCCTCCGCGGGAGCAGGTGTGGACAAATCCGTCCCCCACCCCCACCGCCACCCTTACTCCGGCCCTCCCCCCGACCTGGACGCCCACCCCCACGGCCACGGCGACGCCTATCCCATCGCCCACCGCCACGCGCACCCCCACCCTCACCCCATCCCCTACCCCCACCTGGCCGCCGACCGCAACGCCGACCCCGCGCGTCACCCGGGCACCGTACCCCTTCACCTGCCAGGTGGAATACCAGATGAACCGGTACGGTATCCCCTGGTCGGGGGTCGCCGGGCACATCCAGGACCTGGACGGGAATCCGTTGCCCGGGTACAACGTGGCGGTGAACTGCCCGGGAGTCCCCGAAACGCTGAACTCCGTGGCCGGCGCCGACGCCCGGATCAACCTGATCTACGAGAGCGAGGCTGCCTGGGAGCGCTCCTGCGACCCTTCCGCGTACCGCGCGCTGGATATCCGCGTGCGGGTGTACGACAAGTACCCCAACCCCGACGGCACCTACCGCGCCGTCTCCGACTGGATCGTCGTCCAGTTGGGCGACTGGGCTACCCGCTCCCTGGGGTACATCACCTGTACGTTGAACTGGGAGGAGTGGAAGAACCGGTAGCGGATGGATTTCCTTATGCGGAAGGGGGTTGCAGATCGGGCGATGAACGGGCTGGCGCTTTTGCTGACGGTCGCCACGGTGGCTCTGATCGGCGTCTACACGGCTATTGCCATACGCCCGACATCTCCTCTGAACCCGTTCCCGCCGCCCACCCCTTCGCCAACCCTCACCCCCACCCCCACCGAATTGCCTGCACCGACGCCCTCCCCCACCCCGCGCGTCGTCCCCTCTCCGACGCCTATCCATCCGGCAACTCTGACGCCGACGCAGGAACCCGCTTTCCCCTTCACCGCCATGGTGAAGCCCGGCGCGGTCGGGACGGACTGCCGCCGGGGACTCATCGTCGGGACGGCCACCGACGGGGACGGGAAGGGGCTGGAAAATTACCCGCTCCACCTCTGGGGGCCGGGACGGGATACGGTGCTTTTTACCGACACCCGGGGCCGCTGGCAGGCCGAACTCCCTGCGGGAGCGGCGGGAATCTGGTACGTCCAGCTCCACGCCCCCGACCCGGAGGCAGTCTATCCACCCCTTTCCGCCATTATCCCGATCCCGCTGCCCGCGGAATGCCCCCAGGCAACCGTCCACTTCCGACCGGTCCGATAACGGAATACGCAATACGCAAAACGTAAAACGTAAAACGTAAAGCGTAAATGGGAACCCTGTACCTGGTCGCCACGCCCATCGGGAATCTGGAAGATATCACCCTGCGCGCGTTGCGGGTGTTGAAAGAAGTCGCGCTCATCGCCGCGGAGGATACCCGCCGGGCGCAGGTCCTGCTGAGCCACTACGGCATTCCCACACCGGTGACCAGTTACTTTGAGGGGAACTGGCGACAAAAGGTCGCGGTCATCCTGCAAAAACTGGAAGAGGGGGATGTAGCGCTCATCTCCGAGGCAGGGATGCCAGGATTATCGGACCCGGGCTATGAACTGGTGCGCGCCGCTCTGGAGCGGGGGCATCCGGTGACCGCTATCCCCGGCCCAACGGCGGTGGTCACGGCGCTGGTGCTCTCCGGCCTGCCCACCGACCGGTTTCTGTATCTGGGGTTTCTCCCGCGCCGGTCGGCCGCACGCCGGGCGCTCCTGCGGGATGTGGCCGACATCCCCTGGACCCTCGTCGCCTTTGAGGCCCCTCATCGGCTGCGGGAGAGCCTCGCCGACATAGAAGATGTTCTGGGAGACCGCCTCATCGCCGTCTGCCGGGAACTGACCAAGAAGTTTGAGGAGGTCTGGCGGGGGACGGTCGCCGGGGCGCGCGCCTGCTTTACAGAGCAGGAGCCGCGCGGGGAATTCACGCTGGTCATCGGTGGCGCCCCTCCGAAGGCCCGCTGGGATGAGGAGATGGTCCGCCGCGCGCTGGAGGAGCGGTTGACCCGGGGCGTCCCCCCATCCCAGGCCGCGCGGGAGGTGGCCGCAGAGGCCGGATGGGGGCGACGGGAGGTGTATGCGTTGATCGCGAATCGCGTATCGCGTATCGCGAATCGTAAAAAGTAAGGCGTAAAACGTAAAAAAGTCAGCAGGTAGCAGGAAGCAGACAGCGGGAAGCCTGACGGCTACCGGCTTCCTGCTTCCGGCCACCGGCTTTCTATCCATCAGGACGAAAAATAGCGGAAATCACAGCGTCCGAGAAATTCGCCAGACTCCAGTACCAGATTTCGGGCCAATAGGCCGAAAAACCGCGAAAACGGAATACGCAATACGCAATACGGAATACGCAATACGTTAAGGAGCAACACAATGGTCAACCTGGATGATATGGGCATTTACGAACAGGGCGATCCGCAGCGGATGCGAGACCGGATTGCCGAGTTGCCCGCCCACTGCGCCGACGCCTGGCACCTGGTGCAGGACTTCTCCCTGCCCGAATCGTACCGGGCCGTGCGCGGGGTGGCGGTGCTGGGAATGGGCGGGTCAGCCATCGGCGGCGACCTGGCCGCGGGCCTGGTGGCCGGTGAATGCCCGGCGCTGGTGACCGTCATCCGCCAGTACGACCTGCCCGCCTGGGTCGGGCCGGAGACGCTGGTAGTGGGCTCCAGTTACTCCGGCAAAACAGAGGAGACGCTGACGGCATTCACCCAGGCACTGGAACGGGGTTGCAAGACCGCCGTCATCGCCACCGGCGGCGACCTGGCCGCCTGGGCGGAGGAACGGGGAATCCCCCTGCTCCGTTTCTCCCCCTGCCTGGCCCCGCGGGCGGCCATCGGCTACTCCCTGATGCTCCTCCTGGGCATCCTCTGGCGCGCCGGGCTGGTTCGCGACTACGGGGAGGACCTGGACGAGGCGATCGCGGTTCTGGAGGAGTGGCAACGGGAACTACGGCCCGAAACCCCCACCGTTCGCAACCCGGCGAAACGGCTGGCCGGGCAGTTGATCGGCAAGTTACCGGTGGTCTATGGCGCGGGCTTCCTGGCCCCCGTCGCCCGACGCTGGAAGGGGCAATTCAACGAAAACGCCAAGCAGTGGGCCATCTGGGAGGAGATGCCGGAACTGAACCACAACGCGGTGGTGGGCTACGGGATTCCTGATGGGGTACGGGAACAGGTGTACGTGGTAATGCTTCGTTCCCAACAGGATCATCCCCGCGTCCGGGCCCGCTGGGAGGTGACAAAGGAACTGCTTCTGCAGGAAGGGATCGCTCCGGATGAAATCTGGGCGCGAGGGAAGAGTGCGCTGGCCCAGATGCTTTCGCTGATCCACTTCGGGGACTACGTCAGTCTCTATCTGGCAATACTGAACGGGGCTGACCCGACCCCGGTTCCGCCGATTGACTACCTGAAAGGGCGACTGGCCGGGATGAAATAAATCTGGCGCGGGGCGGCGAAGCCGCCCCGCGCCAGATGTCCCTCTCCGGCAGAGCGGGCGGCCCGACCGCCCGCTTCGTGTTTACCGGATCGCCATCTCCGTCTGCCGGTCAAAGATGTGCATCCGGTCCATATCCAGGACCACCCGCATCGTCTGACCGACCCGGGCTCTGGTGCGCGGATCAAAGCGGCCCAGAAACTCGTAGTGCTCGGTGTCCAGGTAGACGATGACCTCATTGCCCATCAACTCGGTCACCGCTACCCGCGCCTCCACCCCCGCAGCGTTGATCCCCGGCGGAGCGAACTGAGGATCGTGGATGTCCTCGGGGCGGATGCCGAAGATGATCTCTTTCCCCAGATGGGGGCGATACACTTCCTGCCGCGCCAGCGGGATGACGACCATGAAGTCGCCCGTATCAATGCAGACCTGCCCGTCTACCTGCACCAGTTTCGCGTTGAAGAAGTTCATCGCCGGGCTACCGATAAACCCTGCCACGAAGACGTTCGCCGGGTAGTCGTAGAGGTTCTGGGGGGTATCCACCTGCTGGAGGACGCCAGCATTCATTACGGCGATGCGCGTCCCCATCGTCATCGCCTCCACCTGATCGTGGGTGACGTAGATGAACGTGGTGCCCAACCGCTGGTGGAGTTTGGAGAGTTCGGCCCGGGCCTGTACCCGCAGTTTGGCATCCAGGTTGGAAAGGGGCTCGTCCATCAGGAAGACCGCCGGCTCCCGCACAATCGCCCGCCCGACCGCCACCCGCTGCCGCTGACCGCCGGAGAGTTGCTTGGGCTTGCGATCCAGCAGGTTTTCAATGCCCAGGATTCGCGCTGCCTCCCGCACCCGCCGGTCAATCTCCTTCTTGGGCACTTTGCGCAGTTTGAGGCCAAAGGCCATGTTCTCGTAGACGGTCATATGGGGATAGAGGGCGTAGGACTGGAAGACCATGGCGATATCCCGGTCCTTGGGGGGGACGTCGTTGACCAGCCGGTCGCCGATGTAGATGTTGCCGGAGGTGGGCTCCTCCAGGCCGGCCAGGAGCCGCAGGGCCGTCGTCTTGCCGCAACCCGACGGGCCGACGAAGACCATGAACTCCTTGTCCTCAATGTGGAGAGTGAAGTCGTTGACGGCAATCACATCCCCGAATCGCTTGGTTACGTGGTCATAGGTCACACTGGCCATTGTTCCTCCTTAGCAAATTGCAGATTCAAAATTGCAGATTCTATATTGCAGATTGCAGATTATGCCAGCAGGACACGGACACCGCATTCCGTCAGGTCCCAGAGGGGGGCGGAGTCGGCCTCCCGCGCGGTGATGATGACGTCCGCGTCGGTCGCCGGGCCGATGTAGACGGCTGCCACCCGCCCCACCCTTTCCGGCGGGACCAGTACCGCCACCTGCAGCCCGCGCCGGAGAAGGATGCGGGCCAGTTCAGCCTGGGGAAGATGGTCGTCGGTCAATCCTTCCGCGGCATCCACACCGCCCAGTTCCAGGATCACCCAGTCGGCGCGCAGGTCTTCCAGCGCCCTCCGCGCCAGGTGGCCCGTCAGCCCCTGCTCGTCCCGGTCCAGTTGCCCTCCGGTGAGGATGAGCGTGTGGGGGGTGTATTCGGCGATCTGGCGCGCCACCGCCAGGCCGTTGGTAACAACGGTGAGGGATGAACGCCCGGAGAGCGCCCGCGCGGCCTCCAGGGAGAGGGGCCCGGGGCCCAGGAAGACCGTCGCGCCGTCCTCCACCAGGGAGGCAGCCATTTTCCCGATCCGGGCAGAGACCGTCTCGGGACCGGAGGGGATTTCTGCAGCGATAGACGGGGATTGGGCAGGGGATCTCGCAGCGACCGCGCCCCCGCGCACCCGACGGGCCAGGCCCTGCGCCTCCAGCCAGTCCAGGTCGCGGCGGATGGTGGGTTCAGCCGCGCCAAAGCGGGCGACCAGGTCGGCCACCCGAACGGCGCCGTGCTGGGAGAGCATCCGGGCAATCTCTGCCCGCCTCTGAGGGGTTGGCGTTCCCATACGGGCTTATTATACACGAAACCGTTCGGTTTGTCAAGGGGTTCGAACGGAAACGATATACATTTCCGTTCGGAATTCAAAAACTTCAGCTGCGGAGTCTTTTCACGCACTAAAGTAAAATCCGCACTGCACTGCTTCGGTGATATTTTACGTGAAAGCCCTGAACAGCCAGATTTGACAGAAAACGCATATGGGGTAAAATATAATAAAGCCTCCTTCCTCAACCCCTATCTCCTGCCCCTTCAGATTCCTGGCTTCGTGAAGTCGCTATCTGGTTCTGACAAATGTGTGTCCTCCCAGCACGAAAGGAGGTGACCACCATCGGACAAAGGGTTTATAGGAGAAGCACCCGCCGGATTGCGCCTATTGCCAGTACCAGACCCCGTACAGAGGCATCTCTATGAAGGAGATGGCCCCAATGTACCGATCCCCTAAATGAGGAGGTGTCTCTATGAAGGAGAGCATGCTGAGAAGTGTGGATCCCGCCGCGCAGGAGATGCTCGTCCGGGCCGAAAAACTCGGATTGGAGACGGCGTGGGACCGCTTTGAACGGCAACAGCCCCAGTGCGGTTTCGGCGAACTGGGGCTTTGTTGTCGTCACTGCAATATGGGGCCGTGCCGGATTGATCCCTTTGGCGAGGGGCCAGCGCGCGGCGTCTGCGGCGCCGACGCCGACATCATGGTCGCCCGGGGAGTGCTGCGGGCCATCGCCGCCGGTGCCGCTGCCCACTCCGACCACGCCCGCGACGTCGCCCATACCCTCAAACTGACCGCCCAGGGTAAGAGCGGGGGATATGAGATCAAGGACGAGGCGAAACTCCACCGCCTGGCCGCCGAGTGGGGTATCCCCGTGGACGGCCGGTCCAGGGAAGAAATCGCGCTGGACCTGGCCGAAGCCGCGCTGGATGAGTTCGGCCGGCAGGAAGGGCCGATCCGGTTCACGCGGCGCGCCCCGGCCAAACGGGTGGCCCTCTGGGAGAAACTGGGCATTGACCCGCGCGGCATTGACCGGGAGATCGTGGAGGCCATGCACCGCACCCACATGGGCGTGGATAACGACTACGTCAATCTGATCCTCCACGGCCTGCGCACCGGTCTGGCCGATGGCTGGGGCGGTTCCATGATCGCCACTGAACTCCAGGACGTGCTCTTCGGCGTGCCGCAGCCTAAACGGTCCGAGGCCAATCTCGGAGTGCTGAAACGGGATCAGGTCAACATCATCGTCCACGGCCACGAGCCGATCCTCTCCGAGATGATCGTCGCGGCGGCCCGCGATCCGGAACTCCTGGCTCTGGCCGAACAGGTGGGCGCGAAGGGGATCAACGTCGCCGGCATCTGCTGTACGGGCAACGAAGTCCTGATGCGCCACGGCATCCCCGTCGCCGGGAACTTCCTGCACCAGGAACTGGCAGTCATCACCGGAGCGGTGGAAGCGATGGTGGTGGATGTCCAGTGCATCTTCCCGGCCCTGGGAGACCTCTCCGGTTGCTTCCACACCAAATTCATCTCCACTTCGCCCAAGGCCAAATTCCCCGGCGCCGTCCATATGGAGTTCCACGAGGAGACGGCCTACGAGACCGCCAGGGCCATCGTCCGTGCGGCGGTGGAGAACTACCCCAACCGCAACCCGGCCAGAGTGAGCATCCCGGACATCAAGAGCGAGTGCATGGTCGGTTTCAGCGTGGAGGCCATCCTGGCCGCGCTGGGCGGGACTCTGGACCCGCTCCTGGGAGCAATTAAGAGTGGCGCCATCCGCGGGATCGTCGCCGTGGTGGGCTGCAACAATCCCAAAGTCCCCCAGGACTACGGCCACCTCAACCTGGTCCGGGAACTCATCCGCAACGACGTGCTGGTGGTAACCACCGGCTGCAACGCGATGGCCTGCGCCAAGGCCGGGCTGCTTCTGCCCGAGGCGGCGGACCAGGCGGGCGAAGGGCTGAAGGACATCTGCAAAGCGCTGGGTATCCCGCCTGTCCTCCACATGGGCAGTTGCGTGGATATCAGCCGCATCCTGGTCGCCTGCGCGGCCATCGCCAACGCGCTGGGGGTAGACATCAGCGACCTGCCGGTGGCGGGCGCCGCGCCGGAGTGGATGAGCGAGAAAGCGGTCGCCATCGGCGCCTACGTGGTGGCCTCGGGCATCTTCACCGTCCTGGGCACCGTTCCCCCGGTCCTGGGCAGCCCCAAAGTGGCCGAACTGCTCACTGCGGGCGCCGAGGGAGTGGTGGGGGGCAAATTCGCTGTGGAGCCCGACCCCTTCAATGCAGCCCGGTTGATCCTGGACCACATCGCCGCCAAACGGGCGGCGCTGGGCATTTAAGCGGGAGGTCGCTATGAAAGAGATTTTCGTCCGATTGGACCGCTGCGTCGGCTGTCATTCCTGCGAACTGGCCTGCGCGGTGGAGCACTCCCGCGCCCGCTCCCTCTTCGCCAGCATCGCCGAGACTCCCCGCCCGCGCCGTCGGCTCTACGTGGAATTCGTCCAGGGCCGCAAGATGCCCTTCCTCTGCCGCCACTGCGAGGAGGCCCCCTGCGTGCAGGCCTGCCGGACGGCCGCCCTGGTTCAGGACCCCATCACCCGCATCGTCACCCATCGGCCCGACCGCTGCATCGGCTGCTGGATGTGCGCGATGGTCTGCCCCTACGGCGTGATCGGTCGGGAATGGGAGCGCCGGATCGCCCTCAAGTGTGACCGTTGTCCGGACCGGGAAACCCCGGCCTGCGTGGAGGCCTGCCCGACCCGAGCCCTCGTCTTTATGGAAGAGGAGGAGTTCGCCCGACGGACCCGCCAGGAGGCCGCGGAGGAACTGGCCCGGGGATACCGGACGGTGTAACGGGGAGTGACGGGCACCCCGGGTGCCCGTCACTCCCAGAGGAGGGAACGATGATCTCCGTTGTATGCCCGTATTGCGGCGCAGGCTGCCGCCTGGGATTACGGGTGGAAAACGGCCGGGTGACCGGGGTGGAATACCTCAGCGACCATCCGGTAGCCCGGGGCGCCCTCTGCCCCAAAGGGAACGCGGCGCCGGACCTGATCGGCCATCCGGAACGGCTGCTCCGCCCCCTGGTTCGGGAGAACGGCCGCCTCCGGGAGGCGGATTGGGACGAGGCTATGGGGCGAGTCGCCCGGGGCCTTTCCCGCATCCGGGAACAGTACGGCGCGGATTCCCTGGCCTTTCTCGCCTCGGCCAAAGCGACCAACGAGGAGAACTACCTCTTCCAGAAAATGGCCCGTCTGTTGGGGACGAACCACGTGGACCACTGCGCCCGCCTCTGCCATGCCCCCTCGGTAGTCGGGCTGATCCGGATGCTGGGCTCCGGGGCGATGACCAACCCCATCCCCGACCTGGCCCATTCCCGCTGCATCTTCATCATCGGCAGCAACTTCGCCGAAAACCACCCCGTTGTCTCCCGCTGGGTGTGGGAGGCCAGGGAGCGCGGGGCTTTTGTAATCGTTGCCGACCCCCGCCGGACGCCCACCGTCCGCATGGCCGACCTCTACCTTCCCCTCCGGCCGGGGACGGACATCGCGCTGCTCCAGGGAATGGCCCGGGTGATCCTGGAGGAAGGTCTGGCCGACCACGACTTCATCGCCGCGCGCACGGAAAACTTCGCCGCGCTTCGGGCCGCCCTGCAGGAGTTTACCCTTCAGGAAGCCACAGCGCTGACCGGCCTCCCGGCGAGGGACATTATCGCCGCGGCCCGCGCCTACGCCCGCTCCCCGGCGTCGGCCATCGTCTACTGCATGGGGATCACCCAGCACACTTCCGGCACCGACAATGTCTTCGCCATCGCCAACCTGGCTCTGCTGTGCGGCCAGATCGGCCGCCCCGGCGCCGGCCTCTTCCCCCTGCGAGGCCAGAACAACGTCCAGGGGGCGTCCGACATGGGAGCGCTGGCCGAACTCCTGCCCGGTTATGTCCGGGTGGACGACGAAGCGGGACGACGGCGGATCGCCCGGGAGTGGGGCCAGGAGGACCTGCTGGCGACTCCCGGCCGGAGCGTCGTGGAAATCATGGAGGCCGCCCTGGAGGGCCGCGTGCGGGCGATAGTGGTGATGGGGGAAAACCCCGTCGTCTCTGACCCCGCGGCAGGGGATACGGTACGGGCGCTGGAAATGGTGGAGTTTCTGGTCGTCCAGGACCTTTTCCTGACCGAGACGGCGCAACTGGCCAACGTCGTCCTGCCCGCCGCCTGCTGGGCGGAGAAATCCGGCAGTTACACCAACACCGAACGCCGGGTCCAGTGGTCGCCCAGGGCTGTCCCTCCACGGGGGGAGTCCCGCCCTGACCTGGAAATGATCGGTGAGATCGGGAAGCGGCTGGGCCTGTGGGACGCGGTGCCGACACCAGAGGAGGTCCTGCGCGAGATCAACCGGGTGATCCCGGCCTACGGTGGCGTGCTTCCGGAGCGACTGAAGGAGGCCCCGGAGGGGATTTTCTGGCCCTGCCCCACCCCTACTCACCCCGGCACGCCGATCCTGCATCAGGAACGGTTCGCCACCCCCAGCGGCCGGGCCCGATTCCAGCCCGTCGCCTACCGACCGCCGCCGGAGCCTCCGACCCCTCCGTTCCCCCTGCAGATGACCACGGGCCGGGTGGTCGTCCACTACAACTCCGGGTCGTTGAGCCGTCGGGTGCCGGTTCTTTCGCAGTACGCCCCCGAAGTCTGGGTGAGTCTGCACCCCGAAGATGCGGGCCGGCTGGGCCTGCGGGACGGCGAATGGGTACGGGTCCGCTCTCCCCGGGGCGAGGTGGAGGCCCGGGTACGGGTCAGTTCGGAGATGTCGCCGGGGCTGGTCTTCCTGCCGTTCCACTTCCCCGGTGTCAACTTCCTCACCCGGAAGGACCTGGACCCCCAGGCGCGCATCCCGGCGTTCAAGGTCGCCGCGTGTACGGTGGAGCGCATCCCCGCGCCGGAGGAGGGATGACATGGGCAAGGAAATCCTGCTTCATCCGGAACGGTGTATCCTGTGCTACGCCTGCGAGGTCGCCTGCGCGCGGGAGCACGACGGGCGGACGATGGTCCGGGTGGTGTGCGTGGACGGCGGCGGGGTGCCCCTGTTCTGTCGCCACTGCGAGACGGCCCCCTGTGTGGCCGTCTGCCCGACCGGCGCGCTGGAGAAATCGGACGGGGAAGTCCTGCTCCGCGCCGACCGATGTACCGGGTGTGAGTTGTGCCTCTGGGCCTGTCCTTTCGGGGTCGTGGCGCTGGAGGGAGGAAAAGCCCGTAAGTGTGATCTATGCGCCCACCGCCGGGAACGGGGAGGAGAACCGGCCTGTGCCCTTACCTGCCCCAGCGGGGCGATCCCATACCGCTGTGTGGCGGATTTCGGGGCTCACCGGAGGGCGGTCGCCGGGCTGGAGTGGGCGGCCGGTGCGGAAAGGAGAGGACAATGAGGGGGCTTGTCGTAGACGAAGAAAGGTGTTTTGGCTGCCGGGCCTGTACGACGGCCTGCGGGCCGTCCCGGATCCGCCTCTGGGAGGATAACGGTCTCCGGCACATCCGCTTCCCCGGCACCTGTGAGGAAGATTGCGTCCGCTGTCGGGAAGTATGCCCGCGGGAGGCGATCTCTTTCGCGGAGGTGGACGGGGAACGTCCGGAGCGGGAACTTCTCTTCGTCCTGCAGGCCTGCAGTCGCTGTGGGCGTCTTTTCGCCCCCGAGAAGGCACTGGCCGTCCTGCTCCCCCAAATCCGGGGAGCGCTGGGCGAGGCTGAAAGCCCCTGGGTGAGCCTGTGCCCGTCCTGCCGGCAGGCGGAGACGGCCCGGGGGCTGGCACTGGTTTAGGGGGATCACAGTATCTCGTGCTGGCAATCCCCACCAAAAGGGGAATTTCTGCAAAGGTTTTGGTGCTGGCGGCCAGAGGCTGCCAGCACCAAAACTTTGACATAAGCCGGGCGGGCCTGACCACTCCCTACGTTGGAGATGGCGGCGGGACGGGCTCCAGATGGTGCTCCGTCCAGACGGTCTCGCAGGGGCGGCCGCGGCCGATCCAGGCCCGCCGTCGGCCCACATCAATGATGATACTGAAAACGGTCACCGTCTCTATCCCGTGTTTGCAGATGGAGACGGGGTAGTTGGCGTGGTCGGCCAGCAGCACCTGGAAGCGCTCCGGGGAAAGTCGGCCGAAGTTTTCCCGCAGGAGCCGCATCGCCCGATGGTAGCGGATGATGGAGCCACCAATTGCGTTGCGGTCGGCTTCCATGGCGCGCATCGCCGGGCTGATGTAGTGGTTGGTGTGGGCTAAGATGTCCCCCTCTATGTACAGGGCCTCCGCGTCGGTGGCGGAGCCCTCCACGCTGTAGACCTCCCCCCAGGAGTCGGCGATGATGTTGTTGTAGTTGGAGGCCCGCTGGGGGAGCAGACAGGCATCCATTGCCTCCCCCAGTCGCCGCGCGGCCATAATGGCCCGGACAATGAGCAGGCGCGGCACCCCCGGCCGCACGTCCCGCGCCGAGACCTCGTTGCCGGTGAGGGCGATACCAGCGGCGTTGAAGCCGGCGCTGATGCTCAGGCCCGCATCGGTGACTGCCAGGAACTCCGGCTCGTCCTCCGCCTGCACCCGCAGGATGACCAGCCGGTCCTCCATATCCGGGGGCATGTCGTTGGTGTGGGCCAGCAGGATGGAGCCGTCCACCGTGGCCCGGCCGCGGGCGGCAAAGTCGGTGCATCCCCGCCGCCAGAAAGGCGGTTCCCAGAGTTCCTCGCACATCCCCAGGAACAGTTCCTCCAGGGGGAGTTCCGCCCCCTCCGCGATGCCCTCCAGTTCCTCCACATACTGGGGATAGACTTCCCGACCGTAGGCCATCAGGACCTGTCCCCGACGCACCAGATCGGTGTAGGTAAGGCCAGCAGGGACGCGCTGGCGCATGCGCTCCACCATCTGCCGCAACAGCGAACGCGTCGCCGTACCGATCTGGATTCCCACCTCACGGTGGGTGCCGCGAACGGTCAGAACAGGGATCGGATGGTTCGCCATCAGGGAGCCTCCAGTTCCAGTTTTCCCAGATAGATCAGCGACTCCAGATCGTCCTGGGCATCCGGGAGATAGCGAGCAACCGCCTCCCGCACCCGCGCCAGGTCATTCTCCGAAGCCAGCCCCAGGAGGCGGGAGAGATCGGAGAGGTCCTGCAGGCGCGAAGCCTCCAGTTTCATCAGAACGAGGTAGGGGAGGTCCAGCACCGGAAGGCCTGCGGGATCGGAACGAGGGTGGGCCAGGGCTTCCTCCAGCCACAGGAAATCGCCCAGCAGTACATCTATCTCCACGCCTTCCGGTGAACGAACGGTAAAACCGTGAATACCTAACGGAGCAACGACGGGGTACCCAGCCTCCTCAAATCGTTGCCTCACCTTTTCGCCATCGCTCCGACGCACGAGGATATCCAGGTCCTGGGTCATTCGCTCCGGCATGTATGCCCGGGTCGCCACCGCACCGACAACAATCCAGGGGATGCCCTGGAGCACAGAGTGAAGGTCGGGCCATGTCACCATTGCCGTCCTCCGCCGAAGAAAATCAGACGTGCTCCCACTGCCCGGCTTTATTCGGCGACGGCAGATATCCAGCAGGACCCGCCGCCGCTGGGCAGGCGTGAGCCGCCCGTCGGGGGCAATCGTTGCTACTGCCTGGGGGATCGGGGTATCTCTTCTCATCATCACCATTAGCAGGAAGCAGGAAGCAGGTAGCAGGTAGCAGGAAGCAGGTAGCAGGAAGGAGCAACTCCGTGAGTAGCGATGCTGGACAAATACCCCCCTCACCCCCCTTTGTCCCCC
>FWWL01007632.1_pt1 | contig 14556 bp, 12 predicted proteins | sample 2228331 | NCBI WGS metagenome assembly FWWL01 (sample SAMEA103939775, study PRJEB20133) | metagenome
CATACGTGCGAATATATCAGATAAGTGGCTCAAATTCCCTATCCATTATTTGATCTGCTTTTAATGAAAATTTATGAACTATAAATGAAGTTAATGATTAAAAAATAGCCCTATCCTATCAAATTTTTCGGAATTGATGAATTACATGATCGCAAAAGTTAAGCGAAAAAATTTCAGTTTAAGAAAAAATCTAACAGTAGGTCTAAAATTTTTTTATGGTTCCTCTGACAAAAGAAGAAAAAGAGATAAAAGAATGGGCAGGTCGAGCTTTCAGAGCTCCATGGTTTGAAATCGTTGAAAAATGCGCGAAAATAAAAAGGGGAGAAAAATTACCCGAAAACGAGATTATGTTTCATCCATTCTTCATTGATGTGCTAATTGATATACGTCTATTATGCAGGATTATGGGACTCATGAAAATATCAAAATTTGTCTCCGGGAACCTCTTTACAATAATATTGTCAAAAAAAGAAGAAAGAGTGATATGGGCATGTGTTGAGAAAGAAGAGGACGGAATATTCACAGAAGTATCAGTGCTAAATCCACGGGAAAAATGGACGGAAAGGGTTGCTGAGATGCTCTTCATAGACAACCTGGAAGGTGCATACAACTATCTGAATGAATGGGTCAGAAAAAATGAAATCGCACCATCTATAGGGGCAATAAAGGTTGCCAATATAATGTTTTTCAAAGAATTTAAGGATGCATGGGAAAAATCATCCGAGGGGAAAAATCTACCCCTATTTGCTATAAACTTCCTTAACGCAGTCAAGAATGTCGTTGAAAGAAAATGGATTAGGTTCTATCCAGATGTACCACTCGCAAAAATAGTAAGATATTCACACCCCCTGATAAAAGAAATAACAACAGTAGCAAATCCAATATCACGCATATTTTCAATAAAACCTATAAATGATATACTTGTAGCATATCACTCGTTTTTAGCACCTGTGAGAATACCATATCCACTGCATTGAACACAAGATCTGAAATTTTTCATCCAATATTTTTGGATTTAGAATTGATAAACATTCCCCAGTTCTTCTGAGATACACAAGATCTTTATTTATTTCATCCTTGCTCACTTACCATTATGCAAAAGTTGTAAAACTCATAAGATAAATCAAGAAAATAAAATTAAATACTAAAACATAAAAAACCGTTTTTTTTGTCTCCCATGTCATCAAACTTTAAACTTGGATTTTATGAAAAAGAAAATACATCCAGAATATAAGGTAACCAGAATAACCTGCGCCTGCGGAAATATCATTGAGGTCCGCTCAACAAAAATCGAGGGATACGCAGTAGAAATATGCTCCTCGTGCCACCCATTCTATAAGGGAGCAGAAGAGGAAAAACTAATAGATAAATTCGGTATGATAGAAAAGTTCAAAAAAAGATATGGTGATTATACAGGAAAAGGAGAAGTTGCCGGAAATACAGAAGTGAATAAATAATTTTAATTGTAAATGAAGAAAGAAAAATAGAATTTACAAGAGCAAAAATATGAACCTAAACATAAAAAAAATATCCGACGTCACGTTTGAGGTATCAGGGAAAGTAGACGAACCTGAGCTCAAAAATATATATGAACAGGAGCTCGAGAAAATAAGACAAAATATAAAAATCCCTGGTTTCAGACCGGGAAAAGCCCCAAAAGATATCGTGGAAGCAAGATATGGTGAGGAAATAAAAGCTAATACGGTGAAAAGAAAAATAGCTGAGATACTTGAATCCGAATCCCAGAAAAAAGAAAAATGGCTCATGATAACAGAAATTCGTGAACTTGTTTGGAAGGAGGAGAAAGAAGGGATATCTTTCACAGTAAAAGTTGAAGCGATACCGAGAAAGAAAATAGACCTTGATGTGAACATAGATAAAATAGATGATATTGAGTTATCCGATGATGAGATAAAGCGGGAGATAGAAATCGCGAGAGAAAGATTTGCAATAGCAGAAGACATAGATAAGCAGGAGCTCGGGGGAGAAGATTTAGGTGTTTTTGATATCACGATAAAAGACATAAAAACTGGGAGAACAACACTGAAAGAAAAAGATAGATTACTTGACATGGCCCGTGTAGAAGAGTGGTTCAAAAATATAGCATTGGGGATGAAAAAAGGAGAAACAAAGGAAGCAATGACATATATCAACGGAGACAAAAAAGTCACAATTACACTCAAAGCAATAAAGAAGAAAGTGCTTCCATCAGACGACGACCTCGCCAAAACATTAGGATATAAAGATGAAAATGAGATGAAGGATGAATTAAGAAAGAAGATAGAACAAACCAAAAAGGAAATAGCAAAAGAGAGAAAATATATAGAGTTCATGAGCAAGGTTGCAGAAAAAAATAAATTGCAGATACCGAAAGCCTTAATCGCTGAAAATTTCCAGAAAATAATGCAGAGAAACCCGAGAATGAAAAGGGAGGATGCAGAAAATCTTGCAATTTTTCAGTCCGCAGAATCAATAATCCTGCTGAATGTCTCAGAGGATATGAAAATAGAAGTTTCCGAAAATGACGTGAAAGAATATATAAAAAGGATATCGGCTGAAAATAACACACCTTATGAAAGAATGAGGGAAATAGTAGATAAATCAAGAGAAAAAGTTGAAGAATACATTAAGATAGAAAAAGCAAAACAAAAGCTCCTTGAAATTATAGATTGATGCTATCGAAGGAAGAGATAGAAGAGATAAAAAGGCTAATTGGGAGAACGCCGACAGAAAAAGAACTCATGCTCTTTGATGCTCTCTGGAGTGAACATGCTTCGTATAAATCCTCAAAAATTCACCTCAAAAAACTCCCAACAGAATCTCCTCGTGTTGTATCAAAAATTGGAGAAAATGCAGGAATAGTAAAGTTATCAGATGGAACTTTAATATCCTTCAAGATAGAATCACACAATCATCCTTCATACATAGAGCCATATTCAGGTGCTGCAACAGGGGTTGGGGGAATAATAAGGGATGTCCTTTGCACAGGAGCAAGACCCATAGCTCTGGCTGACTTCTTATGCTTCGGAGAACTGAAAAACAGAAAAACGAAATATCTATTTGAAAGAGTAGTAGAAGGAATATCTGACTACGGAAATTCCGTTGGAGTGCCAGTCGTAAGAGGACAAACTCTTTTCTATAAGTTCTTCAACAATAACATACTCGTGAATGTCATGTGCGTTGGGGTTATACCTGATGGCATATCACCTGTCTCAAGCTTCCCATCAAAAAAAGGAGTTGTGATATATGCTGGGGCAAAGACAGGGAGAGACGGGATAGGCGGTGCATCTATGGCGTCTGAATCTTTCTATTTGGGAGAGGAAGAGCAAAAAAGACCTACAGTGCAAATAGGAGACCCATTCGCAGAAAAATGCCTCATTGAGGCTATAATGGAAGTATTAAGCTCGACACAAATCATTGCAATGCAGGATATGGGTGCAGCAGGGTTCCTCAATTCAACATCAGAAGTCGCAGCAAAAGGGGGATTTGGAGTAAAAGTTGACGTATCACGTGTCCCAAAAAGGCAACCCCTCTCCCCCGAAGAAGTCCTCCTCTCAGAATCACAGGAAAGAATGCTTATTATAGCAGATGAAAAAGAAGCTGAGAAAATAAAAAAGATATTTGAAAAATGGGGACTTGAATGCGAAGTAGTCGGAGAACTCAACGACACAGGGAAATATGAGGTATATGATGGAGATCAAAGAATATTCTCCATTCCACTTGATGCACTCGTCAGCAAATCTCCTGTATACAATAGACCTATGAAAAAACCTGAATGGATAGAGTCGCTAAGGGAAGTTCAGCTCGAAAAACTCCCTTTACCAGACGACCCAGAGGAGACATTTATCAAAGTCATAACTTCTCCTCTTTTCGCCTCGAAGAAATTTGTGTTTGAGCAGTATGATTGGGGCGTTCTTGGGCAAACATGTTCACCACCGGGTTCGGACGCCGCTGTAATAAAACTTCATAAATTCAGAAAACATGATGAATACGAAGCAGATGAATACGAAGCAGAAGATAAGAACATAGCCATTGCTATAACGATTGATGCAAATCCTCTTTACACATTTGTAGACCCATTTGTTGGAACTGAAATAACAGTTCTTGAAAGCATGCGTAATCTCACATGTGTTGGTGCAGAACCTGTTGCAATAACCGACAACATGAATTTCGGAAATCCTGAAAACCCCGAGATAATGTGGGAGTTTGCAGAATCAATTTCAGGAATGGCAAAAGCCCTCTCCGAACTAAATATCCCAGTCATCTCAGGCAACGTGAGTTTCTACAACGAAACAGAAAATGTATCAATTCCCCCAACTCCAGTCATAGGAATGATAGGAGAAATATATCCCTTCGAAGGAGAGCCCATAAAATCTTATTTTGAACCTGACTGCTACATAGCTGCTATCGGCGAAATATATCCACAAATTGCATCAAGCCTCTACCTTTATGTCATGTTTGATAAATTCGGTGGGAGAATAAAAGAACCAGACTTCGCACTTGAAAAGAAAATAGCAGAAGCAATAAGAGAAATGATAAGATTAAAACTCATTCAATCCTGCCACGATGTATCAGACGGTGGGATTGTTCCGGCTATCTTTGAATCAGCTGTTTACCGCAGATATTCAAAAGAAAAAAATATGGTAGGAGTGAAGATAAAAAATGTATTCATAAAGGGGGGAAGATGGGACTTTTCCATTTTCTCAGAATGTTATCCTCTTTATATCATCTGTATAAAAAAGGAAAAATTAGAACAGTTCATATACTTCTGCAACAAAAATAAAGTGCCATATCAGATATTAGGAGAGACATTAGAAGAAGATATCTTTGAGGTTGAAGGTTTATTCTCTTTCAGGCTTTCAGAACTTGCAAAAGAATGGGAGAAAGCTATAGAAGAAGAAATTAAAAGATAATTCAATGATCGCACACTCTAATTGTTTGCTATAATTGTTTCAAGTTTCTCCTTGCCTTTCTAAAAGTTCTAAAAGCTCTTTCCCCCAAACTCTTTCTATAAATCGCGAAAAATACCATGGAAGCGGAGCAACGAATCTTCTACCAAAAATCTCAAGAACAAAAGAATGAAGAAAAATTCCATCAAATTGGAATATATCTTCCCCAAGTTGTTTTTTGATAGTATCTAACTTTCGACCACCGCCACCATACATATCATCCTTAACTATAGGGAAACCATCCGACGATAGATGAACTCTTATCTGATGTGTTCTCCCCGTCAAAGGTTCAACACGAAAAAGTGAGATATTGAGGTTTTCACTTTTCTCAACCAGGCTCACATGTGTTATCGCATCCTTTGCCCTCACGTCCTTCCTAAGCACAGCTCGCATAACCTTCCAACCAGACCTACTTCTTGCCAGGGACTTTTTTATCTCCCATGTTTTTCTTTCTTTCGGAACACCAAAACATACCGAGAGATAAATTTTTTTCAAATTCCTTTCCATGAAAAGCTTGCTTGCGTAAGATAGAGCAAATTCATTTTTCGCAACAAGCATAACACCAGAGACCGGTTTATCCAACCTATGCACAATCCCGGGTCTTATTTTCCCCTCCTTTGCTTCATCTTCGGTAAACTCGTTCACTTCAAAGTTGAGTTTATCAAATATGTAATGCAAAAGAGTACCGGAAGTGTGACCAAATCCAGGATGCACAACAACACCTGCTGGTTTATTCAGAACAAGAAAATTCTCATCCTCCCATATAACTCCAAGATTTATTCCAAAATCCTTGCTTCTGTCAGAATTCAAACTGAAAGTTTGCAAAGGGGGAAAGAAAACCTCAATGATATCCCCAGCTTTCAAAACAAGTGATTTCTTCTTTATCGTTGTCCCATTCACTTTAACTTTTCCATCTTCTACAAGTCTCTGTATGTAGCCACGAGATAAGGCTGTTTTTTTCGCAAGGAATATATCTATCCTTTCCTCTTTATCCGCATTAAATACATGCGACCTGCCATGTATCTCAGATGTCATAATCTATCATATATTGCATCCTGAAACTTCATAGCTCCTCTTATAGCGTGAGATACCAAAAACCTTATTGGTTCTGGTGGCCATGGTATGACAAATCTGTTGACGAAAAACATTTTGGTTCTTTGAGTTTCCTTCTCAAGAAGTAGTTCCGCAAGAGTAAGTCCATTCATATGGGATAAAGATACCCCGTGTCCGATACATCCCACAGAGTAAAGAGCCCGTTTATCTCCGATATAGCCGAGCGCAGGAATAAGGTCAACGGTTATAGAGACTGGGCCTCCCCATCTTGCCTCAATTTTCACACCCTTAAGCTGTGGGAATATTTTTTCTATGAAGCTTTCAAGGTGAGAAAAAACCGAAAAATTCAGGTCACGCGACATATCTTTACCAAACGCAATTGAAACGTCTCCCCCACCCATAAGAAGACGATTATCATCCGTAAGCCGAAAATAATGTATAAGATTTCTTGAGTCTTCAAGTCCTTCTCTTCCCTTCCATCCTAATTTAGCTAATCTCTCTTCACTGATAGGTTCTGTCAGAACGATGTGAGTAAATGCTGGGACTTGTCTTCTTTTGAGCTGTGGGATAAGATGAGAGAAAGCATTGGTAGCAAAAAGAACTTTTTCCGCCAACACTCTACCCCGCGGTGTTGTCACTTCGATTTTCGCTATACCCCTATCATATGTCCTCCTGACCTGATTAACCGGTGTTCTCTCAAACACCATCACACCTTTTGATTCAACAACTTTTTTCATTCCTCTGACAAGCTTAGCTGGATTAAGAAGAGCACAGTGTCTTTCATACCATCCTGCCCTCACCAATGGAGAATTTATCTTCTCACTTATCTCGCTTCTATCAAGCCACTGAGCATCTTCGATTCCAAGAGAACGAGCAAAATCAAACTCTTTTTTTAGTCTCCTCTCGTATGCTCGCGATGTCGCCAACCTGATAAAGCCATTATACTGAAAATCACAGTCTATATTATGCTTCTGCACAAGTTCCTTGACCAAAGACACCGCATCATAAGCATATCTATAAGCTTCAAGGGCATTTGTCTTTCCATATCTCAGAGCTGTCCAGCTGAGATTGAACCCAAAAAGAGTCATACAGAAACCCGCATTTCTTCCGCTTGCACCAAAACCACAGTAATCTTTTTCAAGCACAGCAACACCTGCAGATGGTTCAAACTCCTTCAGAAAATAGGCGGTAGCAAGCCCGGTAAATCCACCCCCAAGAATAACAAAATCAACAGAAATATCTCCTTCAAATTGCTCGCCGACAGAAAAATCAAGACCTTCTAACCAAAAACTCGGTCTTATCATAGGATTAAATTTAGAAATTTAGAAAAAAAGTATCTCATCAACTTCAATTTACATAAATTGAGTTTATCCCGACAATTTCATAAACCTTTGAGTTTATAGAAAATTTCTCAAATAAAATTTCTCTATATGGAAAACGAATTGAAACTGGTAAGAGAAATTGAAATCAAGTTAATAGAGATATTTGACTCTGAGGGTTTTGAAGAGGTGAAAGTGCCTATGATAGAATTCTCGAAAACTTTATTTGCTCAAATACCTATTGTGAGGGAAGATTTTACATCTGAGATAATAAGGAGATATGGGGAGGGGGATTTTTGTTATCGCGGTGGAGTTTTCAGAATAACCCCATTTGGGAAGCCAAAGGAGATGTATCAAATAGGGTGCGAAATCATAAGGAAAGCTAATATAAGTAAAAATGAGCTGATAAAATGCTCAAAAATACTCAATAGTGTGCTCAGAGTTATAAGTGAGCTAACCTCTCGTGAAATAACCGTAACACTCGGACATTATGGACTCACTAAAAGGGAACTCGGAGATATATCACATATATTTTTTAAAAAGAACATAAGTGAGATAGAAAGGATAGTGAAAAGGGAAAAATTATCGAAAAAGAAGGCAGAAGCATTTTTTGGAGTATTTGATGACATAAAACAACTTGAGAAACTTGTCAGCATACCAGATGACCTCAAAACACTCTCAAAAAGTATAGATTTCAGAAAAATATACAATCTGGCAGAGATAGCAGACAAAGACTACTATAACGGTGTTCTATTTTCTGCATATGCTGACACAAAGAAATTTCTCGTAGGTGGGAGATATGAAATATACGGATATGAGGGAATAGGTTTCTGCATAGACGTCTTTGCTTTTGTATGAATTCATCGCATTCATCTTATAAGCATTTTCATCTTATAAGCATTCATCTTATATTTCCAAAATCACACATTTTCGCCTCATCCTCACATGTCGGTATATCCGCTTGAACCTTAGAAAAACATATAGAAAGGCACTTTGCCCCCCTACCCAACCTAATCAACTCAGATAGGTCAAAACGCGTCCTTATAGGGTAAACATAGATCTCAGCTCCCCCAACTCCCCTTACCTCTCTGACGAGAAAATTACCATGAACAAAAACTTTTTCTTTACCCCAAAGATATACTACCAGAGGGAATATAATATAAGTGGCAAGACTGATATATGGGAAAATATTGTCGCGCGAAATCTTCCTTGAAATCCATCTTATGAACAATGTGATGAGAAAAAGAGTGGGGATACCTACTTCATACGGTATTCCGACCTTCATAGGTAGTGCAAAGATATCCGCTAAAGGGGAGTATAACTCTGTTGCGAAAATTATGAATTTTATGATCAAGGAAGCTAAAACAGTTGATAGTATACCGAGAGGTTGAAATAAAAATGATAGAAAGATACCAATAACACCCAAAGATATGGCTGCAGAAAAAAGCGGAGAGAAGAATATATTTGATATAGGAGAGATGAGCGATATTGGTATCCCAACGTAAATGCAAACAGGTATGACCCCCATAGATGCATATACAGAAATCCAGAAAATGGAATTCTTACTGAAGGAAGAGAAAGCTACAATAAACAGCACTGCGGAGAAAGATAGTATAAAAGATATATTGTACATGTCTGCGGGTTCGAGCAGAAGGATGATGAATCCTGACGCAAAAAGTGTGTTCATCGGAGAAAAGTTTCTTCCACTCAAAATTGATAGTGTGAATACCATGTTCATCACAAAGGCTCGCACAGCAGGTTTGACAAATCCACACATCACAAGAAAAAGAAGTTGAAAAATAAGAGAGAAAAATATCTTTATGACAAAGGGTTGGACAAGAACCTGGAAACGGGCGGGCGTAATAGATATACTTTTACCGGTGGAGTAAATGAGATATGCAACAAGCCCTCCCAGAAAATATCCGAGAACAGCCACTGCTGTGAAATGAAATCCGGATATAGCAATCATATGAGCAATGCCAAAACGAGCAAAATCAAAAAAAAGTTGTCTGTCCATATCCTCACGAGCTCCAAAGATCATAGCATCAAGAATCCCAGCCTCTTTCCTAAAAGGAATGAAATCAATAACACTTCTTGCACGCTCACGAAATGAGGAAAAAATATCTTGAAAAATACTTTTCTCCTCAAGACGTGATATATATAATGGACTCACACAGTATCTCCATCCGGGCTTTACACTAAACACTCTTTTGCAAACAATCAGAAATCTGCTGAAAACATCGATCCGCTCATCTGAACGAAATTCATCCGCCCTGACCCTAACATAACCTCCGGTCCTACGCCACTTCCCATCAAATTCATCCTTCACATAATCTACCGATATAACATAAGAAAAGCTTGATATAGAAGATATGTTCCCTATTATGAATCTACCATCCTGCGTCCTTAACTTCACATAAAACAAAAGCAAAAAAAATAACAGCAATAAAATAACCGGATATAAAATCCGATCATACAAAACTTGACCCATAAAGTAGAGGAAAGCAATGAGAAGAACAAAAGAAAAGAGAGAGAAGAAAAAAAATATGTCATCAGATATGCGAGGGAAAAACACGGAAAGCAATATTGATATACACAAAACAGAAAACAGAGGAAAGAAGGGATAAGAGCAAAAGATATTTCTCATGAACAAGTTATCTTTTTGCATCACTTAGGCAAAAGAAGATATAAAAGTGCCTCTCATCGTCCTTTCTTCAATGTTTCTGAGTTTCCTTGCAAAGTCTCGGTCAGACATGAGTCCTGAGATATAAATAAAGTAGTTTCTGAGAAGCTCGTCTTTAAGTTCTCCCGGTGTCCTCATGAAAAGCTGGAAAAATTCAAAAGATAGATTTTCCTGCTCTTCTTGTGGTAATGAACCTCCTTGTAATGAGCCTTGGTGATTTGCTCCCTCAGGATTTGTATCTTCTATATTTTCGTTTCTCCCCATGACATCATTTGGTGCTCTGCTTGGTGGTATGTCCGGTGATGGGAATCTCTCAAATTGGTTTGGGAGTAAACTTTCTTTTTCGCCTCTTTTGACATATGTGACATAAGAGCGCCCGCCAACTCCGACAAGTTTTCCATCAATGATGGTAAATCTGACAAGAACCAAAGATGATACGGGGATATCACCACTTTGCATAGCTTTCATTTTCATTCTCACCACATTTCCTATCTCCCAACCTGCTATCCATGTTGCGGAAAAGGCTCTTCCTACAATGTTTATTCTCAGACCAAATTCATGAGGGAGTGGTGTAAGTTTTATGGGTCTGAACGCAGGGGGTAGATTGAATATCGAAGAACCCACCTCCATAATAAAACTTTATTATTTTCTCAACAAAAGAAGTGATGAATATCTAAACTTCTTCGGATGGTATAAATAATTCAATAAGCTCACGGCCAACTTCAAAGACCTCAGATGTTCCACGTGAAACATCAAGTTTTCTTATAGAACTGAGAATTTTGCTCTCAGGCACTTTTTTTTCTTTTTTTGCAATTTCAAGGTTCCTGACGACCTTCTTGATGATTGAGGATGGATATTTTCCCTCCTCGGTTTTGAGGCATGCGGCAGAAAGCAGGGCGAACGCTCTGAAAAGACTGGCGTTTTTTTTACCCTTCGTGCGCGCCCATGCCCTTTCAAAAAATTCGTGCGCTCGCAGGAAATCTTTTTTCAAGAAAAAATGCTTACCGATATACGCAAGCTTTGACGGTTCCTTCATCACAAGTATGAACTCAACTTCAAGCGTAGCTCCACGAGGTAAAGAGGCAACACCAACGGTAGAGCGAGCAGGTAAATGGTCAGAAAAACGTGAGAAAAACTCCTCCCAAACATCGTTTAACTCCCCAAACACATCAAGACGAGTTGAGAAAATGGTTGCTTTAACAACATCAGCGGGAGAAAGACCAAGAGGTAAAATAATGCGCTGGAGATTTTTTAGAATTATTCTCATTTCCTCCTTAGGCTCAGAGCCGAGCATACCCATTACAGGGTCTATCCCTAAAAGCCCAGAAACAAAAACAAAATCTCCAGCAACACAAAAAAGTGAGTATGGACCAAGAGGTCTTGGAGATTCAGGTTCTGGAGACTCGTTTTTCCGCGATTTAGTTTCAAGTGCTTTTCCCACTAATAGAAAATCAAGATTTCTGATAAAATTATCTAAAATACAAGCACAAATATTTTTTAAGCAAAATGGATGAGTTCGACATAGTAAGAGCGGCTGAGAAGTTTTTAAAAATCTCCTCTGATATATTCCAGAAATTCTCTTCGCTCAAAATTGCAGTCTTCGGAGATTCAATGTTAGATGAATACCTTATAGGGGACTCGACAAGGATATCTCCTGAGGCTCCGGTGCCTGTTGTAAAAATAGAGAAGGTATTTTACAAACCCGGTGGTGCGGCGAACACAGCTGTGAACATGAAAAAGATGGGAGGTGGCTATGTGAAGCTCTTTTCAGTCTCAGGAGATGATGGAAGAAGGAATATGCTCCTGAGAATGCTCAGAGAGAATGGAGTAGAGGTCTTTGTGCCGAAGGATCCATCACGTCCAACAACGACAAAAACACGTGCGATAGCCAGAGGTCAACAAGTTATAAGAATAGATAGTGAAAAGACACACGATATATCACGGGAAATAGCAGAGAGAATTATATCTGAGTTTGAAAAGGAGAAATTTGATGTAGTTGTGTTTTCCGACTATGAAAAGGGGTTTTTCACCGAACAGATAGCACAAGTGGGCAAAAAAGTAAAATGTATATGCGACCCAAAACCGAGGAATATACATCTTTTCAAAGGTATACATATGATACTTCCAAACAGAAAAGAGGTGGAAGAGATTTTCAAGATGGAGATGAAAAAAGAGATGATAGATATTGAACGAGATGGTATGGCTTTGAAAAAAAAATTGGGTGTTCAAAATATTGTCATAACACGTGGGGGGGAGGGCATGACTGTATTAACCTCTGACGATATATTTCATGTTCCTGCACTTGCTCGTGATGTTTATGATGTTACAGGGGCTGGAGATACGGTAACAGCATCATTTGCGCTCTGTGAAGCGGCAGGCGTAGATAAGAAGCTCTCGGCAATTTTTGCGTCTGCTGCAGCTTCGGTGAAAGTATCACATAGAGGAACATATACACCAGATAAAAATGAGATAATCATGGCGATAAAAGATTTTCAAAAGAAAAATAAACTTCTCTGAATTTCTTGAACTTCTTTTTACCCAACAAACTTTCATTAAATTTTTTGAGCGATGAAGATGGAGGTAACGAGAAAAGAATTTCTGGAATCGCTCGGTCTTGTTCAGCATATCACTGAAAGAAGGTCAAATCAGCCCATATTGTCACATGTTCTTATCAAATCAAGTGATAAGGATCTTTGGCTTTTCGCTACAGACCTTGAGGTTTTCATCAGAGCAAAATCTCACTGCGTTCAGAGCTCGGGCTTTTCTGCTGTCATACCAGCAGGTGAGCTTTATGAACTCATAAAGGAACTTGATTCAGAAAAAGTAGAGTTTGAAGGGCAAGATGGTTCTGTTCTCATAAAATGTCGGGAGGGGAAATATAGGTTGCAGGTTTTAAGCCCAACTCAGTTTCCGATACCACCTGAGAAAAGTTTTTCAAAAGTGATAAGTATATCATCAGGTGACCTTCAGAATCTTATAGAGAAGACAGCATTTGCCGCTTCCCAAGATGAGTCAAGATATGTTCTGACAGGGGTTCTTGTTGAGATAGACAAAGATGTAATAAGATTTGTTTCTTCGGATGGGCACAGACTTGCAATGTTTGAAAGAGAGCATGAAGGTGCGGAGGAAAGAAAATTTATACTCCCGAAAAATGCTGTTTCAGATATAAAGCGCATTTTAGCTTCTCAATCCCGTGTATTTGATATCTTGTCCGCAGAGGATGAGGTATTGCTGAGGTCAGATGAGATATCTATGTGGATAAAGTTGATCACCGAAGAATATCCGAACTGGAGGGATGTTATTCCTTCCGATGATGAGGTACGTGCGAGGATCATTTTGAAAACAAATGAGCTGAAAAAGAGTTTGAAGAGAGCAAACCTTTTTGCTTCTTCTAAATTCCCCTTTGTTATACTTGAACCCAAGGCCGGCAAACTTGTTGTAGAAGCTGAAACAGATGAACTTGGAGCTATGCATGAGGAGATAGACGCAGATGTATCGGGAGACGAGATAAAAATCGCTCTCTCAATAAAATATATTCAGGATGCTCTTTCAACTATGGAGACATCGTTGACCTCTATCAAACTCTTCGGAGAATCAAGTCCATGCATTGTTGAACCCGTATCAGGTGAGGGAGCATTGAACCTGATTATGCCCATAAAGATATGATCTATGTTCCACGTGGAACATAATGAACTTTGGGAGGAGATATTTCCTTTTTTAATTTATGTTCCACGTTGAACATAATGAATTTCAATGGCGGTGAAGGTATTTTTTATATGATTTCGGGTATGTATGATTTCGGACATGTTCCACGTGGAACATCTTGTCATTTTTATATTCTCACTCCCATGTTCTCACTTTTATGCTAAATTTTCTTTAACACCCCAAGAGAGCTTTCAAGAACATCGAATATAAGGTCTATCTCTTTGTCGGTTATGGAAAGAGGAGGATTTATGACGATAGTATCTCCAAGGGGTCTTACGAAAACACCATGTTTCCACATATGTAAAGCTACGCGCCAGCCCGCAAGAGCAGAACGAGGAAAGCTCTCCTTCCAATTTCTCGTGATCTCAATCCCCCACATGAAACCTTTTCCTCTCACATCACCTACATATCTGTTCTTATAAAGTCCCAGAGCACGAGCCCGAATCCTCTCTATCTTCGGTTGTATCTTCTCAAGAACCCTCTCCTTCTCAAAAACCTTCAGATTCTCAAGCGCAGAACGAGCGAGAATTGGATTGCCAGTAAATGTGTGTCCATGGAGAAAGTGCACCATGTTCTCAAGCTCTCCTTCAAATACTTTTGCTATCCTCTCGTGCGTTAGCGTTGCAGCAATGGGTAGATACCCACCAGCCAGTCCCTTGCCAAGACAAACTATATCTGGGATGGTCTTTTTTCCTTTATCTGTTCCTCTACCTGCTCCTTTACCCTCCTTTCCGCTGTCTTGCTCACCGTTATTCTCAGCGCTTTGGTTTCTCCGACTCAGTTCCGGGTCGTATCCCACCGGGTTGCGTCCGAGGTCCCATTCATATCCGAACATCTTTCCCGTTCT
>FWWL01007633.1_pt1 | contig 14553 bp, 12 predicted proteins | sample 2228331 | NCBI WGS metagenome assembly FWWL01 (sample SAMEA103939775, study PRJEB20133) | metagenome
GCAACATCATACCCTTGCTCAATATCCTCATACCAACAGACCCCGCTCCAGATACACTAACTAATGTTAAGTCTATCCCTCCAGCCAAGTCAAATACATTACCTCCTCTATACTTCTCAGAAATTTCTATTTAACAAAAATCTTTCCCTCTAAAAAGACAATTAGGATGGGTGCCTAAGGCACTTTTCTTAAAACAGGGGTACACTAGGGGGTGAAAGCCCTATAAGTAACTAAGGGGTGGGATGGGTGAGAGTTGCCCTAAATAGGTTGCTAAGAAAAATTCTTAAGTAGAAATTCCTGGAACAGGATCAAAAATTGTTGAAACAGATTAAGTCTAATAGTATAATTCAACTGAAAGGGGTGTAATTTATGGATTCCAGAAGCATAATGGATGTGCATAAGGGGGATTTCGTAAAAATCGGTAATGACATATGCAAAGTCATAGAAATAGAGAAAAAAAGTGGAGGAGCTCAATTTGGATCCATAGTTCACCTCAAATATGTCATCATTTCAACAGGACATATTCACGATAAAAGATTTAATAGTTCAGACAAGGTTGAGATACCTGAAGTCAGAGTTGTAAAAGCAACTTTTTCGTACAGCGATAAGGATACATACTACTTCTTGAACCCTGAAACTTATGAGCAGTATGAATTACCTACTTCTGTGCTTGGAAATTACTCCAAATTCATAAAAGAAGGCGAAGAAGTTGAAATAGTATTACACGAAGAAGTGCCTATTTATGTTAATATTCCAGATAAGATAAAGGTCAAAGTTATACAAACTGGAGATGTTTCATCTGGAACAGACAAGACGGTTTGGAAACCAGCGGTAATAGAAGGAAACATCGAAATAATGGTCCCAGGTTTTATAAAGTCAGGAGATAACATCTTTATCAACCTTGACAAAATGGAATACCTAGGTAGAGAATAATTTAATATACATTTTCTATATCAGAAGGCTTAAATATTCCTTTTTCTGTGATTATAGCTGTTATAAGCTTGCTAGGTGTTATATCGAAGGCTGGGTTCCATACTTTAGCATCTCGGGGGGCCGTTGGCACATTTCTAAAACATTTTACTTCCTCATCTCTCCCCTTATCGATCCTAAGTTCTATTTCTATTTCTCCACCCTCTTTGAGATTTCTATCTATCGTGGTGTATGGTGCCGCAACATATAGAGGTACATTGTAGTAGTTACACAATATAGCTAAGTTTAATGTCCCTATTTTGTTTGCGGTATCTCCATTTCTGACTATTCTATCTGCTCCCACTATAACTAGATCTATTTTCTCTTTAGACATAAGAAAAGCAACCATATTATCTGTTATCAAAGTGTAAGGTATACCACTTTTATGTAATTCAAAAGCGGTAAGCCTTGACCCCTGAAGTAAAGGTCTTGTCTCGCAAACATATACATGTTTTATTTTACCTTTTTCATATCCTTTGTATATTACTCCTAGGGCAGTGCCTATCCCACCGGTCGCTAATTTGCCTGTATTACAATATGTTATAACATTTGCGTTATCTGGCAAAATACTCAGAGCGTTCTCCGCGATTTTTTCGCAAAGAACCCTATCTTCTTCATGTACACGAAACGCAAAATCCTCCGCAACTTTTATAAGTTTTTCTAACTCTAGTTCTGATTTTTTAAGCTCGTTTTCCATTTTTTCCAGGATGAAAAATATATTATACGCTGTTGGTCTAGCCGATTTTAGAGTATAGAATATGTAGTCGAGTTTGAATAGATCTCTGTATTGATGAAGGCCAACACAGACACCATAAGCTGCTGAGATCGCTATAAGAGGAGCACCCCTAATGGCTAGATCTTTTATAGCTTCTGCAACAGACTCAACAGTTGTACATTCTATTATCACTTCTTTTGTAGGTAGCTCTCTTTGATCTAGTATATATAATTTACCATTAATATATTCTAAAGGTTTCATATTCTGATCTCCATATTCTATTTTTTATAGCCCAAAATATTATAATGATCGACTGCACAGCTCTAATAATAAGCTTTGGTAAAAAGAGAAAAATTTTCTTAGGTTCAAAAACACTAAAGCTTCGACTACCCGAAATTATTTCTACTCCAGAAAATGTGATTATTATAGAAGACTTAGCAAAAACTTTATCTTTTGATTTAATAAACCTCAAAACTCTGAGTATATTCCCACTATCAAATATTACTAGATTTGGTGATAACTTCGAAAGTGTTTCTAATTTACCTTTTTGTTCCTTCTTTCTGAAAATTTTATAAATCCCCAATATATTAAGTTTTATATTAGGTAAGGCTTTCTTTACATTATCTTTAAACCTAGAGGCTGATTTTCTTGACTCTGATATAACAGTCACAAGATAAGGATACTCCGAAAGATGTTTTACTAAGTGGAATATTATCTTAGAATCTTTTAGCTCTGGCATTTTGAGTTTATTTGGTGAAATCAATTCAGACATTACTTTAAAAACTTTTGTTGTTGGTATAATGGTATAATCTTTAAGCAACTCCCTAGCATTTTTATTAAAAAGAGAATGAAACAAAACATTTGTATCACAGAGAATAATCCTGGAGATCTTACCATTCAATAGGTTAAAAAAAACAATCTCTGAGATATCGTTTATATCAAATATTGAGAACTTAATACCTTTTATCTCTATGACCATAATCTCTCCTGTTAAATCTTTTCTATGTATTTTTCACCTAATATACCTTCTGGTTTAAGTAGTAAAGTTAGGATCAGTATGCTAAAAACAATTACATCTCTATAGGTTGAACTTATATAACCATCGACCATAACTTCTAACATTCCTATTATTAGACCACCTATGACTGCACCAGGAATGTTACCTATACCACCTACAACAGCTGCGGTAAAAGATTTTATACCCGGGAAAAAACCCATGTCGTATCGTATAGTCGAATAATAAGTTCCATAGAAAAATCCCCCAACAGCACCCAAAAATGCACCTATGAAAAATACTAGTGAAATTATGTTATCACTATTTATACCCATAAGGCGTGTAGTTCTACTATCTTGGGAAGTTGCCCTTATAGCTATACCTAATTTTGTCTTAGTTATGAAAACCCCTAAAGAACTCATAAGCAATACTGTTATAGCAATTATAAGTAAACTTTTAAAGTCAAAACCGAGTATCTTACTACTAGGTATTTTATCTGAAATTGCGGTATACGGTATAATATTAGAACTTATAAATATAAAAACTAGGTTTTGTAGTATTAGAGACACACTTATTGCGCTAATAAGTGGTGCAAGTCTTGGAGAATTCCTAAGTGGTTTATAAGCTACTTTTTCTACCCCTACACCTAAAAGGCCAACTAATACGCTGGCTATAAGCACAGAAATGATTAAAGAAAAACCAACAACAGGAAATACCACCGACAAAAGTAGAAATATCCCCAATACTATGTATGCACCTATCATAAAAATCTCACTGTGAGCAAAATTTATCATAAAAAGAATACCATAAACCATTGTATAACCTAACGCTATCAACCCATAAATACTACCAAGAGTGAATCCGTTAATAACTTGCTGCAAAAAAACATCCATAAACCTTACCTTTTTCTAATTGATTATTAAGATTTCATATTTTCACTTACAATTTGTAATTTATAATAGTCAGGAATTTCTATTCAAGAAAAAATCCTCTAACAGAGAAATTAGAAAATAAAAAGGTCGGTGTCTAAGTGCTTAAAGCACTTTCTTTAAATAGTGGGGGTGCCTAAGGCACTTTCTTAAAATAGGAGGCGTAGCCCCCTATTAATTTACTCTCTTAGAAAAGGGAGTACTCTTAGAGGGCGAAGCCCTCTAGAATAACAATTAGGGCGGGTGCCTTAGGCACTTGTGTCTAAGACACTTTTCCAAAATTAATGGGGGTATTCTTAGGGGGCTCCGCCCCCTGTGAAATCTTTTAGGGCTGGTAAGGATATTATCCTAATTTTAAAATGGGGGTATCACTAGGGGGCGAAAGCCCCCTGTATGTAACTGAAGGACGGTTAAGGATATTACCCTAATTTTAAAACGGGGGTAATCTTAGGGGGTGGAACCCCCTATAGAATCTCTTAGGGCGGGTGGGTGGGAAGTTACTATAAATAGGTTGCTAAAAGCAAATAAGAGTTACCCAACTAAAAAATAAATAGGCTTAATCTCAAGAAATAGCCACTTATCTTGTATGTCTAAGAGACTTTTTAAAATTTTAAAAGGGGATATGCTTAAGCGGACAAAACCTACTATTAATTAGCTTAAGTGTCGGGTAAGTTACTCTGAAAAGAAATCCGGCTACCCCAAATGGAGAAGTATTCTAAAGTTGGACTACAAGTAGTGTCTAAGAGAAAAATTAAGAAAAACCTGGAGAGATGGTGAAAATTCCCCTCTACTGGTTACGATTTTGCTTCTCATCCCGTAAATTGAGTTCATATCACCAAAAGATAAAGTGAAATCCAAACCTAGTTGTTCAAAAACCCTCATACCCATAGACAGGTATATGTTTATTAGTCTCTGTTCTTCTGATCCTTCTACCACATCGTGAGAAATTATACCCCACACCGAAGAAAAGTATGGCATAAAACCTAAACTAAGGTAAACTCCTTTTTCGCTTCCTAATGTCAAAGTTGGATAGAAAGATAAAGCCCAAATTGCTATTGTTGTACCATGATAGAATTCTTCTGGAAGAAGAAATAAACTAAAGGTTAAATCCAAACCTAAAACAAATTTATCTTCAACTAAAATAAACTCCGGTTTAGTGTTTAACTTAAAAACTTTGTCTCCAACAATAGGAAAGAAAAACCTAAACTTACCTAAAAACCTATTTATATTTAAAGATGTTCCTACTCCAACAGCTGATGTGCTAAGACCATAGTCCTCACCAGAAAAATCTAGTAGTAGAGAATACATCGAAAAGCCAGTTTCGATAAAAGCAATATTCTTCATCACACCAACTTCTGATTTTTTGATAATTTTCTCATGAAACATTTCAAAAATGTATTGAGAAAGACCTATAGTGTTGGTAGAAAAGTATATGTTAGTTAGATATAAATTCTCCGAAAACAGAAATACATTTGTCTCTTCTAGAATTATAATCCCAGATAATCCCCCAGAATTATCAACATTAGCTACATAGCTTCTAAATCGGCTAGTTTTAGCTAAAATAGGGCTCAAGACTAAGCTTTCGGAGTTTTTAAATTTTTCGAAAAGTTCAATTTCGATTTCATGAGACAAATGATGATCACTTAAGTTAATCAACCCTACTATAACCCCATCATCAGAAAAAACATTCACACATATAACGAAACAGAGTAAAATTGATAAGAATATTTTAAAAACAACTTTACTTGACACCTTATCCTCCCAAAATTATAAGTTCCAAAATTATAAGTTCAAAACCTTATATTTTACCGAGAAACCAAAAAACATCATAGAACCTGGGTATATTTCTCCAAAGGATTCTAAATAAGTGTAGATTTTACTACCGTTATATACACGTCTAGGAGAAGTTAGTTTAAATGTAAATTCTATTTCAGTATAATCGTCAAAGCTTACAAAAGCCGAAATATGATAGTTAGGCAACGGCATGTCATCTAGTTCCCTTTTTATCAGTTTTCCTCCAGATGTATCACCCCACCAACTAGTAGGTAAAGTCAAAAAAGGGTTAAGCGTTATATAGAATTTTTCCAGAATTCTAAGCCCTAACATCGGCTGTAAAGATAATACCCAAATTATTGACTTTGACCTTTCTAAAGGGAATATACCAAAAGTTGTATCAATTCCCAGCATTAAAGTCCTGTAACCTAAAAAGGATGGAAACGGTAACCAGTATCCCCCTCTAGATTCTAAAAAAAGCGAATCAAAATCGTAGTTTATAAAACTTCCCTTTAGTTTAACAAAAAAGTCTTTTCTCTCAATACCAGCACCAAACAATATCCCCAAATTAAGTATTTCGGAAGAAATAATAACATCACCTACAGACGAGTTCAAGGTGAGAGAATACCCCGTTGAACCTATCTCAGTGAAAAGTGAAATTCTACCTAAATCAACTTTCTGAAGGTCGTTTTTGTCTCTTATAATGTAACTTTCTAGTTCTTGAAGAATGATTTTTGAAGTTTCCTCGAGATTATGCTCTAATGTAAAACTAGCTATAGTCTCCTTAGGTGAGAGAAGTAATATATTAGTATCAGTAACCAATATAAGCATTTTTAACTTTTTATCGCGAACTACACTCTCTACATTAGTTTTATTGTCATACTCTGTGAAGAATGTATGTAGTATTAGATTCGTAAAACTAGAAAATTTGTCTAACAGTATTTCTCTGAGTTCGAAAGATTTAGCAGTCCTAGAGATATCTATAAACCCAACAACATACTTTTCATTAAACAATTCACCATTACTAACAAGTTTTAAAGAAAATACTAAAAATACAATACTAAATATTTTTCTCAGCATACTCTCTAGAAAATTTTAGAGTAAATTAAATTTGCTTTCAACATTTTTTGGAGCTTATCCCAGGAATTTCTATTTAAGAAAAAATTCTCTAACAGAGAAATCAGAAAATAAAAAGGTCAGACGACTAAGTGTGCTTAAAGCACTGTGCCTAGGGCACTTTCTTTTAGAAAACGGTGGTATTTTGGGGGTCGAAGCCCCCAGAATTAAGAAAAGAGGCTTAGGCTCGTGCCTAAGTGCTTAAAGCACTTTCTTTAAATATAGGAATAAGCCAATTGGTAGATTTTTACCATAGTTTGCTTTTATAAAATTGAACTATGTAGGCTTGAGGTATAAATCTATCTATAAATCTAAAAGGGGTTGAGAGTTTTTTGATAGCATCAGAGCTGTTTCATTATAAAACCTACTGAGAATGGTATTATTAGAAAAGATTTTTAACTTTTGAGTTTTACTATAATTGCCTTATTAAGACTATTCGGATAGAGCTTTATCATGAGATTAGATTAGGAATGATGTTCTTTATCAAATAAGCATCCCTGGTGGTTGTTTGCTTAATGTTATATGGTTATGTTTTACGGATATGGTAGAGTAAAAAGTATATCTAAGAATTCTTGTGTTGGTGGATTTTTGTTTTAACTTATTAGTGATAGAATGAGAGGTGAATAGAAGTTTTTGAATAAATTATCTTTAAATGTATTTACAAAGTGATGTTAATATTCTCGAGAATAAAAAAATATTGTTACTGAGAACTCGATTATTTATAATCAATTTGAAAGTGGTTTTGAAAAATGGAATCTTTTAGAGTAGTTAAGTATAAACCCAATACATACATTGAAATTGAGGGTGATAAGACTAAAGGTGAATTTTACATAATACAAGACGGCCAAGTAGAATTGATAGAAACAATTACACCAATAGTAAAGGGAACGAAAGAAGGTAGTATACTAGGCAAAGGCGATTTTTTCGGTGTAGTTTCTTGCATGGCGAGGAGAACTAACCTTGAAACAGCTATATCTCTGAATGAATCTACGGTGCTTGTTGTTAATAAGGATCAGTTTGGTACTCTTATTCAGAAAAGTGGACCTATAGCGGTGAAGATATTGAGATATTTTAGCAAGAAATTGAGAGAGTACGATTCTACACTTACCAAACTTACTTTTCAGCAACAAGTTGAGGAAGACCCAAATCACATATTTCAGATAGCTGAGTTTTACTACTCGAAGAAGATGATGGAACAAGCGGCTTATGGGTATAAGAAATATATAGAATACTGTCCTGATGGAGGGTTTGTACCTCAATCTAAAATGAGACTTGCCTCTATAGATCCCATGATTGTTATGACGGAACCAGAAGTTGATATTAGTAGATCTGTTGAGAAGTATCATGATAATCAAGTGATATTTTTTGAGCATGAGTTTGGCGATAAAGCTTATGTCATTCTTAAGGGCAATGTAAGGATAACGAAATTTGTCAATAATAGCGAGGTTTTACTTGCTGTTCTTAAAGAAGGCGATGTATTTGGAGAGATGGCTATTTTAGAAAATAGACCAAGAAGTGCTACAGCTACTGCTGTTGGTGAGACAGAGGTGCTTTTCATAAAGAGAGATAACTTTGAAAAAATGGTTCAGACTCAGCCAGAAATAGGCACAAAGATTATCGAACTTCTGAGTGATAGGATATGGGGTATATACAGACAACTTGCAAATATTGCGTTAAAAGACCCCACTGCACGTATTTACGATGCAATGATGATACAAGTTGAAAAAGAAAGAATTGAGATAAAACCTAAAGAATCTTTTACACTGAGTTTTTCTATCGACGACCTTATAAAATTCCTTGGATACAAACCAGAAGAAGGTAAAAAATACATCAAAGCTGTTCTTGATACAGATAAGAACATAACTATATCTTCTAATGGTAAAATACAAATAAACGACCTTGATAAGCTTCTTAAAGATGTAACTTTTTATAAGAAAAAGTTAATAATGGAGTTGAAGAGACAACTAAGTAAGAATCAGTAAATATGTTTTTAGTTTGTCTGCTAATTACCTACCTATGGCAACTGCCACCCCAATCTTATATTATTTGTTTAAAGTCGATTTCGTCACTTATCAATGTATGTTCGACCCCTAAAAAAACTCTCCATTCTAAACAAGTTTCAAAAATTTCTATTTAACAAAGATTTTCTATTCTAAAAGGGCGTTATAGAGTGACTTCGACTCTCTAGGAGAATAAGTTTAGCATCTCAAAAACGGGGGTACTTAAGTGGTGACCCCCCTAGAATTAATTCATCAAAAAACTGGAATACTCTTATGAGGAAAAGCCCTCTAGAATTAAGAGAAGAGGCTTAGTGCCTAAGGCACTTTCCTTAAAAAAATGGGGGTATACTTAGGGGGTGTTAACCCCCTAGAATTAAGCTTAAGGGCGGGTGGATGGGAAATTACCCTAGATGGATGCTAATAAAAATTCTTAAGTAGAAATTCCTGGATAAAACTATTCAGTTAATAGAAAGCAGGTTTACCTATAGGTTAAACTTAATTAGTCTTGGAGGAATAAGATGAACATATTATCGCTTATTTTTGGAACCAGAAATGATAAAGAAATAAAGAGAATAAGACGTATAGTAGAAAAAATAAACTCTCTTGAAAAAGAATACGACAGATTAACTAATAAGGAAATAATAAAGATTGCTGATGAACTTAGGAAAAAAGTTAGATCACAAAGTGAGGTTGGAGAAGATGATTTTGTAGTTGGCGCTGCTTTAGTTAGAGAAGCTAGTAAGAGAACTTTAGGAATGAGGCACTTCGACGTACAACTTATAGGTGGAAGAGTTCTTTTTGAAGGAAAGATAGCTGAGATGAAAACAGGTGAAGGAAAAACTCTTGTAGCTACTATACCACTTTTTCTTGAATCTTTAACTGGAAACAACGTTAGACTAGTGACAGTTAACGATTATCTAGCAAGAAGAGATGCTGAATGGATGGGGCCGATCTACTTATTCTTAGGATCTAGCGTTGGAGTTATAAATCCTAACGACAAAAGTTACGAAGTAAAATGGATTAACTTGGAAAATGTAAATTTCGCGATAGAAAACAACTTGAGAGTCTGGCCTGAAGGTAAGATTATAAACGATCCGCTCCCAGAGGGAGAATTAAACAAGGAAGTCATGGAATATTTCAAGGTTATGCTAGAACCATCTAGTAAGAAAAAAGCTTATGAATGTGACATCACCTATGGTACAAACAACGAATTTGGTTTTGACTACTTGAGGGATAATATGGTATACTCACTTGATGATAAAGTTCAAAAAGGTCACTACTACGCTATAGTTGATGAAGTTGATTCAGTTTTAATAGATGAAGCTAGAACACCTCTTATCATATCTGGCCCAGCTTCCGAATCCATTGAATTTTATAGGATAGCGGATGAAGTTGCGAGAAAACTAAAACCTGTAAAAATCGGAGATGATGGAAAACCTCTCGTGGAAACTGGAGACTTTGTTATAGATGAAAAGCAGAAAAACGCATATCTTACAGAGAACGGTATGAAAAAAGTTGAAGAGATACTGAATATCAAAGATCTATTCAATGCCGCAAATCCAAAAAACTTAACGTTGGTACACTGCATAAACCAAGCTTTAAGAGCCCATTACCTATTTAAAAGAGATGTCGACTACTCGGTGGTAAGTGGTGAAGTTATAATTATAGACGAATTTACAGGTAGATACATGTATGGTAGAAGGTGGAGCGATGGCTTACATCAAGCAATAGAAGCTAAAGAAAGAGTGCCAATAAAACAAGAATTCCAAACTCTAGCCACTATAACATTCCAAAATTACTTTAGGATGTATAAGAAGTTAGCTGGTATGACTGGTACCGCAGAAACCGAAGCAGAAGAATTCTGGAAAATATACAATCTCGATGTGGTAGTTATACCTACCCACAAACCTATGATAAGGATAGACGCAAATGATAGGATATACGCCACAGAAAAGGAAAAATTCGAAGCGGTTGTAAAGGAAATAAAAGAACTACACAGTAAAGGTATCCCCGTTTTAGTAGGTACCATATCGGTTGAGAAATCTGAGATCATATCGAATATGCTTAGAAAAGAAAAAATACCTCACAACGTTTTGAACGCAAAAAACCACGAAAAAGAAGCAAAAATTATAGCAGAGGCTGGCAAAAAATTCGCAGTAACAGTTGCTACAAATATGGCCGGTAGGGGTGTCGACATAAAACTAGGTGAAGGCGTTAAGGAGTTGGGAGGATTACACGTAATAGGTACAGAAAGACATGAAGCAAGAAGAATAGATAACCAGCTTAGAGGTAGATCAGGAAGACAAGGTGACCCCGGTTTTTCAAGGTTCTATATATCTTTTGAAGATGAATTAATGAGACTATTCGGATCAGAGAACCTTAAAAATTTAATGAAAGTTATGAAATGGGAATACGGTCAGGAACTCGAACATCCATGGCTTACATCAGCTATAGAAAACGCACAAAAAAAAGTCGAAAGATTTAACTTCGAGATAAGAAGATATCTGCTAGAATACGACAACGTGCTAAATGAACAAAGAAATACTATATACGCCCTTAGAGATAGAATACTTTCTAAAAAAGATATCGACAAGCTAGTGATGAAAATGATCTCAGATTTCATACTCGATAACCAAGAAGAAATATCTACTGACGGAAAAGTAAAACTAGATTACCTACTGATGTTTATAAGAAATGTTTTCCTAGTAGAACTCGAAGAAGAAACAATTTCAAAAATACAGCAGAAATCGAGCTTAGAAGATATCTCAGATACAGTAGCTGAAAAAATTTATCCAGCAATCAAAGAAAGATTGATGATTAATAATCTACCTCTAGAGTTATTCTATGAAGTAATAAAATCAGTATTACTAAACATAATTGACATGAAATGGATTGACCATCTTCAGAGAGTTGAGGAACTAAGAGAAGGAATTTCTCTGAGATCTTACGGTGAAAGAAATCCTTTAGTTGAATTTAAGCTTGATGCTTACGAAATTTTCCATGAGACTATGAAAAGTATTAGATCTGAATTCTGCAGAGTTATATCTAGAATGCGAATATCCGATGTCGAAATCAAGTCACAAAAACTATCAATTTTCGATAATGTTTCATTGGAACATGAAGAAGTCGGGCAATTTTTCACACGCAATCCTTTCGAATCTTCCAGAGCCAAACAAAGTAATATTCAAACTATCAGAACTTTAAAACGACTCGGACCTAATGAACCATGTTGGTGTGGAAGTGGTAAAAAATACAAAAAATGTCATATGCATCAGGATGAGTTGGAAGACATTCAAAAATCACAAATCCAATACATGAGCAGAAAGTAACTTACTCTCAATCCCAATAAGTAAGAACCTTTCTTCTTTGAGTTAGGTAATTTTTGTTTGCTTTTTAGCAAGCTATTTATAGTAACTCCCACCCACCCACCCCTTAGTTGTTTATAGGGGGCTTTCGCCCCCTAGTAATACCCCCAATTTTAAGAGGCTTATTTTAAGAGCCTCTCTTCTTTGAGTTAGATAATTTTTGTATGCTTTTTAACATCCATCTAGGGCAACTCCCACCCAACCCCCCTTTAGTTACTTGTAGGGGGCTTCTCCCCCTAGTGTACCCCCATTTTTTAAGAAAGTGCCCTAGGCACACCCCAATTGTTTAGAAGTAAAAATTTTTGTTAAATAGAAATCCCTGATAAAGATTTGTGAAATCAGTGATTCTATTAAACGAAGAGACTTATAGCCTTCCTATAATTTTGACCTTAAAACCGAAAATCATTATATTTTTGGTAAGATTTAGTACATGTATAGAATCCGTTTTTGAGTTTTTTTAGAATATTTCCATGGATAAAGAAAAAGTCTTGTTTCTTTTCGACATAGATGGCACTCTAATTGAGTTGGACAAAACAGGTAGATGGGTCTATCAAAGAGCTATAAACGAAGTTATAGGTGAAAACATTTCATTGGAAAATGTGTCATGGGCAGGAACAACAGATATAGAGATAATCCACGAAATAGTAGTTAGTAAAGGGTTTAATGGTAGGGAATCAGTAAGGAAAATGCGTGAAATATTCGAAAAAATAAAGAAATACTTTAGAATCCTTATAGAATCTGAAGTTTATAAGATAAAATCTTTACCTTATGCATATGAAACCTTAGAGTGGTGTTATAATAACCATTACACTTCTCTTCTGACTGGAAATATAAAAGAAGTTGCTTACATGAAAATATCACCTTTTAAAATGGATAGATTTCTACCTGTAGGTGCTTTTGGTGACGAGAAAAAAGAGAGAGATATGCTGGTAAATATTGCACTAGAAAGGGCAGAAAAGTTTTATAAAACGAGATTCGATAGACTCGTAATAGTAGGAGACTCACACAGGGACATTATAGCAGCTAAAAGAACAGGCATAAACTGTATAATAACTACCACAGGAAAAATGACAAAAGAAGAGTTACTACCCTACAAACCAGATGTAATAATAGAATCTTTGAAATATCTTCCTGAAGCTCTTGAATACATTCAGAAAGTCAAATCTACTTCAGGTATAGAAACCATATAACATTAGGATGAGGAATAAGGAAATTTTTACCTATTTCTGGTGTATTCATATTCTGCCAACGTGCTTCATCATCTTTAAATACAAGATAATCAACATAATAAGAATATATTTTGGTTTTTCCCTTCTTAGCATGTAAGATTATCTCTTCGAATTCTTTAACTCTACCTACGACATCTAAAATATCCCCATTCTTTAACTTAACTATATATTTCACAGGATAGAAATAATATTCTATTTTGTTATTTTTGAAATCTTTTATTTCTGGATTCCAAAGCACAGGGTGTACATAGTCTATATCTTTATACTTTATTTCGATTTCATATATTACATTGTCTTTTACATTTTTTAACATAACAGTTTCGCCTGAAAACTCAACTTTACCTTCTGTATGAGATTTACTAAAAAATACAACCTTTGACTCCAAAAGAACTCTAGAATGAGACAAGACTTGGAACATGAAAAGTAAAAATAGTAGAGAAAGGTATCTTTTCATTTTTCGCCCCCAACGGGATTTGAACCCGTGTTACTACCTTGAGAGGGTAGCGTCCTAGACCAGACTAGACGATGGGGGCACACTGCGGGAGGAGGACTCGAACCCCCACTAGCTGATCCAGAGTCAGCCGTCCTGCCAATTAGACGATCCCGCAAAAACTTCACTGAGACTTAGAAAGTTTCTTTTTTTTCTCAAGCTTTCTCTTAAGCGCTGACAACTTTTCCTTTCTCTCTTCGCTTGGCTTTTTATAACGCATATGTCTTTTATACTCTGATAATATACCTTCAATTTCAACATATTTTTTGAACTTTTTCAAAGCCATCTCCACAGATTCACCATCTTTTATTTCAACAAATATCACTTTTCTTCACCCCCTTAGACAGTTTTTGGAATAATCTAAAAAATTACCCTGGTGGCCACAACATTTGCCTACCACCTATTACATGAAAATGTAAATGAAAAACAGTTTGCCCACCCTTTCTAAGATGATTAACCACAACTCTAAATCCATCCTTATCTATACCCTTCAAACTAGCTACTTTCTTTATTGTATCAAATATATACTCTAAAATCTTGTAATCATCTATCATCATAACATTTTCTACATGCTTTTTAGGAACAACAAGAACATGAACAGGACCTTGAGGATTTATGTCGTCAAACGCAACAACATTTTCGTCTTCATAAACTATTTTCGCTGGCACTTCTTTGCTAACTATTTTACAGAATACACAGCTCTCACTCATAACTATCGGATATATTTTACAACAAAAATAACATCTTTTTTCAACATCATGTGAGGCTTTTTCAGGAATTTCTACTTAAGAATTTTTCTTAGTATCCATCTAGGGTAACTTCCCACCCACCCACCCCTTAGTTGCTTATAGGGGGCTTTCGCCCCCTAGTAATACCCCCATTTTTAAGAGGCTTATTTTAAGAGCCTCTCTTCTTTGAGTTAGATAATTTTTGTATGCTTTTTAACATCCATCTAGGGCAACTTCCCCCCCAA
>FWWL01007635.1_pt1 | contig 14550 bp, 12 predicted proteins | sample 2228331 | NCBI WGS metagenome assembly FWWL01 (sample SAMEA103939775, study PRJEB20133) | metagenome
CCAGTCGGCGTGCGTAACGCGCGGCCCGCCGAAGCAAGCGGCGCAGCACGTAACCGCGCCCGTCATTCGATGGGAGAATCCCCTCACTCAATGCAAACACGAGCGCCCTAATGTGATCAGCTACCACGTTCGCACTCTGCCGTGCTTCCGGAGGTAGCTGGGCGTAGCTCCCCAGGCCCGTGAGTTCACAAACGCGGGTTACCAGTGGCAGGAGAAGATCTGTCTCAAAGGGAGAGCGAGCATTCTGAACAATGCACGTGAGACGCTCCAACCCCATGCCTGTGTCGACACCTCTGTTCTTGAGGGGAAGACGCGTGCCGTCCTTTTGCTGGTCGAACTGCGGGAAAACGCAGTTCCAAAATTCGATGTAGCGGGTATTCGGATCGTTGTCGTTCAACGTCGCTTCTTGGAAACTCAGCCCCGGCCCGTACTCCTCGCCGCGGTCATAGTAGAGTTCGCTGCACGGGCCACACGCTCCCGTCTCGCCTGCTGGGCCCCAAAAATTATCTTTTGCCCCCAGCCGCACCATGTGGGACTCCGGCAACCCAATTTCTTTGGTCCAGATGTCCCAGGCTTCATCATCCTCCTCGTAGACGCTCGCATAAATGCGCTGCGGATCGAGGCCCACCACCTTCGTCACAAATTCCCATGCCCATTGCAAGGCCTCTCTCTTGAAATAATCGCCAAAGGAGAAGTTCCCAAGCATTTCAAAAAAGGTGTGGTGACGCAGCGTTTTGCCGACGTTTTCGAGATCACTGCCTTTTCCACCCGCCCGCAGGCATTTTTGCACACTGCAGGCGCGCCGGTAGGGGAGAGGGACTGTGCCCGCGTAGAACGGCTTGAATTGCACCATGCCTGCCGTCGTGAAAAGCAACGTGGGATCATCCGGTGGGACAAGTGGCGACGACGGCACCAATCGATGCTGCCGCACGTCGTCCGTAAAAAACTGGATAAATGCCTTTCGTAACTCTGACGACGTTTTCATTTTTCGCTTTCGTCTTCCCGCATGAACAAAGTCTTCTTAGCGCTTCTATCAATGAGCATTTCGGTGCATTATTCGCTGTCAAAGCTGGAATGTCGAAGGCGCGACTCCGCAAAGTTCAGATCTAAGCAGGAGACCGGGAAAAATGATGTCCGATTTTCGCTACGATGTTCTTGCCATTGGTGCGCATCCTGACGACGTCGAGCATGCCATTGGTGGGACGCTTCTCCACTTGCGAGACCAGGGAAAAAAAATCGCGATCGCGCATATGACACATGGAGAGGCAGGGACGTTTGGCAGTGCCGAGCTTCGTGATCAAGAGGCTCGCGCAGCCGCCGCATATCTGGGCGCAGACGTTTTCTGGATCGATTTTCCCGACACTCAGATCCAAGACACTCCCGAGGCTCGGCGCCGCGTGGTTCAGTTCATTCGCGATATGCGCCCTCGCATTATTTTTTGCCACTACTACGAGTATCCTCTCATGCATCCCGACCACGAGGCCACGGGCAGCATTCTGAAAGCTGCTTTTCGCCTGTGCCGTTTCCGAAACTTTGAAACGGGCAACGCCCCCTTTTGGATTCCCAACATTGCCTATTATCTCTTCCCGGAGACTGTAAAGCCGAGCTTTGTGGTGGATGTGACGCCCTACATGGATAAGTGGGAAGAACTCGCCAACTGCTACGCTTCCCAGTTTCACAACATCCCCAATTACCGAGAGCGCCTTATCACCCGAAAGCGCGCGGCCGGTTTGCTCATCGACGTAGCATTTGGAGAAGCATTTTATTGCGATCGCCCCCTCAATGCCACGGCGGTGGACATCACGTGTCTCTGACTTCCGTCCCGAATAGATAGGGACTGCATATGTTGAATAGCTAAGGGTGCGGTTCTCGCTAGTGCCAAACGTGCACCCAAACATGCTTTTCAATCGGAAGGAGTCGTAACATGAAAAGAGTTGCCGCCGTAGCGTTGGCACTCATGACCGTTGCAGGACTGTCCGTTGCCAAGGAGAAGAAATCCGAGGCTACGGCCAAAGGTGAAGTGGCGACAGTCAAAGCACAAGAAGTGAAGGAAACGACTGCCGCTGCGAAGCTGCAAAAGCGCGGGGCAGAACCGGGTAAACCTTTTGCCGCCCGAATGGTGGAATCCTGGAAAGCTGCTGGGTGCTCGGACGAAGAGGTTGCCAAACTCCAGGAGCTCTTTGCGCAGCGCGCTGAGGCCAGCAAAGCCAAAGATCAAGCCAAGGTTAAGGAAATCAACGACGAGATAAACAAAATTCTCACTCCCGAACGGCGCGCTAAGATGAGAGAGCAGCGTCGCGCTGCGGCTCCCATGAAGCCGGCACAAGAGAACGAAAGCACAACGGCAGTAAAGTAAGTTCGGGAACTTGAAACCCAACAGCATAAGGTGCGGGCAACAGCTCGGTTGGTGGTTGCCCGCAGTTTCTTTTTCCGCACTCATTGTCCAGCTTATCTTGGGCTGGTTGGCATCGGGCGGAACAGCGTCACGAAGGCAGCCACTTGCAAACGTCATTGTCCCAGAAGGCGCCGATAGATGGCAATCTGATGACGGAGCACTTTGGTCTCATCGAATTTCTCCAGGATCCGCGCACGCGCAGATTTTCCCAACGATCTCATGAGCGAAGGATCACTCACGAGTGAGTCCAAAGCCTGAACTAATGCCTCCGCGTTACGCGGCGGAACGAGCAGTCCGCTTTCCCTGTTAACAATTTCCTCGCGACATCCTCGAATATCTGTGGCCACGCAGGCACGCTCCATGGCCATAGCCTCTAATAACGACACAGGCATGCCCTCGCGGTAAGACGGCAGGCAAAAAATATCCATGGCAGCCAAACAGGGACGCGTGTCGTCTACCATCCCGGTAAACGCGATGCGGTCGAAAACGCCAAGCGCTTTGGCCAAGCTGAAGAACTCATCTTTTCCCGCGTCGTAGTCGCTTTGCAGGACGTCCCCGACGATGAGAAGGCGCAGAGAGCCATGCCTGGAGACGAGCTCAGCAAAAGCCCGCACTAGTTCTAGGATCCCTTTCTCCTTCACGAGTCGGCCCACGAAGCCGATGACCACTGCATCCCTTGGAATTCCCCATTGGGCACGAAAGCGGGCGCGGTCTTCTGAAGTGAACAAGGAGGGATCAAACCAAGTCACATCAACGCCATTGGCAATCGTCTCAACGCGGCCGGGGCGGGAAATGTGATAGCGAATCGCAGCTTCTTCATCCTCGCCACTCACGGTCATGATAAAATGACCAAAACGCGCCCCCAGCCACTCGAGAAAGATGTGCATCCACCTCTTGAGTGGCGACATCCCCTCGTGGAAATAGAAGCCGTGTGCCGTATAGATTCTCACCGGAATGCCAGCCGCCCACGCAGCAACGCGCCCCACAAGTGCCGCAATCGGAGTATGGACGTGCACCACGTCAAATCTCTCTTCGCGGAGAATTCGGTACGTTCTTATAAGCTCCGCAATATGGGCAAACGGGTTCAGCGAGCGCGCGATGGGATTGATGAGCACTCTCAGTCTTTCCTCGTTTCGCAGCCGCTCTACATACTCTCCGTCTCCACACAGAATTGTGACGTCAAAACCTTCTGCGCGTAGGGCTTTCGCAAGGGGGCGAAGAAAATGCCAGGCGGTGAAATCCACAGCGCACATGAGAGCCACGCGCGTGCCGCCGGCGTCTCGATGGTCATGCTTTTTCATGTCAACTGTCTACCAGCCTTCTCTATCGAATCCTGCGAGATTCTGCGCATTCGTCCACTGCCACGTCTATTGAAGCCTTTACATTCGGAGTCTCTCTTTCCATGAAAGAAAGCGTTATGCCGCGAGTGCGGTTGAGCGTTGCAACAAAACTACTCATCCTCATCTTTCTTGTAGGACTTGTGCCCTCGGGGGCGGCGCTTGTCCTTTTCTACTTCAGCACACTCACCACAACTCGAGAGACGCTTGCCGCGCAACTCTTGGAACGTGCGCAAGGGATGCGTGCTGTTGTTGATGAGCGCTTGCTGGAGTCGTTCCAAGCTAGTGAAAATGTTGCTCGCCATCTTCCTTCTCGGATTGAGACCACCGCCATTGAAGCCGCAGTGAAAGGTCTGCTCGACGGGTGGGTTATTCTTGATGAAGAGAGGAAAGTTGTCGACGCTGTTCCCACCTCATTGGTTGATGTTCTCTCACTTCCAGAACGCGTCTTTTCCCCCGCGAGAAGCGAGCTTCCTTTTGTGGATGAGGTGAGTACCGGGCCGCTAGCTCCAGCCCTCCGCATCTTCCTTCCTGCCAGCCAGAATCGCGTCTTTGTGGGATGGATCAACATACCTCGGTTGGTTGAGACCTTTGGCATGAGCCTTCCTGGCGACGAAACTCAGGTTCTTCTCGCCACAAACCGGCGCAACATCATCACGCGAGCTACCCCTGCGCCAGAAGTCGTGGCGGCTCTCTTCCATGAAGCTCAGCAAAGTCCAGGGAGTTTGGCTGATTGGCTGCTTGTGTCGGGTGCGCAGAAAGCCGAGTATCTCGCCGCGTTTAGTGCTTCCACGTTTCTGCGTCAGCGCCAAAAGCTAGCACAGACCACAGTCGACTGGTTAGCCATAGCCTATATCGACACTCAATTCGTGCTTCCAGTTCTGAATGCGATGCTGTGGCGCATGGGGCTTTGGGGTATCGTTGTTGTCTGCCTTCTCACGGTCTTGTCCGCAAGTGTCTCTACAACGTTCCTGCGGTCTCTTCGGCAGCTTCATCATCGAGTCGAGCAAATCACCAAGGGAGATTGGGAGGGGGAAGCTGTTGTTCGCACCGGGGATGAAGTTGAAGAGCTTGCCAACGCATTCAATCGAATGCTCGCTGAGATTCGTTCTTCGCGCCAAGCCCTTGAGCGTCAAATTGAGCAAACACGCGAACATGCCACACAGGTAGAAATTGTTAATAAAATAAGTCAAGAACTGCTCTCCTCGTTCAGTATCCAAAAATTGCTTTCGGTGGCCTTCCTCCATTTTTCCCAGCTGGTGCCAACGCATAGAGTCTTTATCGCTATCCAACGCGAGCTGCGCTGGGACGTGCGCGGTGAACCTTCAATAGCTGCCAACGAGTCGGCGGCGGTGATCTTCTCGGAAAATTTTCTTGATGCTATTTGGGAAGAGATGACGGTTTCGGGGAGAGATGTCCTCACGCGCACGGTGAACGACAATAGGAAAGAGCGCTCCTTTGCTATCTTGCGTTTAGCTCCCGCGAGAGAGCGTCTTGGCCTGTTTGTGATCGAGTGCAAAGAGAATGCCACCCTTAGCGAAAGTCAGATGCAGCTTCTGATCCAACTAGTTCCTTTTCTGGCTCTCTGCGTGAGGCACTTGCGCCTCTTTGAGCAGGTCTTTGACTTGGCTGCGGATTTAGAGCGCAAAGTTGAAGAAAGAGCGGCTCAGCTGCGCGAGGCCCATCAGCGCCTACTCGAAAGCGAACGTCTCGCGGTGACGGGGCAGCTGGCCGCTGGCGTGGCCCACGAGATTAATAACCCGCTCGCCATTATCAAGAATTTGGTGCAGCTGCTCCGGCTAAAGCGGGAGCTCAACCTCGACACTCTTCGCGCTATTGAAGAGGAAATTGACCGGATTGCACGCATCGTGCGTGGTCTGTTAGACTTTGCCCGGCCACCGGTAAGCGGGGGAGCTCCCGCGCGGCTTTCGGAGGAACTGAAGCGAGTTCAGGAGCTTCTTGGCCCAACTCTGGCGAAAAAACATATCGAGCTTCGCACGGAGATCCCCGATAACTTGCCGCAGCTATCGCTTTCGAGCGACCACCTTTCCCAGGTCCTCTTGAATCTTTTGCGTAATGCAGAGCAGGCAATTGGGAGCGATGGCACAATCTTCGTTCGCGCGCGAGTTGCTGAAGTCCCTAACGGCGCCCCTTATGTTGTTATCGAAGTGGAAGATACCGGGCCGGGTATCCCACCTGATGTTTTACCGAAGATTTTCGAGCCTTTCTTTACAACGAAGCGTCATAAGGAGGGCATGGGCCTCGGATTGGCGGTCACCCAGCGCCTTATCGTCTCTGTTGGAGGCAAAATCGAAGTCGAGTCAACGCCCGGCCAAGGCACAACTTTCCGAGTTTCCATCCCGTCGCAGATCATGGAATCGGAGGCAGCAATGCCATAAATTCCACTAGCATTTTTCAACCGACAGAGTATGGGATAGCGTCATGAATGTAGATCGAAGAGTGGGTTTGCGTAGAGCTGCAAAATCCTTGGCCGTTTGGGGACTTGTCTTCACCCAGCTGTTTTTCCTCGGGTGTATTCGCCGAACGATGACAATTACTAGTGATCCCCCTAACGCCAAGGTTTGGGTCAACGATGTCTACTACGGCCAAACCCCTGTCGAGATCCCCTACAATTGGAACTGGTTTTACGACATTAGGTTGGAGAAGCCTGGTTATGAAACACTCGTCACGCGCGAACGTTTCTACGCACCAGCTCGCCACTGGATCCCCTTTGATTTTCTTATGGAAGTCGCGCCGGTAAAAAGCCGCGAAAAGCAGTGGCGTCATTACGTTCTTACGCCGAAGAAAGAACTCTAGCGAACACGCGCACGGCACTCAAGACTGTGCACCCTGGAAAGAGCACGCTTGCGGGCTCAACAGGGGACCTAACGGCAAGTCGTCGCGTCGATTCGCATGCTAATGTCGAGGGCCGGGGCTGAGTGGGTGAGGCGGCCGACAGAAATCCGTTGTATGGGAAGCCGTTTGAGGCGCTTGACATCTTCTATCGTGATGCCACCGCTGATTTCAATCTCCGGCATGTCGAGCTCCAGCTGGCGGCTTTTGTCACGAAGAGCTTTCAGACACTTCCAGATGACTTCCGTTTCCATGTTATCCAGCATGATAATGTCGGCTCCCACCATGAGGGCTTCTACGGCTTCGTCGAGGGTGCGTGCTTCAATGCAGACGCGCAGCCCTTTGCGCGGCAAGACGCCTTTCTCGATAAGAGCGCGAACTGCTGCTCCAACCCCGCCAGCAGCGTCGATATGGTTGTTCTTGATGAGGACCATATCGAAGAGCCCGAAACGGTGATTTTGGCCCCCGCCGTCGCGCACCGCCTTTTTCTCTAGCGCCCGGAGCAGGGGGGTTGTCTTGCGGGTGTCAAAAATACCAATTCGGTTCGCTGCCTTCCCTATAGCCATCACGTATTCGCGGGTCAGGGTGGCGATGCCGCAAAGACGCTGGAGAAAATTCAGAGCCGTTCGCTCGCCCTGGAGTAGGGCAGAGAGATCGCCGTGGACGGTGATGAGAGTTTCCCCTGCGCGGAAGTCAGTGCCATCAGTAACGTGCTGAGTTACTCGACTTTTCACGTCGAGTTGGCGAAAAACCTCGCGAACGATCTCGCCGCCGGACATCCGCCCGGCTGCCTTGGGTATGAAACAGGCGCGGGCTGGCCGCCGCGCTCCCTGAAACATTGCGGTGGTGACGTCACCTTCTCCGATGTCTTCCTGAAGGGCCAGTTTCACAACTTCCCTCAAGGAGAGCGGCCCCTCGAATTTCGCTGACATTTTCACGCTCCTCGATAGCGACCTGGAACTGAAAAGACGTTTTTCCCTTTTCTCTTTGACTTACAAATCTAAACTGGTGGTAACTTTGACTGTGAAGCAGCAGTGGGTGCTTGTGGCTACGAGCAACAGCGTAAGGGGTGGAGCGTGACTTATGACCCAGGATCGTTTCCGAGTACTGGCCATTGATGACGATAAGGATGTTCTCGATTTGATCGAGATCACCTTGTCGCCCACCTATGAAGTTCTCACCCTCAAAGATTCGGTGGATGCCCTCGAGATTATAGATATTTTCGAACCGGACATCGCCATCATCGATATCATGATGCCGAAAGTGACAGGCTATCAGATCATCGAGCTGCTCCGCCAGTCGCCAAAGCACAGCCACGTCCAAGTCGTTGTTCTTTCCGCAAAGGACTCAAGCCGCGACATCAAATATGGCTACAAGTTGGGAGCTAATTTGTACCTGACAAAACCCTTTCAGCCGGATCGTCTGCTCAAGAATATCCAAATGCTCTCTGCCGGCATCGGCAAGCCGAGGAAGAAATCTTATTCCCTGCGCGATGTGCAACTTCGCCTGCAGCTACTCGCTACTAAGAAGTTTTCGGCTCCCGTAACCGATCCTAACGCCACGCCCGTGCCGCCCGAAACTCCCACGTCATCTTTCCGGTTGCGTCGCCCCCTCGCACAAGAAGCTGACGAGCAAGAGAAGAAAAAGTGGGTGGATTGACAGCATCCGTGGAAACGAAGCACGTCTACCTTGCAGGCGCCATTGAGCACGCACCCGACGGCGGGCGCGCGTGGCGGAAGGAACTAAGTACTTTTATCCGGGAGCATCTCCAACTAGCCGTGTTTAACCCGTGCGAAGAAGAGCAAGCTCTGCTCAGCCCCGAAGAGAAAACTTCCTTGCGGACGTGGAAATGTACTGCTCCCGAGCAATTTAGAACCGTTATCCGTCGCTTTGTCGACAACGATCTCGGCCATCTTCGCAAGAGCTCTTTTGTCGTATGCTTTTGGGATCGCTACGCTAACCAAGGCGCAGGAACCGCTGGTGAGGTCACGCTTGCCTATTTCCTCAACATTCCGGTTTACCTGGTGACAGCCTGCCCTGTCGCGGAAGTCCCAGGATGGGTTTTGGCGTGCACCACGCACATATTTGCCGATTTCGAGACTCTGAAACAGTTTCTCCTTAGGACACATGCTCCAGGTGGTAGTCGTGGGTGGAGGAACAAACTCATTGTAACCGATGGCTAAGCGCTTGCTCACGAATGCCTAAGCCAGCACGTGTCTGAGCTAAAGAACAATGATAAGGCTCGGCAACAAGAGCCCTCTCTTACGGGAGTGGTGAGGGAAGGGAGATAAGCCGTCTAACACACTCTCGAATCTCGGCTAGCTCCTCCTCAGAGAAAACTTTATCCTTTTCAACGTAAATAACCAATGTGGAACTATCTATGTCTTCTTCTAGCCCTAAGTAAGCATAAAGCGGGGGCTGCTGCATCACTGCCTCACTAAGGGAAATGTTTGGCTTAATTGGGATTCCCTGAACGTCCACTCGAATTGGAGCCCACCCGTCCTGCTGCATTTGAGCAAAGACCGTCTCCGGATTCAGCGGGGATTCATCGCGGGCGATCCGTATCTCAAGGCCGTGCGGTGAAACTGCAAAAAGCAGGCCGCTTGTCTCATCGACTTTCGCTGACCATCCTGGAGCGAGGCGGAGAACAAGGCGCGCTCGCGCGCAGGTCGTCAACGCTTCTTCGGCCATTTCTTCTGGATGCCTCACTGCTGTCTTGGGTGTAGTTCGGGGGGCGGTCTTCGCCTCCGTAAGCGGCAGCGTCGTGATCGCAGCGACCTCCGCTGTCCCCTTTTGGGCGGAATCCGTTGTTGGCACGCTGTCGATACGCGTAAGAGCGGCTGCGACGCCTACATCCAGAGTTTTTGCGGGAGGGGAGAGCTTTTCAAAGGCCAGCGCCTTAAAAACATCATCGGGAATTGAGCCAAAGCGATCTAAGTCGACCTCCATCAAAGCCAGAAGAGGGATCTGCCCGCCGGAGAAACGATGAAGAGCTGCCAGCCATGCCTTATTCCCTCCCCGGCCAAAAAAGGTCGTGACAGTCCCACTCCGGGTTGATGTCTCTCCCAAGTGCGTTGGCACAGCTCCCCGTGCTCGCAGTATTTCTTGTACTAAGCCTTCCTGCAAAACATCGGAGGCCACATAATCTACTCCGATAACTTTGTCAGGCGATTCAATACTAAGGATTTCATCTTTTTCGAGCTTTGTCCAACCACGTGGGACCAGTACACTATAGCCAACGTGCTCGTTCGTCGTCATGGTCCCACGCTCAATCTGAGCAAGGTATTCAGCCCTGGACGAAGAATTGAAGCCAGCAGTAGCACGCACGTACCTTACAGCCCCGACAAGTGCAAGTAAGAGAACAATAAGGCTACAAAACACTAGGACCAAGCGGATTCTCTTACGTCGCGGCAAGGAGGGTTTGCTCTCTTTGCTTGCCCTCCACGACGGGGAGTTTCGCCGAGAATTGCTTAGAGTTGATTGAGAATTAGCTACGTAAGACGATTGGGTTGATGTTGGACTTTGTCCTTTGTCAGGCGTTATCGGTACCTTCTCAGAAGTACCTGCACTCTCACCCCCTGGCTCGGGGCGATGAGGAATTAAGTCAGCTCGCTCAGAAGAGGGGACTTCCTTATGATGATATTGTCGTACTGAGGGAAGAACATGAAACTCAGCTATGGGGCCACCTGGGGCAAGTTGTAGTTTGGCGCCGTCTTCGAGAGGTGCTTGCGGATCTACTTTCAGTCCATTGATGTAAGTGCCGTTTCTACTGGTATCGACGACACAGAATTGCTGTCCATCATGAATGATTGTACAGTGGTGTCCACTCACCTCGATGTTGGCCGACGGATGAAGCGCAATCTCCATGTCGGCCCGTCGTCCGATCCGTGTGGGGCGATCTCCGCGAATGTAAAAGACGTCGCCGGCGTTGGCGCCACTAAGAAACTTGAGTTCGGCCTGGGGAATCAGCCGAGGAAGATCCTCCAGAGGGTCTTCTGGCAAAGGGCCAAGCCGAAAGAGCAGCTCGGGACCTTTTTCTCCCAGTTGGATCACATCATTGTGGCGAAGCTCACATCGTTCCTCGACGGCATTCCCATTCACGAAAGTGCCTGCGCGGGTGCTTAGGTTGAAAAGATAGAATGTCTCTCCGTCGGTGAGGATTTCGGCATGATGGGGAGCAACCGTGAGATCTGAAAACTGATCGAAGGTAATATCGGCGGAGGGAGACCGCCCTAGCGTAATCCGAGCGCTTGTGAACTCGAAGGCGTCGCCAAATCGCTCGGAGCTAAGAAAGATAAGATGGCAGGTCAAGGCTTCCATCGTTTGGCAATTTTCACCTTTTGTCCCCGTAGCGCCGGCACGCTACGACGAGCGACCCCGCTTGGGATGTCTGTATTTCAGACCATGGGCGGCAGTCCACCATGCTCCCCTTGCGAAGGATTCCGTCCCCAAACGTGGTGGGGGAGTTGATGGCTACTCGACGTCGCCCACTGTCACGCGCAGGACTTCCTGGATGGTGGTTTGCCCCAGAAGCACTTTTTCCCAGGCATCCATGCGGAGCGTTCGCATGCCTTTCTTTACGGCCACCTTCTTGAGTTTCGTCGCGGGCTCGACGCGGATAATCATTTGCCGCAGCTCAGGGTCATTGACGAAGATCTCGTGAATGGCGGTACGGCCACGGTATCCTGAATTGTTACAGCGGTCGCACCCCGCGCCTTTGTAGAAGGTGCGGTCTGCGAACTCCTTGGGATCGTACCCAACAGAAGCGATCTCCTCCGGCTTGGGTTTGTACTCGATCTTGCAATGACTGCAAATCTTGCGGACCAGGCGCTGGGCCACCACGGCCTGGATGGAACTGGCGACGAGGAACGGCTTGATGCCCATATCGATAAGACGCGTCGCGGCGCTGGGGGCATCGTTGGTGTGCAGGGTGCTGAAGACAAGGTGACCTGTGAGAGCAGCGCGGATGCCAATCTCCGCTGGTTCAAGGTCGCGCATTTCGCCGACCATGATGACGTCGGGCGATTGACGCAAGATCGCGCGAAGCCCCTGCGCGAAATCTAAGCCGACCTCCTTATTCACCTGCACCTGATTGATGCCGTCGATCATGTATTCGACAGGGTCCTCGATGGTGACAATCTTCGTCTCGGGGTTGTTGATTGTCGAGAGCGCCGCGTAAAGTGTTGTGGTTTTCCCGCTTCCCGTCGGTCCGGTCAAAAGGATCACGCCGTTGGGCGACTTGATGAGCTCCTTGAAGAGCCTCACCGAGTCCGGGAGAAAGCCGACATCTTCCAGACCCATCAAGACGCTCGCCTGGTCGAGAATACGCATGACGATCGTTTCGCCGAAGATGGTGGGCATCGAGGAAACACGAAGATCTAATTTCTTACCCTGAAGGTTCAGCTTAATGCGGCCGTCCAAAGGGACGCGTTTCTCGGCCAGATCCATCCCGGAGAGCACTTTGAGGCGTGAGATAATGGCATTCTGCCACTTCTTCGGAGGAGCCGGTACTTCGTGGAGCACACCATCAATGCGAAACCGGATCGAAATGCCCGTTTTTGTCGGCTCGATGTGAATATCTGAAGCGCGGTCGTGGACGGCTTGCTTGAAGATGAGATCGACGTACTTGACAACTGGCGGCTGGTCGGCTTCCGGAGTGCCCGTGATTTCAATGCTCGAGTAGAGGTCCTCTTCATTAGCCTGGGCCTCGGCCTGCACGGCCTCTTCTGCGGCACTCGCGTAAAGATCGGTAATATCTGATCCCTCATAGTAGTGCTTGATGTGGCGGTTGATATCATCTTCAGCCGCAATCACAGGAATGACCTTTTTGCGATAAATGCGTTCCAGGTCATCCGTGATTTGAATGTTCAGCGGGTCAACAACCGCAACCCAAAGGTTTTCGTCGTCGTAGCGAACGGGAAATACTCGATACTTGATAGCGTGGGCAGGCTCGATTTGCTCGATGAGGTCTGGCGTCGGTTTGAGGTCGCGCAGGTTGACTTTCTCAAGACCCAAGTTCGCGGCCAAGGCCTCCAAGATGTCCTCGTCGCGAACCAGACCCTGCGACACAAGTGCGTGCTTGACTGTCTGCGCGCTCTCATCCTCAGGAATCAAATCCTTGATCATGTCCTGGCTCACGAGCCCTGCTTCTTCGAGGAGCCAGGCGAGCGTTCTCCCTGTGCCGACACCGCCTTTTGCTTTGGCGGCAGCCGTTTTCTCAAAGTATTGACGCTCTTCGGGTGTTGGTTTTCGCACAGCCATGATTAAACCTTGTCAAACCCTTCTGCTCTTGGGCTCGCGCTGTCGACGTCGCTAGGCTTGCTCGAATGGTCGACCAAGCACAGTATGGCTACTCCGTTTTCACTCGTGTCCAGCGTGGCACCCTACTCGTATTTTACCCAGCCTTTTACACTTTATGGGACACTTTGCGAGGACTTTTCTACAAGAAAAAAGTCAATCTCCCTTGCGCAAGAATAGAGTAAAGCTGGAAAAACTATGTGGTCTGCGCACCCATGAGGCGCAAAAGTCGTCCCGGGGAAAGAGCTCAAAGATGTTACGCTATCTGCCTCTCATCATAGCAGTTGTTGTCGTGATTGGGCTGGGGTGGGGATTTTACCGCCTACGCGACCGCTTTGAAATTCTTCGCGAGTTTCTTCAGTTCCTCCGCGAGCGCAAACTCTGGTGGCTGGCGCCGATTCTCATTGTTTTCGCTTTGGCTGGCCTCTTTGTTGCCGTGACGAGTAGCTCGGCGGTGGGAGCTTTTATCTACACACTCTTTTGAGACGATGTTTGAGGTTTGTTACCTGTGATCAAAAATCTGTGGACGCGTTGGAAAGAACTCGGTCACTTGCTCGCCAGGCTTTTTGGCTACGTTCTTTTTGCGGCACTCTACCTCCTTCTCTTTGCGCCTGTGGCCATTGCGTGCAAGTTGGCTGGGAAGCGCTTTCTGCCCCACTTTGATCGTTCGGCAAGCACCTATTTTCTCCCCAAAGAGAAAACTGCTCCCACCCTGGATTATCTGAGACGCCAATGGTGAAAGGGACAGGAGGCTTGTTTGAGCCGCCTGTCCCTCGGCTTTGCGGTATGAGGCGTTAGTTACCCGCGCAGCTGGGCAAGTTTCTTTGCGTATTGCTCGTGCTCAATTTCGAGCTGTTGCAGTTTTGTCTTTTCCTTCTCCACCACTTGTGCCGGCGCCTTCGAGGTGAATTTCTCGTCCGCGAGTTTGCGTTTTTGAGTTTCAATGAGCTGACTGACGCGGGCCACTTCTCTCTCCAAGCGCTCGATCTCGGCTGCACGCATTTCTTCGGGCAGCTCCACATGGACCACAACTGGCCCAACAACAGCCGTTGACGTGAAGGCCGTCACTGCGTGCGAATCTTGAATCCCAAGGGAGCCAACATTTGTCAGCCGGCGGATGAAGTCCTGATTTCTGGTCATGGTGCTTCTCTGGGCTTCGTTTTCGCAGACGAGAATCACGTCGGTGGCCATCGCCGGTGGCACCTTCATTTCTCCGCGGATGTTGCGGATCGCGTAAACAATTTCACTCAGGAGATTGGCAGTTTCCTCAGCTTCGCGGTCACTGAGAAGGCGGACGCTGTCGTCATCAAATGAGCACCAGAGGCTGATCATGATCGACTCAGTGGCAAGAGCCTTCAAAGTCCTCCAACCAAGAGTTTCATTTTGCGATGGACGGCTTGTTGCCGGACTCCACCGCTCGCGCATGGCTTGCCACAGCTCCTCTGTGATGAACGGACAGAACGGATGCAGCAGACGAAGGGTTCCTTCCAGAACAACCACAGCAGTGGCTTGGGCACTCTCACGTGTGGCCCGTGTGCTTGGGTCTTTGGAGTAGAGGCGCGGCTTAATTAGTTCTAGGTAGTAATCGCAATAATTCTTCCACAAGAAGTCGTAGATCGCGTGGACCGCATCATCAAAACGATAGTCTTCGAGAGCCTTATTCACGGC
>FWWL01007636.1_pt1 | contig 14549 bp, 14 predicted proteins | sample 2228331 | NCBI WGS metagenome assembly FWWL01 (sample SAMEA103939775, study PRJEB20133) | metagenome
TCCCCGTGCTAAGGGCATACTCAACGAACTGGGCGAGGTCTGTTCCATAGGCTTTGACCGTGTGGGGCGAACGCGTCGTCGCCAAATGCACTAAAAACCGCTCCACAGCCTCATCTAACCCTATCATTACTCAAAAGTGTACCCTCACAAATTGCGAATTCTTGCCCCAGAATTGCGTATAATTCAAGTGGAGGCGGGGTATGTCCTGGGCGAGCCTGATGAACTGGTGGAACTATATCTTTGCACTGCCTTTGGTGGTGGGGTTGGTGCTGGGGGTGCTGTTCGTGCTCACAGGACTGATCGATACGGGCGACCTCTCACACGATGGGCATGGGGATGCGCACGATGTTGGGGGACATGCAGATGCCCACGACGCAGGAGCACACGCAGATCCCCATGAAGGGGGAGCGCATGATGCTCACCATGCCGACAGCCACCACGATGCTTCCGACCATGGTCACCACTTCTCCTTCATGAGCATTTTGCACCTGTTCGGCATTGGCACAGGGGTTCCGATCACGGTGCTCATTCCCACCTTGATGATGACTTGGGGCATCGTGGGACTGGGAAGCAATCAGCTTCTACAACCGCTCCTCAAGTTGCCTGCCCTCTATGCCCCGATTTCTGCTCTGTTTGCAACGGGCGGGATGATGCTTATGGGGCAAGTGGCGGGCATTCTGGCACGCCGATTGGGGCTATTTGACACTACCCCTGCTCCAGCACGGCGCGACCTGGTGGGATGCTCAGGCTATGCCGTGTTTCCTATCACCGAAACGGAGGGCACTGCGAACATCAAGAGCCGAACAGGCGACATCCTGCGCGTGTCCTGCCGAGTAGCACCCGGTCAACCCACCATCCCTGCGGGAACTGAGCTACTGGTAATAGAGTATAATGAAGAGTGGGGCGGATACATCGTAGAGCCTCACCCGTTCTCTCCTGCGCTTTCGGAACCGAAACAGCAGGAGAACGAACAGACAGAGCAAACCCAAATATGGGGTAGATAACACTAACAGGGGGTAAAGAGATGATACCGCTACTGATGATTGTTGGGTTGGCGTTGATAGCGTACGCCGTGTACGGACAGATACAGGGTACGCTGACACCCGGAACCTTCACCTTCACGGGTCTATTAGGTGCTGGTCTATTCCTCGTGGGTGGGGTTTTGTGGCTAATTCGCCACTGGCTTCTGCGCCCATCCGCGAACCTCGCGTATGTGATTACGGGTCTTATGGGACGGCGGGTTGCAATCGATGGGAGCCGACTTTACATTCCGTTCCTGCACGAGAAGGTGCCTGTCTCGCTCGAAACGATGAAACTCGAAGTCGAGCGCAAAGGACCCGACGCCCTGATTACTCGCGACAATCTCCGCGTCGATGTGAAAGCCGAGTTCTACATTAAGGTTCTCCCAGATGCCGAGTCGGTGTTGAACGCAGCGCGTTCGTTGGGCGATAAATCGGTGAACGCACAGTCGGTTTCTACGCTGGTGTTCGAGAAGCTGGTCTCTGCCCTGCGAAGCGTGGCTGCGACCAAAGACCTCGTCGAAATCCACGCACAGCGCGATGCCTTCGCCAGCAGTGTACAACAACTGGTGCGCTCAGACCTTGAACAGAACGGGCTAACGCTGGAATCGGTGACCATTTCGCGCTTAGACCAGACCTCGCAGGAACTCCTCTCGGACAACAACATCTTCGACGCACAAGGCAAGCGCAAGATTACCGAGATTACACAAGCAGCGCTGGTAGAACGCAACCGCCTTGAGCAGGAGGCACGGCGCGAAATCACGCTCAAGAATGTGCAGACCCAGAAGGAGATTCTGGAACTGGAGCGCCAGCGCGCCGAAGCCGAAGCGGCTCAGCAGGCAGAGGTCGCCAAAGTGCAAGCCGAAAAGAAGCGCGAGGCGGAAACCTACACGATTGAACAACAGCGACTGGTTCAACAAGCGCAAATTGAGCAAGAGCAGGCAGTGCGCGCTGCTGCACTGGAACGCGACCGCCAACTGCTCCTGAAAGAGCAGGAAGTACAGAAGACCGACATCGAGCGCGCGAAGGCGGTTGAGCTGGCAGAGCGCGAGAAAGAGATTGCAGTGGCGGAAGCGGAGCGCCAGCGCGCCGAAGCCGAGAAAGCCGCCCTCGAAGCCCAAGCCGAGCGTGAGCGCGCGAACCAGCAGATTATCACCGTCCAGCAACTCGCTGCCGCCGAGCGCGAAGCCCAAGCCAAACTCATCGCCGCCAAACAGCAGATCGAACAAGAGCGCATCAAGCGCGAAACCGAAGTGCAGGTGCAGGCGTTCGCAGAGGTGAAGAAGGCAGAAGCGCAGAAGATGGCAGCGGAGCTGGAGGCGCAAGCCATTCTCACCCGTGCCGAAGCCGAAGCAAAGGCACGCGAACAGGTCGCAAAGGGCGAGACCGCCCTCAAGATGGTCGATGTGAACATCGCCCGCGAGCAGGTGGAGGTCGAGCGTGCTCGCGTCGAGGTGGAACGCCAAGCCCTCGAATACCGCCAGACCTACAGCGAAGCCGCGCTCAAGTTCGAACTGGAGAAACTGCGCGTCGAGGCACAGCGCGATGTGCAGGTCGAGCTGGCTCGCTCTATCGGGCAGTTCATGAGCCGAGGCAATATGAACATCTTCGGCGACCCCGAAACCCTCGCCCGCATGACCGAACAATACGCCAAAGGGCTGGGGTTGGGCATGGCGCTCGACGGGGCACTCGCAGGGCTATCGGCGCTGGGTGATGGTAACGGCAAACTCAGCGAGCTGGCACACCAGCTAATGCAGGTGGCTCAGCGGTTCGGCGTAGCGCGCCTCCAAAGTCAAACCGATAGCGTGCAACCCGAACAGGTCGCACCCAGCGACGCCAAAACGCCCGCCGAATCTTCTGAGTAATGCCTTCTCTCTACTCACCTTGTGAACATAGGGGGCAACCATGCAGGTTGCCCCCGCGTTTCTTGGGCTGATGAGGGTACACAGGTTAGGTTCACTTTCTATCGGTTCACCCGCATTTTCGGGAGGCAATTCCCCCCTCCTTAAAGGTTCCCCCCGTCAACGGGGGGAACCGAGACACAGGGGGAAGGTTGCCCCCTCAACGAGGGGAACCGAGACACAGGGGGAAGGTTGCCCCCTCAACGGGGGGAACCGAGAAAAATTTGAACGGTTCCCCCCGCTTGCGGGGGGAACCTACAGGAGGGGGGATGAAACCCTTGCGGGAAATTGTGCGGTTCGCCTCCGAAACTGAACCCATCTTATGTACCCTTGTCAGCCGTCAACGGGGGGAACCGAAACAACTGGGTGGTTCCCCCCGCTTGCGGGGGGAACCTACAGGAGGGGGGATGAAACCCCTGCGGAAAACTACGCGTTCGCCTCCGAAACTGAACCCATCTTGTGTACCCTTATCAGGCGTTTCTTGGGGGAGATGTGGCATAATTGAGTGCTATGCCAGAACTGAGAATGGACCTGATTACCCAAGAGTGGGTGGTGATTGCGACCGAGCGCAGTCGTCGCCCACACGATTTTAAGAAGGCGTCGGAACCGCCTCCCCTGAAACCCGAACGGGTGGAAACCTGCCCGTTCTGCCCTGGAAATGAGGGCATGACACCGCCTGAAGTAGCATCGTTTCGCTCGGGAGGAACCCAGCCCGATACACCGGGCTGGTGGGTGCGCACTGTACCGAACAAGTTCCCCGCCCTCGCGCCCCAAGGCGACCTGACCCCACGCCAAGCAGGCATCTACACGCTTACCGACGCAGTGGGCGCACACGAGGTGATTATTGAAACCCCACTCCATAACCAAACCCCTTCCACGATGCCCTCCGCTCAGTGGCGCGAGGCGGTGCGTATGTATCAACAGCGTATGCGCACCCTTGCTCAAGACCCACGCTATCGCTCCATTCTTATCTTCCGCAACGAGGGGCGCATTGCAGGAGCATCGTTAGAACATCCCCACAGCCAGTTGGTGGCGTTGCCGTTCATCCCCCCTGTGCTTCAGGCGAAGCTGGACGGCGTCGCCCGCTACTATGCTCGGCATGGAGTAAGCCCTTACAGGGCGCTCCTCGAACACGAGCTAACCGAGCGCACACGCCTCGTAAGCGAAAGCGACCATTATGTGGCGTTTGTGCCCTTCGCAGGGCGTGTACCGTTTGAAACTTGGGTGATGCCCAAAACGCGCCTCGCACCCTTTGCCGAACTGGAAGATTCTCTGCGCGATGAGTATGCCGACCTCGTACGCGAGACCTTCCAGCGCATCGACAAGGTGCTGGAGTCGCCCCCTTATAACGCCATGCTTTTTACCGAGCCCGTGAATACGAATACTGACCCCTTGTCGGTAGAACATTTCTATTGGCATATGCGCATTGTACCGCGCCTGACCATCGACGCGGGCTTCGAGATTGGCACGGGCGTGGGGATTAATATCACTGCGCCTGAAGATTCGGCACGGTTCCTGCGTGAGGTAGTATTAGAAGCGAGTGAGTGAACCCTTATGCCTGTTCGGATAACGCTGGGAGAGAGCCAGCCCCTTCTGATTAGCGAGGCGGAGGTGCGGGCGGTGCTGAGTGTGTCGCGTGCAATCGAAGTATTGGAGGAGGCGTTCCGCGACTGGGCACACGGCACCGCTACTAACCAACTGCGTCAGCGCGTGCATGCCCCTCAGGGCACGCTCCATCTGATGGGGGCAAGTTGGCAGGCACGAGGCTATATCGGCTACAAAGCCTACTTCTCCTTTCCAGAGGGCACGCGCTTCCATGTGGTGCTTGCAGATGCCAAAACAGGTGAACTGCTTGCGCTTATAGAGGCGGACTGGCTGGGGCGCATCCGCACAGGCGCTGCCAGTGGCTTAGCCACGCGCCTGCTTGCCCGCGAGGACGCCACCCGCGTTGCGCTCATCGGTGCGGGTGGGCAGGCAGGCACACAGTTAGAAGCGGTCTGTGCGGTGCGCGCTATAGAGGAGGTGCGGATCTATAGCCGAAATGCGGAACGGCGCGCCAATTTCTGCCAACAGATGCGCGCTCAGTTGGGCATTCCCATGCAACCCGTCGAGAGCGTTGCCTCTGCCGTGGAGAATGCCGATATCGTGATTACCGTCACTACCGCCCGTGAGCCGATGCTTACAGGGAGCATGCTCCTGCCTGGTATGCATATCAACGCGGTAGGGGCGAACTCCCTCGCCCGACGGGAGTTAGATACCCAAGCGGTTGCACGGTGCGACCGTATCTTTGTAGACGACCCCCAGCAAGCGCGCATCGAGTCGGCAGAACTGGTGATTCCGATAGAGGCGCGCCGATTGAGCTGGGAGCGTGTTCACCCTCTCGCCCATCTGGTGGCAGGCTTCCTTCCCGGACGCCAAAGTCGAGATGAAATCACCCTCTTCAAATCGCTCGGAATTGCCCTTGAGGATGTAGCGGTCGCCAGCGTTGTGTACGAAGCGTATCAGAAGGGAAGAGACCCTTCGCTTCGCTCAGGGTGACAAGACAGTCAATATCCCTTCGCTTCTGTCGGGGTGACGAGCAGGAAGATAGGCTCAGGGTGGTGAGGAAGGCATCGTTTCCCTTTGTCATTCTGAGCGAAGCGAAGAATCTCAGCCTCCACTGCCTTCCTAACATAAGCGCACTTCCGTTAGGCACATTCTCGATTATCCCCATTTGGGGGCTTCGTTTACAAACCCGGTAGCGAAGGGAGCAATCCACTGGGGTCGAGCGCATGCTTGATTTTTCGCATCAGCATGCGCTCCCCTTGAGAAAGCGGGACTTGAGGGAGGCGCAGGCGCACTTCAGACGGGCAGTTCAAGACTCGCCACTTTGCGCTCGTGCTGTGGAGGTACTCTATCAGCGCAGAGATGCTCTCCTCTGCTTCACACCAAAGGTAGACCACCCCATTGCCTGCATGGGCGATTGCCGACACACTGCGCCCTTGCCAGAGTTGGAGCATCTGCGCGACTTCACTGGGGCGCACTAACAGTTGCACCATCATTCTATGACTGCGGGGGGCTAACAGGTCGCGTAGTGGCTCCACCTCCACCATCTGGGGCGAGTAGCCGTTCTCTATCAGCCAGTTGATTTGCCACTCTACCCCTGCTTCTGTGCCCGAAAACTCCAACAGTAGGAAGGGACGCCCCCCATCCTCCCATGCCAAAGGTGCCATTTGGGGTTCCGTTTCGGGCAAGAGTTCGCTTAGTGCAGGCAGTTCCATCACAGGAGGAGGTTCCAAAACGGTCGTGCGGGCAAGTGGGGTTGGTGTGGATGAAGAGTTCTTACTTTCTTCTCGGTGCCCCCCGTTGACGCTGATAAGGGTACACAGTCTTGGTTCAACTTCAAAAGCCCTCGTGCTTGGTTCAGAGCGAACACCCTTATCCCTGCGCTTTGATAAGCCCTCTCCCACCCCGACCCTCCCTCTCCCACAAGGAGAGGGAGGGAGCCGAACTCCCCTCTCCCAGTGGGAGAGGGGACGGGGGTGAGGGCTAAATAGGAGAGGGGCTGGGGGTGAGGGATGAAACCGCTGGGCAACTCTGGTACTCACCCCGAAAGTGAGCGAGAAGGCTGTACTCTTGTCAGCCCTGTAAACGGGGGGAACCTTGCTTTCTTCTCGGTTCCCCCTGTTCACGAGGGGAACCTTAAGGAGGGGGGTAGCACCTTGCGCAAAAGCAATAAGGTAGTTAGGGTTGAGAGTGAAGCCAAGAGGTGTACCCTTATCAGCTTCTGCTACCCCAAATCGACTTTCCTCCTGAACGCCGACGGTGGTGGCTTTACCTGCCCGCTCTCCCCGCCCTACTATGACTACACTGATACCGTCGGGACGGAGGGGCGAGCGCATCAGCTCTGCAAGCGTCGGCTCCAACGACTCCCACTCTACAAACCAGCCCACTGCCCGACTGACACGGGGCTTGGGATAGACCTTGAGTGTTATCTCGGTGAGCACTGCAAGAGTGCCCCATGAGCTACAGAGCAGGCGATGGAGGTCGTACCCCGCCACGCTTTTGACCACCTTTGCCCCACTTTTGAAGGCGACACCATCCCCGCGTACCGCACGCACAGCCAGCAGAGGGTCTCTCGGGGTTCCGTACCGAAATCGCCACGAGCCTGCTCGATTGCTGGCAACAATCCCCCCAATAGTGGCTTGGTCGGGCAACGGTGGGTTCCACGGGAGGTACTGGTGGTGTTCCGCCAACACCTGTTGCGCCTCTGCGAGCGTCGTGCCCGCGCGCAGAGTGATGACCAGGTCTGCTGGAGAGTAATCCACCACACCCTTGAGGCGTGCCGTGCTCATCAACCACCATGGGCTGATGGGAGGCGCAAGATAGCTGAGGTGGGTTCCCCCACCCGCCACCAAAAAAGGTAGCCTCTGCCCTTGTGCATGCTGGATAAGGGCAACCACCTCTGCCTCGGAACAAGGAGCCACCACAGTTAGGGGAGTGCATCCCCCTACGCAATACTCCTCTCGTAGTGTCCCTATCCCTTCCGAGCCGACGATTGCATGGAGTCCTTCCACCATGCTATGCTATCATCTCCTTCAGGTGGACACCCAAACCCGGTGCCGAAGGGGGGATAACCCGCCCTTCCGTGAGCACGGCTCCCTCAAAGGGGTCATCGAGAAGGTTCAAGTGGCTGTCCAAGTCCAGATAGTCGGCAAGCGGGCTGATATGTGCGCTGGCGGTGATGGCGAGGCTACTATCGGAATAGCACCCATACATCACCTTCAGCCCTAACGCCCGCGCGGTATGCACCATCCGAATCGCCTCGCTAATGCCCCCACATTTCATTAGCTTGATATTAATCCCGTGTACACGGTCGGCAAGGCGCACTACATCGTGAGTATCCCAGCAACTCTCATCCACAAAAATCGGGATTGGGCTTTGGCGGTAGAGTTCGGGAAGTTCGTCCTCGTGTCCCCGTGGGAGAGGTTGCTCCACATATTCAATCCCCTGCTCTGCGAGCCATTCGCACATCGCAAGAGCCGACTGGAGATTCCACCCCCCATTCGCATCCACCCGAATCACAACATCAGGAGGGGCGCAGTCGCGAACGGTCTCGATAAGCCTCTTATCGGCTTCGATGCCCTCGGGATTACCGAGCTTCACCTTGAGCGACTTGGTATGGGTACGCTCCAGCCAATCGTGAACGCGCTGGCGTGCCACCTCTGGGGGATTGATGCCAATCGTCACGGAGGTGGGCACTATCTGCTCAAGGGACAGCCCCAATATCTGCCACACAGGTAAGCCTGCCCGCTTCCCCACCCAATCCCATAGCGCCATATCGATAGCACAGCGCACTGCCGAGGGGATTTGAGCAGACTTGAGCCGTTGCTCGATGGCGGTACGCTGGAGGGGATGGCACTCGGTGAGAAGGGTGCGCGCCCGCTCGATGCCTTCCAACAGAGTTTCGGTGGGCTGTTTATGGTCGCCGATACTGAAAGGCGAGGCTTCGCCCCAGCCCTCGATACCATCTGCCTCGATTCGCGCCCAGAGGTTCCGAGTCTGTGCTGTCGTGCCCCGACTGATGGTCAAAGGATAACGCTTGTTCACCGTGAAGGTTGCGTAGGCTACCTGCATGTTTGAATCGTTCAAGAGCCAAACCCGATTTCCTGCCCATTTAGCCCAGTATCATCGCCAAGACCGTCTCGCTCAACGGATGTCGCCGAACAATTCGCTGGTGTCGCCGAACGATTCCGTGATGTCTCGGATTGATTCCGTGATGTCCCGAAATGATTCCGTGATGTCCCGAAACGATTCCGTGATGTCCCGAAATGATTCCGTGATGTCCCGAAACGATTCCGTGATGTCCCGAAATGATTCCGTGATGTCCCGAAATGATTCCGTGATGTCCCGAAATGAATGTGGGGAACCCTCACCCTCCCCGTGTCTCTGCAAGCCCTCATCCCCCAGCCCCCTTCTCCCACAAGGAGAAGGGGGAGCCGTGCTGAGTACCACGCCCCTCAACACTCCTCTCCCAGTGGGAGAGGGGCAGGGGGTGAGGGCTGTTCTCGGTTCCCCCCGTTGACGGGGGGAACCTGCAGGAGGGGGGTGAAATCTCCCCACCCCAACCCTCCCCGTCAACGGGGAGGGAGCCAAGTACTTCCCTCTCCCGCTGGGAGAGGGGCAGGGGGTGAGGGCTGAAAAGGGGCAGGAGGTGAAGGCGCACGGGCGAGACGCCCGTGCTACGGTAGGAGAGGGGCAGGGGGTGAGGGCTCCACTGGGAAAGGGGCAGGGCGCGAAGTGAGATTCTTCGCTACACTCAGAATGACGAGGGTACCCGTGTGCAGAAGAGTTTTTCCGAACCTCCTCTAATGTGAATCCTTCAGATACCCTGCCAACAGCCTGTGAACCCACCTAAATCGTGGGAACCGACATTCTCTGTGGAGAGTGGGATAGGTTCTCCACTCCCTACTCCCCATCCCCCATTCTCGCGTGTCTCCAAGCAAGCGTACTCATCAGCATTAAGCCTGACACGCCCACTCCTACGATGCCCGCAAGCCCGTAGGCATAGACTGCTCCACTGACTGCAGGTCCCAGCACATACCCCAGCGAGTAGAAGGCATACAACATCGCTAAGGCAGTTCCCCGCAGATGCAGAGGCACCCCCTCGAACACCAGCAGATGCACGGCAGGATAGGTCAGCCCAAAGCCGACTCCGTAAAGCAACACCGCTATATAGGTTCCTGTCGGGATAGGAGCGTGTGGAAGCAATAGCGCCCCTATGCCCAGCGCCAGCACCCCCATCCATGCACGGGCAAATGCCCCGCCCAGCATGCCTTGCCGACGCACGAGGAGCATGAGGGCGATGGCGATGCCTGCGAAGATGCCCAGTAGCCGTCCCCGATAGGCAGGGTCATAGCCCGCTTCCTCCAACATCACGGGTAGGACGAACACCATCAGCCCCATCGCAAAGGTCATCCCAAAGGTTAGTAGAAAGCTCGCTCTTGGCAGGGGATAGCGCAACACCGCTCTGGGGCTAATCCATACTTCTCGTTCAGGACGCTGATGGGGGTCGGCAAGCGTGAGCGCAATCAGCCCCGCAAGCCCCATCAGCACCGCTATCCCGAGAAAGAGGTTCCGCTCGCCATACCCGCGCACCAGTAGCCCGCTAATCGGGGGCGCCAGCGCTGCGACGAGTCCAATCAGTGCCCCTGCACTTCCGATAGCAAGCGTGCGATTGCGCTTTCCATACTCCCCAATGAGCGCGAACAGCGCAGGCACGAATATCGCCCCCGACATCCCATGCAGAGCGCGCACCACCATCATCGCCTCTATCGTGCGCACAACCGAATAAAGCGCAATCAGCCCACCTGCTAATAGAAGGCTGACCACCATCGGGATGCGCCTGCCAAAACGGTCTAACAGCACCCCTGAGTAGAACCCCACCAGCAGGTTCGTGAGCGAGTAGAGACTCACCAAAAGACCCGCTTCTGCGTTCGTAGCGCAGAGTTCGCGCTTGGCAAAGGGCGCAAGTACAGGCACGATTGCAAAGGTATCGAGGAAAGCCGTGGCGGAAATGAAACCGAGTGCAACTAACGAAAACACCTGTACCCGTGCGCCAATCGTATCCTGTGAATGCACTCCTGTAGGATACCCAACCTCATCGGTAGAATGAAACGCTGTTGGAAGCCTCTCGTCAAACTACTCGACGCTTAGGAGGTGTTCAAGGATGAGAAACTGCGGATTTGCTTTAGCGTGGATAGGAAGTGTGGCGCTCTTTCTATCGGGATGTGGTGGCTCTATGAGCCACTCTGTCAGTACACCCTACAAGGGTAGTGTGCGTGGGGCTATTGTTGATCCTCCTCATGGGAGCCGTGATGTAAGTACTCGTGTCAAGCCCACCGTTTCATGGCGCGACCCTGAGGAACCTCCTGCTGTCTTCACGCTCTCACTCAAAATGCAGAAACAGGGGGACGACTTTGACCCTGTGCCAACACGCCTCGAGCAGATAGGCAACAAAGCATGGCGCCTTCGCCCCACCTATCCCCTGAGTAATGGCACACTTTATGCCGTCGTGGTAAGCTCGGGTACAGAGCGACTCGAAACTTGGTTTATTACGGAAGAGTTTCGCATCTTCCGACACTCTTCAGAGGAGGAACATGACACGCCCTCTTCGAGCCTTAGTGAAGCCAACGAAATCCATGTTATTCACTACAAAGGGCGATAGTACTTGCCTCCCAGCACCTGCTAACAGGTGCTGGGAGATTAGCTCTGAGAATAACTAAGCCTAACTTTCCTGTACCAACATCTTTTTCTTGGTGGAATAGCCCTTGAGAAAGCCTATTCCAAAATGGAGTGGCTCTCTTTGTCATCACTGTAAGCGCATGCGAAGGGTTTGGTACTCTCTCCGTGAGAGAAGGTCTGGGTGTGAGGGGTGAGATTCTTCGCTTCGCTCAGAATGACGAAAGCTGGGGGCGCATCAGGAAAGTTAGGTTAGCTATCTCTGAGTTTCGCGAACAATCAATGAGTTATCGATATCGCTCACTAAGATGTCTACTCCCTCAGGTCGGAAGATTCGACCAAAGCCTCCGAAGCCAAAGCCCCCGAAGCCGCCCAAGCCTCCGCCTGCACCGAAGCCTCTACCAGCACCGAATCCCCCAACTCCAAACCCACCTGGGGCAAAACCGCCAAACCCTCCGAAACCGCCCAGCATGCCAAGCTCGTAGAAGGCATACCCTACAAGAGGCGCACCCAGCACCTCAGCTATCATGCGTGGATTGGCATAGTTCAGCTGGATTTTCTCGATGGTAGGGCTGGGACTCTCTGGTTCCTGTGCAGGAGGTGCGGAGGCTATCGCAACCTCTTCGGGGCGACGCACCATCACATAGTAGACCCCATTCTCCACCCGATAGGTCAAGTCCAAAGGGCGCAAGACAGCGTTTAGCGCAATCGGGAACGGCACATCGGTTATGGAAAAAGTAGCCCCTACACAGGGAAGCCGAAGGCGCGAAGGGCTTCGCGCCCCTCCTCCGAGATGCGCTCAGGAGTCCAAAGCGGGTCAAAGGTGAACTCCACCTCCACGCTTTGAACGCCCGGCAGGCTCATGATGCGGTCGCGTATCTCCTCGGCGAGGATATCGCCGACAGGACAGCCGGGCGAGGTGAGGGTCATCAGAATCTGCACCTCGCCCTGTTCGGAAACCTTCAGGTCATAGACCAGCCCCAAATCCGCGATATTGAGCGGGATTTCGGGGTCATAGACATCGTGCAGGATGTCCCATATTTGCGCCTGTAGCGTTGTCGCCTCATTCATGAGTTATGCCCCCATCTGTGCCCGCATTGCCTCCAGACGGCGTATACGCTCCTTGACAGGCGGGTGGGTGCTAAACAGCACCGCAAGACCGCCTCCACTCAACGGGTTTACGATGTACATGTGCGCGGTGGCAGGCTGTTCATTCTGCATCGGGATGCGCTGGGCATATGCCTCCAACTTCCGTAGGGCAGAAGCCAACCCGACAGGCGTGCCCGCAATCATTGCGCCCAGCTTATCTGCCTCGTACTCGCGTGTGCGGGAAATTGCCATCTGCACAATCAGCGCAGCGAGCGGTGCTAAAATAACCATCAACAGACCTGCCAACGGGTGGGGAGCATTTTCGTTGTTCCGTCCCCCGAAGAAGATGCTTGCATAGTAGAACATGTGCGCAAGGGCAGAAATTGCGCCTGCGATGGTTGCTGCGACCGCCATAATCAGCGTGTCGCGGTTCTTGATATGCGCTAACTCGTGGGCGATGACCCCGCGTACCTCCTCACGGTCCATCAACTGCAACAGCCCCTGCGTAATCCCCACTACTCCATGCTCAGGGCTACGCCCCGTAGCGAAAGCGTTCGGCTGGGATTCAGGAATCAGATACAGACGCGGCATCGGAATGCCCGCTCGCTGAGCCATCTCCCGCACCATGCGATACAGCTCAGGCGCCTCATGCTCGGCTATCGGCTGAGCATGAGTCATCGACAGCACCAACTTGTCGCTGAACCAGTAGGAGCCTAAGTTCATCAGCCCAGCAAACACAAGCGCAATCAGAATCCCTGTCTGACCGCCAATCATGTTGCCAAGCGCTATCATAATCAAGGTCAACCCTGTTAGCAACAGCCCTGTTTTGAGCAGGTTAATCATACGAAACCCTCCGCCATAAGTATACCCCTTTAGCATGGCTAAGGTTTCCTTCTGGCAGTAGCATAAAAGCCGTCAGATGTAGTTCTTGCCACCCTCTAAGGGGGTGTTGTAGTGGGGACAGGGAGGGTTATTTGGAGTAGGTTTTCAGTTCATCTTCGCACCTCAGGTCCATGATTATACCAAAAATCATTTCCAATAAGGTTGTCTGCAGACTCATCGCTACCACGCTGGGTGATTACCATAACTGGAGACTCCAGATTTCTCAGTCCCGTGCCGATAATGAGTTTTGGGAGTAAGCCGAGGCAGAAAAAAGGCAAACCTGCAGCGATGTAGGGACGCAAAGCCCAAGGGTCTGCATTTTAGCAGACAGCCGGGTTGCCTGTCCTCCGGCTTGCTGGAAACTATTTCAGCAAGATAGGAGGCGGAAACATGCAAATCTCGTTAGAGGAAGTACGGAATGTATTGCGAGCCTATCGCATACCTAAGACTGATCAGGTGATAACCGAATTTGTACCCGAACCCGTGCGGGTACCACCCGAGTCGGACTGTGCCCTTGCGCGCGAAATAGCAAACCAACTGGCTCAACTTCCCGATGTACGATCCGAACGCGTACATCAGATTCGTCAGGCTCTTGAAACGGGTGTTTACAAGGTTCCTGCCTCAGTAGTGGCGAGTGCGTTCATTCGTCGACTATTGGCAGACCGTATCGAGTGAAGCTCAATTTTTCCCTCTCCCACTGGCAGGAATCTCTCTCCTTCTAACGAACTACCCAGCCGTGAGTAGTCGCGGTTGGGTAGTTTCTGTTGTGAATCAGAAGGGCGGTGTGGGCAAAACCACGACCGCAGTCAACTTAGCGGTCGGCTTAGCCCAACAGGGGGAGCCAACACTCCTCATCGACGCTGACGCTCAAGCAAACGCAACGAGCGGGCTTGGCTTGACCCCTAACGCTTATGAGAAAGACCTTTTTGACTTACTTCAAAACGAAGCATCTGCCGAAAATGTTCTCTGCACAACGGGGCGGGAGCGACTATGGCTAATCCCTGCCAGGGTAGATTTAGCACGGATAGATGAGCTCTTCGCCGCACGCATTGCACGTGAAACAGTGCTGAAACGAGCGATCGAACCGCTCTTAGATCGCTTTCGTTGGATTATTATTGATGCTCCTCCCTCTCTGGGAATAATGACAATAAATGTCCTAACAGCCTCTGACGGTATTATCGTGCCTCTTCAATGTGAATATTATGCTCTCGAAGGAGTCTCCCAGCTCATGGTTACTATCGACCTCGTGCGTCAGCACCTTAACCCCGCTCTCTCTATCTGGAAGGTTCTCCTTACGATGTATGACTCACGAACGCGCTTGGCGGAACAGGTAGAGGCAGAGGTGCACAAATTTTTTGGAGGGAAAGTAGCAAAGGCAGTGATACCTCGTAATGTTCGCGTAAGTGAGGCGCCAAGCTTTGGTATGGCAGTAATAGAG
>FWWL01007637.1_pt1 | contig 14549 bp, 11 predicted proteins | sample 2228331 | NCBI WGS metagenome assembly FWWL01 (sample SAMEA103939775, study PRJEB20133) | metagenome
GGCGGCGCGCCTGGCCGACGGCTGGATGCCGCAGTGGCGGCCCACCGCTGAGCTGCGGGCCATGGTCGAGGAGCTGCGCGGCTGGGTGGCGGAGGCCGGCCGCGACCCGGCGTCGTTCGGGATCGAGGGGCGGATCACGCTCGCTCAGGTGCCGACGGCCGAGTGGGAAAAGGACGTCCAGGCCTGGCGCGACCTCGGCGCGACGCACCTGTGCATCAACACGATGGGGATGGGGCTGGCCGGGCCACGCGAGCACATCCGCCTGATCCGCGAGCTGGCCGGCGTCTTCGGCGTCGAGCCAGCGGACTGAGCGGGCCGGGCCCGAGCAGCAGGAGAGGAGGAGGCCGATGCGCTGGTGGGCAGTCCTGCTCGTGCTGGTGCTGGTCAGCTGCGGAGGAGCGGCGACGCCGACGGTGCCGCCGGCCGCGACGCCGGTGACGCGGCCCTCGCCGACAGCTGCTGCCCCCGCCAGCCCGACGCCGCGAGCGACCGCGACGGCAGCGGCGCAGACGACGCCGGCGAGCGAGCCGATCCCGACGGCGGTGCCCGGCCACGAAACGGTGCTGCTGGCCACGACGACGAGCGTGCAGGACAGCGGGCTGCTCGATGCCCTCCTGCCGCGCTTCCAGGAAGAGACCGGCTACGTCGTGCGGGTGATTGCTGTGGGGACGGGGCAGGCGCTGGAGCTCGGGCGTCGCGGCGAGGCGGACGTGCTGCTTGTCCACGCGCCGGACGCCGAGGAGCAGTTCATGGCCGAAGGGAACGGCAAGCTCCGCTGGCTGGTGGCGACCAACGATTTCGTGGTTGTCGGCCCACCGGACGACCCGGCTGGGGTGCGCGGCACGACCTCGGTCCTGGCGTGCCTGCAGCGGATCGCCGAGCGCGGGGCGACCTGGGTGAGCCGCGACGACAAGTCGGGTACCGACCTCCTGGAGAAGCGGCTCTGGAAGGAAGCGGGGATCGACCCGGCCGGGCAGCCGTGGTACCTGACCTCCGGCCAGGGGATGGGGCAGACGCTGGTGCTGACCGACCAGAAGCGGGCCTACACGCTGAGCGACCGCTCGACGTACCTGGCCTTCCGGTCGAAGGTGCAGCTCGATGTGCTCTGCCAGGGCGACCCCAAGCTGCTGAACTTCTATCACGTCATCACGGTCAATCCGGAGAAGTTCCCGCAGGTGAACGCCGCCGGTGCCGAGGCGTTCGCGCGCTTCCTGGTCTCGCCGGAGGCGCAGCAGATCATCGCGCGCTTCGGCGCGGACCGGTACGGCGAGCCGCTGTTCCGGCCGGCGGTCGAGCCGGGGGCGACGCCGACGCCCTGAGCGGAGAGCGCGATGGAGCTGTTCTGGGAGGGTCTCACCGGCGCAGTCCAGTTGATCCTGCGCGGGGACCCGCAGCTGCGCGAGATCGTTGGACGGACGCTCGTCGTCTCCGGCTGCGCCACCGTACTGGCGGTGCTGTCCGGTGTGCCGCTGGGGGTGGCGCTGGCGGTCGGGCGCTTTCCGGGGCGGGAGGCACTCAGCCTGGTGGTGAACACTGGTATCGGCTTGCCGCCGGTGCTGGTCGGCCTGGTGGTGACCATCCTGCTCTGGCGGAGCGGGCCGTTCGGATTCCTGGGGCTGCTCTATACCCCGGCCGCGATGGTGCTCGCCCAGTGGATCGTCGCCTGGCCGATCGCTGCTGGGGTCACTCGCACGGCGGTCGAGCTGCTCGACCAGGAACTGGTCGACGCGCTGCGGGTCTTCGGTGCCGGGACGTTCCGGACCGGCTGGGAGCTGGTGCGGGCAGCGCTGCCGCAGGTCGGGTTCGCCGCTGCAGCCGCGTTCGGGCGGGCGATTTCGGAGGTCGGCGCCTCGATCATGGTCGGTGGGAACATCCTGGGGCAGACGCGCATCCTGACGACCGCCATCGTGCTGGAGACGAACCGCGGGGAGTTCGCCCTCGCGCTCGCGCTCGGCTTCGTCCTGCTCGGACTGGCGCTGCTGGTGAACGTCGGGGCGCGGGCGCTGGTGCTGCCAGCCCGTTGAGCGGCGCCGGCGGGGCCACGGGAGCCGTCGGCGGCTGCCACCGACCGGTAGGACCGGGGCGAGGCGCGATCGCTGCTGCCAGCCTGCCACACTGGCCGTGACCGCTGGCGCGGGTAGGGCTGCCGGCGGCCTGTTTCCAGCGGCGCTCGCCCCCGGGGTGCAGCTCGGCGAGGGTGGGTGAGTGTGTCACCTTGTCACGCACTTCTGTCGAGTGGTATCATTTCTTCCGGCGGGCGGGAAGCACCCCCGCTGCCCGACCCGCACCCCAATCCCTTCCCTTCCCTTGGCGCGCGGAGCGCTCCGTCCCCCGGTGCTCCGCGCGTTTTCTTTCTGGGCCGGTCCGGCGCACCATCCCCGCGAACGCGCGGACCGGCGGGAAGCGTCGGTTATCCCGCCGGTCCGCGATCCCCCTTTTGCCGCGACGGGCACGCGCGACCATCGGATGACCGCCGGCCGGGCGGGCCGCGCGAGGGCGCACCACCACGGTCGTCCGCTCCGCTCGCGCCGGCGACTGCCGGGTGGTAGCGGGCTCCGCTCTCCTGCTCGCACGGGAAACCGCCGGTCCGTCTCGCTTCCATCGCCTGCTGCTCCACCGGCCCTGTCGTGCACCGGAAACGCCATGCACTCGCGTTGTACGACTTCGTGGGCGCGGTGTCTGTCCGCCGTTCGGGGGACGGTGGACGCGGGGCATGTCCGCAATTCGGTGGACAGGAGCAGTGGGGTTCGATCGTGCGCCCGCGCGGTGTCCGTCGTTTGACGGACACGGTCGGCTGGAGAAAGAATAGGGGCGTATCGGTCGGCTCTCCGGCACGTGAAGGGGCAGACTGGGGTGCGGCAGCCGGGTCGGGCAGCTCTCGCGCTAGGGCTGGTCTTCGCGTGGCTCCTCGTGGTGCCGCTCGGTCCGGCAGCTGGTGTCGCGACCGGCTGGGTGAGCGGGGCCGCGCTCGCCCACGGTCTGGGGTTGCTCGTCGCTGGCTGGAGTCTCCGGCGCTGGGGGACGCGACTCTGGCCGGTTATTGCAGTGTTCGGCGCCGCTGCGCTGGTGCAAGCGCTCTGGCCGACTGGGCGGGGCGCGCTCCTGCTCCTCGCTGGGGCGCTCGCGGCCGTGCCGGTGCTGGCCTGTGCCGGTGCGCTCGCTGCCTTGTCGCCGCGCCAGCGCCCGTGGGCAGTCGCCGCCGGTGCCGCGTTGGCCAACCTGCCGCTCCTGGTGCTGCACCCGGGGAGCTCGCCGCTGCTCCTCCGGGCTGGTGCGGTCGCGGCGGCGCTCGTCGCCGTACTCGGCGGGTGGCTCGTGCGCCCGGCTGTCGACGCGCCGGTCGGGCCGTTGCCGCCGCGCCTCGTCGCTGCGGTCGCCGTGACCTACCTCGTCGGGGGGATCACCTACGGGCTGGTCCTTCCCGGACTCGGTGGCACGCCGCTTGGGGTCGTCCCGTACCTGCTCGTGCTCGGCGTCGCGGCCTCGCTGGCTGACTGGCTGGGACGCGGGACGACTATCCGGGTGGGGCTGGCGGCACTCGGGGTAGCAGCGCTGGGCTGGGGGCTCGGCTGGTCGCTGCTCGGCCCGCTCCTCGCGGCGCTCCTGGTCGGCTGCTGGGCGTTCGTCGATGTCGGCTGGTGGACCCGGCTCGGTGACGAGCCCGACTGGCCGGCCAGTTACGGTGCGGGGCTCGCTGCGATGGCGGGGGCGATCGGGCTGGGTCTGGTGGTCACGCCGCTCCTGGGCGGCGTTCAACCGCCCTCCGGAGCCGCACTGGCGCTGGCGGCGCTCCTCGGCGCAGCCTTGCTCTTGCCCGGCGAGGTACGCCCACCGCCGCAGCCGACGCTACCGGCCCAGGCGGAGCCGCCGCAACCAGCACCCGGTACGGTCGAGCGAGTACCGCCAGCCGATCCCGCGCCAGCGGTGCGCTTGAGTCCGCGCGAGCGGCGCGTGCTGGAGCTGGTCGCCCACGGTGCGAGCAACAAGGAGATCGCCCGGGAGCTGGGGGTGAGCGAGGGGACGGTCCGGACGCACCTGGAGCGGCTCTACCGCAAACTGGGGGTGCGCTCGCGGACCGAGGCAGCCGCCTGGTACTGGCGGGTGCTGGCTCCGCACACGCCGGAGGCGGAGCGCGAGCGGCTGCCGCCGGGTAGCGGCGGGGGCGAGCACGGGGCGAGGTGAGCACGCCCGGCAAACAGGCGCGGATGCATGATGTCCACGCAGGTGCGGTGTGCCGCGCACCGGCCAGGTCGTGTAGCTCCCTCACCCCCTCTCCCACGATCGCGTGGGAGAGGGGGTGCCGCGACAGCGGCGGGGGTGAGGGGTGTTCGACCGCGTGCGGACACCGGGGCGGTGGATTCCCGCGCCTGGCGGCGCGGATGGGCGAGGCACGCCTCGCCCCGACAGGGTGGGACGGGTTCGGGACGGTGGCACGCGCACCACCCACCGTCTCGCGATCGACCACCGCCGTACCCTGTAGGGGTCACGCGTGCGTGACCCGTCCGGCCCGGAGGGCCGGCAACGGAACCGCGATCCCCGCGCCTGTCGGCCTGGCCGGGCGGCGCACGCCTCGCCTCTACAGGACGGGTGGCGCGTGGCGGATCGTTGGCGGTGGGCTGCACATGCCCACCCCTGACCCGTAGACCACGGTTCAACCCCTGTAGGGGTCAGGCGTGCCTGACCCGTCCGGCCCGAAGGGCCGGCAACGGAACCGCGATCCCCGCGCCTGTCGGCCTGGCCGGGCGGCGCACGCCTCGCCCCGACCGGCGAACGGCGGCATCCTCTGCAGATGGTTGCCTGCCGATCGCCCACCGCCACCTCGAAGACCACCGCCGTCCCCTGTAGGGGTCACGCGTGCGTGACCCTTCGGGTCAGGCGTTCCTGACCCGCCGGGCCGCGAGGCCCGGGAAACCGAACCCCGTTCCCGCACGTTCCGGCCTGGATGGGCGCGGCACGCGCTGGAGCCCCCCTCACCCCCCGACCCCCTCTCCCGCGCGGTGCGGGCGAGGGGGTGGCGAGCGGAGCGAGCCGGGGGTGAGAGGTGTTCGGTCGGCTGCGGTTCGCCGCATCGCCGCGCGGCAACGGCCTGGCTGCCGGTATACTGCTCCCCAGACGCGACGCGCGAAAGGGGAGGATCGCGGATGCATACCACCTGGCGCGACCCGGAAGCAGAGCAGCGGATCCTGTCGGCGATTAGCCTGGAGGAACCCTGGGCCGCGGTCGAGACGTTCGCCCAGCTGGTCCGCCTTTCAGGGAGCCCGGAGGAGCGGGAAGCGCTGGAGTACCTCGTCGAGCGGCTGGAACGCTGGGGTGTGCCCTATCGAGTGTTCTGGCCGACCTGTCTGGTCTCGGCACCGGTCTACGCGACGCTGCGCGTGGTGGCACCGGAGCCGCGGCCGATCCGGGCCAAGACGCTCGCCTTCTCCCCCTCGACCGGTGGTGCCGAGGTAGTCGGGGAACTGGTCGCGGTCAGTGCTGAGCAGGCGGCCGGACTGGAGGGGATCTTCGGCGGGACGTTGCCGGAGGGGCTACCGGACCTGCGCGGCAAGGTGGTGCTGGTCGACGGCTTCGGCTTCGCCGCGCAGGCGGTGCGCTGGGCCGCGACCGGTGCGATCGGGGTGATCTTCGTCCATCCGGGCGAGGCGATCCACGAGGGAATCGCGACGACGTCCTGGGGTTCGCCGGACCTCGATGCCGAGGGGACGGTGCCAGCCGTGCCGGTGGTGACGATCGCCCGGCCGGACGGGGAGGCCCTGCGCGAACTGGCCGCCCGCGGGCCGGTAACGGTCGCCTTCTCGACCGCGGTCGAGACCGGCTGGCGGCCGATTCCGGTGCTGGTCGCCGAGATCCCGGGCACGCAAGCGGCTGATGAGTTCGTGCTCCTGCACGCGCACCTCGATTCCTGGCACGTCGGGGTGGGCGATAACGCGACCGGCGACGCGACGCTGCTCGAGCTGGCCCGCATCTTCTGGCAGCACCGCGACCAGCTGGTGCGGACGCTGCGCATCGCCTGGTGGTCGGGACACTCGCACGGTCGCTACGCCGGCTCGACCTGGTACGCCGACGCCCACGCCCAGGATCTCGTGCCCAACTGCGTGGCGCACGTCAACTGTGACTCGCCCGGATGCCGCGGAGCGACCGAGTATCGCGACGTCGCGGCGATGGCCGAAGCGGCGGCGCTGGTGCGCACAGCGATCCGTGACGTGACCGGGCTGGAGGCGACGACCATCCGGCCGCCCCGGGCCGGCGACTACTCGTTCACCAACTTGGGCGTGACCGGTTGCCTGATGCTCTCCTCGACGATCCCGGAAGCGGTGCGGCAGGCGCGCGGCTACTATCCGGTCGGTGGCTGCGGTGGCAACATCGTCTGGCACACCGAGCAGGACACGCTCGAGGTGGCCGATCCCGACGTCCTGCTGCGCGACATGCGCGTCTACGCGGCGGTGGTGCTGCGGCTGCTCAACGCGCCGGTGCACCCGTTCGATTTCCGCGCCACGGTGAGGGAGATCGAGGAATACCTCCACCGCTACCAGCAGGCGGCCGGCGAGGCGTTCGACCTGCGCCCGGCACTGCAGGCGGCCGGCATGCTGCTGACGACGCTCGACCGCTTCTACGAGTTGACGGCGTCGTTGCTCGACCGGCCGGTCGACGATCCCGAGGTGCGGCGGGTGAACGCGCTGCAGCGCGCACTGGCCCGGCACCTGGTGCCGGTCAACTACGTCCGGCGCGGTCGCTTCCGCCACGATCCGGCCGAGCCGCTGCCGCCGGTGCCGGAGCTGGCGCCGGCGCTGGAGCTGCCGCAGCTCGAGCCGGAAAGCGACCGCTGGCACCGGGTGCGGACGCACCTCTTGCGCGGGCAGAACCAGGTCGTCTGGTCGCTGCGCCAGGCGCACCGGCGGATCGCCGAACTCTTGGCCTGACGGCTCCTGTGGCTGCGCGGCGCCAGCGGGGTCCGGCGCGGCCGCGGTGCGCTGCGCGCCGGGGCTCGACGGGGCCGGCGGCCCGGCATAGCTGCAGAGCGGCGCAGCCGAACCGGTGTCCGGGGCGCCGCGCGTTAGGTCGCGCCTCCGACGTGCCCGTGCACCCGGGCCACCGGCACGAGCTGGCGGCCGACCATGCCCACTGCCAGCGTCAGATGCGCACGGCGGTACCGGAGACCGTGACCATGAGCATGTTGCTGCCGCCCATGTCGATCGTCTCGTAGTCGATGTCGACGCCGATCACCGCGTTGGCGCCGAGCTGGCGGGCGGCCTCGGCCATCTCCTGGAAGGCGATCTCGCGTGCCTTGCGCAGCTCCTTCTCGTAGGCGCCGGAGCGGCCGCCGACGATATCGCGGATGCTGGCGAAGAGGTCGCGGAAGATATTGGCGCCGAGGATCGCCTCGCCGGTCACGACCCCGAGATACTGCTTGACCGGCCGGCCTTCGACGGCTGGCGTCGTGGTGATCAGGAGGTCAGTGGCAGTCATCGAGCCTTCCCTTCCCCGAGTACGTGTCCTCTCCTCGCATGGTAACAGACCGGCCGCCAGGGCAGGGACCTCCCGGTTCCGGCGCGCTACCCGGGACCGGTGACCACCGCCGCGCCCTGTCGGGGGCAGGCGTCCTGACCCGGCCCGAGAGGGCCGGGAATCGTACCGGGGGGTGTATTCCCGCGCCTTTCGGCGCGGCTGGGCGCGGCACGCCTCGTCCCTACCGAAAACCCGCGTCATCGTCTAACAACGGTCACCCGCCGATCGCCCACCGCTCCCCAATCGACCCGCGTCGTCCGTGTAGGGGTCACGCGTGCGTGACCCGACAGGGCAGTCAGGCCCGGAAGAGCGACTCGTTCCCACACCTTCCGGCGTGGATGGGCCACAGCACGCGATGGATCCCCTCACCCCCGACCCCCTCTCCCACACCGCGCGGGAGAGGGGGTGCCGCGTCAGCGGCGGGGGTGAGGGGTGTTCGATCTCGCGCGAAGACGTGGGCGGTCGATTGCCGCGCCTGCGGCGCGGACGGGCGACGCACGCGTCGCCCCTACGGGGCGGACGGCGCATGGCAGATGGGCCGCGGTCGCGTGCCGATGGTCCACCGGTGCCCCGCTGGCCACCGTTGTCCCTGTAGGGGTCAGGCACGCCTGACCCGTCCGGCCCCGCGGGCCGGCAACCGACGCCGTGTGCCTCGCCTGGGGCGCGGCAGGCGGGACATGCCTCGCCCCGACAGGACGGGTGGCGCGTGGCGGATCGTTGGCGGTGGGCTGCACATGTCCAACCCTGACTCGTAAACCACGGTTCAACCCTTGTAGGGGTCGGGCGTGCCCGACCCATCCGGCCCTGCGGGCCGGCAAACCGTGCGTCTGTGTGCCGCACCCGGCGGCGCGGCTGGGCGAGGCACGCCTCGCCCCTACAGAACGGGGGACGATGTGCCGGCCGTGATCGATCGTCGTTCACGGTCGCTGCTGCAGCCGCCTCGTTCCCCTGTAGGGCTCAGGCGTGCCTGACCCGTCCGGCCCGCGAGGGCCGGCAACCGATACGGTGTCGCCCGGTGGGTGCGGCCGCGGCGTCTAGAGGGCGCAACGTGCCGAGCCCCGGCAGGACACTGCGCGCGGCAGGGGGCGAGGGGTGCTGTGTGCGCGCGCCACGCGTTCAGCTCGCGACCCAGGCGTTGAATCGCTCGACCACCTCGTCCAGATGGTCAGCCCACCACTGGTAGTCGGGGTAGACTTGCAGCTTCTTGTTCTCCGGTGCGCTCGGCAGCACCGCGACGCGGTCGGGTGGCAGCGCCTCGAACGCCCGCTGGTTGGCCGGGCCGTCCGGGTAGAGCAGTGCGAAGGCACGCTGGACCTCTGGCCGGAGCGCGAAGTTGATGAAGTCGTGTGCGACGTCGACGTTCTTGGAGCCACGCGGGATGACGAGCGAGTCGCTGGAAAGGCGCCCTTGGTTCCAGGTGTACCCGAGCTGAGTGTTCCCCTGCTCGATCAGGAACTGGATGCGGGCGATCCAGGCGTCAGTGAGGTCGACTTCGCCGTCGGTGAGCAGTTGCGCCGGTTGCGCGCCTGCTTCCCACCAGACCGTAATGTGCGGCTTGATCCGGTCGAGCGAGCGGAAGGCCCGGTCGATGTCCAGCGGGTAGAGCTGGTCGATCGGCACACCGTCGGCCAGAAGCGCGGCCTCGATCGGCCCCCACTGCGCGTATTTCTGGAAGGCGCGCACACCGGGAAACCCCTGGACGTCCCAGAAATCGGCCCAGCTGTTGGGCGGCTTGTTGGGGAACTTGTCCTTGCGGTACGCGAGGCAGGTCGAATAGTAGTAATACCCGACACCGTGCTCGAGCACCAGTTCGGGGAAGATGTCTTTCGTGTCGATCTTGCTGTAGTCGAGCGGTTCCAGGAGGTTGAGCCGGCCCATCGGGATGACCGACTCGGTACCCACGTCGACCACGTCCCACTGGACGTTGCCCGACTCGACCATCGTGCGCAGCTTCGCCTCGTCGGTCGTGTCCTCGACGATCTGGCAGCCGGTCAAGCGGGAGAACGGCTCGTAGATGGCCTTGCGCAGCGCGTCCTGGAGGGCACCGCCCCAGGACGTGACGACCAGCGTGCGTCCTTTCCAGCGGTTGGGGTCGTCGTAACCGGGAACGGTGAACGCGTCGGATGCGGCTGGTGCCGGTGTCGGCGTTGCAGCCGGGCCGGCGGTTGACGGTGCGCTCGTCGCCGGTGCGGTACCCGGCGTCGGTGTCGGCTGGCTTCCCGCGCAGGCCGCGAGCGTGACTACAGCCAAGCCGCCGAGAAAGGCGCGCCGGCGCAGCCGGTGCTGCTGGCTGAGGAAGTGCAACAGTGCATCGGTGCGGTCAGGCATGGCGACACCCCTCCTCCTCGGCGCGGAATCTGCTTCCCGCGCCGGTTCAGCGATGGACCATCGGTTCATGCGTCGCCCGCTACCGCGTCGGGAAGGGCAGCGCGATCGCGTCGCGCACCTTACCGGGCTCGCGGAAGCGGTCGAGCCGGATCTCCTCGGCCGGGAGCTCGCTGACCCGCTCGTCGAGGATCAGCTCGGCCATCTTCATGCCGAGTGCCGGACCCCACATCATGCCGTGCCCGCCAGCTGCCAGGACGTAGAAGCCGTGGCGCGGTTCGTCGATGATGGGGAGGTGGTCCGGCGTGTAGTCGATCGAGCCGGTCCAGGCCCGACCGATCGGGAGCCCCTTGAGTGCCGGGATCGTCGCTTCCCAGTCCGGCTTGAGCCGCTCGAAGTAGTCCCAGTCGAACTCGAGGAGAAACCGCTCGCTCGGGTCGGGCTGCTCCTCCGGGTTGCTCATACCGAGCAGCACACCCTGCTCGTCCGGGCGGAGGTAGTAGCCCTTGGCCAGCACGAAGAGCATCGGGAAGTTCGCTGGCAGCTCCGCTGGGCGAGTCGGGAAGCTGACGATCTGGTGCCGGGCCGCCGAGACCGGTACCTCGATGCCCACGAGTTCGCCGATACGGCGAGCACCGCGCGGTCCGGCCGCGTTGACCACCCGCTCGGCCTCGAAGGTGCCGCGCGAGGTGTGCACGCGGTACCCGCTGGACAGCGGTTCGATCTCCTCGACCGTACACTCCTCGAAGAGCGCCACGCCGGCGCGCAGGACCGCATAGGTGATGTTGCGCGCCACGATGTGCGGGTAGACGAACCCCTCGTCCGGTGTGTAGGTCGCCCCTTCGTACCGGCTCCAGTCGACGAAGGGGACACGCTGGCGTAAGTCGTCCGGTTCCAGCCAGACGTTCTCGATACCGCAGCGCTGGCGCAGTGCGACCAGTTCCTGGAAGGCTGCCCGTTCCTCGGGGGTCGAGGCGACGACATAATAGCCCACCTCGACGAAACCGCTGCCGAGGCCGAGTTCGCGCCCGAGCTCCTGATAGAGCTGGCGTGACCACTTGCCGAGCTTGACGGCCGTCTCCGAGCCGCCTTGCTGGCGGACGATCCCGGCTGAACGGGTGGTGGCGCCGAACCCCGCCCAGTAGCGCTCGCAGATGGCGATGCGCTGGACGCCGCGCTTGGCGAGGTGGTAGGCCGTCCAGAGACCGAGGTTGCCGCCGCCGACGATCAGGACGTCATAGGAGGGCATGCCGGAAAACTCCTTTCGCTACTGTTCCCGACCGACTCGTCCCTGCCTCACGACCTGCCGCCCTCACCCAGCTGCGCCAGCACCCAGTCGTTGAAGCGGCGGATGTGGGATTCGATCGGCGCGAAGATGCCACCCCCGGCGTAGGCGCGCGAGTGCATGCTGAGCTGGCAGCGCTCGCACATCGCCCAGTCCTGACGGTTGACGAGGTCCCAGAAGTCGACCGCATCACTGGGGTCGAAGCCGGGCGACTCGACCACGTCGGCTGCGAAGAGCCAGTCGCAGACGATACGTGTGCGCCCGACGTCGAGTGGCTCCAGCCGGTGGATGAGGACGTAGTCCGGGTGGAGGTTGACGAAGACGTTCGGCAGGAGGACCAGACCGTAGTAGGTCCGGTCGTCCTCTGGCCGGAGCCCCGGCAAGAGCGGGCGGGTGCGCTTGCCGGTGAGTGTGAGCGTTTCCACTCCCTCTGCGAAGGTCGCGCCGACACCCTGCTGGTAGGCGTAACCGGCGCGGAAACTGGGCACCAGCTGGCTGAGCTCGGGGTGGACGACCGCGCAGTGGTAACACTCCATGAAGTTCTCGACGATGAGCTTCCAGTTCGCGGCCACGTCGTAGGTGACCGTCGCGCCGATTCGCAGCTCGCCGATGCCGTAGCGCGCGAAGGTGGCGAAGTCGCCGAGTCGCTCGACGATGCGCGGCATCAGCTGCTCCTCGATAGGCGGCGGATCGTCTGCCAACGTGACCCAGACCATCCCCTGCCAGATGGCTAGCCGGACAGGGAGCAGGCCGAACGCCGCCGGCGAGAAACCTGCGGCATCGCGCATGTTCGGCGCACCGATCAGCCGCCCGTCGAGCGCGTAGCTCCAGGCGTGGTAGGGGCACTGGATCACGCGCGATTCCAGTCGCCCGCAGGGCTCGGTGCACAGCCGGGCGCCGCGGTGCCGGCAGACGTTGAGGAACGCGCGGAGCTGTCCGTCTTGCCCGCGGACGACGAGGATCGGCTCGCCAGCGAGTTCGGTGGTGCAGTAGTCACCGGGCTCGGCGAGCTGCTGGGCGAGCCCGATGCAGGTCCAGAGCCGTCCGAAGATCCGCTGCTGTTCGGCAGCGTAGAGGGCGCTATCCGCATAGTACCGTCCCGGCAACGTCGGAACGATCGGGGATGCTTCTACAGCCATGCGTGTGCTCCTCTCTGGCCGATCTCGGGCGATCCGTTCGGTTCAGGGTAGGCTCACTCCTACGTGTACGCGATCGCCTGACTGCTGGCAATGCGTCGGGCGTCTAGGGTATGCTGGAATTATTCAGACAACTGTATGAAGGCTGTCCGACAGCAGGCGAGGGACGAGCGTGCCGATCACGGTTCGTGAGCTCATCGAGCGACCTGATCTCAAGACACGGCTGATCGCGGGCGCCGCAGGTCTCGATCGCCTCGTGACCTGGGCCCACGTTTGCGAGCTGGAGGATCCGACCGCCTGGCTCACCGGTGGCGAGCTGGTCATGACCGTCGGGATCGGTCTGCCGCGCGATCCGGTCGGGCAGGTTGCCTACGTCGAGCGTCTGGCGCGGGCGCAACTGGCCGGACTGATGATCTGCGAGGGGATGAAGGCGCCGCCGCTCTCGCCCGAGATGCTGGCTGCCGCTGATCGGCTGGCGCTGCCGGTGATGCTGACCGCCTACGAGGTACCGTTCGTCGCCGTGTCGCGGGTGGTCGCCGATGCGAACCTGCAGGAGGAACATGCACGACTGCGCCAGGCCGTGCAGGTGTACGAGGTCGCCCGCCTGGTCGTACACGGAGAACTGACCGATGCCGAGCTGATCGGTCGCCTGGAGCGGATCGTCGGAGCGCAGCTGGTGGTGGTCGATCCCCAGCTGGACCGCGCGCTGCTCCCGAGCGACCGGCCCACCGACGAGCAGTTTCTGCCACCGCTGCGGCGCGCGGTCGAGCGTTACCCACCAGGGCAACTGCCGGCGGTGCTGCAGCTGGGCGAGGTGGCCCCCGGGACGATCGCGCTCCCGGTACCGACCCGGCGGCCAGCCTTCCTGGTCGTCGCTCCGCGCCGGGTTCGCCTGCTCCGGGATATCGTGACCCTCCGGCACGTGGCGACCGTGCTCGCTCTGGCGCTCGAGCGCGAGCGCGCTGAGCGGGAGCGCCGCTACCGTTTCGGGAGCGAACTCTTCGCGCAACTGGCCGACCGGCGCCTGCCGGCTGACCTGGCGGGAGAACTCCTGCGCGGTGAGCAGGGTTTTCCGGAACCGCCGTATGTGGTCGTCGCCTTCCCTGCTGCGACGCTCGCGCTTCCGGAGTTCCAGGACGCGCTGGCGACGCTCGGGGTCACCCACGCTGCCCTGCGCCGTGACGGCATGGTCTTTCTGCTGGTACCGGAACAGCCAGGGGTGTTGGAGGCCGTACAGCGGGCCAGCGGCGGTATCGGGTTCGGTGTGAGCCAGTCGGTGCGGTCTCCGGCCCGGATCCCCGAGGCGATGCTGGAAGCGCGCTGGGCCCTGGAACGCGCGACCGGCAGCGGCATGATCGTCCGCTACGGCGAGCGGACGCTCGGGGCTCGGCACTGGCCCCTCAGCGTGGAGGCTGCGCAAGAGCTGGTCGATCGGGTCGTGGGCCCGCTCCTGGCGCACGACGAGCGCCACGGCACGCGGCTGGTGCACACGCTGGCCCTCTTCCTCCAGCATGATGGCTCCTGGAGCGAGACGGCACGGATGCTCGGCGTGCACCGGCAGACGTTGATCTACCGGGTGCGGCGGATCGAACAGCTGACCGGCCTGCGGGTGGACCGGGTGAGCGACCTAGCGACGCTCTACCTGGCGATGGAGGCGGCCCGGGCGCTCGGCCGGATCGCACCGCACGGGACGGGTGAACCAATACTGCCTGGTGCGCGCAGGGCTGCAGCCGGACGCCGGAGCGGCGTGGGCTGAGGCGCCCGCACTGCCGGCCCTCGCAGGCCGGATGGGTCAGGCACGCCTGACCCGATGGGTCACTCACGCGTGACCCCTACACAGGGGCAACGGTGGGGTCTCGGTGACTGTGACCATCACCAACGATCGATCGCGGTCGGTGCAACGTCTGCCCCGTGTCGGGGCGAGACGTGCCTCGCCCAGCCGCGCCGCAGGCGTGGCAATCGACATCGGTAGTCGTGCCCAGCGTCGCGGGGTGCATCGCGGCAACACGAGGATGGTGCTGGCGCGACAGCGCCAGCGGGTCGGGCACGCCCGACCCCTACACACGAAACGGCAGGCGTATGCGGACGAGGGTGGCCTGTGACTGATCACAGTCGGCACATCGTTCCCGCCCTATAGGGGCGAGGCGTGCCTCGCCCAGCCGCACCGCAAGCGCTGCAGCGGTCACGCAGCGGCCTGCCGGCCATGCGTGCACCGCGGCGGGCAGCCGCGGGATTGCCGGCCCTGTCGGGCCGGTCGGGTCAGGCACGCCTGACCCCTACAGGGGAGACGGCGCGTG
>FWWL01007643.1_pt1 | contig 14540 bp, 13 predicted proteins | sample 2228331 | NCBI WGS metagenome assembly FWWL01 (sample SAMEA103939775, study PRJEB20133) | metagenome
AGGGGGTCAGGGGGTAGGGGTGAGGTGGGGGTTTGGCGATTCCTGAATCGCCCCTACATGGACCATTCGGAAGAGAGGGCAAGCGAGCATGGAACTAGCCCTGCGATTGGAGGGCATCACCAAACGGTTCCCAGGGGTGCTGGCCAACGACCACATCCACTTTGACCTGCGCCGGGGGGAGGTCCACGCCCTCTTGGGGGAGAATGGCGCCGGCAAGACGACGCTGATGAACATCCTCTACGGGCTGTACACCCCGGATGAAGGGCGCATCTTCCTGGACGGCCAGGAGGTGGCCATCCACACCCCTGCCGACGCCATCCGCCACGGCATCGGCATGGTGCACCAGCACTTCATGCTGGTGCCAGTCATGACCGTCACCGAGAATATCATCCTTGGGGCAGAAGTCGTCCGATCTGGCATCATCCTGGATCATCGCCGGGCCGAGGAGGAGATCCGAAGGCTCTCGGCCCAATACCAGTTGGAGGTGGACCCCAAAGCCCTGGTGGCGGACCTGCCGGTGGGGGCCCGGCAACGGGTGGAGATCATCAAGGCCCTCTACCGCCAGGCCGACATCCTGATTCTGGACGAGCCCACCGCCGTCCTCACGCCCCAGGAGGCCGACGCGCTCTTCGCCACGATCCGCTCCCTGGTGGCCCAGGGGAAGTCCGTCATCTTTATCACCCACAAACTGCGGGAGGTCTTCGCCATCGCCGACCGCATCACCGTGCTGCGGGATGGGCGCGTGGTGGGCACCACCACCCCAGGGGCGACCACGCCAGCCCAACTGGCGGCCATGATGGTGGGCCGCGAGGTCATCCTGACGGTGGAGAAGGGGCCAGCCAAGCCAGGGCCGGTGGTCCTCCAGGTGCGTGGCCTGGAGGCCTACGATGACCGCGGTGTGAAGGCGGTGAACGGCGTGTCCTTTGAGGTGCGGGCTGGCGAGGTGCTGGGCATCGCCGGCGTGCAGGGGAACGGCCAGACCGAACTGGTGGAGGTGCTGACCGGCCTGCGGAAAGCCGAAGCCGGCCAGGTCCTCATCTCTGGGGTGGACGTGACCAACGCCTCGCCCCGCAGGATCATGGAGCAGGGGGTGGCCCACATCCCGGAGGACCGCCGGGAGCACGGCATGGTGGACGCTTACCCTGTGGCCGATAACCTGGTCCTCTGCTCCTACTACCAGCCCCCCTTCGCCCGCGGGGTCCTGCTCAATGAAAGGGCCATTGAGGACTACGCCCAGCGCTTGGTCAAGGAATTTGACATCCGCACGCCCAGCGTGTACACCAGTGGGGGCAGTCTCTCGGGGGGAAACCAGCAGAAACTGGTAGTGGCCCGGGAGTTCAGCCGTCCTATCAGACTTCTCATCGCCGCCCAGCCGACCCGCGGCTTGGACGTGGGGTCCATTGAGTTCATCCACCGGCAGATCGTGCGCAAGCGGGACGAGGGGTGCGCGGTCCTTTTGGTATCGGCAGAACTGGACGAGATCATGTCCCTCTCGGACCGCATTGCCGTGATGTACAAAGGGCAGATCCTCGCCACCCTGGACGCGGCCGAGGCCACGCCCGAACGGGTGGGGCTCCTGATGGCCGGCGTCCACGAGGAGGAACGGGCGAGGGAGGGAGAGGTGACCTATGCCACCTGATTCCGATGTCTCTGCAACCCGCCCCGAAGCGGTGCCCCGAGCAGGCCCTCTACAGGGCCTGTGGGTGCGCGTCCGGGGGTGGAACTGGGGGGAACTGGCCATCCCCTTCCTGGCGGTCTTCACGGCCGTCCTGGCGGGGGCCCTGGTCATCTTCGCCACCCGGATGTACGAACTGGGGCAGGAAGGCATTGCTCTGCCCCTGGGCGGGATGGTCCGCGAGTCGCTCCTCTACGTGACGGCAGCCTACCAAGGGCTCTTTGAGGGGGCCATCGGGTCCCAGCAGGCCTTCCTAGATAGCCTGGTCTACTCCACGCCCTACATCTTGGCGGGCCTGGCCGTCGCCCTGGGGTTCAAGTGCGGCCTCTTCAACATCGGGGGTGAGGGGCAACTCTACATGGGGGCCTTGTGCTCCACGGTAGTGGGGTTCTCCATCAAGGGCTTGCCCCTCTACATCCACCTGCCCCTGGCGGTCCTGGCCGGCGCGCTGGGAGGGGCCATCTGGGGGGCCATCCCGGGCTTCTTGAAGGCCGTTACAGGGGCGCATGAAGTCATCAACACCATCATGATGAACTACATCGCCGTGAAGACGGTGGACTACCTGGTGAAGAACGTCATCCGGGACCCCACCGCCTCTCTGGACCGCACGCCCTTCGTGGAGCCATCGGCCCGGTACCCGATGTTGGTGCCTGGCTCCAACCTGAGCACCGGCTTCCTGGTGGCTCTGGCAGCGATGGTGTTCGTCTGGTGGTTCCTCTACAAGACCACGTGGGGCTTTGAGGTGCGGACGGTGGGCCTGAACCCCAGTGCGGCCCGCTACGCAGGCATGAGCGTGGCCAAGAATTTCGTCCTGGCCATGGCCTTGGCCGGTGCGCTGGCCGGGCTGGGGGGCGTGGGCATCGTCCTGGGGCGGCCCAGCGAGTACAGCCTGAAGGCAGCCTTCTCCACCGGCTTCGGGTTTGACAGCATCGCCGTGGCCCTCCTGGCCAAGAGCAACCCCATCGCCATCCTCCCAGCGGCCTTCCTGTGGGGCGCGCTGCGCAACGGCGCCGGCCTGATGCAGGTGCGGGCGCCCGGCATCTCCATTGACCTGGTGAACATCGTCCAGGCCCTGGTGATCATCTTCGTGGCCGCCGATGAGATCGTGCGTCGGCTCTACCGCATCCGGGCCCGCCGGGCGATGGAAGTGGTCTTCACCCGTGGGTGGGGGAGGTAAGCCATGGCGACGACGACTGCGGAACTGGCTCCCCTGGTGCGCCAGCGCTTCTGGACCCGCGAGCGCGGCTTCGGGGTGGTGTACCTCCTCCTGGCGGTGGTGTTCCTCATCGCCGGCCTGCGGGCTGACCCGGGGACCATCTCCAGCATGGGCCTGGGGATCATCGGCAAGCCGCCGCCGGTGCGGGTGCCCGTGCCCACCGGCCCGGCGCTCGTGGCCATCGGCCTCCTGTTCGCCGCAGCGGGAGTCCTCAGCCTGGTGCGCCGCCTGGAGGAGCGGCAAGCGAATGTCCTGCTCCTCGTCTGCTTCGGATTCCTCATCTTCGGCATTCTGATCGCGGCGGCCGCTGGGCGCGGTCTGGACCTCATCGGGATGATCAAGGATAGCGTCCGCCTGGCGACGCCCATCGTGCTGGGGTCCCTGGCCGGGGTGATGTGCGAGCGGTGTGCCGTCATCAACATCGCCATTGAAGGGATGATGCTCACGGCGGCCTGCCTGGGCTTCACCGCCTCCCTGTACTCCCAGAACATGTGGGTGGGGCTCCTGGTGGCGGTCCTCTCGGGCATGGTGATGGCCGCCCTGCACGCCGTCCTCTCCGTCCACTTCAAGGTGGACCAGATCGTGAGCGGCACGGCCATCAACATCCTGGCGGTGGGGATCACCGGCTACGTGCGCAAGGCCTTCCTCCTGGGCAACCCCTTCGGCGCGCCGGAGGTCTTCCCCTACGTCTTCCGGAACACGCCTCTTTGGAACATCCCCATCCTGGGGACGGTCCTCTTCCAGTACCAGCCGATGGTCTACGCGGCCATCCTCCTGGTGCCGCTGGTCTGGTTCGTCCTCTTCAAGACGCCGTGGGGCCTGCGGACCCGCGCCGTGGGCGAACACCCCCGGGCGGCCGACACCTTGGGCATCAACGTCTTCAAAGTGCGCTACGTGAACGTCATTGCTGCGGGGGCCATCGCGGGCCTGGGCGGAGCGTGGTTCTCCCTGGAGACGGTGGGCAGTTTTGACGACCTGATGACCAGCGGCAAGGGGTTCATCGCCCTGGCAGCCATGATCTTCGGCAACTGGAACCCCATCGGGGCCTCCCTGGGGGCCCTGCTCTTCGGCTTCGCCGACGCGCTGGCCTTCAAACTGCAGATCCTGGGCGTGGGCGTGCCCTACCAGTTCATCAACATGGCCCCCTACATCCTGACCATGGTCGCCCTGGCCGGCGTCATCGGCCGGACGGTCCCGCCCGCTGCGGATGGCCAGCCGTACGAGAAGCAGTAAGATCAGTCAGTGCTATTGGAGGGCCTCGACGAGGTCGTGCAGGCTGACGCTCCAGATTTCTCGGACTCCGGGCTAAAAGCACCCAGCGTCATCCGGGTAGGGCGGCTGGCTGTCGTGGAGGAGAACGCCCTCCTGGGGGCGATGGGCGAGATCAGCAAGGAACGGCTGCGGCGCATCAAAACCCGCCTCGCCCACTGGCTCGCGCAGTCTTGACCGGTCGTGGAGGACAAGCACCATGTCACCGCGCTACATCGCTGCAGTGGACCAAGGCACCACCGGCACCCGCTTCATGCTCTTCAGCCCCGAGGGCAAGGTCGTCGCCTCCCACTACCAGGAGCACCGCCAGATCTACCCCCGGCCTGGCTGGGTGGAGCACGACCCCCTGGAGATCTGGCAGCGGACTCTGGAGGTCATCCAGGCCGCGCTGGCCAAGAGCGGCGTCCGCCCGCAGGAGATCGCCGCCATCGGCGTCACCAACCAGCGGGAGACGACCATCGTGTGGGACCCCCGGACCGGCCAGCCTCTCTACAACGCTGTGGTCTGGCAGTGCACCCGCACCACCGAGATCTGCCAGGACCTCCTCAACCAGGGGCTGGAGGCCACGGTGCGGGAGAGAACCGGCCTCCCCATCGCCACCTACTTCTCCGGACCCAAACTCAGGTGGCTCCTGGAGAACGTCCCCGGCCTGCGGGAACGGGCCGAGGCCGGCGAGGCCCTCTTCGGCACGGTGGACACCTGGCTCATCTGGAACCTGACCGGCGGCCCCAAGGGGGGCGTCCACGTCACCGATGTCTCCAACGCCTCCCGCACCATGCTCATGAACCTCCAGACCCTGGACTGGGACCCCCACATGCTGGAGGTCCTGGGGGTGCCGCGGGCCATGCTCCCGGCCATCCGCCCCTCCAGCGATCCGGCTTTCTACGGGGTAACCCCCGAGGACGGCCCCCTAGGAGCGGAAATCCCGGTCTGCGGCGACCTGGGGGACCAGCAGGCGGCCCTCTTCGGCCAGGCCTGCTACGACGTGGGCGAGGCCAAGAACACCTACGGCACCGGCTGCTTCATGCTCCTGAACACGGGGACCACCCCAGTCCCCTCCCGACATGGCCTCCTCACCACCCTGGCGTACCAACTGGGCAATGGGCCAGCCGTCTACGCCTTGGAGGGCTCCATCGCCATCACCGGCGCGGCAGTGCAGTGGCTGCGCGATAACCTCGGCCTCATCCGGAACGCGGCGGAGACGGAGGAGATCGCCCAGTCGGTGGAGGACGCCGGGGGCATCTACTTCGTGCCGGCCTTTTCCGGCCTCTTCGCCCCCTATTGGGACATGTACGCCCGGGGCGTCATCGTGGGTCTGACCCGCTACGTGACCCGCGCCCACCTGGTCCGCGCCACCCTAGAGGCCATCTGCTACCAGACCCGCGAGGTTCTGGAAGCGATGAAGGCCGACTCCGGCGTGAGCCTGACCCGCCTCAAGGTGGATGGCGGTGCGGTGGCCAACAACTTCCTGATGCAACTGCAGGCCGACATCCTGGGGGTGCCGGTGGTCCGCCCGACGGTGGGAGAGACAACGGCCCTGGGCGCGGCCTACGCCGCTGGGCTGGCCGCCGGCGTCTGGAAGGACTTGGACGCCCTGCGCCAGAACTGGGGCGTGGACCGCGTCTTCACGCCCCAGTGGGATGAGGCGCGGCGGGAGGCCGGCTACAGGGGCTGGCTGCGGGCCGTGGAGCGCGCCCGGGGCTGGCTCCAACCCCTCGCATGACGCGAATCTAGCGAATGGCGCGAATGGTGGGGCAGGGGCGGGCCTTGTGCCCGCCCTGGGCACCCACAAGGGGTGCCCCTACGGGGGCATTCGTGATGTTTGTAATTCTGAGGGAGGTATGGCAGGAGCGCGAGTCGTCATCGTAGGGGGTGGGATCACGGGCATCGCCACGGCCTACGACCTGGCGCTGCGGGGCCTCGCCGCCGTGGTGCTGGAGCGGGGCGAGGTCGCCTCGGCTGCCAGCGGCCGGCACCACGGCCTCCTGCACTCCGGAGCCCGCTATGCTCTTACAGACCTGGAGTCGGCGCGGGAGTGCATCCAGGAGAACAGGGTGCTGCGGCGCATCGCTCCAGGGGCCTTTGAATTGAACGACGGCCTCTTCGTGGCCCTCACGGAAGAGGACCTGGCCCTGCGGGACGCGTTTCTAGAGGGATGTGCCGCGGCGGGCATCCCCGCCACGCCCCTCTCCCCTGAGGAAGCCCTCCGCCGGGAGCCCAACCTCAACCCCCACCTATTGGCCGCGGTCCAAGTCCCCGACGGCACCTGCGACGCCTGGCGGCTGGTAGCCCGCTTCCTGGCCAGCGCTCGGGCCGCTGGGGCGGAGGTGTGGCCCTACCACGAAGTGCTGGACATCCTCGTGCAGGGTGGCCGGGTGACCGGGGTGGAGGTGCGGGATCACATCCACAGCCGCACCTACCGCCTGGAGGCCGACCTGGTGGTGAACGCCGCCGGTCCCTGGGCGGGGCAGGTCGCGGCCATGGCCGGGGTCCAGGTCCCGGTGCGTCCCTCACCGGGCGTCATGGTGGCGGTGGAGGGCCGCTTCACCCACATGGTGGTGAACCACCTCCACAAGCCCGGGGATGGCGACATCATCGTCCCCCAGCGCCGCTGCTCCCTCATCGGGACCACCGCCTGGTTCACCGAGGATCCAGACCGGGTGGAGATGCCCCGGGACCACGTGGAGAAGGTGTTGCGGCTGGGGGCGGACCTGGTGCCGGCCGTGGCCCAGGCCCCCTTCAAGGCGGCCTGGTGGGCGGTGCGGCCCCTGGTGGCCGCCTCCGACGCCGCGGACGACCGCGAGGTGAGCCGCACCTTCCGCTGCTTTGACCACCAAGCGCGGGACGGCTTGGCGGGTTTCATCTCCATCCTGGGGGGCAAGGCCATCACCGCCCGGGCCATGGCCGAGGCCACGGCAGACGCTGTCTGCGCCCAACTGGGGATCCAAGCGCCCTGCCGCACGGCCGAACGGACGCTCCTCCCCCATTACGCCTACGAGGGGACCCTGGCTGCAGGCCACTGGTCACCCGGGGGGCCAACCTTCGCGTGGCCCCCTTCCGCCCCAGGGCGCACGGGCGCTTGACCAGAGGTTTTTTGACCATCCGTCCTTCTGACTTCTGAGGGCCTGGGGGCGTATGGCCGTGCGCTCCTGCTTCCAAGCGGTAGGGGGCGGGCCACGCTACAAGCATCGTGGGGCTCTCCCAGGGCGGTCGCATTTCGTGCCGGTCGTTTGGGGCGGTTCGTCCAACACAAGAGGCAACCGAGGCTCAAGAGAGCCCGCATTTGGCAAATAGGCCAAACAGATGTATAATTCATTTGACATCCGGACACGGCGTCTCAGGGAGGAGGACTTTGTCGTCGCGTGGGCCTGGCATGGAACCCGATCATCCCCGCCTGCTGCGCCCTCCGCGTGTCGTTCGGGGCCTTCGGGAAAGGAGAGGGTTCGGAACAAAGGAAGCCCGCCACCTTGAGGCGGGAAAGAGGAAGGTGAGACAGGAAGGTCGCCTGTCGCGAAAGGCGTGAGCGCCTGTGGGCGTTCGCCGGGGCCGGGCAGGCGACCTTGTGCTTTCCAGGGATGGAGCGAGCGATGCGGGAAATCCAAGCGAGCGACATTGCCGATGCCGTGGCGCGCCTCTGCGTGGAGGCCAACTACCAGTTGGGAGAAGATGTCCTTGAGGCCCTCAAGCGGGCGCTGGAACAGGAAGAATCACCCGTGGGCCGGGAGGTCCTGGCCATCCTCCTGGAGAACGCCCGCCTGGCCGCTGAAGGGGTGGCCCCTCTCTGCCAGGACTGCGGCGTGGCCGTCATCTTCGTGGAACTGGGGCAGGACGTCCACATCGTGGGCGGCGACCTGAACACGGCCATTGAAGAGGGCGTACGCCGGGGCTACCAGGAGGGCTACCTGCGCAAGTCTGTGGTGCGCCAACCCTTCTCGGCCCGCGTCAACACCGGCGACAACACCCCTCCCGTCGTGTATGTGGACGTGGTCCCTGGCGACCGGCTGCGCCTGACGGTGGCCCCCAAGGGCGCTGGCAGCGAGAACATGAGCGCCTTGGCCATGCTCAAGCCGGCCGATGGGCGGGCGGGCGTGGTGGACTTCGTGGTGCGCACGGTGGACCGGGCCGGGGCGAACCCCTGCCCCCCCATCGTGGTGGGCGTGGGGGTGGGGGGCACGGCGGAGCGGGCCATGCTCCTGGCCAAACAGGCCCTCCTGCGGGAGGTAGGCGCACCTCACCCCGACCCAGAAGTGGCGGACCTGGAGCGGGAGATCCTGGCCCGCGTGAACGACCTGGGCATTGGCCCCCAAGGGCTGGGAGGCCGGATCACGGCCCTGGCCGTCCACGTGGAAACGATGCCCTGCCACATGGGCAGCCTGCCCGTGGGCGTGAACATCCAGTGCCACTCGGCTCGGCACAGGGAGGTGGTCCTGTAGCATGGCTGTGGAAGTGCCGCCTGCGGCCCCTGGCATGCCTGGCCGCCTGAAGAGCGGGTTGCTCTTCGCCCTGGTGGGCTTCCCTGTAGGGCTCGGCGTGGGCTTCCTGGCCAACGCGTGCACGCCGCCCGTGGCCGCGCTCCTGGGTGCGGCGGCGGGCTACCTGGCGGCCCAGTGGGAAGCCGCTCCAACGGTGGCACGGGCACGGCGAGCCGGCGCCCTGGCTGGCCTCCTGACAGGGGTAGCCCACACCCTGGGGAGCCTGGCCGGTGGCGCCCTGGCCGCCCTGTGGGCCAGCCAGACGGTCCTGGAATGGCTTATCCAGAACAGGGGCTTCCCGGCCGACTCCTCCCTCTTCTGGCTGAGCACCGCGGCCACCATGTCCTGCATCGGAGGGCTGGGGCTGCTCCTCGGCGCGGGGTTCGGGGCGCTGGGGGGCGCGGCCTGGTACGGATGGCGCGGCCCGGGCCGCGAGGCCGCAGAGGTGCCAGGCGAGGGGCCGCTCTCGGTCCCGGGACGGAGCGCCGTCCTCTGGATGGCAGGGATCCTGGCCCTCTTGGTCTGCTGCGTGGCCGGGTTCTTCCTCATCTCGTGGCTGGTGTTGACCGGGACCTGGGGAGCGGGGCTCTAGGAGGGGCAGGCCCTGTGCCTGCCCAGGGTGCACGACCGTGCGCACCTACAAGGGCATGAAGCAGAGGGGCGGTTTGAACGGTTGCGTGCGCTAGGCGCATGTTCGTCAAATGGGAGCACCGGGGACGGAGGACGGGCGATGCAGATCACCACTCCGCTGACCGATGAGGTGGTGGAACGCCTCCGGGCAGGCGACAAGGTCACCCTGAGCGGGGTCATCTATGTGGCGCGCGATGCGGCCCACAAGCGCTTCGTGGAAGCCCTGGACCGCGGCGAGCCCCTGCCCTTGGACCTACGGGGCCAGGTCATCTACTATATGGGGCCATCCCCTGCGCTGCCCGGACGGCCCATCGGCGCGGCCGGGCCCACCACCAGCGGCCGCATGGATCCCTACGCCCCGCGCCTGATGGCCGAGGGGCTCAAGGGGATGATCGGCAAGGGGAACCGGTCGCCAGCCGTGCGGGAGGCGATGCAGAAGTACAAAGCCGTCTACTTCGGGGCCATCGGGGGCGCGGGCGCGCTCATCTCCCAGCGCATCAAGGAGGCGGACCTCATCGCCTACCCCGACCTGGGGGCCGAGGCCGTCTTCCGCCTGGTGGTGGAGGATTTCCCTCTCATCGTCCTCAACGACATCTACGGCGGCGACGCCTACGAGGAGGGCAAGGCCCGCTACCGGCGGGGGTAGGCGCTCCTCGCGGGCAACAAGATACGACAGGGTTGCGAGTGATGAGAATCCGCATTTCGGCCAACGCGGTCCACAGCGAACTGGTGCGCCAGGTGGAGGAACTCAGCGGGCAGGACCTGCTGGCCTGCTACCAGTGCGGCAAGTGCGCGGCTGGCTGCCCCGTGGCCTTCGCCATGGACCTCCTGCCCAGCCAGGTCATCCGCCTGGCGCAACTGGGCCAGATTGAGGAACTCCTGGAGACGCAGACCATCTGGCTCTGCGCGGCTTGCCAGACCTGCTACACCCGCTGCCCCAAGGGGGTGGACCTCTCCCGCATCATGGAGGCCCTGCGGGAACTGGCCCTCCGGGCGCGGGGAGACCACATCAACGTGAACCGCTTGCCGGCAGAGGACCTAGCAGAGTTCCCCCAGCAGGCCTTCATCGCGGGCTTCCGAAAGTATACAGCGTGAAAGGGCTCAGCAGTCAGCCATCGGCGATCGGCGGGCGACTGAGGGCTGACCGCTGGCTGCCGACGGCGGCGACAAGGAGCGACAACGGTGCAGATTCCTTACTTTCCCGGTTGTACCCTGAGCACCACGGCCACGGGATTTGACAAGGCGGCCCGCGAGGCCGCGGCCCTCCTGGGCGTGGAACTGAAGGAACTGCAGAACTGGAACTGCTGCGGCGCCACCTTCCCCCTCCTGGCGGATAACTTGCTGGACCTGGCCGGCCCGGCCCGGGTCCTCGTGAGCGCCCGAGAGGAGGGAACCCGCGTCGTCACCGCCTGCACCACCTGCTACAACGTCCTGAAGCGCACGAACCTCGTCCTGCGGACCGATGCCGAGAAGCGGGAGAAACTGAACCTCTTCATAGAGAGCGACTACCAGGGCGATGTGGAAGTCCTGGACCTCATGCAGATCCTGCGGGACGAGGTGGGGATGGAGGCCATCCGGAAGGCCGTGGTGCGGCCCTTGGGTGGAATGCGGGTGGCGGCCTACTACGGCTGCATGGTCCTGCGGCCCCCGGCGGAGGTCTCCTACGAGGCCAACCCAGATGCCCCTCGTGCCCTGGACGACCTCCTGTTGGCCCTGGGAGCCGAACCGGTGGACTACCCCCACAAGGCGGAGTGCTGCGGGGCGTACCTCGCGGTGAAGTCCCAGGAGGTCACGGCCCGGATGGTCTACACCATCTTGGATGCCGCGGTGCGGGCGGGCGCGGAGGCGGTCATCACCAACTGTCCCCTGTGCCAGTTCAACCTGGATACGCAACAGGAGCGGCTGCGTCTGCTGGAGGCCGGCTTCCGGCCGGTGCCCGTCTTCTACTTCGCCCAACTTCTGGCCCTGGCCCTGGGCCGGCCCCCAGAGGCCTACGACCTCCACAAGCACAAGGTGGATCCACGGCCGCTCCTCACGCGCTACGAACTCCTGGGGGTAAAGGCGTGAACGGCGGATTCCAAGGGATGCCCCGGGCCCTGGTCATCGGCGCGGGGATCGCCGGCATCCAGGCCTCGCTGGACATCGCCAACTCCGGTTACGAGGTGGTCTTGGTGGAGCGCATGCCCTCGGTGGGCGGGCGGATGCTGCAACTCTCCGAGACCTTCCCCACCCTGGACTGCGCCCAGTGCATCCTCACGCCCCGCACCGTGGAGGTGGGCCAGCACGAGCGCATCCGCCTCTACACCTACTCCGAGGTCGTCGCCGTGGAGGGGGAGGTCGGCGATTTCCGCGTGCGCATCCTGCGCCACCCGGCGTATGTGGATTGGACCAGGTGCACTGGCTGCGGCATCTGCCAGGAGAAGTGCCCCAGGCGGGTGACTTCGGAGTTTGACCGGGAGATGGGCCGGCGCAAGGCCATCTACACCCTTTCCCCCCAGGCCGTGCCCAACAAACCGGTCATAGACCGCGAGAACTGCCTCTACTTCCAGCAGGGGAAGTGCCGGGTCTGCGAGCGCTTCTGCCCCACGGGGGCCATCGCCTTTGATCAGGGGCCTCAGGAGGTGGAGGAGCGGGTGGGGGCCATCGTCGTGGCCACGGGCTACGAACTCTACCCTCTGGAGCGCTTGGGGGAGTACGGCGGCGGTCGCATCCCCGACGTGATAGACGGGCTGGCCTTTGAGCGGCTCCTCTCGGCCTCGGGGCCCACCGCGGGCAAGGTGCGGCGGCCCTCAGACGGGCGGGAGCCCAAGGAGGTGGTCTTCGTCCAGTGCAGCGGCTCCCGGGACCCCCAGTTGCACATGCCCTACTGCTCCAAGATCTGCTGCATGTACACGGCCAAACACGCCATGCTCTACAAACACCGCGTCCACGATGGGCAGGCCTACATCTTCTACATTGACATCCGCTCCGCCGGGAAGCGGTACGAGGAGTTCGTGCAGCGGGCTATGGAAGAGGACCGCGTGGTCTACCTCCGGGGGAAGGTGAGCCGCATCTTCCGCGACGGGGATCAGGTCGTCGTCTGGGGGGCCGACACCCTGAGCGGCAAACCGGTGGAGGTGCGGGCGGACCTAGTGGTCCTGGCCACGGCCATGGTCCCCCGGGCGACGGCTCCGGCCCTGGCCCAGATGCTGGGCATCCCCGTGGACGAACACGGCTTCTTCGTGGAGCACGACCTCAACCTGGACCCGGTGGAGAGCGGCCGGCCGGGGGTCTTCCTGGCCGGGGCAGGCGTGGGCCCCAAGGACATCCCCGAGACGGTGGCCCAGGCCAGCGGCGCAGCAGCGAAGGTCCTTTCGCTCTTCCATAGATGGCAGTCAGCCGTCGGCGGTCAGCCGTCGGCGGCCGGCCAAGTTTGAGGGCTTGTATGGCCAGAATCGGCGTCTTTGTCTGTCACTGCGGGACCAACATCGCTGGCACGGTGGACGTGGAGCGGGTGGTCCAGGAGGTGCAGAAGCACCCGGACGTCGTGTTCGCCACCCACTATACCTACATGTGCTCAGACCCCGGCCAGCAGTTGATCCGCGAGACCATCCAGCGGGAGGGCCTGGATGGAGTGGTGGTCTCGGCCTGCTCGCCAGCCATGCACGAGGCGACCTTCCGCAAGGCGACGCGCACCGCGGGCCTGAACCCCTACCGCTGCGAGATCGCCAACATCCGGGAGCAGGTCTCCTGGGTGCACCAGGGCGACCCGGAAGCCGCCACCCGCAAGGCGGTGGAGGTCATCTTCACCATCGTGGAGAAGGTCCGCTACAACGAGTCGCTGGTCCCCTTGGAACTCCCCCTGGTCAAGCGGGCCGTCGTCATCGGCGGGGGGATCGCCGGCCTCACCGCCGCTCTGGACATCGCCGAGGCCGGCTTCCCGGTGGTCCTGGTGGAGCGGGAGGACCACCTGGGCGGGCGCATGGCGGAACTCTCGGGCCTCTACCTGAACTTCCTGGCCGCCCCGGACCTCCTGGCGCGGCGCATCCAGGCGGTGGAGTCGCACCCGCAGGTCACCGTCCTCACCCGGGCCGAGGTGGAGGAGGTCGGGGGGTACGTGGGGAACTTCCGCGTGCGGGTGCGGAGGAAGCGGGCAAATGGCACGGATTCCGAGGTAGTGGAAGTGGACGCCGGAGCCATCGTGGTGGCCACCGGCTACAGCCTATATGGCCAGGAACACATGGGGGAGTACGGAGGCGGCGCCATCCCCGACGTGGTGGACGGCCTCCAGTTTGAACGGATGCTGGCCGAGGGGGAGATCCGGCGCCCCTCCGATGGGAAGGTGCCGCGGTCGGTAGTCTGGGTGCAGTGCGCTGGCTCCCGCGACCCCGAGTTGCACAAGCCCTACTGTTCCAAGATCTGCTGCATGTACGTGGCCAAGCAGGCCATGGCCTACAAGGAGCGGGTGCCGGATGGCCAGGCCTACGTGTTCTACATAGACATCCGCACCGGCGGCAAGGGGTACGAGGAATTCGCCCAGCGGGCCATGGAGGAGGCACGGGTCCTCTACCTCCGAGGGAAGGTCTCCCGGATCTTTTCCCAGGACGGCCAGGTGGTGGTCTGGGGCGTGGACACCTTGAGCGGCAAGCCCGTGGAGGTGGCAGCCGACCTGGTGGTGCTGGCCTCGGCGGTGGTGCCCCGGGAAGGGGCCGAGGGACTAGCGCGGACCTTGCGCATCGCCACTGACGAGCACGGCTTCTTCAGCGAGGCCCACCCCAAACTCCGCCCCGTGGAGAGCCTGACGGCCGGCATCTTCCTGGCGGGGGCGGCCCAGGCCCCCAAGGACATCCCCGAGACGGTAGCCCAGGCCAGCGGCGCGGCGGCGAAGGTCCTTTCGCTCTTCTCCCAGCGGGTCATGGTCATGGAGCCCACTGTGGCCGCGGTGGACTGGGAACTCTGCTCGGGGTGCGGGCTGTGCGTGCCGGCCTGCCCTTACGGGGCGCGGGCGCTGCACGAGTGGCTGCCCGTGGCGACGGTGAACGAGGCCCTGTGCCAGGGGTGTGGGGCTTGCGCGGTGGCTTGCCCCAACAAGGCCTCGCGCCTGCGGAACTTCACCACAGCGCAGGTCCTGGCCATGATGGAACCGTATCTGGCGAGACGATGAGGGGTTGGGCACCTCTCCTCAATCCCCCCAACCCCCTTCCCCTCTCCCGGTGGGAGGGGGGAAGGGGAGCCAGGGGGCAGGGGTGAGGGGAGAGGTCGGAGGGCGTATATAGAGGGGATCCCATGCCAGAAGCAG
>FWWL01007648.1_pt1 | contig 14533 bp, 7 predicted proteins | sample 2228331 | NCBI WGS metagenome assembly FWWL01 (sample SAMEA103939775, study PRJEB20133) | metagenome
CTCATCCCCATCCACGACGGCTTGGCTCAAGCGGTCCAAGATCTCAATGTGGCGCGGTGGGAGGATGAGGAGGTGGCGGCCTTCGGTCCAGAGGTAGCCCTGCCGCCGCAGGAGGCTCAGACAGGCGGTGATGGTCGTGCGGTTCGCCGCGACCAGGGCGCCGATCTCCTCGTGGGTTACCTTCAGGTCAATGCGGATGCCCCCATCGGTCCTAAGTCCGTGCTCCTCCGCCAGGCGCACCAGGGCCCGCCTCAGGCGCTGCTGCACATCCAGAAAGCTCAGGTCGTGGACCTGCTCGCTGAGCCAATGCACGGCCCAGGCAAGTTCCTTCATGACGGCCACGGCAAGGCGCGGGTGGCGGGAGAGGGCACCCTCAAACTGGTCCGGAGGAATGGCCCGCAGGAGGCTCTCCTCCACCGCTTCGGCTGTGTGCCGGTGTTCGCCCCCCAGGAGGTAGGCGTCGGCTCCCAGGAGGTGTCCCCTCCCGAAGATGCCGTAGGTGTGCATCCGGCCGTCTTCCGCTAGGGAAGAGACTTTGACTGCGCCCTCCAGGACCACGAAGATGCAGTCCACGGGGTCGCCCTGCCAGTACAGGACGCTGCCATCGGGATACCGCTTCACGTGACCCAGGCCAAGGTTTTCCAACAGGGCGCAGAGTTCGCAGGGTTCTGGAACCTGGGCATTCACCACTGCTGTTCCTCCCCTGGAGTCGGCGCGGAGCCGCATCACCCTCTTCCTCTGAGGACATTGTAGCGGTCCGTGAACGTGCTGTCAACCTCGCTCGCCGAGGGCCTGCGCTGGCCGACTTCCACTGGGCCCTGAGAGGAATCGGCGGTTCTTCCCGCGGCCCGACACCAACAGTTCCAACCGCCCTCTAGGAAGCGGTTTCGCCGCCAGGCGAACAGGAGGAGCGGAAAGGGCGCGCAGCCGTGCGCCCGTAGCAGGGGCACTCCTTACGGGCACAAGGCCTGCCCCTACCCCTTTCCGAGGGGCGCGTCTGGGCTCACACCCTCAAGAGAGATGCAGCGTCGGCATCTGCCAGCCAGAGGAGAGATCCCCGGGTGGGCTGGATGGCCTAGGCTGGAAAGGCGTCTGGGTCCACGTGCGCCTGGAGGACTTGCTTTAGGGAGCGGGCCTTGGTTCTGCCAGAGACGAGGAAGAGCACCTTCCGGGCCCCATTGATGGCCCCCGGGGTCAGGCTCACCCGCCAGCCACGGCCAGGCCCGCCGTCCAGCGCCACCGTCCACCGGTCGCGTTGCCAGAGGGCCGAGGTCCCCGGGAACAGGGAGGCCGTGTGGCCATCTTCGCCCAGGCCCAGCAGGACCAGGTCAAACCGCGGCTCGCTCTCCCCTGGGAAGAAATGTCGGAGTGTGGCTTCGTAGGCGAGGGCAGCCTCCTCGGGCGCTCTCTCCCCGAGGATGCGGTGCACCTGTTCTGGTGGGATAGGCACGTGGTCCAAGAGGGTGCGGCGGGCCAGTCCGTAGTTGCTCTCAGGGTGCTCTGGAGGCACGCAGCGTTCGTCCCCCCAGAAGAGATGCGCCCGGGCCCAGGGGATGCGGTCCCTGAACGGCGCGCTCGCCAAGAGGGTGTAGAGGAGAACAGGGGTGCGGCCCCCTGAGAGGACGAGGGAGAAGGCACCCCGTGCAGCGACAGCGGCGTTGGTCCAGACTTCCACGTAGCGCGCCGCAGCGAGGGCCAGGTCTCCCGGGGTGGGGTGGACTTCCAACTGGCACGTCATGGCTGGACCGGCCTCCCGCAACAGACTTCCCAGGCCCGGCCCTCCTTTCGGAGAAGGGCATCGGCTTCCGCTGGCCCCCATGAACCAGGCTGGTAGAAGGCGAGGGGAGGGTCGGGATCGGTCTCCCGTTCCTTCAGGATGGGGTCCAGCAATGCCCAGGCCAGTTCAATCTCGTCGGCCCGGGAGAACAGCGAGGCATCCCCCAGGATGGCATCCAGGAGGAGGCGCTCGTAGGCGTCGGGAAGGACCCGATGGCCGAAGCGATCGCTGTAGTGGAAACTCATGTCCACAGGGGTGGAGAGCATGCCCCCGCCCGGCCGCTTCGTCTGGAAGCGCAAGTGCATTCCCTCATCCGGCTGGATGCAGAGCGCCAGGCGGTTGGGGGTCAGGTCCGGTTGGTCCGGGAAGAGAAGGTGGGGGACTTCCTTGAAGTGGAGGCTCACTTGGGTCACCTTGCGGGCCAGGCGTTTGCCCGAACGGAGGTAGAAGGGCACACCCTGCCAGCGCCAGTTGTCCACGTACAGTTTGAGAACCGCGTAGGTGGGGGTTCGGGAGTCCGGGGCAACACCTTCCTCCTCGCGGTACCCCTCGTACTGGCCCCAGACCACGGCGCAGGGGTCCAGGGGCCGGATGGACTGGAGCACTTTTACCTTCTCATCCCGGAGGGGTTTGGCAGCGAACGCGGGGGGCGGCTCCATGGCCGTCAGGGTGAGGAGCTGCATCATGTGGTTCTGGAACATATCGCGCAGGACGCCGGCACGGTCGTAATATCGGGCGCGGTGGCCCACCCCGATGGACTCGGCCATGGTGATCTGCACATGGTCCACGTAGTTGCGGTTCCAGAGGGGCTCGAAGATGGCGTTGGCGAAGCGGAAGGTCAGGATATTCTGGACCGTCTCCTTACCCAAATAGTGATCAATGCGGTAGATCTGCGCTTCGTCAAAGACCAGGTGCAGGCGGCGGTTGAGTTCTTGGGCGCTTTCCCCATCTTGGCCGAAGGGCTTCTCCACAATGATGCGAACCCAACCGGTGGGGCTGCGGTGGAGGCTGCTTTCCGCCAGGCGGTTGACCACTCCAAAGTAGGCATCTGGGGGCATAGCCAGGTGGAAGAGGCGGTTCCCTTGCGTGCCCGCCGTAGCATCCAGATAGGCCAGCCTCTCCGCCAGTCGCCGGTACGTCTCCGGGTCGTCGTAATCCCCCGCGAGGTAGGTGAACCGCTCTTGGAAGAGAGGCCACAGAGAGCACCGGTCCGGCTCCAGACGGGCGTGGGCAGCGATCCCTTCGTAGAGGCGATTCCGAAAGGCCTCATCGGTGAGCGGAGTGCGAGCCACACCGATGACGTGGGTATCCGAATGCAAGGCCCTCTCGCACATTAAGGTGTGGAGCGCGGGGACCAGTTTCCGCTGAGTGAGATCCCCCGAGGCCCCGAAGATGACGATGGCTACAGGCGGAACCCGAGAGGCGGACTCGTCCATCCCTCTTTCCCTCTGGGTAGGCTCCCCGCATAGGGGGGTCAAGGCTCCTGGACACGCCGCACAGCATGGCCTCCGAACTGATGGCGCATCATGGCCAGGAGTTTGGCGGCATAACTCTCCTCCTGGCGGCTCACGAAACGCATCATCAAGGCCAGGGTGATGACCGGCGCCGGCACGTCCTGGTCAATGGCCTCCAGGACGGTCCAACGCCCTTCGCCGGAGTCGGCCACCCACCCTTTGAGATCGGCAAGGGTCTGGTCCTCCGCCAGGCCCTTGGCAATGAGGTCCAGGAGCCACGACCGCACCACGCTGCCGAACCGCCAGATCTCGGCCACTTGGTGCAGGTCCAGGGCGAATTCCTTCTTGGCCCGCAAGAGTTCAAACCCTTCGGCATAGGCTTGCATGAGGCCGTACTCAATGCCATTGTGGACCATCTTGACGAAATGACCCGCGCCACTGGGCCCCACGTGCCCCCAGCCTCTGTCCGGGGCCGGGGCGAGGGTTTCCAGGGCTGGGCGAAGGCGCTCCACCGCTCCCCTGTCCCCACCGACCATGAGGCTGTACCCCTCCATGAGGCCCCAGACCCCCCCGCTGGTCCCCACGTCTACGAAGTGCAGGCCCCGCCTGCGGATCCCCTCGGCCCGGCGGAGGGTGTCCCTGTAGTTGGAATTCCCTCCGTCCACGATGAGGTCGCCCGGCACAAGGACTTCCAACAGCAGGCCAATCATTTCCTCCGTGGCGTCGCCTGCAGGGACCATCATCCACACAGTGCGGGGCGGCACGAGAGCCCCCGCCAGTTCTGAGAGGGTCGTCACAGCCTGGATGCGGGGGTCCTCCGCAGCCAGGGCAAGGGCCCTCTCCGGCGTGCGGTTGTAGACCACGACCCGGTGCCCGCCCCTGGCCAGGCGACGCGCCATGTTGGCCCCCATCCTCCCCAATCCGACGATTCCGATCTCCATAGACAAACTCCTCTCCGGCAGACCTGCAGACAAAGCGGCTTTGCGATGTACCCAAACTCTTATGCCAACAAAGGTTGCATTGTATCTTACACGATTGGATGTCCTTGTCAAGTGTCCGAGCCGCGGTTGCATTCCCCGTTGGTCGTTTGGGTGACCCTGTCCCTTGCCCAGCACCGGCGTGCAGCGCCGCGCCACCCTGGTTCTTGGTGGCATGTCGCCCTGGGGAGCGACGAGGAAGGGAACGAGCCGGACGAGGTGTTTTCTTGCTTCCATAGGTTTCAAGGCGTATACTTCCCAAGTAGGCCGATTCCGGCATCCTGGTGTCCCTCGGATGGGCAGAGTTCCACACCGACGCTAGCCGGGGAGCACCGAGTGTTGCCAAGAGCCGCTCCCTCACCTGGCAACGATGTTAGCCTGTTACGACAGTTGACACCTTGTACCGGTGCGCTATAATCTTCCCTGCACAAGAAGTGTGACAGGAGGACCACGGTGCAGGATTCGGAGGCGCTCCTCGCGCGCATCCTCGCCCGGGTGGAGAAACCAGGGCGTTATATCGGGGGCGAGTGGAACCAGGTGCGCAAGCCTTGGGACCAGGTCGCGGTCCGCGTGGCCCTTGTCTTCCCCGAGGTCTACGAGATCGGGATGTCCAACCTGGGGCTGGCCATCCTCTACGACGTTCTGAACCAGCAGCCGGACATCCTGGCCGAACGCGCCTACGCGCCCTGGGTGGACATGGAGCGGGAACTGCGCGCGGCAGGGCTCCCCCTCTTCAGCCTGGAGTCGCGGAAGCCCCTCCGCGCCTTTGACGTGGTAGGCATCTCGCTTCCCTACGAACAACTGTACACCAACGCCCTGAACGTGCTGGACCTGGGGGGCATCCCGCTCCTTGCTGCGGAGCGGGATGAGGGGGATCCTGTCGTCATCGCCGGGGGTGGAGCGACGTACAACCCGGAGCCGATGGCCGACTTCGTAGATGCCTTCGTCATCGGGGAGGGGGAGGAAGTCGCCGTGGAGGTGGTGCGGGAGGTGGCACAGTGGCTCCCAGAGCGGCAGGAGCCTGGGGCGCGGGCGGCCCTCCTGCGGCGTTTGGCGACGATCCCCGGCGTGTACGTGCCCAGCCTCTACCGCGTCTCCTACCATGCCGACGGCACGGTGCGTGCCGTGGAGCCGGCCGAGCCGGGCGTGCCGGCCAAGGTCCGCAAGCGGGTGGTGCCCGTTCTCCCTCCTCCGCCCACGCGCCTCGTGGTGCCCCACCTGGACATCGTCCACAACCGGGCCGTGGTGGAGATCCAACGGGGGTGCACGAGGGGGTGCCGCTTCTGCCACGCCGGCTTCACCTACCGGCCGGTGCGGGAGCGGCCCCTAGAGGAGGTGCTGCGGGCGGTGGAAGAGGTCCTGGCCCACACCGGCTACGACGAGGTCGCCCTCCTCTCCCTCAGCACGAGCGACTACACCCAGATCCAGGCTCTGGTGGAGGCGCTGCGGGCCCGCTACGCGGGGGAGCACCTCTCCATCTCCCTGCCCAGCCTGCGCCTGGATTCCTTCTCGGTGGATCTGGTGGACTCGCTCCAAGGTGGGCGGCGCACGGGGCTGACCTTCGCCCCAGAAGCGGCCACACCGGCCCTCCGCCGGGCCATCAACAAGCCCATCCCGGAGGAGGACCTCCTGGAAGTGGCACGCCTTGTCTACCGGAGAGGTTGGCCGGTCATCAAATTGTACTTCATGATCGGACTGCCGGGCGAGACGACGGAGGACGTGGAAGCCATCGCCCACCTAGTGCGGAAAGTCCTGGCGATCGGCCGGGAGGAGATGGGAGGGCGGGCGCGCGTCCACGTGGGCGTCTCCACCTTCGTGCCCAAGCCCCACACTCCCTTCCAGTGGGCGCCGCTTGCATCGGAGGAGGACCTCCGCGGGAAGCAAGACCTGCTGCGGCGGATGCTGCGCAAGGGGCCCGTACGCCTCACGTGGAACGACCCTCGCGAGACGCGGCTGGAGGCCATCCTCTCGCGGGGCGATCGGCGGTTGGGACCGGTCGTGCTGGAGGCGTGGCGGGCCGGGGCCCGCTTTGACGGGTGGCAGGAGCAGTTCCGATGGGAGCGGTGGCAGGGAGCCTTTGCGCGGGCGGGCCTGGACCCGGACTTCTACCTGCGGGCGCGGCCTTTTGAGGAGGTGCTGCCCTGGGAGCACATAGACTCGGGCGTCTCCAAGCGCTTCCTGTGGCGGGAGTACCAGCGGAGCCTGGCCGGCGAGGTCACCCCGGACTGCCGCACAGGGTGTGTGGGGTGCGGCGTGAACGCCGCCTTCCGGGAGTTGGAACCGGTGACTGCCTGGGCCTGCCCCCCGTTGGGCGTGGAGGGGGGCCGGTCCGCCCTAGGGCGGGGAAGGGAGGCGTAGGAGGTGCCGCTCCAGAGGCTTCGGGTGACCTTCTCCCAGACCGGAGACCTGCGTTTCCTCTCGCACCTGGACGTGGTGCGCCTGTGGCACCGGGCGCTGCGCCGGGCGCGCGTCCCCGTGGCCTACACCCAGGGGTTCAACCCCCAGCCCCGCCTCGCCTTCGCCGCAGCCCTGCCCGTGGGCCACGCCGGCCATCGGGAACTGGCGGAGGTCTGGCTGGAGGTGCCCTGGGAGCCTGAGGCGTTCCTGGCAGCGGTGGGAGGGACGCTTCCGCAAGGAGTATCCCTTCTGGAGTGCGTGCCCGTGCCCCTGAACGCCCCTTCGCTGCAATCCCAGGTGCGGGCGGTGCAGGTCCGGGTGACGGTCCCCTGGAGCGGAACGCGGGAAGAGGCGGAGCAGCGGGTGTTGGGCTTCCTGGCGCAGGAACAGGTGCCCTGGTGCCGCGTCCGGCGGCGTCAGGAGGAGGTGGTGGACTTGCGCCCGCTGGTGCTGGAGGCACGGGTGGAGGAGGTGGCAGAGGGTGTGTGCCGCCTCTGGCTGCGGCTGCGGGCTGGCGCCCAGGGGAGCGTGCGCCCGGAGGACGTCCTGGCGGCGATGGGGTTGCCGGAAGCGGACCTTGTGGAGCGCCTGTGCCTGGAACTGGAAGGAGAGGTCCCTTCAGGTTAGCGGGCTGTGATGGCCCGAGTGGAACGCCGAAGCATGAGTCTGCCCTGTTGACCCCTGCGGGGCGGTTCTTGTATCACCTCTCCCAGGGCCAGGTCCGCCCCCCCGTGTGCGCCAGCCAAAAGCCCACCCACGCAAACCGGAACCGGTCCCCTATACGGGTGGGCTTGCCTTCCCCTACAGTGGGTGTTATAATCGCAACCGTTCGTGCCGCTGGGCACCGAAACGCGCAACCTGGCCCCGTGAGGCTACCATTGCCGCAGGAGGGAGACGGTGCGTGCCCTGACACGCCAAAACCCGTCCCGGTCCCAGACGCTGATCCTGGCCGCGCTCCTCCTGGCCCTGATCGCAGGCGGTGTCTTGCGCTGGAACCGTCTCAACTGGGACGAATACCAGCATGCCCACCCAGACGAGCGCCACATCACCATGGTGGCCATCAGCCTGCGCTGGCCCGATCGCCTCTCCACCCTGCTGGACCCCAAGCGGTCCACCCTGAACCCCTTTCGAAGCCCGCCCCGGGATGAGCAGTCGGTGGGGGAACCCCGTGCCTTCACCTACGGGCACTTCCCCCTCTACACCATGGTCCTCGTGGCCCACGGCCTGGACCTCTTCTCCCATCCCCCCGACGGCGGCGCGTGGTCGGACTACGACCACGTGAACCTGGTGGGGCGCGCCCTTTCGGGCCTCTTTGACCTGGCGACGGTGGTCCTCCTCTTCCTCCTGGGCCGCCGCCTCTACGACCAGTGGGTGGGCCTCCTGGGAGCCGCGCTCCTGGCCTTCGCCGTGACCCACATCCAACTCTCCCACTACGCGGCCTTTGACGCCATCATGGCCACTTGGGTGGTGGCCACGGTCTACTTCTCCGTGCGCCTGGCCGAGGAGGGTCGCCCGCGGGATGCCGTGGCCGCTGGCCTCTGCGCTGGGCTGGCCATCGGCTCTCTGGTGCGGTCGGCTCCAGTCCTCCTCGCCCCGGCCGCGGCCATCCTCTACCGCATGGCCCGCGCCCCCGAAGAGGGCTCCCCACGGGAGGTGGCCCGCTGGGTGCAGTGGGGCTTCGTCATCCTGGCCCTGGCGGCCCTGGCCTTCGCCCTCACCAACCCCTACTCCATCCTGGAATCCTCCGCCTTCCTGCGCAACATGAAGGAGCAGAGCGCGATGGTCTCGGGGGAGGCGGATTTCCCCTTCACCCGCCAGTACCGGGGCACCCTTCCGTATGTGTACCAGATAGAGCAGCAGGTGAAGTGGGGCATGGGCTGGCCGCTGGGGGTCTTCGCCTTTGCGGGGTTCGCCTGGGTCCTCGGACGGGCCCTCCTGCGCCGGGCGCGGCCTGGCGAATGGGTGATGCTGGCCTGGGTGGTCCCGTACTTCGTCGTCAACGGGGCCTTCATGGTCAAGTTCATGCGCTACATGATCATCGTCACCCCCTTCTTCATCCTCATGGGGGCCTGCCTCCTCGTCCTCCTCACGCGGTGGCTCCGGGAGCGACTCGCCGCGACACCCGTGCCGGCGTGGGTCGCCCACATCCTCCCAGGTGGGGTGCTCCTCCTCACCTTCCTCTACGCTGTGGCCTTCGCCAGCATCTACACCCGCGAGCACACCTGGATCACCGCCAGCCGCTGGATCTACGAGAACGTCCCCGACGGCTCCACCCTTGCTGTGGAGCACTGGGACGACGAACTGCCCAAGTCACTGCGCGAGCCAGGCATGAACCCTGGCGCGCATCGGTACCGCCATGTGACCCTGCCCCTGTACGAGGAAGACACACCGCAGAAGTACGAACTCATCAAGCAGGCCCTCCGCGAGGCCGACTACGTCATCCTAGCCAGCAACCGACTGTACCGGTCCATCCCCCGCCTCCCCAAGCGCTACCCCATGACCATCCGCTACTACGAACTCCTCTTCTCGGAGCAGTTGGGGTTCCAACGGGTGGCGACCTTCACCTCCCGGCCGCGCCTCCTGGGCTTTGAGATCGTGGACGACGATGCCGATGAGAGTTTCACCGTCTACGACCACCCCAAGCCCATCCTCTTCCAGAAGGTGCGGGACCTTTCGGACGAGGAGTGGTGGGCCCTCCTGGGGAACTCCTGGCAGGGGGCCATCCCTGGCTGGACCGGGGACGAGGCAGAGCCGGAAGCGGAGGAGCGCGCTCCCAAGAAGACCCTCCTCCTGGACCGGCCAGTGGACGAACTGCCAGTAGTGGACGACTTCCGCTGGAACCGGTGGGCCAGTCGCTCCACGGTGCTGGCGGTGGTGGTCTGGTGGCTGGCCCTGGCGGTGCTGGGGGCCGTGGCCCTGCCCCTCACCTACATCCTCTTCCGGCGGTTGCGGATGCGGGGCTACCTCCTCGCCCGCACGCTGGGCCTCCTCCTGGTGGGGTACCTCAACTGGCTCCTGGCCAGCCTCCACCTGACCGAGAACCGCCTCTTCACCTTGTGGCTTTGCATCCTCCTGGTGGGGGCCGTCTCGTACCGCCTGGTGCGGCGGGAAGGGGAAGCCTTCCGCCAGTGGCTGCGGGAGACGAGGGGGTTCCTCCTCTTCGGGGAAGGGCTCTTCGCCGTGGCGTACCTGGCCTTCGTGGGCGTGCGCATCTGCAACCCGGACCTGTGGCAGCCCTGGAACGGCGGCGAAAAATCCATGGAGTTCGCCTTCCTCAACGCCATCCTCAAGAGCCCGACCTTCCCGCCTTACGACCCCTACTTCGCCCACGGCTACATGAACTACTACTACTACGGCCAATACCTGATGGCCGTCCTCATCAAGTTGACCGGCATCATCCCCTCCGTGGGGTTCAACCTGGCGGTGCCCACCCTCTTCGCCCTGACGGTGGTCAACGCCTACACAGTCGTCTACAACCTCCTGGGCAAGGTGGGGGAGCACTGGCGGAAGGGGCTCTACGGGGGGCTCCTGGGCCCCCTCTTCGTGGCCGTCCTGGGGAACCTGGCGACGCCGGCGCAACTGGCCCGCCGTCTCGCCGAGGTGAGCGGCAGCAACTTCACGAGCAGCCTCCCTGGTCTCCAGACCCTGGTGCGGGCCGTCTCAGGCCTCCTGCGGGTGTGGGCCGGCGAGGCGACGCTTCCACCCTTCAACTACTGGGACCCCAGCCGGGTCATCCCCTTCACCATCAACGAGTTCCCCTATTGGTCGTTCCTCTTCGCCGACCTGCACCCTCACATGATTGGCATCCCCTTCACCCTTTTCTTCATCGCGACCTGCCTGAACCTCTTCCGGGGGGTGCGGCCCGCGCGAAAGGCCGGGGCCTTTGAACCGCGCCTCTGGTCGGTGCTGCCGGCCTGGGACGACCTGGCGGGCTGGGTGCTCCTGCCCCTCGCCCTGGGCGCGCTGGCGACCATCAACACCTGGGACCTGCCCACGTACCTGGCCCTGGCGGTCCTGGCCTTCTTCCTGCGGGAGTACCTCCGCACCGGCCGGCTCCTCCTGGTGCCCACTGGGGTCTTCGCCGTGGCGCTGGCCGGGGCGAGTTTCCTCTTCTACTGGCCCTTCTTCGCCCACTACCAGGCCATCAGCGTGGGCCTGGGCCTGGTGCATACCAAAGACGCCCTTTCCGACTGGTTGACCATCTGGGGCTTCTTCTACTTCCTGGCGGCAACGTGGGCCGTGGCAGCCCTGGCCCACACCCGCTCCCGGCTCGTCCTCCTGCGGTGGGCGCGCCTCCTGCTGCGGCGGTGGGAACGCCTGCCCCGCCTCACGGAACTACATGGGCTCCTGGTACACGGGGCCCGGCCGGCTTACCTTCTGGGGCTTTACGCCGTGGGCGCGCTGGCCCTGGCCTGGGTCGGGCTCGTCGCCTTCCAGTACCACGTCCTGGCGGCGCTCCTGCCCCTCTTGGCTGGCGCGGTGCTCCTCCTCTTCGGCCGGGAGGAGGGGGAGGAGCGCACCTTCACGGCCCTGCTCCTCTTCCTGGGCCTCCTGGTGGCGGCCGCCGTGGAAGTGGTCTACATGAAGGACTTCCTGGGGGGCGGCGACCACTACCGCATGAACACCCTCTTCAAGTTCTACATCCAGGTGTGGGTGCTCCTGGGGTGTGGGACGGCGGCTGCACTCCCCTGGCTCTGGGAGCGCATCGCAGCCTGGGGAAGCCGGGGGTGGCGCCTGGCCTGGCAGGCTGCCTTCGCCCTCCTCCTTGTGGGCGCGAGCCTCTTCCTGCCCCTGGGGACGGCAGCGCGGGTCCAAGACCGCTTCCCGGGCGAGCGGCCACCCCTTGGCACGCTGGACGGCATGGCCTACATGACGGTGGGGCGCTACACCTGGCCCGACCCAGACCACCCCATTGAGTTGAAGTGGGACTACCTGGCCCTGCAGTGGCTCCTGGAGAACGTCAAGGGGACGCCGGTCCTCGCCGAAGGGCGGATAGACTACTACCGGGAGGGGGGCATGCGGGTCTCCTCCTACACCGGTCTGCCGACCTTCCTCGGGGCGCACCAGGGCGAACAGCGCTACAGTTGGCAGGTGGGCGAGCGGGACGGCCTGGCACGGGAGTTCTTCAACTCGCCAGACCTCGCCCGCGCCGAGGAGATCCTCCGCGACCTGCGAGTGCAGTACATCTACATCGGCACCCTGGAGCGGTACGTCTACGACCCACGGGGCCTGGCCAAGTTTGAGCAGATGGAAGAGATGGGCCTCCTGGAGACGGTCTATCAGAACGAGCAGGTGACCATCTACCGGGTGGTGGGAAGATAACCTCACCCCCTCCCCCCTCCCTCTCCGCGGCGGAGAGGGGAGAGGGTGGCCGCAGGCCGGGGGAGGGTGAGGTCTGTGAAACGGGGGGCGGACGATGCTTGTTGTGCTCAGTTGGTGGGTGTGGATGCAGGTCCTCGGCCTCCTGGCCCTGCCTCTGGCGTGGTACCTCTTCCGCCGCCTGCCGGACCGAGGGTACGCTTTCGCCCGGCCTCTGGGCCTTTTGCTCGCGACCTACGTCCTCTGGCTGGGGGGCAGCCTGCACCTCCTGCGGAACACCGTGGGCGGGGCTCTCGTGGGCCTCTTCGCCGTAGCCGTCGCCTCGGCCTGGGCCTGGCGCCGAATGGGCGGGGCCGCGGCCCTGCGCCCCCAGGTCACCGCGTACATCCGCGAGCACAAGGCCGCCATCCTGACGACGGAGGTCCTCTTCCTCGTCGGCCTGGGCGGGTGGTCCCTCTACCGGGCGTACGCGCCGGATATCGCCACGGCCGGCGGTGAGAAGTTCATGGAGTTCGCCTTCCTCAACTCTATCCTCCGTTCCCCCTCCTTCCCGCCCCCGGACCCCTGGCTGAGCGGCTACGGCATCTCCTACTACTACTTCGGCTACGTGATGCTGGCCACCCTCACCCGTCTCTCGGGCTTCCCGGCCAACTTCACGTTCAATGTGGCCCTGGCGCTCCTCTTCAGCCTGACCCTCACGGGGGCCTTCAGCCTGGTCTACAACTTGGTGGTCGCCTCGGGGGCCGCCGTGCGGCGGGGCGTGGCTGCCGGGTACGGCCTCCTGGGCCCCTTCCTCCTCGCCATCGTCGGCAACCTGGAAGGGTTCCTGGAAGTCCTGAACGCCCGCGGCATTGGCTCGCCCGCCTTCTGGAAGTGGTTGGACATCCGGGACCTGACCGGCACGCCCACAGGGACCTGGCTGCCCACCCGCTACATCTGGTGGTGGCGCGCCTCGCGGGTCCTGCAGGACTACGACCTGATGGGCAACTCCATTGAGATCATTGACGAGTTCCCCTTCTTCTCCTTCATGCTGGGGGACATTCACCCGCACGTCCTGGCCCTGCCCTTCGTGCTCATGGCCCTGGCCCTGGCGCTGAACCTGTGGCGTGGGGCCGCGGAGGGGCTGCGGGCCCCAGCCAGTGCTTCCGAAGGGGGTGGGCCAGCGCGCTTCGCGGCGGTGGCCCGGCACATCGTCGCCGCCGTGGGCGTGGATGGGCTCTTCTGGGCCCTCCTCCTGGGGGGCCTGGCCTTCCTGAACACGTGGGACTTCCCCATCTACCTCACCGTCTTCCTCATGGCCTGCTTCCTCTCCGGCTGGCGCCGCCGCGAGGAGGGGGTCCTGGGCCGGACCTTGGTCCTGGGGCTCCTGCTCCTCGGCGCGGGGGTGGCCCTGTACCTCCCCTTCTACCTGGGGTTCCAGTCCCAGGCCGGGGGGCTCCTGCCTTCGGTCCTCTTCCGCACCAAACTCCAGCACTACCTGGTGATGTTCGGGCCGCTCCTCGTGCCGGCCTGGGGCCTCCTGGGCCTGGGGCTGTGGCGGTGGTGGCGGGAGGAGGGCCTGCGAAGCCTCTCCGTGGAGGGGAAGGCCGCCCTTGTGGGCGCGTGCATCCTTGCCGTCGGCCTTGTTGCCCTCCGGCGGTGGGCCACAGCCTTCATGCTCGCGCTCCTCGCGGGGCTGGCCTTGGCGATCCTGACGCGGGGTGAGCCTTCCGAGAAGGCCCGAGAGGGTGTGGGCGAGCAGGGGTCCAGCGAGGCCTTTGCCTTGCTCCTCCTGGCAGCAGGGGTGGGGCTGACCTTCCTCGTGGAGTGGGTCTACCTGAAAGACCTCTTCATGAACCGCATGAACACGGTCTTCAAGTTCTACTTCCAGGCCTGGGTGATGCTGGCAGTGGCGGGTGGGTTCGCCGTCTTCTGGGTAACGCGGCGGGCGGGCCGCCTGGGGAAGGCCCTCTTCTCCGTGGCCTTCGTCTTCGTCTTCGCCACGGGGATGGTCTACCCCCTGGCCGCAGCCCCCAGCCGGGCCGATGGCTTCCAGAACCCGCCAACCCTGGACGGGACGGCCTGGATCGCCCGCAGCGCGCCGGCGGACTACGCCGCGGCCGCCTGGCTCAACGCCCACGTGCAGGGGCCGGCCGTCCTGGTGGAGGCGCCGGGCGGCTCCTACTCCTACTACGGGCGCATCGCGGCCATGACCGGCCTTTCCACCCTCCTGGGGTGGGACTTCCACGAATACCAGTGGCGCGGTGAGTTTGAGGAGCCCAGCAAGCGGGGACCGGTGGCGGAGCAGATTTACAAGGAAGTCAAGCCGGAGGTGGTCCGTTCCCTCCTGGAGCAGTACGGCGTGGAGTTCGTCTACATAGGCCGCCTGGAGCGGGACAAGTACAAACTGACCCCGCCTATGGTGGAGAAGTTCCGCGCCTTCATGGACCTGGTCTACGAGGACGGGGACGTGCGCATCTACCAGCGGGCTTGGTGAGGACAGACCTCACCCGTCCCCCTGGCCCCTTCCCTTTCCGTATCGGAGAGGGAAGGGGTGTGCCACGTGCGGCAGTTGGGGGTAGGGTGAGGTCAGGAGCGAGGTGGATCGGAGCATGCAGGCAGAGCGTTCG
>FWWL01007652.1_pt1 | contig 14521 bp, 10 predicted proteins | sample 2228331 | NCBI WGS metagenome assembly FWWL01 (sample SAMEA103939775, study PRJEB20133) | metagenome
AACGTGTGGCCCCCCAAGCATGGCCGTGATCGCAACACCGCGTGGCCCTCCGGGGGTGGACGGTCCTTTTCTGGGGGCCTTTTGCACGTTAAACTATCGACCACACATTTGAGATGATGGGCGATACTGCGCATTTGGTGTTGCCCGGCCAGTTGGCCTCGATTGTGTTTTGCCGCAACCGTTGCATTCGAACCGTTAGGATTCATCGTTCTTTTGACCAGAGGGATTGAGGAGACCGGACCATGGCCAAGCACACCTGGGTGATCACCGATGTTGCCCGCGGAATTGCGCTCGACGAACTTATGTTGACATCGGGCGTAACCCCGGCCGTCCCCAAAGGCATTCGCATTACGAAGCGGACACTCCGCGGCGGCCTGCAAGAGGGTGTCGATGTGGTGGAGATTGACAACGGGCGACTCCGCTTCACCGTGATCCCGACGCGTGGCATGGGGATTTGGCGGGCATGGTGCGATCACATCCAACTCGGCTGGCAGGCGCCGGTCCACGGGCCGGTTCATCCCCAATGGGTCAATCTTTGGGAACACAGCGGGCAGGGTTGGCTGGACGGTTTCGACGAACTCTTGGTGCGGTGCGGTCTGGAAAGTAACGGTGCCCCTGAATTCGACGACAAGGGCGGGCTGCGATATCCGCTCCATGGAAAGATTGCCAATCGTCCGGCCTGCCGTGTGGAAGTCTCCGTGGATAGCGAAACAGGGGACATCAGTGTCCGGGGCGAAGTTTATGAAACCCGTTTGTTCTTCACCAAACTGAAACTGGCCACCGAGATTCGCACCACTGTCGGTTCATGCTCGTTGACGGTCACCGACACTGTGACAAACGTCGCTGCCGTTCCCGGCGAAATGGAACTCCTTTATCACATCAATTTTGGGCCGCCGGTCTTGGAGCCGGGCAGCAAAGTCACCTTGCCCATCCAAAAGCTGGCACCGCGGGACGCCATCGCCGCGGCCGAGATCGACCGCTGGGATCAGTATGGGCCGGAGTCGCCGGGAAAACCGGAAACGGCCTATTTCGTGCAGCCGCTGGGAGATGGCCGGGGACAGACGCTGGCCCTCCTGCACAACGAAGCCGGGACCGGTGGCGTCCGCGTCGATTTCAATATCAAGGAGTTGCCCTGTTTCACCCTCTGGAAGAATGAGCAACCCTTGTGCGATGGTTACGTGACGGGTCTGGAACCCGGCGTGAATTTCCCCAACCGCCGGTCCTTCGAGAAGGCCAAAGGCCGCGTGGTGACACTCCAGCCGGCAGAGGCACGGCGGTTCACCGTGGGGATCACGGCCCTGGTCACTTCCGACGCCGTCTCCGCTGCCCGCGAGGAAATCCTCCGCTTGCAAACGCAGACCCCGCCGGAAGTCCTCCGGCAACCGTGCCCTGACTGGTCGCCGTGAAAACCAACCGGCGCATGCCGTGATTCGGCGCTTTTTACCGGTCTATCCGGCACGGTAGATCCTTTGTGGAGCAACGTTCGTCTGGACAGATCAGCGATTCCGGTACCGCTGCATCATCCGCCGAATTTCCCGCTGCGATTCCTCTTTTTTGATGATCTCGCGTTTGTCGTGTTCCTTTCGGCCACGACAGAGACCGAGGAGCACTTTGGCCAATCCCCGTTTGAAATAGATTTTTAGCGGGATGAGCGTGAGCCCCTTTTGCGAGGCCTGCGCGGCAAACCGTTTGATTTCGCGTCGATGAAGAAGCAACTTCCGCGGCCGCTTTGGTTCGTGATTGAAACGATTGGCCTGTGGAAACTCCGCGATGTCGCAATTGTACAACCAGACCTCGCCGTCCTTCACGCGGGCAAAGGCCTCTTCGATTGAGACCTTTCCATTGCGTAGGCTCTTCACTTCGCTTCCGCGCAAGGCGATACCGCACTCCAGCGTGTCCAAGACATCATATTGATGCTTGGCCCGCCGATTGTGGGTCACCACACGTTCATTGTCATGTTCGGCATCGACCGGCTTCTTGTTTTTTGCCATGACGTTTCGCGCACACTTCCTTCAAGGCAACCTGGCTTGCCAAGGTCACCATGGTCTCACCCATTTTACGACGAACCGTTACCCCGCCCCCGGCTGCCGCAGAAGATCCAACAGGTACTGCCCGTAACTGTTATTGTAACGATGTGCCAGCTTTTCCAACTGGGCGGCGTCGATGAATCCCTTTCGGTAGGCCACCTCCTCCAGGCAGGCAATCTTGAACCCCTGTCGATGTTCGATGGTTTCCACAAAATTGGAGGCCTCCAAGAGCGATTCATGCGTTCCGGTATCCAGCCAGGCAAACCCTCGACCGAGAATCTCGACGTGAAGCCGCCCTCTCTCCAAGTACACCTGGTTGACGTCGGTGATTTCAAGCTCACCCCGGGCACTGGGCTTGAGGCTGGCCGCAATCGCGACCACATCGTTATCGTAAAAATACAGGCCCGTCACGGCGTAGTTCGAGCGGGGCTCCTTCGGCTTTTCCACAATCCGCACCGGTCGGCCGTCCTTGTCCAATTCCACAACGCCGTAGCGCTGCGGGTCCTTGACAAGATAAGCAAACACAGTCGCTCCCACGGGTCGAGAGGCTGCGCGAATGAGCATGGCCTGGAATCCCTGGCCGTAGAAGACATTATCACCCAACACCATGGCGACGTGATCGGAACCGATGAATTCCCGGCCAATGATAAAGGCCTGAGCGAGGCCCTCCGGTCGTGGTTGCACGGCGTAACGGATGGAGATTCCCAATTCGGAGCCGTCCCCCAGGAGCCGCTGAAAGAGGGGGGTGTCTTCGGGCGTGGAAATCAGCAAAATATCGCGGATGCCCGCCAGCATGAGGGTGGAAAGGGGATAATAGACCATTGGCTTGTCGTAAATCGGCAGGAGTTGCTTGCTAATCGCCCGCGTGATGGGATGCAACCGCGTCCCCGCCCCTCCTGCCAAGACGATCCCTTTTTTGCAATAGAGTGTCACGCCTTAGACCTCCCAGATAGCCCCTAGCATTCAATCGATGACTACCGGTACGTGCCAACCTGCCGAAAACGCGACCGCCGCCGTCAAGAGACCGTTTGCCCCAATCCCAGTCGCTCGCGGCGATACTTCCCCGATGTTACCCGCTCCACCCAGGTTGTGTTTTCCAGATACCATTTGACGGTCCGTTCCAAGCCCGTCTCGAATGTCTCGCGCGGCTCCCACCCCAATTCACGCCGAATCTTACTGGCATCAATGGCGTAGCGCCGATCGTGGCCGGGCCGATCCTTGACGAACGTGATCAATTGACGACACGGGCGATGCGGGAGATCAGGTCGTAACCGATCTACCAGGGAACAAATGGCATGGACAATTTCAAGGTTTGTCTTTTCACAATTTCCGCCGATGTTGTACTCACTTCCCGGTCGGGCACGGTGGAGAACCATCCGCAAGGCCCGGCAGTGATCTTCCACATAAAGCCAGTCACGGACATTGAGACCGTCCCCATAGACCGGCAAAGGCTTCCCCTCCACGGCGTTGAGGATCATCAGGGGGATGAGCTTTTCGGGGAACTGATACGGCCCGTAATTGTTGGAGCAATTTGTGACCAGAACGGGCAAACCATAGGTGTGATGATACGCGCGGGCGAAATGGTCGGCCGCAGCCTTGGATGCCGAATAGGGTGAGTTGGGGGCATACGGCGTCTCTTCGGTGAAGTAACCCGTTGGGCCAAGCGAACCATAAACTTCATCCGTCGAAACGTGCAAAAAACGAAAACGATCCTTTTCTGAAGGCGGTAACTTGCTCCAATACTCCCTGGCCGCTTCCAGTAGCCGAAACGTGCCGACGACGTTGGTCTGGACGAACTCGGCCGGCCCGTCAATCGAACGATCGACATGCGACTCGGCCGCAAAATTGATAATCGCCCAGGGGCGATACTCCTCCAAAACATGCCGGACCGTCACCCCGTCACAGATATCCCCCTGAATAAAGATATGCCGTGGATCGTTGAGCACGTCGGCCAGCGAATCGAGATTGCCCGCGTAAGTCAATTTGTCGTAGTTGACAAGTCGCCCCGGTTCTTCTGCCAGCCATTGTCGAACAAAGTTGCTGCCGATGAAACCTGCGCCGCCCGTCACAAGGATTGTGTCCATGGTTTCTACTCGCTTCGAGAATAGCCTGACGTGCCGCCTGTTCCTGACACGGCGAAGGACGCGCCCTCAACTCCCGTACCATCTATTTTAACCTCGCTTTGGCCTCTGTCACTGTGAAAGGCAACTGGAGTTTACACAGTTTTTTGTGGTTTGAGGTGGTCGGGACATTGCCGACCGCTCCGAGATGGACAACGATACGACATCAAAATTGGACGGACGCGCGCCGTCGCGTCCGCCGAGGTGGCGATGGATGATCCGTGGTGGTTCGCGGCCACGACAGCGCGTGGCCCTCCAAATATTTTGTTTGTCCGACCTCCAAATATTTTGTTTGTCCGACGGCGCGTGGCCCTCCAAAGCAGATTACACATGTTGCCCCATTAAACGCGTCTTTGCACCTGGTTGCCTTGCCGTTCAAACGTTGCAAGCGTACCCCGTTGCTGCAAAAAAGTGGGTAAACTCCGAGAAAGGCAACCGTCAAGCGGATCGTGGCATTGTCCTCTGAAGGGGGGATTGGACCTTAATGATTATCTCGCCGGGTGTCTTTTCCCAGCAGGAGACTGCTCAACACCACGGAGACTGAACTGGCGGCCATGCAAGCCGCCGCTGCCGGTGGTGGGATCAAGACACCGGTCCATGGGAAGAATATACCCGTGGCCAACGGGATGAGCGCGACGTTATAGGCAAACGCCCAGACAAGATTGCGTTTGATCACGCGGACGGTGGCCCGACCCAGGTCGAGCATATCGACCACCGCATGCAGTTCTCGCCGAACAAGGACAACACTGGCCGACTCCTTGGCGATGTCGGCGCCCGCACTGATCGCCATCCCTACGTCGGCCTCGGCCAGGGCTGCGGCGTCGTTGATACCGTCTCCGATCATCGCCACGACGTTTCCCTCCGCTTGAAGTTGCCTAATCAAGGCGTGCTTTTCCGATGGCGTCATCTCCGAGAACACCTCCGTGATGCCTACCTCGGCCGCCACCCGGCCGGCATTTTCGGCACGATCTCCCGTTAACAAGACAACGCGGAATCCCCTTTTTCGCAAGGCGTCGATGGCCTCACGGCTACTCTCGCTGACCTGATCGGCAAATGCGAGTGTGCCCAGCAACTGCCCGTCCTCCAGCACGACAACGCGGATCGTTGCATCTTCATCCCCCCGCATGGGCTCGTCCCAAAACGCCGGCGCATGACTTTCCTCGCCCGGCGGCGCTGAGCGACTTTCGCTAGCCTGGGAAGTCACATCGCGGGAGGTTCCGGCCGTTCGCACAACGATGGTGCGTGCACCGGATTGGACTCGCAACCCCACACCGGGCAGAATTTCCGTTGAATCCACCTCGGCAAGCTCCAACTTTCGGCGGCGAACCTCTGCCAACACCGCCCCCGCCAACGGGTGCAGGCTCGTTTGTTCGGCGGTCCCGGCAACTGCAAGCAAGCGGTCCTCATCCACACCCGGTGCCGGCTCAATGGCCACAAGTTGTGGTTGGCCCAGCGTGACCGTGCCCGTCTTGTCGAATACGACGACATTCACGCGGGCTGCCGCTTCATAAGCCCGTGCATCTTTCACCAGGATGCCCCGAGAAGCCGCCCGGCCACTCGCCACAAGGACCGCCGTGGGCGTCGCCAAACCGAGGGCACACGGACAAGCCACCACCAGTACGGCGACCAAACTGTTCACGGCAAGTTGCCATTGACTCAAAATGGGCCCCCAAATGACAAAAGTCGTCCCCGCAATGATGAGAACGACCGGCACAAACCATGCCACCACGCGATCGGCCAATTGCGCCAACTGAGGCTTGGTCTCCTGAGCCTGCTCGACAAGCCGGATGACCTGCGAAAGTAAGGTCTCATCCGCCGTCTTCGTCACTCGTACCCGAATCGTTCCCGAGAGATTGACCGTTCCTGCAAAGACCCTATCACCGGGTTGCTTGACCACAGGCAGGGATTCCCCCGTCAGCCACGATTCATCAACGTCGCTTTGCCCCTGTGTTACCGAGCCATCCAAAGGGATCTTCTCGCCGGGGCGAACTTGCAAAATCTCTCCGTGCTGGATTTCATCAATTGGGACTTCCACCACAGTTTGTCCGCGAATCACCAAGGCCACTTGAGGGGATAAGTCCATGAGTCGGCGAATCGCCAATGAGGCGCGGAAACGCGAACGGATTTCCAGGTATTTCCCCAGCGTGATGAACGTCAAGATCATCACGGCGTCGCTGAAGTACATGGACAAACCTACTCCGTGGCTCGCCCGATGAACCGTGCGAAACCAACCGGTGGTCTCGGCAATCGCGGCCATGTAGGCGGTCCACGTGCCGATGGCGATCAGCGTATCCATGCTCACGCCGCCGCGACGTCCCTGTCGCCAAGCCGAGGCAAGGTACCCCCATCCCAAATAGGCCTGCACCACCGTGGCCGCAAGAATGGCCGGCCAGGGAGTCAGCCATTGAGCTAATCCGGGAATGAGCATCACCGCCAGAACCACGACCAAACCCACGGCGCCGACCGCGACCTGGCGTGCCCGAAGCCGTTGCTCTTGATCCTGGATTTCCCAGGGACTTTTCACCGTGGCACGAGGGGACGGTCCCTCTTCGACAACGGTCGCTTGATATCCCGCATCCACGACTGCTTGAATAAGTCGCTCCGGCAAGGTGTTGGGATCACCGAGCCGAACGACGGCTTTCTGCGTGACAAGGTTGACCTGGGCGGTGTCCACGCCGGGAACTGCACGAAGTGCCTTTTCCACCCGCGCAGCGCATCCCGCACAATGCATCCCCAAAACATTGAGACGAATCGTTGATGATTGTGAATTGGTCGATGTCATGGTGCCACGTTTCCCAGTCCAAAAAGTGGGAGGCAAGAGGTTCCTCCATGGAATCATAGAGAAACATGGCTCAAAGACGAGGGCTTGGCCGGAGCTTACTCGGTTTTTCGCAGTTTGGTGCGGCCACGACGGCGCCAACCGCTCCAAGATGGGTAATGATACAACATCAAAAGCGGAGGGACGCGCGCCGTCGCGTCCGCCGAGGTGCCGATTGATGATCCATGGTGATTCACGGCCACGACGGCGCGTGGCCCTCCAATCATTTGGTTTGAATGCAACGGCGCGTGGCCCTCCAATCATTTGGTTTGAATGCAACGGCGCGTGGCCCTCCAATTGTTCTTGATTGCGAAACGTCGCGTGGCTTTCCATCAGTTATCTTGAACCACCGGCGTAAGCTGGTGGTGGTTCGTGATGGACCATGAAACAATCCACCCCCGGCTCACGCTGGGGGCTCCGCGCGTGGCCCTCCAAATATTTTGTTTGTACGACGGCGCGTGGCCCTTCAAAATTGCGGCCACGGCTGTGCCGGCGCTCCAGGGCAGACTATGGATTTCACGCAAGGAAACACCTGTTTACGTTCGATCGCATCGCTGTCATAACGGGTGAAGCACGCCCCATGCCCGCAAAAAGTGGGAAAACTTCACAGGGCTTGGGACTTGTTGAAATTGGACCTGTGCCCTAAAATGCGGGAGTCTTCTGGCGGCCTGCGGCCCATGGGGTCTTGGAGGTAGGATCGTTGCAAAAACTCGTCCCGCTGGACTTCAGGCACCAACAAATGAAAGAGATTTTGTGGCAAATGTGAGAGGTGCTTTATGAACTCGGACGTGCTTTTCGCCATCGTCCTACTCAAAGACCCCAAAAGTGTGTCTGTGCGAAAGATGGCCGAATTTCTGCAGACACATTGGGAAAACGCCCCAGCGATCGCCGATCTGGATGCCGATCCCGTCATGAGCCCCGAAGGCAGCCTGCTTATGCCTTTTTTGGTCAACGGCGAACCTGCCTTCCTGGTGGTGGAAGATAAGCCAATCCCCGAAGAAGACTTGGAACTGGCGATTCTTACAGCCTGGTACTGGCCAGAAGCGTCACAGGCCGTGGAAGAACATCGGGGGTTTGCCATGGTGGTCCTCCCCGCCGCACCCGCCGATCCGCTCGAAAAGACGGCCATCGTCACACAATTAACGGCAGCACTGGCCATGACCTCGGACGCCGTGGCCGTATTTTGGGCGAAGGCCAGTTTAATCCACGAACCGGAGGCCTTCTTCAACTCGGCCAAGCACCTCGGCTCGGATGTCTATCCCATCGAGCTTTGGGTCGGTTTTCACGCCGAACCGGAACCGGATAACACCGTCACATTTTTCACACGGGGTATGCTGAATTTCGGCCTGCCCGAAATCGAGGTCTATAACAGTACCCGGGACGTACAGTTTATCTACGAGCGGGTCTTCAACATCGCCCATTTCCTCTTTGAGCACGGACCGGTCATCAAGGATCAGGAAACGGTCGGGACAAACGAAGATGAGCGGTTCGTGGTGACCATCGGACCATCTCGCTTCGACGCCCGAATCAAAACCATGCAGATCGACATGTAAAGCACAGGCCGGCCTCGCCCTTTTTCCCTCTTCCCCCAATTGGGCAGCAGACCCTTGGGAAGTGATGTGCATTCTCTTTATCATGGTGATATCCCACCCGGGAGTTACCGTCGGAACTCGCCAAGACGCTCCCAGGGTAGGTCATTTTCCCAAGGCAAGAGGGAGACAACGCAATGCTTTATGCCGTTATTTTGGCGGGGGGATCGGGAACCCGCCTTTGGCCGGAAAGTCGTAGCGCCCGTCCCAAGCAACTTCTGCCGATCCACGGGTCGCAGAGCCTTCTTCGGGCCACCGTGACCCGAGCGTCCCAGTTTGTCCCCTACGAACGGATGATCATCGCGACCAGCCGCGACCTGGCCCCGGCCGTGCAGGAAGAGCTTTCCTTTCTTCCCCGCGAAGCCCTCCTTGTGGAACCGGCGCCAAGAAATACGGCCCCATGTATCGGATTGGCGGCGTTGCGCTTCTTGCATCACGACCCCGAGGCCGTGATGGTCGTCATGCCGGCAGACCACGTGATCGAACCGCCGGAGGCCTTGGCCGCCGATATCCAGTTGGCCATTGAGGTGATCGCTGAGGACCCAACCCGTCTGGTAACGTTTGGGATTGTCCCCCATTATCCGTCGCCCTCTTTTGGGTACATTGAACGTGGCGAAGCCTTGCCCCTCACTGCGGCTTCCGCCGCAATGCCCGGCGGCTCGGTGTCTCCGGCCGACCGTCCTCGCGTCTTTCGTGCCAAAGGCTTTCGCGAGAAACCCTCCGTACAGGTGGCAGAAGAGTACATTCGCGCGGGGAATTTCTACTGGAACGCGGGAATTTTTGTCTGGAAGGCAAAAACAATCTGGGAGCTTTTGCAACAACACCGGCCCGGTGTGGCCGAGCCACTTTCCCGAATCCTCTCCGCTTCTCAGTCACCCAACTTTTTGCAGATTCTCGAATCCGAGTTTTCCCAGGCAGAAAAAATTTCCATCGACTATGCCGTCATGGAAAAGGCCCACAATGTTGTCGTCATCGAGGCCCAATTCCGCTGGGATGATGTCGGAAGCTGGCGGTCGTTGGAGCGGTTGTCCCCGCCGGACCACCACGGCAACGTCGTCCACGCGGAGCGATGTGTCCTTCTCGACACCACAGGCTGCATTGTGCGATGTCGCGATTCCCGTCACCTCGTGGCCACACTGGGCGTGGATAACCTGGTGATTGTCATCACGCCGGACGCGACCCTCGTTACCCGAAAGGACCGCGAGGAGGAGATCCGCAAAATCCTCGACAAAATTGCAGAATCGGGCTGGAGAGAATACCTATGATCGGGGAAAATAGGCTGCCTGCCTGTGACGCCATCCGCGGCCTCGAACGTGGCGCTCGGTGAGGGACAGGTTGACGTCGTGGCCGATGACAGACAACCGGGCCATTTGAGATGTGCGGCGTGGCGCGTGAGGGAATTGTTCAACCACCATGATGGAATTTCGCGTCCAACTTGATATTTTCCGCGGACCACTCGACTTGCTCCTTTATTTGGTTCGCAAGCACGAGGTGGCCATCACGGAAATCTCCGTGGCCGTGATCGCCCAGCAATTTCTCAATTTCTTGGAAGGTCTCGAGTCCCTGGATGTCGATACGGCCGCCGATTATTTGGCCATGGCCAGTTGGCTGGCGGAGCTTAAGTCCTACGAGCTACTTCCCCACGCAGAAGACCTTCCCGAGGATGAAATCCCCCTTGAACCGCGACAAGAGCTTGTGCGGAGGCTGCTCGAATACAAGCGTTATCGGGACCTGGCCTATGTGTTGGAGGAACGCGCCAAGGAGTGGCAAAAACAATGCCGACGGCTTTCCGATGATCTGGGGACGCGGGAGCGCAACCTGGCCGACGAACCCCTGGAGGACGTCCAGCTGTGGGACCTCGTCAATGCCTTCATTCGCGTCCTGCAAGAGCATGAATTGCAGGCGGGGACCACCCTCGTTTATGACGACACACCGCTTCAAGTCTTCATCGAGCGGGTCTATCGTCAGCTTCTCGAGCGGCAGCACATTGCCCTTAGCGAACTCTTCTATCCCGGCATGCACAAATCCACGCTCGTGGGCGTTTTTATGGCCTGCTTGGAGCTGGTCCGCTTCGGCTTTGCACGGATTGAACAGCCGACACTCTTCGATGAGATTCATCTTTACCTCCGCGAGGACCGACCGAGTCACTTCCCCTGGGAGCAGCTCGCCGAAAAACTGGCGACCCCCGAACGCGCCACGGAGCCAAGCGAGGGCACCGAGGCTGTGATCGCGGACATTGAGACGACACAAGTGCCCCCTGGGCAGCCTGTCTGTGATCAGGGACAATAACGTTTCAATCGATCCCGGTGGGAAGACCTGGTAGCTTCATGGCCGTTAGTGGGAGTCTTTGCGGTTGGTGACTGCTGGAAATGAAATGAATCGACAGGGTGAAAATCGTCCGCAGCAGGAAGTCGTTGCCCATGGCCTCCTGGAAGACCTTCCTGTGCGGCGATTGACCCACAAGAATTTCACGATTGAAGGCTATTCACGGGCGGCGTTCCAGACGTATTGGCGGATACCCGAGTTCCGTCTGGGATTTGACTTGGGCGGCCAACCTTGGGCCTTTATGGGGACGCCCTCCTGGTTTGTGTCGCATACCCACATTGATCACTTTGTTGCCCTTCCGGCCTACGTTTCGCGACGGCGGATGATGAAGATGGAACCGCCCACCATCTACCTCCCGGAGCCTTGTGTTCCCTTGGTGGAACGACTACTCCACCTGGTCAGCCGCCTCGACCGGGGACGCCTCCCCTGCCAACTTGTGCCGGTGGCACCAGGTCAAGAGTTCGAGCTCTCCCGCGAGTTGGTTGTCAGCAGCCTGGCGACCCAGCACACGGTCCCGTCGTTGGGATTCATCGTCTGGGAACGAAGGAAGAAACTCAAGCCGGAGTTTCTGGGCCTTCCCGGGGAAAAAATCCGAGACCTGCGGCTGAGTGGCGTGGAGGTCACCAATGAAATCCGCCTCCCCCGCGTCGCTTACCTGGGCGATACACGGATCGATGTCCTCGACGAACACCCGGACCTTTACCGTGCCGAGGTCCTCATCATGGAGGTCACGTTTGTGTCACCCCGTCATCGGGGAGAAAAGATACGCAAATTCGGCCACGTGCACATCGACGACGTCATCGCCCGCCGAGACCGCTTTCAGAATGAGGTCATTATCGCTTCGCATTTTAGCATTCGCTACAGCCAGAAACTCGTGGAACGGCTTGTCCGCAAGGCCCTGCCCGACCTGCTTGACGGCCGCCTCCAAGTCTGGCTTTGAGGGCAAGCCTCTCGGCGTGGCCTACCAGTTGCGGACAAAGCAAATCTCACCACTTGGAGGGCCACGCGCCGTCGCGGCCGTGTCACACGGCAGAGAATCGGGCCAACCGCAGCGGCGCCAATCAGCTTGCGTACGGATTGAACGGGATCAAGGCCTCGTAGGTGCTCAGCGGTGCCCGATCGAGACAGGCACGAATGATCCGCCGGCCCAGCGGGTCCAATCCCGGCATCCCCGCCAAGTCAGCTAATGCCTTGTGGAAAAAGCGATACAGGATCTCGGCCCCTTGGTCATAGGCCTCCGGACCGACCTCGGGTTGGGTATCGACTTCCAAGAACCAACTGGGAAGCTGGGTCCCCTCAATCTGCATGAAGGAAAGGGCATAGCCGAGCAACGGACACCGGGCGGGTTTGAGCTGCTCGGCCCGGAAGCGGGCACCACCACGCCGGGCGAGGTATTCTCGCACGAGCCATTCCGGCATGAATCCCACCTTCCACGCCCCGATATGCTGATTGGGGACCAGGACGAATCGCGTCTCCGGCGTCTCCAGCATTTGACGCAGGAGGATGTTTGCCTGATCGACGCGGCAACCCGTGGCGAACGGCCAGTAGGAGCCGATCCCTTCGCTTTGCAGGGAATCACTGTCCGTGATACTGGGATTAGCATGGCCACGGGGGGAAACCATCCGCCACAACCAAGCCAATGCCGGCGGCAGGACATGCATGATTCCCAAAATCCCGTAGGTCGGACGCTCTTTCGTGCACGGCGGTGTCCGAACCCCAAAGCTTCTCACATCCACCGCCACCGGCTCGTTGATCACGTTGGGGACCAAACGGCGTGGCAGAATCACCCTGGGATTGGGGCACGGCTTGCCCGGAGCATCCTCCACATGTTCCCAGATCAAACACGTCGCCCGCGGCACGGCGTGAATGTTCAAGAACACGACCGGCTCCTTCGTCATCGTGCAAATGCGTTCCAGATACGGGTCCGTGCCGTATTCCCGGATATGATCCACACGGACAAACCAGGCGGTCTCCGCGTCCGAGACGACGAGCTTTCGCCCCCGGGTATTCTGGAGTTCCGGATGGCACAACGCCATGTCATCCGTGACGGGAAAGAGGGTACAACCCTGAATCAACGAGATAAACCGCTTCTGACCCGTCACGACATTTTGGCCGAGCAGCAGCCGCCCATCGGGCTCACGATGGGGATACTCCAACATCTCACTCTTTCCACCACCGCTGGCCCCCTCGTGCATGATCGTCATGATGTTATCGTAGGGCGTCATGACCTGGACGGTGGAACCGTGCAAGGTGACCCAACCTTGCTCTTCGCCCAAGGACAGCAGTACCCCATAGACGCCCTTCTTGGCGCTGGGGCCGGGATACAAATTGAGCGAGAAGACCTCATAGACCGGGGGACCGCGGTGGTGGATGACCACCTGCTTTCCCTCACATAAGGTGTGTCGAAATGGCGGCGCCAAATAGACGACCGCCTGCGGGGAAAAATCTCTCGGCAACTCTCCTGCGGGAATCATCTCTTGGAGTAGCGCCAGACCCGCCGCGAAAAAACTCGCGTTCATCGGCGCGACCAAAGCGGCAGGAAAGCCCCATCGCTTCCCACCCGCGTAAAACGGAACCAGCACCAACTGCTGTTGCTTGAGCCAGGCGAGAATTTCCGCTCGGGCCTGCTCGAAGGGGACGGAAAACCTTTCGCAAAAACGCGGTTTGTCCGTGGGACGATCGTCCGCCACCACCAAACAATCGGGATCCCGTCGCCGCATGTAGGGGTCCGTATAATTGACGGCCACGCCATTCCGGCAGCGGACCACGACAGCCTCCACCACGGACCCCTTTCCCGGCACGTCGTAGGCCACCTCAAAATAATCCTGATCGGGACCGCCTACTGCGAGGTCAAACAGTTCACTTGTCCTCTCCGGGATCAAAACGCGCGGAGCCTCCCGGAGGACCTCCAGCAGCGCCGGCGGCCCGGCCAACCGACCCCCGATTTCACTCTCCAGATCAATCGCCATATACACTCCTCATGGTTACGCGTCCTTTAAGTTTATGCTACGAGATTTCCACTTCAAAGCAAACCACCGCTGCAGCCTCCGCCCGAATGTCTAATGTCTAACACCCCAACCGGGTAGCGACGAACTCAGCCAGCACATTCCTTGCGGACGCCTGCGAGGCGCTCCTCTATCTTCATCATACCACCTGAGATGCACTCGATCATAGCCGTTTGTGGGTACGCCACGACGGCACCACCCAAGGTGAGTACCACCTAAAGGTGCAGCCCTAGCAACCATAAGTGCTACCCATGCCGCTCCACACCTGGGCAACCTGTGCCCATCGTCCCCAACCGCGGATAGGACCCAGGACGGCCTCATTAAGTTCGCGCGTTTGCGGTCAGACAGCTCGACTCCCCGCGTAATATTTGGACAATACCACAAGTAGGAGGGGTTCCTGGATCGGTCACGAACCACTGCCGACTTATGCTCGAACCTCTCCAAAGTTGACGTTCTGGCGCATTGGAGGATCACGCGCCGTTACGTTCAAATTAAATGTTGGAGGGCCACGCGCTGTCGTGGCCGCGAATCACCATGGATCATCCACCGGCACGTCGGCGGACGCGACGGCGCGCGTCCCTCCATTTTTGATGTTGGAACCACCGTCCATTCTGGAGCGCCACGCGCCGTGACGTTC
>FWWL01007653.1_pt1 | contig 14520 bp, 10 predicted proteins | sample 2228331 | NCBI WGS metagenome assembly FWWL01 (sample SAMEA103939775, study PRJEB20133) | metagenome
CGTTTACGGCGTGGACTACCCGGGTATCTAATCCGGTTTGCTCCCCACGCTTTCGCCCCTGAGCGTCAGGACAGGGCCAGGATGCCGCCTTCGCCACTGGTGTTCCTCCCGATATCTACGCATTTCACCACTACACCGGGAATTCCACATCCCTCTCCCTGCCTCAAGCCTGGCAGTTTCCAGGGCACCCTCCCGGTTGAGCCGGGAGATTTCACCCTGGACTTGCCAAGCCGCCTGCGGGCGCTTTACGCCCAATAAATCCGGACAACGCTCGACACCTACGTATTACCGCGGCTGCTGGCACGTAGTTAGCCGTGTCTTATTCGTGAGGTACCGTCAGATCTTCTTCCCTCACAAAAGGAGTTTACAACCCGAGGGCCTTCGTCCTCCACGCGGAATTGCTGCGTCAGGCTTTCGCCCATTGCGCAAGATTCTTAGCTGCTGCCTCCCGTAGGAGTCGGGGCCGTATCTCAGTCCCCGTGTGGCTGACCATCCTCTCAGACCAGCTACCGATCGTCGCCTTGGTAGGCCATTACCCCACCAACTAGCTAATCGGCCGCGGGCCCCTCTCGTAGCGCCGGAGCTTTCACCACCCGGACTCTCACCGGGGGTCTTATGCGGTATTAGCTCGCCTTTCGGCGAGTTATTCCCCACTACGAGGCAGGTTACCCACGTGTTACTCACCCGTTCGCCACTAGCCCGAAGGCTCGTACGACTTGCATGCCTAATACATTCCGCCAGCGTTTGTCCTGAGCCAGGATCAAACTCTCCGTAGAAACAGAACCGACCTTGCGGCCGGGATGTTCCGTTTGAACGGGGTCCCAGACGTTCTCTTTCGTCCGCTATCCAGTTGTTAAGGTGCGCTGGCCTCTCGCAAGGCCCGAACGAGAAGATTAACTTCTCGCCGCCAGGCTGTCAACCGGGGTGCCCCTCGCGGGCGCTGCCGCCCGGCTGGTTGCCTGCGGGGGACTTTCACCTTGCCACGCCGGTGGCTTGTTGGCAAGGGGGATCGTCGGCAGGTGCGCCGATTTCTTCACATCCGCCGCTGGCGGAGGCGGGTGGCTTCGTCGGCGGGGCGGTAGGCGTCGAGGTACTGGCGGCGGAAGGTTTCGTACTGGCCCTGCTGGATGGCGGCGCGGGCTCGTTCGCAGAGGCGGACGAGGTAGCGGATGTTGTGGTGGGTGGCGAGGCGGTGGCCGAGGAGTTCGTTGTTGCGGAAGAGGTGGTGGAGGTAGGCGAGGCTGAATTGGCTGCAGGCGAGGCAATCGCAGGTGGGGTCGATCGGGGCGTCGGCCTGGCGGTGGGCGGCGTTGCGGATGGTGAGGCGGCCGTGATCGGTGAAGACGGCGCCGTTGCGCCCGAGGCGGGTGGCGAGGACGCAATCGAACATGTCGATGCCGCGGGCGATGCCTTCGATGAGGTCTTCGGGGCTGCCGACGCCCATGAGGTAGCGGGGGCGGTGGGTGGGAAGCTCGGCGAGGGTGATGTCGCAGGTGGCCCACATGGCGGCTTTGGGTTCGCCGACGGAGAGGCCGCCGATGGCGAAGCCGGGGGGATCGAGCTGGACGGCTTCGCGGGCGTGGTGGCGACGGAGGCTGGGGTGGGTGCCGCCCTGGATGATGGCGAAGGTGGTGAGTTGGGGTGCTGCCTGGCGACTGCGGCGGTACCAGCGGAGGGTGCGCTCGACGGCTTCGGCGGCGGCGGCGAGGGGGGCGTCGCCGGGGAGGACGTGGTCGAGGGGCATGGCGATGTCGACGCCGAGGGCGGCCTGGACCTGCATGGCGAGCTCGGGGGTGTAGTGGTGTTCGGAGCCGTCGATGTGGGAGCGGAAGCGGACGCCTTCTTCGCTGACGTGGCGGAGGCTGGCGAGGGAGAAGACCTGGAATCCACCGCTATCGGAGAGGATTGGGCCGGGCCATTGCATGAAGCGGTGGATGCCGCCGAGGTGCTGGATGAGCTGGTGGCCGGGTCGGAGGTAGAGGTGGTAGGCGTTGACGAGGATGATGCGGGCGCCGGCGGCGGCGACTTCGGAGGGGAGGAGGGTTTTGACAGTGGCGAGGGTGCCGACGGGCATGAAGACGGGGGTCTCGAAGCTGCCGCGGGCGGTGGTGATGCGCCCGGTGCGCGGGGCGACGGGGCCGGCGGGCTCGGTGGTGAGCTCGAAGTGGAAGGTGGGCGGGGTGTGGTTCACGGCTGGGTGATGGCGGCGATGGCGTGGTGCACGAGGGGATCGGGGACGCCCTGGCGGACGGTGGCGTGGCCGAGGCGCTCGAGGAGGACCCAGCGGATGGCGCCGGCGCGGACTTTCTTGTCGACGAGGGTGGCTTCGTAGATGGCGCGGGGGTCGAGGCCGGGGGCGTGTTCGGGGAGGCTGAAGCGCCGGATGAGCTGCTGCTGGCGTTCGAGTTCGCCCTGGGGGAGGATGCCGAGTTCGACGGCGATGATGCCGGCGGCGTGCATGCCGATGGCGACGGCTTCGCCGTGGAGGTAGGTTTCGTAGCGGGTGACGGCTTCGATGGCGTGGCCGATGGTGTGGCCGTAGTTGAGGAGGGTGCGCCGGCCGCTTTCGCGCTCGTCTTCGGAGACGATGGCGGCTTTGATGGCGACGGAGCGGCCGATGAGGTCGGGGGAGGTGAGCGGGGGGCCGACGATGGAGGCGGCTTCGAGGTCGGCGACGAGCTGCTCGTCGAGGATGAAGCCGTGTTTGAGGAGTTCGGCCCAGCCGTTGCGGAGCTGGCGGGCGGGGAGGGTGCGGAGGAGGTTGGGGTCGATGACGACGGCGGCGGGCTGGGCGAAGGCGCCGATGAGGTTCTTGCCTCGCGGGTGGTCGATGCCGGTCTTGCCGCCGATGGCGGCATCGGCCATGGCGAGGAGGGAGGTGGGGACGTGGATGAAGGGGACGCCACGGAGGATGGTCGCGGCGGCGAAGCCGGCGAGGTCGGTGACGACGCCGCCACCGAGGGTAGTGATGAAGTCGGTGCGCTCGATGCGGTGGTCGATGAGGAAGTCGTAGACGGCGGCGAGGGTGTGAAGGTTCTTGTGCTGTTCGCCGGCGGGGATGGTGTGGATGGCTGCCTGGTAGCCGCCTGCTTCGAGGGCTGCGACGGCGCGGTCGGCGAAGAGTGGGCGGACGTGCTCATCGGTGATGATGAAGGCGCGCCCCGGGAGGCCAATGTCGCGGCAGATGGCGCCGAGGGCATCGAGGGCGCCCTCGCCGACGAGGACGGGGTAGGTTGCGGTTGGGGTGTGGACGACGGCTGCGGGGGGTGGGATGGAGGCGGCGCCGGGCTGGCGCGGGGCTGCGAGGGGGCTGTAGAAGCGTTCGCCGGGGGGTGCGGGGTCGCGCTGCCATTCGAGCCAGAGGCGTTCGATTTCTTCGGCCTGTTCTTCTGGGGTGAGGTCGTCGCCATCGACGGCGGCGTCGGCGCCGCGGTAGAGGTCGAGGCGGGCCTGGAGGAGGGCTTCGAGGCGTGCGTGGGGGTCGCCGGCGAGGAGGGGCCGCTCGGAGCCGCCCGGGGCTTCGAGGAGGCGACGGGCGGCGACGGCGGGAGAGACGGCGAGCCAAACGACGAAGCCGCTGCCGAGGATGGGGCGGGCTTCGGGGATGGTGGGGGTGCCGCCGCCGGTGGCGATGACGGCGGGCTCGTGCGCGGCGGCGGCGCGGAGGGCCTGGAGCTCGCGCTGGCGGAAGGCTGCTTCGCCTTCGCGGGCGAAGAGTTCGGCGACGGTGGCGCCGGCGGCGCGCTCGATTTCGTCGTCGGTATCGATGAACTGCCAGCCGAGGCGTTCTGCGAGGATGCGGCCGGTTGCGGACTTGCCGCTGCCGGAGAGGCCGATGAGGAAGATGCGGCGGGGGACCATCAGGACTCCCGGGCGCGGGGCCCAATGGTGGCGAGGTAGCCCTGGAGGTTGTGCCGGATCTCTTCGAGGGTGTCGCCGCCGAATTTCTCGAGCCAGGCATCGGCGAGGACGATGGCGACCATGGCCTCGGCGACGACGCCGGCGGCGGGGACGACGCAGACGTCGCTGCGTTCGTAGTGGGCGAGGACTTCTTCGCCGGTATCGAGGTCGACGGAGGGGAGGGGATGGGCGAGGGTGGGGATGGGCTTGATGGCGGCACGGACGATGATGGGCTCGCCGGTGGTGATGCCGCCTTCGATGCCGCCGGCGTTGTTGGTGGCGTGGCGCCAGGGCCGCCCGTGCCATTGGGCGATGGGGAGGATGACATCGTGGACCTGGGAGCCGCGGCGGGCGGCGGATTCGAAGCCGAGGCCGAGGCCGACTGCTTTGAAGGCGTTGATGCTGAGGATGGCCTGGGCGATGCGGCCATCGAGGCGGCGATCCCAGTGGACGTGGCTGCCGAGGCCAGGCGGCACGCCTTCGACGCGGACTTCGACTTCGCCGCCGACGGTATCGCCATCGGGCTTGGCGGCGTTGATGGCGGCGATCATGGCTTCGGCGGCCTGCGGGTCGGCGCAGCGGACGGGGCTTGTTTCGACGGCTTCCCAGTCGATTGGCTCGCGGGGCTCGGCCCGGACGCCGCCGATGGCGAGGGTATGGCTGCGGAAGGTGACGCCGAACTCGGCGAGGAGTCGCTTGGCGACGGCACCGACGGCGACGCGGGCGGCGGTTTCGCGGGCAGAGGCGCGTTCGAGGACGTTGCGGACGTCGTCGAAGCCGTACTTGATGGCACCGGGAAGGTCGGCGTGGCCGGGACGGAGGCGGGTGACGCGCTCGATTTCGGTTTCGACGGGTTCGATGGCCATTTTCTCGGTCCAGTTGACCCAGTCGCGGTTCTGGATCCAGAGGGCGACGGGGGAGCCGAGGGTTCGGCCGTGGCGAACGCCGGCGGTGATCTCGGCGTGGTCTTTTTCGATTTTCATGCGGCCGCCGCGGCCGTAGCCGCCCTGGCGCCGGGCGAGGTCGGGGGCGATATCGGATTCGGCGAGGGGGAGGCCCGCGGGGAGGCCTTCGATGATCATCGTGAGGCCTTTGCCGTGGCTTTCGCCGGCGGTGAGGAAACGGAACTGGCCCATGCGGTTACTTCCTGCGGGGTTCTCGGCGGGCGGCGAATTCGGCTGCTGCTTCTTCGGCGGGGCGCGGCGGGTTTCCGGTGATGGGCGGGAGCTCGATGGGCACGGCACGACCGGCGGGATCGCGGACGTAGTGGGCTTCGAAGCGGCCGAGGATCTCGGCGGGTGTGAGGGCGTCCCAGGCGATCTCCTCGGCGATGGCGCGGTCGGCCGTCACGGTGAGGATGGGGCGCTGGGCGAGGTTGCCGCCGGTATCGCTGAAGGTGGTGTACACGTCGATGCGCACGGTGCCGAGGCGGAGGTTGGGGACATCGTACAGCATCATGTCGAGAAGCCTGGCGGCGATGGCGATGGCCTCATCGAGCGGGGTGGTGACGGGGACGCGCTGGCCGCCTTCGGTGCGGAATTCGCCCTCGGCGGAGGCCGAGAGGGTGGCGCCATCGGGTTCGACGGCGACGAGCTGGGCGGACTGGATGCCGGCCCAGACGCCGGGGGAGATGCCGCGCGGGGGGCGGGCACGGCGCCAGGTGGTGAGCGCCTCTTCGATGAGGGCACCGATGATGTCGGTATCGCCGGAGGCGACGCGGCGACGCCACGCGCGGTGCTGGAGCATCTCGGTGGTGACGGCCCAGCCGACGACGAGGAAGATGGTGCCGACGATGAGCATGCCGAGGAGGATCACGAGGGGGCTCCGGCACGGCGGGCAAGCTCGTTGCGGGCGGCGGCGGTCATGACATCGACGGGGGCGGGCAGGCCAGTCCAGAGTTCGAAGGCGAGCGCGCCCTGGTAGATGAGCATCGGCAGGCCGCCGAGGGTGGGCAGGCCACGGGCTGCGGCGGCGCGGAGGAACGGGGTTTGGAGGGGGGCATAGACGATATCGACGACGAGGGCCCCGGGGGCGGCAGATGCGAGGGGGGCGGGGAGGGCGTCGGGTGCGGGGCCGCCGTGCATGCCGACGGAGGTGCAGTTCACGAGGCAATCGTAGGGCTCGAGGGCCGGCAACGCTGCGAGGGCGCGAACCGGCGGCCCGAGTTCGGCCGCGAGGGATTCGGCGCGGGCAGGCGTGCGATTCCAGATGTGGACGGCGGCGGCGCGGGCCTCGAGGAGGGCGAGGGCGATCCCCCGGGCGGCGCCGCCGGCACCGAGGAGGAGGAAGGTGCGGCCCGACGGTTCGAAGAGGGCCTCGTGGCGGAGTGCGGCGACGAAGCCGGGGCCATCGGTGTTGAAGCCGTAGAGGCGACCCTCGCGGTTGACGATGGTGTTGACGGCACCGGCCCGGGCGGCGAGGCCGCCGAGCTCATCGAGAAGGGGAATGACGGCTTCTTTGTGGGGGACGGTAACGTTCGCGCCGAGGACTTCGGGGGCGCGCAGGGCCGCGATGCGCGCGGGGAGCTCGGCGAGGGGCGTATCCCAGCGCTCGTAGGTGACGTCGAGGCCGCAATGGGCAAAGGCGGCTCGCTGGAAGATGGGCGAGAGGGAGTGGGCGACGGGGTGGCCGATGATGCCTGCGAGGCGGGTCATGGGGCACCGTAGAGCGCGATGTTGCGCTCATGCTCGGCGAGGGTGACGGCGAAGACGTGGGAGCCATCGCCCTTCTTGGCGTCGGCGACGAAGTAGTAGTAGTCCGTGTCCTGCGGGTAGGCGACGGCTTCGATGGAGGCGAGGCCGGGGCAGGCGATGGGGCCGGGAGGCAGGCCGGGGTGGAGGCGGGTGTTGTAGGGCGAGGGGTGTTCGAGGTCGGCGATGGTGAGCTCTTTTTTCCACCAGCCATACTGGCGGACCGACTCGGGGTCGAGGGCGACGGCGAACTGGGTGGTGGGGTCGGCGCCGAGGCGATCGCCGGCGGCGAGGCGGTTGTAGAACACGCCAGCGATGAGCGGGCGCTCGGCTGGGATGACGGCCTCGCGCTCGACGATGGAGGCGAGGGTGAGGGCCTGGTGGGGGTTGAGGCCACGCGCCTGGGCGGCGGCGCGCAGCTCCGGTGTGAAGCGCTCATCGAGGGTGCTGATCATGTAGGCAACGAGGTCGTCCATGGTGGCGCCGACGGGGAGGATGTAGGTATCGGGGAAGAGGTAGCCCTGGAGCGAGGCGCCTTCGGGGAGGTACTCGGCGAGGCCCGGCGGGAGCGATGCGCGTTCGACGGCCGCGAGGAATTCCTCCCTGGGGCCGAAGCCGGCCTGTTCGGCGAGCACGGCCATCTCTTCGATGCGGAGGCCCTCGGGGAAGGTGACGCGGAGGACGGGGACGGCTTCCCTGACTGCGAGGAGGTGGAGCACGGTGAGGGTGCTGGCGCGCGCGGGGAGGAGGTAATCGCCGGCGCTGAGGCGGCCCTGGAGGCCCGTGAGCCGGGCGAGGAGCTCGAACTGGCGGCCGGAGCGGATGATGCCGGCCTGCTCGAGGGCCCGCCCAACGTCGCCAGCGGAGGCGCCGGTTTCAATGGTGAACGGCACGGTCGCGGTGGCCGGGGCCTCGGCGGTGTGGTGGGCGGCCGGCAGCGCGCCGCGCACGGATGCCGGGGTGCGGGCCATGGCCCAGCTTGCGACGAGTGCGACGGTCACGACGACAGCGACGGCAGCAGCGGTGAAGGGCGAGATGGCGCGCACCTCAGCGGCCCCCGCGGGAAGCGTCGAGCTCGGCCTGGAGGAGGAGCGCGGCGGCGAGTGAATCGAGCGTGCCATCGCGGCGGCGTGCGGCAGCGGGTGCCTGGCGCGCGGCCTGGGCGGAGGTGAGGCGTTCATCGACGGTGCGCACGGGGATGGCGACGGTAGCGCGGAGATCGGCGGCGAACGCCTCGGCCTCGGCGGCCTGGTGCCCGGGAGCGCCGCCAAGGGTGAGGGGGAGCCCGACGATGATCTCGGTGACGCCTTCGGCAGCGACGAGGCGGGCGATGGCGGCGAGGGCTGCGTGGCGGTCGCGCGCGGCGATGGCGGGGCGCGGATGGGCGAGCAGGCCCAACTCATCGGAGAGGGCGACGCCAATCCGGGCCTGGCCGGGGTCGAGGGCGAGGATGCGGCGGTGCGCCGCGGCAGCTGGCATGTTCATCTGCGGTTGGTGGGCTCGTTCGTCGCGGTCGGCGCATCCTCCTGGTGGGCAAGGGTAACCTCGAGGCGGAACCCGAAGCGGGGAAGGAAGGGTGCCCAACCGGGGACGACGCGCACGTCGGCTTCCTCGATAGCATACCGCTCCCGGAGGATGGTCCGCGCCTCGGACGGGCGGCGCCCGCGGACGGCGCGCTCGAGCGCGGCGGCAGTGACGCCGCGGGCGAACTCCGCCTGGATGCGGAGCTCGGTGGTGAATTCGTCGGCCTCCGGGTCGTACTGGCTGGCACCGGTCTCGGCTGCCCGGACCGTGCCGGGGAGGATTTCGCCATTGCCGCCCGAGGGTGCAAGGACGGCGCTGGCGAACTCTTCGAGGGTACGGGATTCGACTGCGAGGGCGGAGATCTCGACGTCGACCGGGAGGGCCAGGATGGGGGATGGCGTGCCGATTGGTGGGTCGGGTGTGCCGAGCGTGACGGAGACCGAGGCCGTGCGGAGGAAGATGGCGTCGCCGGGGCGCGCCTCGACGAGCGCGCGGCGGATGACATCGGCTTCGGCAAGGGTAGCCGCGAGCTGGCGGATGCTGATGACATCGGCTTCGGAAGGTGCTGGCCGGGGTTCGCTGGTGCCGCCTGTGGCGGGTTCCGGGTTCATGACACGGAGGAAGCGGTAGCGCTCATCGAACCAGCCACCGATGGCCCCGGCGGGCAGGTTGTACCGTTCACCGGGCTGGCGGGCGACGACGGTACCGGTGGCCTGGCCGTTGCGGGGTACGGTGACGTCGGATTCGAGTTCGAAATCGAGGAAGGCAGGGCCACCGAGGAGGACGGTGCCGGCAACGACGAGGACATCGGCGGGGGTCTCGTTGGTGATGGTGACTGGGGCCCGGGCGTAGCCGACGCCGACCATAACGGTGCCGGTGGTGGGGATGGCGAGCGTGTAGGAGCGGCGAGCGGAGACGGTGACGGCCGGGAGCGTGCGCGACTCGAAGTCGGGGGCCGTGGCCGTGCGGGAGACGGTGACGGAGAGGGATTCGGCGAGGGTCTCGCTCGGCGGGTAGGCGACGATGGTGCCGGACGGGGCCATGGCAAGGGCGAGGAAGAGGGCGAGGCCGGCGACGCCCGCGATGACGCCGACCTGGATGAAGCGGCCGATGGCGGGGAGGACGAGCGAGACGCGACCGAGGCGAAGGACGTGGCGGCCGCCCGCGTCCCAGCGGACCTGGTGGGGGCGGCGGGCCACGGGGAGGCCGGCCTGGCGGGCGCGGGCGGCGAGCGGGCGGGAGCGGGTGGCGATTGCGAGGACGCGGCCAGTCTCTTCGGCGTGGCGGACGAGGCGGCGCATGCCGAGCTCCGTGCTGAGCTGGCGGTTGCCATCGGGGGCGTGGAGGACGACGGCCCAGGTGGGTGCGGTATCGAGGCGGCCGCAGATGGCGGCGAGGTCCTCGGTGCGGTCGACGAGGATGACGGAGGCCAGGGAATCGGCTGGCGCGGTGGCGGGGGCGGCGGGGTTCGGCTCGTGCACCGGGATTCAGGCCTCCTGTGGCGGGGGCTTCCCCTGGGCGCTAGGTGGAGAGTGCCTCCGCGGCGAGCTTCCGGCCGGTTTCGAGGGCGGCATCGATGCGGGCAGGGTCGCGGGCGCCGGCCTGGGCGAGGTCGGGGCGGCCGCCGCCACCACCGCCTGCCTGCTGGGCGACGGCGCGGATGCGGTTGCCGGCGTGGACGCCGCGGGCGACGAGGTCCGGGGTCGCGGCCGCGAGGAAGGCAGGGCGGGCATCGATGTCGGCGGCGAGGATGACGAGGGCGGACTTGAGGCGACCGCGTACGCGGTCGGCGATGTCGCGCAGGACGTCCTGGTTGAGGGCGTCGACACGGGCGACGACGAGGTGGCTTTCGCCGATGCGGGCGGCGGAGGCGACGAGCCCATCGGCGACGGCAGCGGCCTGGACGCGGGCGAGCTGTTCGGCCTGGCGGCGGAGGCGATCGAGCTCGGCCTGGAGGGCATCGATGCGTTCCTCGACTTCGGCCGGTGAGGTGTTGAGGCGTTCGGCGATGCGCTGGAGGCGGTCCTGCTGTTCGAGGAGGTAGGCTCCGGCGGCGCGACCGGTGACGGCTTCGATGCGGCGGGTTCCGGCGGCGACGGCGCCTTCGCGGATGATGTGGATGAAGCCGATTTCGCCGGTGTGGTGGACGTGGGTGCCGCCGCAGAGCTCGGCGCTGAAGACGTGACCGTCGTCGCGGATCTCGACGACGCGGACTTCGCTCCCGTACTTGTCGCCGAAGAAGGCGAGTGCACCGGACTCGATGGCCTGGCGGTAGCCGGTGATGCGCCACTGGACCTCGAGGTCGTGGCGGACCTTTTCGTTGGCAAGCTGCTGGACTTCGTGGAGGGCTTCGCGGGGCGTTTGCTCGAGGTGGGTGAAATCGAAGCGCAGGCGATCGGGGGCAACGAGGGAGCCCTGCTGGCGGACGTGGGTGCCGAGGACGGTACGCAGGGCTGCATGGAGGATGTGGGTGCCGGTGTGGTTGCGCGCTGCGCCGCGTCGCCAGTGGAGGTCGACGGTGGCGGTGGCGCGCTGGCTGGCACGGATTTCTCCTTCGATGACGCGGCCGCGGTGGAGGATGGCGCCACCGGAAGCCCGGGTATCTTCGACCGAGAAGACGCCGGTGGGGGTTGTGATGGTTCCGCGGTCGCCGACCTGGCCGCCGCCTTCGGGGTAGAACGGGGTCGCGGCGAGGACGAGCTCGGCTTCCTGGCCGGGGGTGAGGAGTTCGGCGAGCGCGGAGCCGCGGAGGATGGCGACGACCGAGGTATCGGCCTCGGTGTGGGTGTACCCGACGAAGTCGCTGTGGTCGGTGCCGAGTTGCTGGACGAGGGGTGAGACTTCGCCGCGGAGGAAGGCGCCGTGCTGGCGGGCGCGGGCGCGCTGGGCCTCGAGGGCGGCGGTGTAGCCCGCATCGTCGAGGGTGAAGCCCTCGGCGGCGGCGATTTCGCGGGTGAGTTCGACGGGGAGCCCGAAGGTGTCGTAGAGGGTGAACGCTTCCTCGCCGGGGATGACCGAGGCGCCGCCCTGGCGGAGGCGTTCGATGAGGTCTTCGAGGCGATGGCTGCCGGCCTCGAGGGTGCGGAGGAAGCGTTCCTCTTCAGTGGAGAGTGCGCGCTGGATGAACTGCTGGTTTTCGAGCAGGTGGGGGTAGGCGTGGCCGAGGCGGGCGATGGCTGCTGCGGCGAGGCGGTGGGTGAACGGTTCGCGGACGCCGACCTTGCGGGCGAAGTAGATGGCGCGCCGGATGACGCGGCGGAGGACGTAGCCACGGCCTTCGTTGGAGGGGACGACGCCGTCGCCGATGAGGAGGGTGGCGGCACGGCAGTGCTCGGCCATGGCGCGGATGGCGTAGGCCTGGAGCTCGGTGGCGGCGCCGCCGAGGTAGTCGACGCCGACGACGGCCTGGGCCTCGGCAAGGATGGGGAGGAAGATATCGGTCTCGAAGACGGAGCGCTTGCCCTGGAGGACCATGGCGACGCGCTCGAGGCCGCTGCCGGTGTCGATGTTCTTGGCGGGGAGGTTCACACGGCGCCCGTCGGGGTGCTGGTAGAGCTGCATGAAGACGAGGTTCCAGATTTCGAGGAACCGGTCGCTGTAGCCGACGCCGGCCGGGCGGCCACCGGGGCCGGTGTGGAGGCGCGCCTCGGCGGGGTCCCGGGAGGGGTCGAGGTCGTAGTAGATCTCGCTGTCGGGGCCGCAGGGGCCACTGGCGCCGGGGGTATCTTTCGGGAAGCTGAACCAGTAATTGAGGTCTTCGTCGCGGCGATGGATGTGGTCATCGGGGAGGCCGACCTCGCGCCAGGCGGCGTAGGCCTCATCGTCGTCGAGGTAGATGGTGGCGTGCAGGCGGGCAGGCTCGAGGCCGTAGACCTCGGTGAGGAGCTCCCAGGCCCAGCGGATGGCTTCGCGCTTGAAGTAGTCGCCGAAGCTGAAGTTGCCGAGCATCTCGAAGGCGGTGAGGTGGCTGAGGTCGCCGACTTCTTCGATGTCGGTGGTGCGGAAGCAGCGCTGGACGGTGACCACGCGGGGTGCAGCCGGCGGCTCTTCGCCCATGAACTGGGGCTTGAACTGCTGCATGCCGGCCGATGTGAACATGGAGGTTGGGTCGCCGATGGGGACGAGGGGCCAGGGGGGAAGGAGGACGTGGCCGCGTTCGCGGAAGAAGGAGATGAAGGTGTCGCGGATTTCGTCGGAGGTGCGAGGCCGGCTGCTCATGGAGTGGGAACATCCTATGGGTCCCGCGCGCGGGGTGTCGAGAGGAGCCGTGGGGCGGCCGCAGTAGCCTTGACAGGCGATCCGGGGCATTCCTAGCATGGTTTGCGGACGGGATATTCGTCCGTTATGCGTGCCGCACCTGACCCTCCCAGTACCATGGTGGACGCCCGCGGCAGCGCCGGAGCGGGGCGATGAGCGGCCTCGGGGTGATTGTGCTCGCGGCAGGCCTTGGGACGCGGATGCGGTCGAGCCTGCCGAAGGTGCTGCACCCGGTGTGCGGCGTTCCGATGGTGCGGCACGTCGTGGAGGCGGCACGGGGGCTGGAGCCGGGGCGGATCATCGTCGTCACGGGACACCAGGCAGAAAGGGTTGAGGCCGCGCTTGCGGGGGCGGGCGTCGCGTTCGTGCGCCAGGAGGTGCTCGATGGGACGGCCGGCGCGGTGCGCCGCTGCAGGGATGCGCTGGCAGGGTGCGAGCGGATTGTGGTGCTGAACGGCGACGTGCCGCTGATCACGGCGGAGAGCCTGCGGGCGCTGGTCGCGGCGGGCGGTGGCCGGCCGCTTGCGTTTGTGAGTACGGAGGTGTCGGAGCCGGGGCGGCTCGGGCGCGTGTTGCGCGATGGGCGCGGCGAGGTGGTCAGGGTGGTGGAGGCGGCGGAGTACGACGGGCCCGGGGGGCCGGCCGAGGTGAACGCGGGGCAGTACGTGTTTGACGCGGAGTGGCTGTGGGACCGGCTGGCACTGGTGCCGATGAGCGCAACGGGGGAGTACTACCTGACCGCCCTGGTGGAGCTGGCTGCGGCGGAAGGCCGGCCTGCCGGGACGGTCCGGGTGACGCCGGACGAGGCACTGGGGGTGGATGACCGGGTACGGCTGGCGGCAGCGGAGAGCATCCTCCGGCGGCGGATCCTGGAACGGGTGATGCTGGCGGGGGTTACCGTGGAGGACCCGGCCAGTACGTTCATCGGGGCGGAGGCCGAGTTCGAAGCGGATGTGACGGTGCTGGCGGGGAGCCGCATTGAGGGGCGCAGCCGGGTCGCGACGGGGGCAGTGATTGGCCCGAATACGACGCTTCGTAATGCAATAATCGGGGCGGGGAGCCGCGTCGAGGCGTCGGTGGTGGAGGATTCGACGGTGGGCGCGGGGTGCACCATCGGGCCGTTCGCGCACATCCGCGGCGGGGCGGAGATCGGGGACGGGTGCGAGGTGCGGAACTACGCGGAGGTGAAGAACTCACGGCTTGGCCGCGGTGTGAAGATGCACCATTTCAGCTACCTGGGCGACGCGGATGTTGGGGAGGGGGCGAACATTGCGGCGGGGACCATCACGTGCAATTACGACGGGATCGCGAAGCACCGGACGGTGATCGGTGCGCGGGCATTCATCGGGTCGGACACGATGCTGGTGGCGCCGGTGACGGTTGGCGATGACGCGTTCACGGCGACGGGTTCGGTGGTAACGCGGGACGTGCCGGCGGGGGCGAGCGTGCGCGGGGTGCCAGCGCGGCCGTTCGAACGGAAGGAGCGCGGGCCAGCGTCGCCCTGAGGGGCGGGGGCGCCACCATGGAACCGGCAATCGTGGGGGTCATCGCGGTGGTGGTGCTGGGGAGCGTGGCGCTGGCCGCGGTCTCGGCGGCGGAGGCTGCGCTCGAGCGAGCGAGCGACGTTCGGATCCGCGCGCTTGCGGCGCGGGGCAATCGGCAGGCGAAGCGCATCGCGCCTTCGGTAGAGCAGCCGGGGCGGTACCTTGGTGCGATCACCGCGGGCCGGGTGCTCATCGCGTCGCTGGTGGTGTCGCTGTGCGCCTACCTCGGACACGAGGGGAGGGGCGGGTTCGCCGGGGTGGTGGGGTACGGCATGCTGGGCGGCCTGCTGATTGCGATGGTGCAGATGGCGGTGGGGATGGTGGTCGCACGGGCGCCGGAGTATGCCGCCCTGCAGCTTTCCGGCGTGGCGGTGGTCACGCGGCGGGTTTTTGCGCTGCCGGCGCTGGTGCTCGGGCTCCCGGCAACACTCGCGGCCAGTTCGATCCGGCTGGTGACGCCGGAGCCGGAGACGGACATCCTGGCGCTGGTGGAACGCGAGGAGGTGGAGGGCGGGGTGGAGGAGCAGGAGCGGCGGATGATCCGCGGGGTGATCGGGCTGGAGGACAAGACGGCACGGGAGATCATGGTGCCGCGGATCGACGTT
>FWWL01007654.1_pt1 | contig 14518 bp, 12 predicted proteins | sample 2228331 | NCBI WGS metagenome assembly FWWL01 (sample SAMEA103939775, study PRJEB20133) | metagenome
TGCAATGCCTCAATAAGGCTCTTATATGAATCCTTAAGATTAGTGTATTTACCGACAATCGCTATTGTTACCTCATACTTGGGTTCCTTTATCTTTCTCACTATATCTTTCCAGTCTCTGAGATCAGCCTCCCTGAGATCGAGCCTCAATATCTCTGCGATTCTCAGGTGAAGTCCTTCCTCATAAAATCTGATGGGAACCTCATATACTGTCTCACAATCAACAGCACTTATGACATTATCTCCATCAAGGTTACAATGAATCCCGATCTTTCTTTTGACATCAGGCGGCAGAGGCCTATCTGTCCTGCAGAGGAGGATATCTGGCTGGATACCTATCTCCCTCAATTCCTTCACGCTGTGCTGGGTTGGTTTCGTCTTCAGTTCACCAGCTGACTTTATATAGGGAACAAGGGTAAGATGTATGTAAAGTACATTCTCCCTTCCGACATCGTACTTGAATTGCCTTATAGCCTCAAGAAATGGAAGACTCTCGATATCACCAACAGTGCCTCCTATTTCCACAATAACTATATCATTCATATCCTCAACAGACCTTATCGCATTCTTTATCTCATCAGTGATGTGGGGCACCACCTGAACGGTCTCTCCAAGATAGTCTCCCCTTCTCTCCTTCGTTATGACATTGTAGTAAATCTGGCCTGTGGTGTAGTTATTCTTCTTTGTTGTTCTTATGGATGTGAATCTCTCATAGTGACCGAGATCAAGGTCTGTCTCAGCACCATCATCTGTCACAAAGACCTCTCCATGCTGGAAAGGACTCAATGTTCCTGGATCAACATTTATATATGGATCGAGTTTCTGGAGTGTTACCCTGAAACCCTGAGCCTCAAGGAGTGCACCTATTGAGGCTGCTGCAATACCCTTCCCAAGAGATGATACAACACCACCTGTTATGAAGATATATTTAGCCATCTTCTTGCCCTTTCGAGATCATCCGGTGTATCAATACCTATTGTTTCGAATGGAGTCTCCTTCACCTTTATCTTTATACCATTTTCTATTGCCCTTAATTGTTCAAGTTTTTCTATCCTCTCGAGTCTGCTCTGGGGTAAGGATGAAATTCTGAGGAGGACATCCTTTCTGTAACCATATATACCGATATGTTTGTAAAGATATCCATTCACCCTGATCCCATCAATGCCCTTCCACTCATCCCTGTGGTATGGGATGGGTGACCTCGAGAAATATATCGCAAAACTCTCTCTGTCAAACACAACCTTGACAGTATTGGGATCAAGTAATTCTTCTCTGTTCTTTATCTCCTTTATCAGTGTTGAGATGGAAGCCCTTTCATCATCGAGGAGAGAGACGACATCATCAATCATCTCGGGTCTTATAAAGGGTTCATCACCCTGCACATTAACAATTATATCACAATCCATTTTTCTTGCAACCTCTGCTATCCTGTCCGTACCTGATGGATGAAAGGGAGATGTCATAACACAGTTGCCATTCCATCTTTTCACCATATCGTATATCCTCTCATCATCAGTCGCAACAACAACATCATCTATAAGTCCTGCCTTTTTTGAATTCTCATATACATGTATTATGACAGGTTTTCCTCCAAGGTCCTGAAGCAATTTTCCCGGAAACCTTGTCGATGCATAACGGGCAGGGATTACAACAATAGCCTTAACTGGCATATCTATTTTTCTTCAAAAGGGGTCAGAATATAATTAACCTTCACCTCTATATCCTTTCTCAGTGAATGGTAAACAGAACAGTATTTTTCGTGTGAAAGGGCAACCGCCCTCTCGATCTGCCGTTCAGTAATATTCCCTGCTGTTATATGGAGAAGCATCTCTATTCTCCTGTAATACTGTGGGGGCGCAGGATTCCTCTCACCAGTAATCTCTATCTTCAGGTCTTTTAAATCCGCCCTCATTTTTTCAAGGAAGGTCACCACATCTATTGCCATACATCCAGCAAGACTCAAAAGAAGAGCCTCTGTGGGTGAACAACCCCACTGCATATGGGCATCGAACTCAATCTCATATCCCCTCTGCGTCCTTCCAAGAAAGATGAGTTCCCTCTCCCATGTGAGTGTGGCCTTGTTTACAGGATGGATCTTCTCCTTATAACCCTTTAATTCAGAAATAAGTTCCTTCTCGCTATCCATTTGACCTCCTCTTTAAAATTTTTTATTAAATTACCTCAGATTGTCTGGACTCTACGTGTTCCCTGACCCACAATCTACCCTGCCATGTTCTTCTTGATCTCATTCTTTCCATTATATCATTCATTATTCTATGTCTCGAGACATTCCATTTTGGTGCTATCAGGATTTCATCCGGTGCTGTTGCAAAGAGTCTCTGGAGCACTATGTGAGGTGAAAGTCTCTCGATGAATGATATTAAAAACTCTATATACTCCTCATATCCGAATACATGGAATGGACTATTCATATAGATCTTCTCGAGAATAGTATCTCTCACAACCTGCAACTGATGTATCTTGAGGAAACCTATCGGCAAAGATGATATAACATCTGCCATCCTGAGCATTTCCGCCTCAGTCTCTGTGGGAAATCCGAGTATTATATGGGCACCAATATGGATATTTCTACGAGAGGTCATCTCGATCGCATCAAGGAAATTTTTGAAGTCATGTCCTCTGTTTATATAATCGAGGGTCTTGTCATATATTGACTGAAGACCGTATTCGATAAGTATGAAGTACTCCCCTGCCAGTTCCTCGAGCATCTGGAGTTTTTCCTCATCCACGCAATCAGACCTCGTTCCTATCGCAAGTCCTATAACTCCAGGAACACTCAATGCCTCTCTGTAGAGTTCATAAAGCCTTTCAACAGGTGCATATGTATTTGTGTATGGCTGGAAATAAACAAGGAATTTCCGTGCATTATACCTTTTTGAGACATATTCGATTCCTCTCATCACCTGTATCCTGACCGGCAGGCTTGAGTTTGCCTCACTGGGCCTGAAACTATCATTATTACAGTATATGCATCCACCATACCCTACCGTTCCATCTCGGTTGGGACAGGTGAATCCTGCATCGACATTAACCTTGTAGACTGTCTCCTTGAAGATACTCTTCATATAATTTCCGAAGAGATTGAGCATATTTTAATATAACACAGGAAGAGTGTAAGTGTCAGTTATCAGAAAATTTTCCTGCTGATATGTTAAAATAATATATCCTTTCTTGATGAGGTCTGAATCATTGACTCTTTTAGAGTCCAATTTTTCAGATTTATTTAAATGATACTTAACGAGCCTGAGATAACCGAAGAGCTTATCAGGGAGCATGGCCTAACACAGGAAGAGTATCAGAGGATCCTCGAGATACTCCAGAGAAAGCCCACATTCACTGAACTCGGAATCTTTTCAGTAATGTGGTCCGAGCACTGTTCATACAAGAGTTCAAGAATCCATTTCAAACACTTCTTAACAGAGGCTCCGTGGGTAATTCAGGGACCGGGTGAAAATGCAGGCATCGTGGATATAGGAGATGGTCTTGCTGCGGTCTTCAAGATAGAGTCCCATAATCATCCATCATATATAGAACCATACCAGGGAGCCGCAACAGGTGTTGGAGGTATATTGAGGGATATATTCACGATGGGTGCAAGGCCACTGGCAAGTCTGAATTCCCTGAGATTCGGTTCGCTGGATGACCCCTATCAGAAGCATCTCTTCAATGGCGTGGTTTCAGGAATAGCAGGATATGGAAATTCAATAGGAGTACCAACTGTTGGTGGAGAGATCTATTTTCATCCCTGTTACAATGGTAACATCCTCGTGAATGTCTTCAATGTCGGAATAGCAAAGAAGGATAGAATCTTTCGTGGCAGGGCAGAAGGAGTCGGAAATCCTGTTATATATGTCGGCTCGAAGACAGGGAGGGATGGTATACATGGAGTGACAATGGCATCAGAGGAGTTCAGTGATGATGCGATGGAGAAAAAACCGAATGTTCAGGTTGGCGATCCTTTCACAGAAAAACTCCTCCTCGAGGCATGCCTCGAGGCGATGTCAAAGGGCCTCATAGTCGGCATTCAGGACATGGGCGGTGCAGGACTCACATCATCTTCATCGGAGATGGCAGGAAGGGCAAACAGTGGTATAGAACTCGAACTTGAAAAGGTTCCTTTGAGAGAAGAGGGGATGACACCCTATGAGATCATGCTCAGTGAATCACAGGAAAGAATGCTCATAGTTGCAAAAAAAGGCAGTGAGGACGAACTACTTGAGATCTTCAGAAAATGGGATCTGGATGCCCGTGTCATCGGAAAGGTCACCGATGATGGAATGCTGAGGGTCAAGTGGCACGGTAAGGTCGTGGCAGAGATACCTGCAAAGAAGATATCTGATGAGGCACCAAAGTACGATAGACCCACGAAAAGACCTGATTACAAGGATGAACTGAATAGATTGAATCTTGAAGAGATTCCCCTGCCAGAGGACTATAATGATGTCTTCATGAGATTAATATCCTCTCCAGATATTGCATCAAAGAGATTTGTCTATGAGCAATATGACTATATGGTCAGGACAAACACCGTTGTAAGACCAGGCTCTGACGCAGCGGTTATAAGAATAAAGGGCACAAAAAAGGGAATAGCGATCACTGTTGACTGTTCACATGTGTACTGTTTTCTTGATCCCATGAGAGGTGGAATGATAGCGGTTGCAGAAGCACGAAGGAATATTGTCTGTTCAGGTGCGACCCCCCTGGGAATCAGTGACAACCTTAATTTCGGAAATCCTGAAAAACCGGAGGTGATGTGGCAGTTTGTCGAATGTATAAAGGGAATATCCCATGCCTCAAGGGTATTCAATATACCCATTGTTTCCGGAAATGTGAGTTTCTACAATGAGACAAAGGGTGTTGCCATATATCCAACTCCAACTATAGCAATGCTGGGCGTAATAGAAGATGTCTCGAAGGCAAGGACCATCAATTTTAAAGAAGGTCTCGAGGTCGTCATCCTTGGCGATACACTTGAGGAACTCGGTGGAAGTGAATATCTGAGGATTATTCATAATATTGAAAGGGGTATGCCTCCAGAGATAGACCTCGAAAAAGAAAAGAGACTTCATTCTCTGGTACTCGATGCAATAAACCTCGATTTAGTGGAAAGTGTGCATGATTGCTCCGAAGGAGGACTCGCTGTAACTATTGCAGAGTCATCGATTGCAGGAAACTGTGGTGTAAGGATAAACCTCACAGATGTCTCTCCATCAATAAGAAAGGATGCCCTTCTGTTTGGAGAATCCCAGACAAGGATCATCGTATCCTTAAGGAAGGAAAGGCTCAATGACCTCAAAAGACTTGCTGAGAATTACAGAATACCTTTCTACCATATCGGAAGGACAGGTGGCACAAGATTCATAATAGAGAATTTTATAGACATTCCACTCGATGAGTTGATAAGAACTTATGAAAATGCGATTCCTGAAAGGATTGGAGCAATAATATGAGGATATATAATTAAGGGTTCTGAATAATGAAAAGAAAAGGAAATACAGGTTCTCTATATTATATGCTCCATTCTCCACATGAAGAGTGTGGCATATTTGGAATCTATGGCCATCCTGAGGCAGCAAATCTCACCTATCTCGGTCTTTATGCACTCCAGCACAGGGGACAGGAAGGAGCGGGCATAAGCTCATCTGACGGTAAACAGATCTTCACAGAAAAGGCGATGGGGCTCGTGGCAGAGATCTTCACAGAAAAAAGACTTAAGAGATTACCAGGTTTTATAGCAATCGGACATAACAGGTACTCCACAGCAGGAGGAAGCTTTCTTAAAAATGTCCAGCCAATCGTTGCAAACTTCTCTCTGGGCACAATATCCCTTGCCCACAATGGTAATCTTGTAAATGCCTACGAGTTGAGAAAAAAACTTGAGGAAGATGGGGCGATCTTCCAGTCTACATCCGATAGCGAGGTGATTATACACCTGATCGCACACTCAAGAGAAGAGTCCCTTCACGAAAGGATAATCTCTGCACTCCAGAAATTATCAGGTGCATACAGCCTCCTTATAATGAGTGAAAAGGAATTAATTGCTGCAAGGGATCCCTTCGGTGTAAGGCCATTGAGCCTCGGTATGTATGATGGTTCCTATGTAATAGCCTCAGAGACATGTGCTATGGACCTCATAAATGCAAAGTATATAAGAGATATCGAACCTGGAGAGATGGTAATAATAAACGAGCACGGCATAAAATCCATGAAGATTCTTAAATCACCAAGGAAAGCCCACTGTATATTTGAATTTATATATTTTTCCAGGCCTGACAGTTATATCTTCAATGGCCAGAATGTGAATGTTGTGAGAAAGAGACTTGGAAGACAACTCGCAAGAGAATCTCCTCAGGATGGAGATATAGTCATCCCTGTTCCTGATTCAGGCGTACCAGCAGCCCTCGGTTATGCAGAAGAGAGTGGTATAAGATTCGATTTCGGCCTCATGAGGAATCACTATGTAGGAAGGACATTCATTGAACCAAAACAATCCATCAGGCATTTTGGTGTGAAGATAAAACTCAATCCCATAAGGGATGTCCTGAATGGAAAAAGGGTGATAGTGGTTGACGATTCCATTGTGAGGGGTACAACCTCCAAGAAGATAGTGAAGATGCTCTTTGAAATGGGCGGTGCAAAGGAGGTTCATATGAAGATCAGCTCCCCTCCAACTATAGGACCTTGCTTTTATGGAATAGACACCCCGACAAGACGAGAACTCATCGCATCTTCACACCTTATTGAGGAAATCAGAAAATATATAACAGCCACCTCACTCCAGTATCTCAGTGTTGAGGGACTCCTTAAATCAGTCGATAATCCAGAGGATTACTGCACTGCATGTTTTGACAGAAAATATCCCATAGAATTTCCTCATGAAGAGACCCCTCAGATGGAACTCCTCTTCAGATAATTACATCCTGAGATGAAATGGAAGGATAACATCAGGTTTATACTTGTGGAACCAAAAGAACCTGGAAATGCTGGCTCCACCGCAAGAGCAATAAAGAATATGGGTTTCAGAAATCTCGCTCTCGTAAAACCCTTTGGAAATATAACAACAAAGGAAGATTATCTTAGATTTATAAAGGATACAGAGGCAGAGTGGTTTGCCTCGAATGCCCTTGATGTACTGAGAAATGCAGAGATTTACAACAATCTTGAAGATGCGATTTCAGATGCAGGTCTCGTTGTCGGTACCACGAGGAGACTTGGCAGAAGAAGAGGTGTAATATATGAACTCAGTGAAGGGGTCAAGAGATTGAGAATGTTTGCAGAACATTCACCTGTTGCTATTCTCTTCGGCAGGGAGGATAAGGGGCTTTACAATGAGGAGATAAAAGAATGTGGAATGGTCATAACAATAAAGACATCAAAGACCACTCCTTCTCTGAATATCTCCCATGCAGTGCTTCTTTTAGCATATGAATTATCAAAAACAGATATTGATAAAAGACCTATCGGATTTCCGCACCAGAGATTCGCAACACATGAAGAGATGGAGATACTGTTAAAGAGAATAGATGAGACCCTTGATATCCTCGGCTATGGCTCACACGGTCAAAGGAGGCTCAAGGAAAAGATGCTCATAAATATGAGACACCTTCTTGGAAGGGCGGGCTTAACAGAATGGGAAATCAATATGCTCCACGGCATCTGTTCGAGAATAAAGGAGAACATCGAAAAGGTATAATCTCACATAATTACATGGAATAAATTCCATAGTTATGGAATGATTTGTATAATTTTTCATCCCCTCAAAAAAATTTTTCATTAAAAATCAACTCTTTTTAACTGGGCACGCTTTTTGAATATTATTTGTCATGACGATAAAAAAGAGATTATATCTCTCGGGCGGTATCCTCGCCATTATCCTGATAGGTCTGGGTATTTACACCTACATTACGATGAATAAGACATGGGCACACATGGAGGAGATCAGAAAATACCAGGAAATACAGTCCTTAATAGATGAAAGAATCCTGGATCACTACAGATGGGTACAGATGCTTGCAGTTGATACCATCTTATTAAAAAAAGAATTCACAGGAGAACTTGATTACACAAAATGCAGACTTGGTCATTGGTACTATAGTTTCAAACCACCCGATGAACTCAGCGAGGTCTACAAAAAAATAGAGGAGCCCCACATGAGACTGCATGCATCAGCATCCAGAATATTATCTGCAATAAAGAGGGGCGATAACAGACTTGCAAGGAATATTCTCGATGAGGAAACCTTTCCATCCCTTGCAGGTGTGCAGATGGCATTAAACGATTTAAGAACAGGAATGTCCTCAATTATGGAAAAGAGGTTTACTGAATTAAAGGCTAATGAAAGGGTTATGACAATTACATCGATCACTGTTTATACATTCATTATAATAATATTCTTTACTGGCTCATTTCTATTTTTCATAAATCCGATGCAGAGATCATTGAGAAAAATCTCGGAGTGGATTAATTATATATCATCAGGAGATCTTACAAAAAAATTCAATCTCGAAACCCAGGATGAGATAGCAAGGATGGCTGAAGACCTCCAGAAGATGATAGAAGAGATGAAGAAGATAATCATCCATGCCATCGAGGCATCAAAACAGGTGTCTGCCGCATCCGAGCAGATCGCAGTAGCAAACCAGAATTTTACTGAAAAGATTGGAGCTCAGGCTGCCTCAATAGAAGAGACCTCTTCAACCATGGAAGAGATGACAGCCTCTATCAAACAGGTGGCTGATAATGTTGCGGAGACAAACAGTATTGCCCAGAGGACTGCCGCATCTGCAGAAGAGGGAATAAAGACAATGGCAGATACAATAAGGGCAATAGAAGAAATAAATAATTCTTCCATAAAGGTTTCTGGTATATCGAATATCATCGAAGAGATTGCATTCCAGACAAATCTCCTCGCATTAAATGCAGCAGTAGAAGCAGCAAGGGCAGGTGAACATGGAAAAGGCTTTGCTGTGGTGGCATCCGAGATAAGGAGTCTTGCCCAGAAGACATCTGAATCAGCAAAGGAGATAACATCTCTTATAAAGGAAGGTCTTGAAAAATCTGCAAAGGGTGTACAACTTGCAAATGAACTCAACAAAAAATTAACAGAGATAGTATCGAACATCAAAAAGGTTGCAACTCTAATGGAGGAAGTGACCATGGCAATAAGAGAACAGACCTCCGGAATAAATCAGATTAATCTGGCGATTTCACAGATCGATCAGACAACACAGCAGAATGCCTCGCTTATCGAGGAGACCTCTGCTGCAGCAGAGGAACTTTCAGCACAGGCAAAGGACCTTCTCAATATAGTCTCTCTCTTTAATGTAAATGAAGATTATCGAGAGATAAAAAAATTACCACATCCTGAAGGAACTTACAGGAAAAGAGTTTAAGTAATTCTCAATAAAAAATATCCCTTGACCTCAGGACATCATCTGTTTTAACTTTATATAATGAATAAAAAAATTATCAACGATGCACTTTTTTTCAGAAAACCCTCCATACAGGAAAAAGCGATTTTCCAGCATGAAGATATTCTTCTCTGGAATAGCAGGAAGCGGAATGTCAGCAATAGCCATATTCATGGCAAAGAGAGGGCATTCTGTATCTGGTTCTGACAGGGTCTTTGACAGAAATCGCCATCATCCACTCTATAATATCTTTATCAACTCTGATATAAGGATATTTCCTCAGGATGGAAGCGGTATAGACAAATCATTAGAAACTGTTGTCTTCAGCACAGCAGTGGAAAAAAATAATCCCGATTACATAAAGGCAACTGATGAAGGAGCAATGATAAGAACAAGACCCGATTTTCTTTCCGAACTGAGCAGAGAATTTAAAACCATTGCAGTTGCAGGAACATCCGGCAAATCAACGACATCAGGGATGCTCGCATTCATAATGCACAGGCTTGGACTCAAACCAAATTATATAGGGGGTGGCAGGGTTAAAATGGGTGCAAGAGACGATTCATTATCAGATATTGCAAGAAAGATCGCCAGTTCTCTTACCAGCACTTTTCAGAGACAAAAGTTATAAGTGCTTCAATTCTCTGGACAAGATCCTCTTTCTTTTCTGACGATCCCTTATTAATATAATTGGCAGGTCTGAGAAGTTCCATCTGTTTTTTGAAATCCTCATCAGCCTTTATTGCAGAAAAGAATATCACCGGCATCCTCTCAATATTCCTTTTTTCCTCGATAGACCTTATGGTCCTTACCGCAGTCAAGCCATCCATTACAGGCATGCTCAGATCCACAATGGCAAAAAGAGCTCTTCTGCCTGCTTCAATAGCATCAGTAAACTCAGATATAAGATCAAGTCCATTTGTCACCGTGATAACCTCCTGAGCAAGGGATTTCCTGATTATAATCTCCTTGAGAAGAGTCCTTAAAAAATCAGAATCCTCTGCAACAAATGCGACCTCTTTCAGTGCCTCTTTATTCTCATCTGTATCGACCTTTACAGAAATCTCCTTTCTCATTACAACTACAGTATCCTGAGGAATGTCCTTCTTTAACTCTCTCTCCTTTTCCCTGATCCCTTCACTATCCCAGAGTTTTTTGACCTCTATAGCAAAACCACAGTATGAACAGAGTACCTCTATCTTCTCCTTTCTCTCGACCTCATAACATGGCACCTCTTCACCACAGCATATACAGTATCTCTTGTTCATCATGTAAAGTATATATCTGTAACACACAAAAATCAAGCCCCCCGTTTCCTCATTGTCTACTCTTGGATCACAAGATCTGTGTCTTCAAACCTTCATATCCTTTACAGGACTTTACATTGGTAATCCATTTAGCAGTAGAGACAGCGACACAGAAGAATAAATACCGTGTATTTAAAGATTAGAATCAGTCACCTGTGAAGATACAGGCAGGCTGCAGGAAAGGTAATTGACATTCTTGCCTGTCAGGGTTTATTATAATTGAGACAAAATCTCAATTAAAAAGATGAAGGAAAAAACTTCTAAAAGAGAAAAAAACAGTATCGCACTCATCGGTAACCCCAATGTGGGCAAGAGTGTTATATTTGGACTCCTTACCGGTAGATATGCAACTGTATCAAATTATCCAGGGACGACTGTAGAGATAACCTCTGCCACCATGAATCTCAATGGAAGATACTTTAACCTGGTTGACACACCCGGCATTAATAATCTTATACCAATGAGTGAAGATGAAAAGGTAACAAGGAATATCCTCCTCAACCAGAAACCATCTGCTGTCATACAGGTAATAGATTCAAAGAATCTTAAAAGGGGGCTCTTCATAACAATACAACTTGCAGAGATGGGAATACCTGTGGTCATTGATCTCAATATGACTGACGAGGCAAGGGACAGAGGCATAATAATAGACAGGAAAAAACTATCAGAATATCTTGGTGTGGAGGTTGTGGAAACAATAGCATCACAGAAGAAGGGGATTACTGAATTAAAAAAATCCCTTCCGAATGCAAAGATACCTGCAATAAATGTTGACTATGGAGATATCATAGAAGAGTATATAAAGAAGATTGAAGAACACATCCCTGAGACAGACATTAAGAAAAAAGCCATTGCCCTCATGATACTCGCTGGCGATGAAAGTCTGAAGCCATTTCTCAGGGCAAACATAAGCGAAAAATCCATAGAAGAGATAGAAAACCTCAGGGATGAATGTGCCCAGAGACTCAAAACAGATACAGGGCTTATCATAAATGCAAGGAGACTGCATCTCGCTGAAAAGATAGCCACCTCTGTAATTAAAAAAATAACCCCAGATGAAAATAGTTTTATAAGATGGCTCGGTACTGTAAGCATGCATCCTGTTTATGGCATACCTGTGCTCTTTGTTATTCTTTTTCTTATTTACGAATTTGTCGGGGTCTTCGGAGCGGGCACACTCGTTGACCTTCTCGAAGAGAAACTCTTTGGTGAATACCTGAATCCCTTATTCACAAAGTTCATCCCTTTAATAATTCCGATCAATTTCATCTCTGATGCCCTCATTGGAGAATATGGAATCATAACAATGGCTCTCACCTATTCCATAGCAATAATCTTTCCCATCACCACAACATTCTTTATCGCCTTCTCGATTCTCGAAGACTGTGGATACCTTCCGCGACTTGCTGTCATGTCAAACAGGATATTCAGGACAGTAGGTCTCAGTGGAAAGGCTGTCCTGCCAATGGTCCTCGGGCTCGGATGTGGAACGATGGCGGTAATGACCACAAGGATACTCGAGACAACGCGCGAAAGGATCCTCGCTGCCTTCCTCCTTGCCCTTGCTGTGCCGTGTTCAGCCCAGCTCGGTGTAATTCTGGGGATGCTGGGTGGTCTCTCATGGAAGGCAACATTTATATGGTTAGGTTCTGTGATATCTATTCTCCTGTTAACAGGCTATATAGCGAAGAGGCTGGTTCATGGAGAGGATTCTCAGTTCTTCCTTGAGATCCCTCCAATGAGGATGCCTGTTCTTGAAAATGTCATTATAAAAACAGTAAACCGTGTGGTGTGGTACCTTAAAGAGGCTGTCCCTCTGTTTATACTGGGAACCTTTATCCTCTATATACTCGATAAACTGAGCCTGCTCGAGATCCTGAAGACCCTCGCATCACCTCTTATTGTGAGCATACTCGGACTGCCAGAGAAGACAACTGAGGCATTTCTTCTTGGATTCCTGAGGAGAGATTATGGCGCAGCAGGGCTGTATGCAATGTCAGAAAAGGGTCTGCTCAATCCACTGCAGAGTCTCGTGAGCCTCATCACAATAACACTATTCATTCCATGCCTGGCACACTTCCTCATGATGATAAAGGAATTCGGCGCCCGCATAACAGTTATAATTGTTCTCGTGATTCTTCCTCTGGCATTCACATTCGGTGGACTTGTAAATATTATACTGAAGGCACTGAATATAAATATCTAAGAACGATTGACGAAATCAATAAAATTCTTAATGATTCTTAATCCCAGGGTCTGGCTCTTCTCAGGATGGAACTGTGTAGCCATAATATTATCTTTCCATATGGATGACACAAACTCGACTCCATAATCAGTTGTGGTAGAGATAACTGATCCATCAACAGGCTTCACATAATACGAGTGAACAAAGTAAAAATAACTTCTATCGGGAATACCACTGAGTATGGGAGACTCTCTCAGAATCTTTACAGTATTCCAGCCCATATGCGGTATCTTTAATCCATTCCCTTTTTTGAAATCGAATTTCACCACCCTGCCACCCAGGATATCAAAACCCTCTGTTATACCAAACTCCTCTGAATCTGTAAAGAGGATCTGAAGACCGAGACATATACCGAGGTATGGTTTACCCTTTTTAATCGAGTTGATTATCGCTTCTCTTAGGTTTTTCCTCTCAAGATTACGTATACAATCCCTGAATGCACCCACACCTGGAAGAACAATACCATTCGCATTCTCTATATCCCTCACCTCACCACTCACAATCACATCTCCACCTGTCTTCTCGAACGCCTTTTTAACACTCATCAGATTTCCCATTCCATAATCGACTATCACGATCATAATTATTTATCCTTACGATTAACCTTTCTCCATACTTTTATTGCGATATCAGGACATATCTCTGCACATAACGCACAACCTGTACACCTCAGAGGTTCTGAAACTACTGCATAAAAATAACCTGACCTGTTTATCTCATCACCAATCCTCAGGACACTACATGGGCACGCAGATACACAGTATTCACATCCCTTGCATAATTCTCTGTTGATCTCGACCTTACCCCTTGCCTCAGTGGACACTTCGCATCTGATTCTTGACTTCTGACCTCTGCTCCCCGACTTACCACTCATAACCTTTGGTTCATCTTTTTTCATGTATATGACCTCATCAATTCTTTTGCATGCCTCAAGGAGGCATCCGTTACCATTCCACTGAGCATCCTCGCTATCTCAAAGGTTCTCTCATCCTCTGTGAGATTCTTTATTATAACCTTTACGGAATCCTTTTTCTGTATCTTTTCGACCTTTATATGGTTATCGGCAGCAGCCGCAATCTGTGGGAGATGAGTTATACAGAATATCTGGTGTCTCCTGGAAAGTCTCCTGAGTTTCTGTGCGACCTTTTCTCCAACCACTCCTCCAATACCCGCATCTATCTCATCGAATATCAGTACAGGCACCTTATCCACATCAGCCATTATTACCCTGAGGGCAAGCATCAATCTCGAGAGCTCCCCACCAGAAGCAACCCTTGTTATTGACCTCGGAGGTTCTCCTGGATTGGCAGAAAACTCAAACTGTACATCATCTATTCCAAGGGGACCTGGTTCTTCTTTTCTCTGAAAACTTACCCTGAATACCGCCTTTTCAAGGGCAAGATCCTTTAATTCCTTCCTCATGGACTCCTCTATAAATCTTCCAACCTTCTTTCTCTTCAGAGAGATCTCCTCAGCAAGTTCGAGGAGTCTCTTTTCCTTTGCACCGAGAGAATTATTTATACTCGCTATTCTATC
>FWWL01001683.1_pt1 | contig 14513 bp, 12 predicted proteins | sample 2228331 | NCBI WGS metagenome assembly FWWL01 (sample SAMEA103939775, study PRJEB20133) | metagenome
CTCATCCCACGACTGCAGCAAGCTCACATCGTTGGGAAGGACATGAACAAGCCGCAGCAGCCTCCTGTGGCCGAGATGGGCGGACTGGGGCTCGTCGGAGGCCTAGGGATCAGCATCTTAGCCGTCATCGCCCTGCGCACGTTCCTCAAGATCGAAGCGTTCGCCCCCATCAATACCGTCGAGCTTTTGGCAGTCTTAGCTACAGTCTTGGCTATCACGCTCATCGGGATCATAGACGATCTCATCGGCGTTCATCAAGGATGGAAGGCGCTCATCCCTGCTCTAGCAGCTATTCCCCTAGTCGTCATCGAAGCTGGACAAAAGACTATGACCCTCCCCTTCATCGGGCCCGTGAATTTTGGACTCTTCTACCCCTTGGTGCTCGTGCCCCTGGGCGTCACGGGGGCAGCCAATGCCTTCAATATGCTCGCAGGGTTCAATGGGCTGGAAGCAGGTCTAGGCGCTGTAGCCGTCACGGCGCTTGCTATCATTGCTTATCATCTCAACGAAGTGACAGCCTTGGTGCTCCTGCTAGCAACCTTGGGGGCTCTGCTTGCCACTCTCTACTTCAATTGGTACCCAGCACAGATCTTCATCGGTGACGTGGGCACGCTCACCATCGGAGCGGTGATCGCCTCGGCGGTTATCGTGGGGAATTTCGAGTGGGCCGGCGTGATCGTGATCATCCCGCACGCCCTAGATTTTCTGCTCAAAGCCCGAAAGAAATTCCCCAGCACCGGCTGGTATGGAGAGTATCGGGACGGTAAACTCTACTGTCCCGATCATGGCCCAGTGGGATTGGCCCAGCTGATCTTAAAGCTCTGCAGGGGTCTGCACGAACGCACGTTGGTCTTACTCTTAATAGTATTTGAAGCCCTCTGCGGCCTCGTGGCTATCTTCGTCTACTTTCGCCGAGCTTGAGGTTGCAGCAGCTCGCGGCTCATCGTATGATACAAACAGCGAAGAGATCTTTCGCTCAAGGAGAGATTGAGCATGCCCAACCGCGCTGGAGACTGGCTGGCCCAAGCTCAACGGGATCTAGAACAGGCTGAAGACTCCCACCGCGCCGGGCGCCACGAGTGGGCGTGCTTTGCCGCTCAACAAGCTGCCGAAAAAGCCGTCAAGGCGCTCCACCTTCATAGGGGCCAAGAGGCGTGGGGACATGTCGTGGCCAAGCTCCTGCGTGAACTCCCCTTAGAAGTGCCCCAGGACTTGATCGAGAAGGCCCGCACGTTGGATGGCTTTTACATTCCCCCACGATACCCAAACAGCCACGCTGAAGGGCCTCCTTTTGAACACTATGGCCCTTTACAAAGCAATGAGGCGATCCGCTATGCCCGTGAGATCATTGCGTTCGTCCGTGCTCAGATGGCCTGATGCCAAGACCGTCACAGAAGCTGTGCGCCGCTGGGCTCACAGCATAGCTCGCCAAAACCCTGACGTCGTGCGTGTCGGCTACTTTGGCTCGTACGCCCAAGGCAACGCCGGCGTCGGCAGCGACGTGGACGTGCTCATCATCGTGGACAAGAGTGAGCTCCCCCTGGCACGCCGAGCAGCTCAGTGGGATACGACAGACTTGCCCGTCCCTGCTGATGTGCTGGTCTACACGGTAGCAGAATGGCAGACGATGCAGCAGCGTTCATATAAGATTGTCGCCCAAGAGATCGTCTGGGTATACCAAAGAATCTCTTAATTGAACAGACTTTCCCCTCGCGGCTTGACAAACGACCCGCCCTAGAGTATGATCGTGCTAATATATGCTAAGTCATATATATGAGGTGAAAGATGTCCCTGAAACACGCGCTGCTGGGGTTCTTGAGCTTTGGGCCAGCAACGGGATATGAGCTCAAGCACGCCTTTGAGAATTCGATCCAGCACTTCTGGAGCGCCGACTTGAGTCAGATCTATCGCACCCTAGAGGGCCTCAGAGAAGAAGGGCTCGTCACCATGCGCATCGAACAGCAAGAGACCAAGCCCCCCAAGCACATCTACTCGCTCACCAAGAGCGGACGAGCAGAACTGGTGCGCTGGCTCACAGACCCCACCGTCGAGCTGCCTACAACGCGCAACCCCTTCTTGTTGAAGATCTTCTTCGGAGCACTGATACCCAAAGAGACTATTCTAGAGCATCTGCGCCTCTTCGATGAGGCGCTCCAACAGCGCATAGCTGTCTACAAACGGATCGAAGAGTACCTCCCCAAGCGGTGTCGCGAACAGGGCCTCCAGCGCCACAAGCCCTTCTTGCTCGCGACAATTCGCTTGGGGCTAACAGCCCTCCAAGCCCACCGGCGGTGGTGCCACGATCTCATCGCCGAACTTGAAAATCAAAGGAGCAGATCATGATTTTGGAAACCAAAGATTTAACCAAGATCTATCGCGTCGGCCAAGAAGAGATCCCTGCCTTGCGCGGGGTCAATTTCCAAGCTGACGTCGGCGACTTCGTCGTCATCAACGGGCCGTCGGGCTCAGGCAAGACCACTTTTCTCAATTTGATCGCCTGCATTGACAAGCCCACCTCGGGAGAGGTCTTCATCGAAGGCCAACCGATCAGCCGGCTCTCCGAAGGGCAGCTCGCGGAGCTGCGCAAGCGCAAGATCGGGCTGGTCTTCCAGACGTTCAATCTCATCCCCGTCTTGTCGGCCTATGAGAACGTCGAATACCCCCTGATACTATTGGGGCTGAGCCGAGCCGAGCGCCGCCGGCGCGTCATGGCCCTCTTAGAAGAAGTTGGCCTGAAGGACTTGGCCAAGCGCCGCCCCGATGAACTCTCCGGGGGCCAGCGCCAGCGCGTCGCCATCGCCCGCGCTCTCGTCACCAACCCCAAATTAGTCCTCGCCGACGAGCCTACAGCGAATCTGGACTCCGAGACGGGCAAGCAAGTCATGTCTATTATGAGAAGACTCAACGAAGAGCACCACGTCGCGTTCATCGTCGTCACCCACGACCCCGTCGTCACACAATACGCTCAGCGCACTGTGAAGATCCGCGATGGACAACTCTTCGACGGAGGCCGCACCAATGGAGCTTAAGCTGCTCATCCCTCTCAGAAATCTATGGCGCAATCGTCGCCGCACCCTGCTCAGCTTGGCGATCATCGCCCTGGGCACGGCGATGATCTACGCCGTGCGCGGCTACGTTGACGAGTCCATCTTAGGCATCCAAGAGGGAACGGTGCGCCAGTTTGGGAACTTTCAGATCGCTTCCCCGCTGCTGTGGGCGGAGAAGACCGAGAATTTTCAGTATCTTATTCCCCCAGACACAGTCGCTCGGATCGTCGAAATCCTGCAAGAGACGCCCGAAGTGACGGCGTATACTGTCCAGCTTGGTCTCTCGGGCCTTGCGATCACCGAGCGCAAGACAAAAGTCGTGCGCGCCACGGCTTTAGAGCCGCAGAACCGAGCTCTTGATTATAACGATCTCGTCGTAGAGGGATCGGGGCTTGCTCCCGACGACCGCGCCAAGGTCTTAATCGGGCGCACCTTAGCTGAAGAGCTGCAGCTCCAGCCCGGTGACTTCTTCACCATGACGACGACGACCGTCGACGGCGCCTATAACGTTGGGCCGCTGCAGGTCGCTGGGATCTACGCCCTCAATAACGCCATCGTCGAGGGCCAACTCATCTTCATGCCCCTCAGCTATGGGCAGATCCTGATGGACACCGCAGGAGTCACAAGGGTCATCGTCACGATCACTTCTCTTGGCGACACGGATCGCGTCGCAGCTCTGGTGCAACGCAAGCTCACCGAAGCGGGCCTCGACTTCGAAGTGCGCACCTGGGTGCAATTAGCCGAGTTCTATCGCCAAATCAAGGGTTTTTTCGATATTCTCTTTGGGTTTCTCACGAGTGCTGTCTCGGTGCTGGTCTTCTTCATTGTGCTGCAGGTCTTGACGTTGTCGTTCTTAGAGCGCACCCGCGAAGTCGGGACGATCAGAGCCATCGGGACGAAGCGCTATCAGGTCTTCTTGATGTTCTTCATGGAGAGCGTCTTTTTGGGTGCTTGGGGGAGCCTTGTGGGCATTGGAGTGGGGTGGCTCTTGGGGCAGGGCTTTAACGCTGCGGGGATTGGCTGGACACCCCCAGGAGCGCTCGAGCCCATCCCCGTCCGAGTGCGCTTAGAGCTCCACAACGCTGTCACACCGTTCCTCATCGGAGCGATAGCCACAGCCCTGTCGGCGCTCTACCCGGCCTTGCACTCGGCACGGCTCAACGTCGTGGAAGCGCTCGCGTCCAAATAAAACGAGAAGGAGCTCACGATGTTCTTGAAGATCGCTGCACGAAATGTCCTGCGCAACAGGCGCCGCACCGCGTTCAGCCTGGGCGTGACTGCCCTCGGCGTCGCTATTCTGTATTTTGTGATGGGCTTCATCACGGAGAGCTTTAACTCAATCAAAATCAATCTCACACGCGAGATTGGCGCGGTGCAGATCGCTGATGCGAAACTCTTTGACAATAAAGCCGAGCGCTATGAGTATCTCATCTCCCCAGAGATTCTTCAGAAGATCGTAGCTCTCTTGAAAGATGACCCGCGCGTGACGGGATATACGTGGACGCTAGGCTTTGCCGGATTGATCGGCAACGAGAAGGGGAGCACTGTAGTCGTCGGGCGTGGGCTCATCCCCGGCAACCCCATCGAAGACTACAGCCGGGTCGTCGTGGACGGACGGCCCTTGCTCAACGACGGCACGCCTCAGATCTTGATCGGCCGCCGGCTCGCTGAGACGCTCAGCGTCCGCCCCGGCGATATCATCAACGTGGCCAGTGGCACGGCCAGCGGCGCGTTCAACGCCGCCAGCGCTACGATTGTCGGCACCATCCGGTACAATAGCATCGCGCAAGAGGGCCAGATCGGGATCGTCAACATAGAGTTTGCCCAGCAGCTCCTGCGCACGCAAGGGGTCGAGCGCGTCCTCGTCCAACTGAAAGATATAGACCAAGCTGAGGCGTTCGCCCGAGAGATCACCGCCAAGCTCGTTGCCCTCCAGATCCCCCTGGAGGCGCGCCCCTGGCAGAAGCTCACGGCGTTTTATGACTCGATTCGTGCCTTCTGGAGCGTCTTTGCGGCGTTTACCACTCTTGGGGTCTTCGTGCTTGTTTTCTTCAGCGTCTTAGAAGTCTTGACGATGTCGTTCTTGGAGCGCACTCGCGAGGTCGGCACGATCAGAGCCATCGGGACGAGCAGATCACAGGTCTTTGGTATCTTCGTGGCTGAAGGGGCGATCTTAGGGATACTCGGGGGCTTAGTGGGAGTAGCCCTAGGCACAGCCTTAGGGCTATGGCTCAATAACTCTGCGATCACATGGCTGCCGCCTGGGGCACTCGATCCCGTTCCAGTGCGCATCGCTCTCAATATGTCCGTTGCCGTTGTGCCGTTCTTAACGGCGCTGATCTCGACGTTTTTGGGCACGCTCTACCCGGCGTGGAAGACCGCTCGCAGGAATATCGTCGAGGCGTTAAGCTATGTCTGAGAATGAACGTCATACAAGAAAGGAGCACCTATGAAGAGACTGACGCAGTACGTTCTGGTGACCGCACTCGCGGTCGCGCCGTTTGGGATTGGCTTGGGGGCGCAACCGGCGCCCACCGACGATCAGCTTCTAGAAGCGTTCGACAAGGCGCGCTTTGTCGAGGCTACGTCGTTCACCATGACCGTTGAGGTCGTCGCGGATAGACCCGACGGCACCAAACAAGCCGTCGTGCAGCTTTACTTCAAAGAGATCGACGGGAAGCGCTACGCGCGCATCGAGTTTCTCGCCCCAGAGGATTTGAAGGGTCAGGTCTACGTGAGCACGCCGGAGGGGACATTCTTCTGGCAGCCAGGGCTGGCAACCCCCCTCAAAGTGAGCGGGCGCCAACAAGTCTTTGGTGACTCCAGCGTCGCTGAGACCGTGGGCATTCAGTTTAAGAATGACTACAAGATACGGTCTCGCAAAGACGTGACGCTCCCGGGTAACAAGGCCGGCCTGGAAGTTGAGCTCGAGGCGACAGATAAGAGCGTGGCCTTCCAAAAGGTCACCGTCACAGCCGACAAGGCCACGCTGCGCCCCCTCAAAGCACGGCTCTTCGCCCTCAGCGGCGATCCCCTCAACGACGTGAGCTACCAAGAGTACGGGACTTTAGAGAACAAAGACGAATACGTCAAGAAGCAGCTCATCGAAAACCAGCTCATCAAGACTAATAAGACGCTCTTGACCATCACTAAGATCGAAGCGAAGGATCTTCCTAACGATCTGTTCGATCCGAACAAGCTGGGGAAGTGAGAGACCGTGCGCGTGCGTTGGGCGCTTGTGGCCGGGGCACTCTTCGTGAGCCTGACAGCGACAGGGCAAGAGACTCTCTCTTCTAGTGATTTGACCGAACTCAAGCGCGAGGCGCTCGCGGTCTTCTCTGAGATTTTTCAGAACGGGAGCGCTGCCGAGCGCCTCGGCGCCGTTACGAGCCTTGTGCGCTCTGGGGACGACTCCGTTGTGCCATTGCTGACAGAGCGGCTGCTTGCTGACGAGGCGTCGTTTGTACGACGTGCTGCGGCTGAAGGGCTCTCCCGGTTTCGCTCGTTAGCCGCGGACGCGCTGCGCCAAGCTGCCCATACAGATAGCGTTGCCAGCATCCGGTGGGCTGCTGCTATCTCGTTGGGAGAGCCAAGCACTATTACTGAACTGCTCGCTGAGCGCGAGACGCTCGCTGCTGCAGCGCTCGCGCTCCAAGAGCGAACAGCAGCAGCACGCTTGCCACAAGCTGTGTGGAACGCTGCTGAGATCGCTCTGCTGCGCGCTTTCTCCGACCGCGAAGTCTTTAATGTTGTCGAGCGCGCTGCGATGCTCAAGGCCCTCGCCCAACTGCGCTCGCTGGCTGCCATCGCGCTCCTCACTCAGACGCTCGATGACCCGACAGAAGACCCATTCGTGCGCGGCTCGGGAGCGTTTGCCTTGGGGGTCTTAGAGGCGCGCAACGCTGTGCCGCAGCTGATCGCAGCATTATCGACAGATTCCGAAGCGATCCAAGTTGGCGCTGCAGGAGCTCTCGAGATCCTCAGCGACCCTGCGGCGCTCACCCCTCTGAGCATCCTGCTGCGCACCGGGCGCTCTGCACAAGCGCGCGTGGCGGCCGCACATGCCCTGGCATCCTTGGGCACCCAAGCAGTGCCTGCTCTCTCCCAAGCGTTGCTGAACGACGACGTCGCGCTCGTGCGCCAGGCGGCTCTGCGCGCACTGCGCCAGATCAAGGGAGCAGCAGCGGCTCAAGCCGTGCTCGCTTTCCTTGCAAGCAATTATCTCCAACAATGCGATCCAAGCTCGTGCGGCAGCCTAGCCCTCGAGACCCTCAAGGCCCTGGCAGAACTCGGCCAGGCCCAGCTCGCTTTTGAAGTAACTCGAGCGACCCTCAATGCTCTGCGCGAGTCACTCCCGTTTCTGTTCATCTTCGCTGAAAGCGATCTTGTCCAGACGCTGAGCATTGTTGGGCGCGCTGCCCCAGAGCTCTTTGAGCTTCTATTGAGCGATCCCAACCCGTTTGTGCGCGCTTTAGGAGTCGCAGCCTTCTCAGTTGTCCATCAAGCGCAGGCGCGAGCGGTGCTCTCTCGATACGTCTCAGACGAAAGCGCGTTAGTGCGTCGGGCGGCTTTGGAAGGGCTCTCTCCCTGGGCCACACCTGATGATATCGAGCTGTTTGCTCAGTTTGTCGCTGATCGCGATCCGCGCACCCGCGCTGCAGCGCTCGCCGTGCTGGCTCGCGTGGGCGATGAACGGGCATTACCCCCTTTGCGGCAGGCGCTCCGCTTTGAAGTGCTCTCTGTGCGCCTCGACGTTGCAGGAGCTGTTCTTGCATATGTCACTCGCTTGATGCGCCGGCCCTCACTCCAGATTTCCTAGACGCTCCCGACATTGAGACACGGTATGGCCTTCTCTCGATGTGCCCGCCTAGAGAGAACTATGCCCCCGATTTGACAAGGGCGCGACTGTGATGCTTTACTCTCTCCAATGATCCGCTGGCGCGAACTCTTTGAGAAGCTCCCAGAGCCGTGGCTGGTGATGGTCTGTGGGCTGGTGGGCGTGGGCAAGACGACTATTGCCTGCCAGATCGCGCGCGACCTGCGAGCACGTTATCTAAGCACCGATAGAGTGGGATATCGACTCTTTGGCGAACGCCGCGCTTACGACGATCAGTACTATCGTCGCGTGTATGAGTATATGATTCTCCTGGCGCAGCACGCTGTGAGCAAACGACGCTCTATCGTTTTAGACGGGACGTTCTTGCGCCCTGAGACGCGCCAGAGGTTCTTTTCAGAGTTTCACCAGCGCGCTTCACTGTGGATCGTCTATGTGACTTGTTCGGAAGAGATTGTGAGAGAGCGTCTTGAAGCGCGGCGCAACACACCCTTGCCCCAACGGGGATACTCTGACGGGCGCTACGAGATCTATCAAGCAATGAAACAGAAGCTCAGTGACGGCTGGGGCGATCCGCGCTCAGAGAATATCCCGTCTGTCACCGTGGACACATCTTCAGGGGAGCCTCAGATCATTGAAGTGCGAAGTCGAACTGGCAAACTCTGAACTTGTTAACTGAGAACTGTCTTTTTGGTGGGTGGTAGAGGATTTGAACCTCTGACCTTCTGCACGTCAAGCAGACGCTCTTCCGCTGAGCTAACCACCCGACAGAACAGTTTAAAGTTGCAAGTGCCAAGTTGTACGGTCAAAGCCAGCGCCTTGAACTTCGAACTTGTAACTTTTCACTTGGAACTGTTCGTGTGGAGGCGGCGACCGGAATCGAACCGGTGCATAAGGGTTTTGCAGACCCTCGCCTTACCACTTGGCTACGCCGCCATGAGCATAATAATTTTATCGCTCTCTGTGCCCTTTGTCAAGATGGCCCTTAAAAATTATAAGTGGCACCACCCCGGCGCTTTAGCTAAACTTAACATATCAAGGAGGAGACTTATGAGACGGTTTGCCGGCATCTTCATCGTGCTTTTGGCCAGCAGCATCGGCGGAGCCCAACAGAATCTCTTAGGCACCAACGTCACTATCTATAGCGACCTAGCGCTCGTCGAAGAGACGCGCACCCTGAGCATTCTTCAAGGCGAGCGCGATTATCTTTTGGAAGACTTGCCCAAAGCGCTCGTGCCCGATTCGGTCCTCTTCCGCCCGTTTACAGTTCCCTTCATGGAGTTCAAGATCGTCGAGCAGGAGTTCCTGCCGGCTCACGAGCTAACCGGCTGGCAGCTTCTGCAGAACGCCATCGGCCAAGAGATCGAAGTGACAGTCCCTCGCGGCTTGGTGCCCAAGACCTATCGCGGCACACTCCTTAGCGTCGAAGACGGCATCGTCCTCCAAGAAGCGACCGGGCGCATCCAGATCATCAAAGAGTTCAGCGAAGTTTCCTTGGATCAGCTTGGGCACTATCGCAAAGCCCCGGCGCTGCGCTGGCGCATCCAGAGCAATTTCTCCGGTGAGACGCCGGGGCGCTTGAGCTATCTCACCGGCGGGCTGGGCTGGTCCGCTTACTATACAGCGATCTTAAACGAAGCCGAAAACCAGATGAGGCTCACAAGCTGGGTGACGCTAGAGAACAAGAGCGGGCGCGAGTATCAGAACGCCAAGCTGACTCTCATCGCTGGGGAGCTGCGCCGCGTGACGCCGCCCCCGCCTGCTCCTCTCCCTCGAGCCACGCCCCTCGCTGCTCAAGAAAAGCAAGAGATCGAAACGAAACCTGCATTCGAATATCACGAATATCAACTCCCTCAGCGAACGACGCTCAAGGACAACCAGACCCTCCAGCTCTCTTTCTTGAGAGCCGATGCCGTCACAGTCTCGAAGCACTACGTCTACGAAGCCGCGCGCGCTCCCCAGGTCCGTGTCGAGATCCGCTGGGTCAACCAGAAGTCTGAAGGGCTGGGCGTGGCCCTGCCCGCAGGCATCGTCCGACTCTACAAAGAGACGGCCACCGCCTTGCAGCTCATCGGTGAAGACTCTCTCGGACACACGCCTGTGGGGGAGAGAGTCGCGCTCGTGCCGGGGATGGCCTTCGATCTGAAAGCCGAAAGAACTCTCAAAGACCGACAAGTCATCGGTCGAGACGAGCTGGGCCGTGAGACCTATCGAGATACCTACGAGATCACGTTGCGCAACCAGAAAGACTCCGACGTCGTCATCGAAGTGAAGGAGCATCTTCAGGGCGTATGGAAGATCGTCTCCGCTGAGCCGAGCTACGAGAAGCTCGACGCAAGCACAGTGCTTTTCAAAGCAGCCGTGAAGGCGCACGATGCCGCGAAAGTCCTGTACACTGTAGAATGGAAATATTGACGCTATGGAGGAGTTTTTGACCCAGCCTGACGGGCCATATCTGAAAGACGCGATGCAGAACTACGCGCGGGCGATTGAGAAGACGCTCGCCGAGGTTCCGGTCGTCAACGGGGTGGTCGACCTCGAGGCGCTGTGGATGGAACTAGCGCTGCCGCGCGATCTGATCATCGAGGTCTTCGAGACGATGGAGGTCCGGCTGCCCCCGCACGTCGAGCGGGTCGTGGGACCAAACGGACAGATTTTGGCCCAGCAGAAGAAACCCGAGAAAGATTCTGTGCTCTAATATGAGCAAGATACAGTTTGGCACCGACGGGTGGCGCGGGGTGATTGCCCAAGATTTTACGTTTGCCAACGTCGGCCGCGTCGCTCAGGCCATCGCGCAGTATCTGCAAAGCCCGCAGCGCCGTTCGCTAGAAGTCTATAAGAAATGGGGCGTCGTCTATAGACCCCCAGAGCGCGGCGTCGTCATCGGCTACGACACGCGCTTTCTCTCCAAAGAGTTCGCCGTACACATCGGGCGCATCCTGCAAGATCACGAGATTCCCGTCTGGATCGCCCACGAGCCCGTCCCCACCCCGACGCTCTCGTATGCCGTCTCTCACCAGCAAGCGGCCCTCGGGGTGATGGTGACGGCCAGCCATAATCCCCCCGAATACAACGGGGTCAAAGTTAAGATCGAATACGCCAGCTCCGCCCCGCCCAGCGTCACCCAGCTTATTGAATCTTTTGTCCCTCCAGAAGCGCCGACGCCTAAAACCTCAGAGAGCGAGCTCAACTTTGCCGACTTTAGGAGCCCCTACCTTGCGCGCATCCGCCACCTGATAGACCCAGAGCTTCTGCGCCAGAGCAATCTCTGCGTTGTAATCGACGCGATGTACGGGGCGGCGCGCGGCTACGTCGCCGAGATTCTCAGAGAGCTCGGGGTCGAGTTCCTCACCGTGCGCCACGGGGACAACCCACGTTTTGGGGGAAAGAACCCCGAACCCATCGAGAAGAACCTAAGCCCGCTGCGGGCAGTGATCGCCAGCGAGCGCCAGAAGAGAACAAAGAGCGCCAAACATATCATTGGGGTCGTCACCGACGGTGACGGCGACAGGGTCGCCGCCATGGACGAGCTTGGGCATGTCATAGACTCCCATCGCTGCTTCGCCTTGATTTTGAAGTATTTACTTACAAAAGGCTGGCGCGGCAAGGTCGTCAAGTCGTTTGCGCTCTCCGATATGATCGACACGCTTGCCGTCAAAAACAATTTAGAGCTGGACGAAGTCCCCGTGGGGTTCAAATATATCTGCGAGAAGATGGTCCGTGAAGACGTCTTAATTGGGGGGGAAGAGTCCGGGGGGATCGCGATTAAGAATCACATTCCCGAGCGAGATGGGGTCTTAAATGCTCTGTTGTTGTGTGAGATCGCTGCGCGGGCCCAAAAGCCCGTCAGCGCGATCATAGAAGATCTCTTAGCTGAAGTTGGTCCGCACTGGTATGACCGACGCGATTTACACTTAGAGAGCCGTTTAGAGATCGTCGAGCGGGTGAAGCGCCGTCCGCCGCAGCAGATCGCCGGTCTTGAAGTGATCAAGACGGAGATGCTCGACGGGGTAAAGCTCAGATTCCCTCATGGTTGGCTGCTGTTGCGGGCGAGCGGGACCGAGCCGCTCCTCAGACTCTACTGTGAGCTCGACTCGCTCGACAGAGTGCGTGAAGTCTTAGACGAAGCGGAGCGCTTCGCCAAGGGCGACGTGAGCTTATGGGGGAAGTGAGTATTGAGAAGCGCGCACTCCATACCGTATCGGCACCTTGAAAGAGATCATAGAGAACGAAGCCCGCTGGACTGAAGAAGACCTAAGGCGACTTAAGCTGCTCAAATAAGAGCATCTGTGCGTAGGGCCACGTTATACTGCGACAGCCGTCTTATCCTGCGCCAGCTCGCGCTCCTTCTGTGCGACCAAAAGCCGCGTCTTGATCACCGTATCTGGGTTAAGCGAGATGCTGTCAATCCCGCACTCGACCAAAAACTGCGCAAACTCCGGAAAATCCGAAGGCGCCTGCCCGCAGATCCCGATCTTGCGCCCCTTGCGACGCGCCACGTCGATGACCTGCCGGACTAAACGCTTCACCGCTTCGTTGCGCTCATCGTAGATGTGCGCAACGAGCTCCGAATCGCGATCCAACCCCAGGGCTAATTGCGTCAGATCGTTGCTCCCGATGGAGAAGCCATCGAAGATCTCAGCGAACTCTTCAGCGAGAATCACATTGCTGGGGATCTCGCACATCACGTAGACTTCTAAGCCGTTCTCGCCCTGGCGCAGCCCAAACTCCGCCATCGTCTCGATGACCTTACGCCCTTCTTCGGGGGTGCGACAGAACGGGATCATCACTTTAATGTTTTTGAGCCCCATCTCGTCGCGAGCTTTTTTAAGAGCTTGGCACTCTAGCCCAAAAGCGTCTTTGTATTTGGGATCGTAATAGCGCGATGCGCCGCGCCAGCCGATCATCGGATTGGACTCGGTGGGCTCATAGAGCGCACCGCCAATCAAGCTCGCGTACTCGTTGCTCTTAAAATCTGAAAGCCTCACGATCACCTCGTTGGGCCAGAAGGCCGCAGCGATCTTAGCCACCCCCGACGCGAGCTTATCTACAAAGAATTGCGCTTTGTCTGTATACCCCATAGTGCGCTCGTCGATCTCTTTGATGATCTGAGCGATCTGGGGATCGTGGGTCGCACGAGCTTTGAGCTGCTCATAGTCTAAGAGCGCCTTGGGGTGGATCCCTATGTGCGAACTGATGATAAACTCTTCGCGGGCCAGCCCCACGCCGTCATTGGGAATCCGCGCTTGAGCGAAGGCTGTCTCCGGGATGCCCACGTTCATCATGATCTTGGTGCGCGTGCGCGGCAGCTGGGCCACATCGATGCGATCCACTCTGAACTTCAAGCGCCCCGCGAAGACGCGCCCCTCGCCTTGAGAGCAGTCCACTGTGATTTCTTGCCCTGTCTGGATCTTCTGTGTGGCGCCCTCAGCCCCGATGACGCAGGGGATCCCCAACTCGCGCGAGATGATCGCGGCGTGACACGTGCGGCCCCCTCGCTCGGTGACAATAGCCGCAGCGATCTTCATAATCGGCTCCCAGTCGGGGTCAGTCATCTCGGTCACCAGGACTTCACCGGGGCGGAAACGCCCGATCTCCAGGACGTCGCGAATGACGTGCGCCGGGCCCTGCCCGATCTTGCTGCCCACTGGCTCGCCGCGCGCCAAGAGTTTTCCCGTCTCTTCGAGCACGTAGCTCTCTAATGTGCTTGCGCTCTTAGCCCCGTGCACCGTCTCCGGCCGTGCCTGCACAATGAAGAGCTTGTGAGTGACCCCGTCCTTGGCCCACTCAATGTCCATGGGGCGCCCGTAGTGCGCCTCGATCTGCATGGCCCAGCGCGCCAGTTGCAAGACTTCGTCGTCGGTGATAGAAAAGCGCTGCTGCTCATCCAGAGGGACGTCCTCCTCGCGGAGCGCGCCGTTGGCGCAGACGAGCCTCTTCTGCTTGCTCCCCAAACGCCTCTCGATCAGCGCTCTGTGATGCTCCCGCAGCCCCGGCTTGAAGACGTAGAACTGATCGGGATTGACTCGCCCCTGCACCACCAGCTCGCCAAAACCATAAGATGACGTGATGTAAATAACATTCTCTGAGCCCGATTCGGGATCAATCGTAAAGAGCACCCCAGAGGCTGCGAGATCCGAACGCACCATCTGCTGGACGACCACGGCGATAGCGACATCGCCATTGGTGAAGCCGCGATCGCGTCTATACGAGATCGCGCGATCGGTGAAGAGGCTAGCAAAACAGCGCCGCACGCGGTCGAGTACCATCTCTTCAGTCTTGATATTGAGGAACGTATCGTGTTGCCCCGCAAACGAGTGCTCTTGAGAGTCTTCGATGGTCGCTGAGGAGCGCACGGCAACATCGGTGCTGCCGGTCTTCTCTACAAGAGAGCGATACGCCTGACGAATCTTGCTCTCAAGATCAGAGGGCAATGGCGTCTCAACGATGAGATTTCGTATTCTCTGTCCGTACTCAGCGAGGATCTGGACGTTATGCGTATCGAGCTGGCTCATGAGCGCTTGGATGCGAGCGGCTAACCCCGAGCGCTCCAAGAACGCGCGAAAAGCCTCGGCGGTGACGACGAAGCCATCGGGCACGGGGATGCCCCCAAGCGCCTGGCGCATCTCCCC
>FWWL01007658.1_pt1 | contig 14511 bp, 13 predicted proteins | sample 2228331 | NCBI WGS metagenome assembly FWWL01 (sample SAMEA103939775, study PRJEB20133) | metagenome
TCGCCGCCGCGGTCGAGAAGGCCGGCACCTTCCTCACCTGGGAGGGCCGCCCGCGGCCCTTCGAGGCCGTGCTGCCCTCGCCGACCTCGCTCCCGGACCTGCGGGTCCTCGCCGGGATCTCCGAGGAGCTCGCGGCCCTCGGCCAGGGTGCGCCCCTCGGCTTCCGCACGGTCGCCGACGTCCGCGCCGAGATGTCCCAGCTCGGCCCGTGGGACGGCGAGCGCCAGACGATGACCCCCGTGCAGGGGGTGAGCACGGGGGCCGACGGCGCGCAGGACGGCCTCGCGCTGTCCACGTGGAAGCTGATGATCGACGGCGGCTCGATGCAGGACGGCGACAAGCACCTGGCCGCCACGGCCCGGCCCGCGGTCGCGCGCGTCAGCCCCGCGACGTACGCCGGCCTGGGCCTCGCCGAGGGTGCGGCCGTCACCGTGACCGGTGACCGCGGCTCGGTGACGATGCCGGTCGAGGTGGCCGACGACATGACCGACGGCACCGTGTGGGTGCCCGCGAGCTCGACCGGCGCCGGCGTGCTCGCCGGTCTCGCCTCACCCGGCACCCGGGTGACCGTGAAGGGAGCAGGAGCGTGATCGCCCAGACCGTGGCGCCGGGCGTGGTCCGCGCGGCCGACGACCTCTCGGCCTTCGGCCAGGACCCCTGGTGGCTGGTGCTCGTCAAGGCCGGCCTGGTCTTCGTCGTGCTGGTCCTGCTGACCCTGTTCAACATCTGGTGGGAGCGCCGGGTCGTGGCCCGGATGCAGCACCGCATCGGCCCCAACGTGCACGGCCCCTTCGGCCTCCTGCAGTCGCTGGCCGACGGCGTGAAGCTCGCGCTCAAGGAGGACCTGATCCCGAAGGCGGCCGACAAGGTCGTCTTCGTCCTCGCCCCGGTCATCGCCGTGATCCCCGCGTTCATCACCTTCGCGGTGATCCCCTTCGGGCCCGAGGTGTCGATGTTCGGCGAGCGCACCCCGCTGCAGCTGACCGACATGCCCGTCGCGGTGCTCTTCGTGATGGCGATCGCCTCGATCGGCATCTACGGCATCGTGCTCGGCGGCTGGTCCTCCGGCTCGACGTACTCCCTGCTCGGCGGCCTGCGCTCCAGCGCCCAGATGATCTCCTACGAGGTCTCCATGGGCCTGGCGCTGATCGCGGTCTTCATCTACGCCGGGTCGCTGTCGACCAGCGGGATCGTCGCGGCGCAGGAGGACCTGTGGTTCGGCCTGATCCTGCTGCCGTCGTTCGTGATCTACGTGATCTCGATGGTCGGTGAGGTCAACCGCGCACCCTTCGACCTCCCCGAGGCCGAGGGCGAGCTGGTGGGCGGCTTCCACACCGAGTACTCGTCGCTGAAGTTCGCCCTGTTCTTCCTCGCCGAGTACATCAACATGGCCACCGTCTCGGCCCTCGCGACCACGCTGTTCCTGGGTGGCTGGCGCGCCCCGTTCTGGATCGACCGGGTCTGGGAGGGTGCCAACGAGGGCTACGTGCCGGTGATCTGGTTCTTCGGCAAGGTCCTGTTCTTCATCTTCTTCTTCATCTGGCTGCGCGGCTCGCTGCCGCGTCTGCGCTACGACCAGTTCATGGCCTTCGGCTGGAAGGTCCTGATCCCGGTCGCGCTGGGCTGGACGATCCTGGTCGCGACGATGCGCTACGTCTCCAACACCTACGACGTGGGTGTGCAGGAGGTGCTCCTCTTCGGCGGCGCCGCCGTCGCGGTCGTCCTCCTGCTCGGGTTCCTGGGTGCCGAGAAGGAGGAGGAGCCGGAGGAGCCGGTCGCCCCCACCGGCGGCTTCCCCGTCCCCCCGATGCCCGCCGGCGGAGCCGTGCGCGGTGCTGCGGCACCGCTCGAGTTCCCCCGATCCACCACCGTCCCGGCCGGTGCCGGGGAGGAGGCCTGACCCGTGGCAGAGAACGAGAAGACGTTCAAGGAGCAGTTCATCGACCCGGTCGCCGGGTTCGGTGTCACGTTCCGGACGATGTTCAAGAAGGTGGTGACCGAGCAGTACCCCTTCGAGAAGCTCCCCACCGCCCCGCGCTTCCACGGGAGGCACCAGCTCAACCGCTGGCCCGACGGGCTGGAGAAGTGCGTCGGCTGCGAGCTGTGCGCCTGGGCCTGCCCCGCTGACGCGATCTACGTCGAGGGCGCCTCCAACACCGACCTGCCTGACGGTTCTGGGCGGTTCAGCCCCGGGGAGCGCTACGGCCGCGTCTACCAGATCAACTACCTGCGCTGCATCCTGTGCGGGCTGTGCATCGAGGCGTGCCCCACGCGCGCGCTCACGATGACCAACGAGTACGAGCTGGCCGACGACAACCGCGCGGACCTCATCTACGAGAAGTCCGACCTCCTCGCCCCGCTCCTGCCCGGCATGGAGCAGCCGCCGCACCCGATGCGCCTCGGCGACGACGAGGGTGCCTACTACCGCGGCCAGTACGCCGCCCCGGCGCCCGGCGCCACCCTGGGGACGGGCCAGACGACGGGGGAGCAGGCATGAGCATCACGTTCTGGCTGCTCTCGGCGATCATCGTCCCGGCGGCGCTCGGCATCCTGTTCGTGCGCAAGGCCGTGCACGCGGCCCTGCTGCTCGCGGCGGTGATGATCAGCCTGGCGATCATCTACCTGACCCTCGAGGCGCCCTTCCTCTTCGCGGTGCAGATCATCGTCTACACCGGCGCCATCATGATGCTGTTCCTCTTCGTCGTGATGCTGGTCGGCGTCGACGCCTCCGACTCGGTCGTGGAGACCATCCGGGGCCAGCGCTGGCTGGCCTGGATCGCCGGGGTCGTGCTCGGCGCCCTGCTGCTGGTCGGGGTCGCGCAGATCTCGCTCGGCACCATGGTCGGCCTCGACGAGGCCAACAGCGGCGGCAACATCGAGGGCCTGGCCGACCTGCTGTTCTCCCGCTACGTCCTCATCTTCGAGGTCACCGCGGCGCTGCTCATCACCGCCGCCGTCGGCGCGATGGTCCTGGCGCACCGCGAGCGGCTGGAGCCCAAGCCCACCCAGGCCTCGATGGCCGCCCAGCGGGTCCGCGACTTCTCCGAGACCGGCCGACCGCTCGTCCCGCTGCCCTCGCCGGGTGTCTACGCCCGCCACAACGCGGTCGACACCCCCGCGCTGCTGCCCGACGGCACCCCGGCCGAGGAGTCGGTCGCCCGGGTCCTCGCCGCGCGCGGTACCGTCCGGTCCGCCCCGGCCCTCGCCGACGACATCACCGAGGTGCAGCGCACCCTCGGGGACGTCGACGGCGGACCTGCCGGCGGTGCGACCGGAGGCACCGACCGAGCCTCCGGCAGTGGTCACAACACCGAGAACCCGGAGGCCGACGCGTGAGCGACGTCAACGCCTACATCGGCCTCTCGGCCGTGCTGTTCACCATCGGCGCGATCGGGGTGCTGACCCGGCGCAACGCCATCGTGGTCTTCATGTGCGTGGAGCTGATGCTCAACGCGTGCAACCTGGCCCTGGTCGCCTTCGCCCACCAGCACGGCAACCTCGACGGTCAGGTCGCGGCCTTCTTCGTCATGGTCGTGGCCGCTGCCGAGGTCGTGGTCGGGCTCGCGATCATCATGACCATCTTCCGGACCCGTCGCTCGGCCTCGGTCGACGACGCGAGCCTCCTCAAGTACTAAGGCGGACGATGTTCCTCTACACCGAAGGCGGCCACAGCATCCCCGTGGTCGACCCGATCAGCGCGGCCGACGCCGGCGGCGTCTTCCCGCTGCTGTGGCTGGTCATCGCGCTGCCCCTGCTCGGCGCCGCCGTGCTCCTGCTCGGCGGTCGTCGTACCGACGCGTGGGGACACCTGCTCGGCACCGCCATGGCGGTCGGCTCGTTCGTGCTCAGCACGATCATGCTGATCTCGCTCATGGGCCGCGAGGAGGACGACCGCTCGGTCACCCAGCACCTGTGGGACTGGGTGAGCGTCGGCGATTACCAGATCGGGATGGACCTGCTGGTCGACCCGCTGTCGATCCTGTTCCTGATGCTGATCACCGGCGTGGGCTCGCTGATCCACGTCTACTCCATCGGCTACATGGAGCACGACCCACGCCGCCGTCGGTTCTTCGCCTACCTCAACCTCTTCGTCGCCGCCATGCTGATGCTGGTGCTCGCCGAGAACTACCTCGGCGTGTTCCTCGGCTGGGAGGGCGTCGGCCTGGCGTCGTACCTGCTGATCGGCTTCTGGCAGCACAAGCCGTCGGCGGCTGCGGCGGCCAAGAAGGCCTTCGTCATCAACCGCGTCGGTGACATCGGCATGAGCCTGGCGATCGCGATGTTCTTCGTGACCTTCGGCTCGGCCAGCTTCACCGTCATCTCCGCCAACGCCTCGGGTGCCGGGGAGGGCACCATGACGGCGATCGGCTTCCTGCTGCTGCTCGGTGCCGCCGGCAAGTCCGCCCAGGTGCCGCTGCAGGCCTGGCTGCTGGACGCGATGGAGGGTCCCACCCCCGTCTCCGCGCTGATCCACGCCGCGACCATGGTCACCGCCGGCGTCTACCTCGTGGTCCGCTCCAACTTCGTCTTCGAGGCGGGCCCGGTCGCGCAGACCGCGGTCGTCGTGGTCGCCACCGTGACGCTGCTGTGGGGTGCGGTCATCGGGTGCGCCAAGGACGACATCAAGAAGGCGCTCGCCGGCTCCACGATGTCCCAGATCGGCTACATGATGCTTGCCGCCGGCCTCGGCGTGTACGGCTACGCGTACGCGATCTTCCACCTCATCACCCACGGCTTCTTCAAGGCCAACATGTTCCTCGGTGCCGGCTCGGTGATGCACGGGATGAACGACGACGTCGACATGCGCAACTACGGCGCGCTGCGCAAGCTCATGCCCGTCACCTTCCTGACCTTCGCCATGGGCTACCTCGCGATCATCGGCTTCCCGCTCTTCTCCGGCTTCTGGTCCAAGGACAAGATCATCGAGACCGCGCTGGTCGAGAACCCGGTCGCCGGCATCTGTGCCCTGATCGGCGCCGGTGTCACCGGCTTCTACATGACCCGGGTCATGCTGATGACCTTCTTCGGCGAGAAGCGGTGGAAGGACGGCGTGCACCCGCACGAGTCGCCCACCGTCATGACGTTCCCGCTCATCGTGCTCGCCGCGCTGTCGGTCCTCGGCGGCATCCTCTACCTCGGCTCCTGGATCAAGGACTGGCTGGCGCCGGTGGTCGGCAAGGCCCCCGCGCACGAGCTGCCCTTCCCGGCGATCGTCTTCTCGATCATCACGGTCGCGGTGGTCGCCGTCGGTGTCGCGATCGCCTGGCTGACCGTCGGCAAGCGCCCGATCCCGAGCACGGCGCCCACGGACGTCTCGTTCGTGACCCGCGCGGCCCGCAACGACCTGTACGGCGACGCGATCAACGACACGCTGGTCGTCGAGCCCGGCAAGGCCCTCACCCGCAGCCTGGTCACCGCTGACCGCTCGCTCGTCGACGGCTTGTTCACCGGCGGCGCCTCGCTGGTGCAGGGGCTCGGCCAGGGCCTGCGGCGCGCCCAGAACGGCTTCGTGCGGTCCTACGCCCTGTCCATCCTCGCCGGCGTGGTCATCGTGCTCGCGGCCCTCCTGGTGGTGAACCTCTGATGTCGGACTTCCCGATCCTCAGCGTCCTGGTGGCGCTGCCCCTCGTCGGCGCGTTCGTGGTCACCGCCCTGCGCGGCACCACGGCCAAGCAGGCCGGCATCGGCTTCTCGGTGGCGACGCTGCTCCTCGCCGTCGTCGTGGCCACGCAGTACGAGCTCGACGGCGGCATGCAGCTGACCGAGACCTACGACTGGATCCCGGCCTTCGGGGTCAGTTTCGCCCTGGGCGTCGACGGCCTCGGCCTGCTGATGGTGCTGCTCACCGCCCTGCTCGTGCCGGTGGTGCTGCTCGCCTCGTGGCGCGAGACCGAGACGGCGGTCGACGGCAACGAGCAGGGCAGCCCCACGGCCTTCGTCGCCTGGACGTTGGCTCTGGAGTCGCTGTCGCTCGCGGTCTTCCTGGCCACCGACGTCTTCCTCTTCTACCTCGTCTTCGAGGCCACGCTGATCCCGGCGTACTTCCTCATCGGTGGGTTCGGCCGCGCCGGCCGCTCGGCCGCCGCGATCAAGTTCCTGATGTTCCAGCTGGCCGGCGGGCTCATCCTGCTGATCGGCGTCATCGGGCTCTACGTCGTCTCCGCCCAGGCCGGCACGCCGTCGTACCTGCTCTCGGACCTGATGGCCCTCGACATCGACACCGAGGCCGGGCGCTGGCTGTTCGCGACCTTCTTCATCGCCTTCGCGATCAAGGCGCCGCTCTTCCCGGTGCACACCTGGCTGGCCGACACCACCGGCAAGGCGACCCCGGGCACGAGCGTCCTGCTGGTCTGCGTGCTCGACAAGATCGGCACCTTCGGCATGCTGCGCTTCTGCCTCGGGATCTTCCCGGAGGCCTCGCAGTGGGCCACGCCGCTGGTCATCGTGCTGGCGCTGGTCTCGATCGTCTACGGCGCGTTCGTCGCGATCGGCCAGGACGACGTGATGCGCCTGATCGGCCTGACCTCGCTGAGCCACTTCGGCTTCATCGTGCTGGGCATCTTCGTCTTCAGCACCCAGGGCGGCACCGGCTCGATCCTCTACATGGTCAACCACGGACTCGGCACCGCGGCGCTCTTCCTGGTCGCGGGCTACCTCGTCAGCCGCCGGGGCACCGCCTCGATCCGCGAGCTCGGCGGCCAGGAGAAGGTCACCCCGGTCCTCGCCGGCCTGCTGCTCGTGGCCGGCCTGGCCACGCTCGGCCTGCCGGGTCTCTCGCCCTTCATCAGCGAGTTTCTGGTGATCATCGCGGCCTTCCAGTACGCCTGGTACGTCGGCGCGGTGGCCGTGACGGGCATCGTGCTCGCCGCCATCTACGTGCTGTGGATGTACCAGCGCACCATGACCGGACCGTCCGCCGACGTGGTCTCGGGCGACCAGGACCTCGGGGTGCGGGAGATCGCCGCTGTCGCCCCGCTCGTCGCAGCGCTCGTCTTCTTCGGCTTCTACCCGATCCCGCTGATGGATGCCGCCGACCCGTACGTCGGTGACCTGCTCAGCCACGTCGGCGTGACCGACGACCCGCCCGAGGTGACCGCGCCCGCGGCCGCCGAGACCGCCGAGGAGGGCGAGTACTGATGGAGTTCACGAAGCCCGCCCTGGAGTACGCCGAGATCTGGCCGCTGATCGTGGTCTTCGGCGTCGCCTGCCTCGGCATCCTCGCCGAGGCCTTCCTGCCGCGCGGCCGCCGCCACGTCGTCCAGGTCTCGCTGGCCGCCGTCGGCCTGCTCGTCGCGCTCGTCGGCACCGTGCTGGTCGGCACCAACCTCGACGAGGTCGCCGACGGCGCGGCCCGCGGCCTCATCGGTGGCGCCGGCTCCGTCGTCGTCGACGGCCCCACGGTCTTCATCTGGGCGCTGGTGCTCGTCGCCTCGCTGATGGGTGTCGCCCTCTTCGCCGAGCGCCGCGTCGAGGCCGGGGTCTCCGCCTTCTCCGGCCAGGCCGCCGCCCTCCCCGGCAGCGACGCCGAGCGCCGGGCCCAGGGCCTGGACCACACCGAGGTCTACCCGCTGCTCATGTTCGCCGTCGGCGGCATGCTGCTCTTCCCGGCCTCGGGCGACCTGCTCACGATGTTCGTCGCCCTCGAGGTGCTCTCCCTGCCGCTCTACCTGCTGTGCGGCCTGGCGCGGCGCCGTCGCCTGCTCAGCCAGGAGGCGGCCCTGAAGTACTTCCTGCTCGGCGCCTTCTCCTCCGGGTTCTTCCTGTACGGCATGGCGCTGGTCTACGGCTACGCCGGCTCGATGGACCTCGGTGCGATCGACGCCGCGATCCGCAACGACGCCGCCAACTCCGTGATGCTGCAGATCGGTCTCGGGCTGCTGCTCGTCGGGCTGCTCTTCAAGGTCGGCGCCGTGCCGTTCCAGTCGTGGACCCCCGACGTCTACCAGGGCGCCCCGACCGCGGTCACCGCCTTCATGTCGGCGGCGACGAAGATCGCCGCCTTCGGCGCACTGCTGCGCCTGCTCTACGTCGGCTTCGGCGCCGACCGCTGGTCCTGGCAGCCGACGTTGTGGGTCATCGCCATCCTCACGATGCTCGTCGGCGTCGTCCTCGCCGTCGTGCAGACCGACGTCAAGCGGATGCTCGCCTACTCAGCGGTCGCCCACACCGGCTTCCTGCTCACGGGCGTCCTCGGCGTCCAGGCCTCCGGTGAGCTCGCCGACGGCCAGGTCACCTCGCTGCAGGCCGTGATGTTCTACCTCGCGACGTACACCTTCGCCACGATCGGCGCCTTCGCGGTCGTCAGCCTGGTCCGCGACTCCTCCGGCGAGGCGACCGCCTTCGACCGGTGGGCCGGCCTGGGCAAGCGCTCCCCGCTCGTCGCCGGTGCGTTCGCCTTCTTCCTGCTCTCGATGGCCGGCATCCCGCTGACCGCCGGGTTCGTGGGCAAGTGGGCGGTCTTCACCGTCGCCATGTCGGCCGGTGCGTGGCCGGTGGTCGTGGTCGCGATCGCCTCCTCGGTCTTCGCCGTCTACTTCTACGTCCGCCACATCCGGCTGATGTTCTTCGACGTGCCGGAGGCCGACGCGGAGGTCGCGTCCGTGACCGCGCCCTCGCTGCTGACCAGCGGCACCATCGCCGTGGGTGTCCTGGGCACGCTGGTGCTCGGTCTCGTGCCGGGCCCGCTGCTGCAGCTCGCGGCGGATGCCGGACAATTCATCAGGTGAGCTCCACCCCGCCCCCCGCCACCCTGGCCCTGCCGGTCACCGACGACGCGCTCGCCGCCCGGCTCCGGTCCCGGATGGAGACCGTCGAGAAGCTCCTCGACGGCCACGTCGAGGGGCGTACCGCCTACGTCACCGAGGCGGCCCGGCACCTGCTGGCCGCCGGTGGCAAGCGGTTCCGGCCGCTGCTGGTGCTGCTGGCGGCGGAGACCGGGGAGCACCCGGACGGCGAGGACGTCTTCACCGCGGCCTGCGTCGTCGAGATCACCCACCTCGGCTCGCTCTACCACGACGACGTCATGGACGAGGCCGCCCTGCGCCGCGGGGCCGACTCGGCCAATGCCCGGTGGGACAACCTGGTCGCGATCCTCACCGGTGACTTCCTCTTCGCCCGCTCCTCCGAGCTCACCTCCCGCCTCGGTGCGGACGCGGTCCGGATCCAGGCCGAGACGTTCACGCGCCTGGTCGAGGGCCAGATCATGGAGACCGTGCCCCCGGGCCCGGGCGAGGACCCCCTCGCGCACTACCTCGAGGTCGTGGCGGGCAAGACCGGGTCGCTCATCGCCACCTCCGCGCGCTACGGCGCCCGCTTCAGCGGCGCGAGCCGCGAGGTGGAGGAGGCGCTGGCGGCGTACGGCGAGATCGTCGGCTCCGCCTTCCAGCTCTCCGACGACATCCTCGACATCGCCTCCGACACCGACGAGTCCGGCAAGACCCCCGGCACCGACCTGCGCGAGGGCGTCCCCACGCTCCCGACCCTGATGGCGCAGGCCTCCACCGACCCCGCCGACGAGCGGCTGCGGACCCTGCTGTCCGGCCCGATCACCGACGAGGGCGAGGTCGCCGAGGCGCTGGCGCTCCTGCGCGCCCACCCGGCGATGGACCAGGCCCGCGCCTACGTGCAGGAGCAGGCCGACCAGGCCAAGGCGCTGCTCACCGTCCTCCCCGACACCCCGGTCCGCCGGGCCCTCGAGGCCTTCGCCGACCTCGTCGCCACCCGCACCGGCTGACGATCGCCTGCCCGGTTCCCTGTGTGGGGCCGAAGGGGCAGGACGTCGACAGTCTCCTGCCCGCTCGGCCTCTCGGGGTCGGGCCAGGGTTCCACCCGATCCCGCTGCGGCCGAGGGCTCACTAGCGTCGGGCCCGGTGCGGGCCGGACGGGTCCGCCGGAGGCAGGAGCGCGGGATGCGGGCGTGGGTGCAGGACGAGTACGGCGACGCCGGGGTGATGCGGCTGGCGGAGGTGCCCGACCCGGTCCCGGGGCCGGGGGAGGTGCTGGTGCGGGTGTCGGCGGCGTCGGTGAACGCTGCCGACTGGCACCTGATGCGCGGGGAGCCCCGCGTGGCGCGGCTCGACCGGACGATGTTCGGGCGGAAGGCGCCGAAGCAGCCGATCCGGGGGCGTGACGTCGCGGGGACGGTCGTGGCGGTGGGTCCGGACGTGGGGGACTGGGAGGTCGGCGACGAGGTGCTGGGCGAGCACGAGGGCACGATGGCCGAGCTCGTCGCGGTGCCGGTGACCTGCCTGGCTCGCAGGCCGGAGTCGGTCGGGGTGGTCGAGGCTGCCGCGCTGCCGCTGGCGGCCACCACGGCCGCCGTCTGCCTGGACGCGGGCGGGGTGGGCGAGGGCACCCGGCTGCTGGTCGTCGGGGCCTCCGGCGGGGTCGGGACGTACGCCGTCCAGCTGGCCGTGGCGCGGGGTGCCGAGGTCACCGGGGTGTGCAGCACCCGCAACCTCGAGATGGTGCGCTCGCTGGGCGCGACATCGGTCCTGGACTACACCCGGGGCGAGGTCGAGACCACCCCGGCGACGTACGACGTCGTGCTGGACCTCGTGGGCAACCGGTCGCTGCGCGCCCTGCGCAGGCTGGTGGTCCGGCGGGGGACCCTGGTGCTGTCCGGTGGCGGCAGTCCCGGCGAGGGCGGGTACCTCGGGCCTCTCGGGCTGTTCGCGCGCGGCGTCCTGGCCGGGCCGCTCCTCGGGGTGCGGGTGAAGGTGCCCTTCGCGAAGCCGGACGGGCCGCGACTGGCCGAGCTGGCCGGGATGGTCGAGCGCGGGGAGCTGCGGCCGGTGGTGGAGCGGGTCTACCCCTTCGAGGAGGGGGGTGCGGCGCTGCGGCACCTCGAGGTCGACCATGCGCGGGGGAAGGTCGTGGTCGCCGGCCCGGAGTAGGGGAGGGGAGGCGGGCCCGGCGCGACCGACCCGATCGGGCACCGATGATCGGGTCGGGGGCCCGAGGGCGCGGGAGGCTGGTGAGCAGGAAAGGAGGACCCCATGATCGCGGAGCTCAACACCGTCGTCGCGGCGATCGAGGAGCAGCTGGGCCAGGACCCGGCGGCTCCCGTCGACCTCGACGCCCTGGCCCGGAGGGTCGGGACCACCGAGCACCACCTGCGGCGAATGTTCTCGTCGCTGGCGGGGATGCCGGTCTCGGACTACGTCCGCCGCCGGCGGATGGCGCTCGCGGCTGCGGCAGTGGTCGCCGGCGGCGAGGACCTGCTCGGCATCGGCGTGCGGCACGGCTACGGCTCGGCGGAGGCCTTCGGTCGGGCGTTCCGTGCCGTGCACGGCGCGAGCCCGGGCGAGGTGCGCCGCGACGGGGGTCCGCTACGCACCCAACCCGCGATCAGCTTCGCGCTGGTCGTGCACGGAGGAGGTCCCATGGACACCCGCATCACCACCCTGCCCGCGCTCCGCCTGGTCGGTCACGCACGTCGCGTCCGCCTGGTGCACCAGGGAGCCAACCCCGAGATCGTGGAGCACGTCTCGTCCGTGCCCGTCGAGGAGACGGTCCGGCTCAAGGCGATGAACGACGTCGAGCCCGTCGGCGTGCTGGCGGTCTGCGACGACCTCGACCCCGACCGGGCCGAGGGGTCGGAGCTGACCTACCTGCACGGCGTGGCGACCACGGCCGACCCGGGCGACCTCGACGTCGTGGAGGCGCCGGCCGGCACCTGGGCGGTCTTCACCGCCTCCGGCCCCCACCCCGAGACGCTCCAGGACACGTGGGCGCGCACCGCCACGGAGTGGTTCCCGTCCCAGCCGTGGAGGCTGCGCGCGGGGCCCGAGATGGTGGCCACCCGCAGCATGGACGCGGCCACGGGGCAGGCCGACGTCGAGCTGTGGCTGCCGGTCGAGCCGGCATGAGACCGCCTCAGAGCGAGTAGACCCGCCGCGCGTTGTCGTGCAGCACCTTGCGGACGAGGTCGGGGCCGTGGGGGGACAGCAGGTCCACCAGGGCGCCGAGGATCGTCTCGTAGCGGGCGACCGGCTTGTCCATCGGGTAGTTGGACCCGAAGACCAGCCGGTCCGGGCCGAAGGCGGCGGTCGTGTGCTCGACCAGCGGTGCGACCAGCTCGGCCAGCCGGCCCCGGTCGAGGTCGCGCTCGGAGTGGCCGAGCGGCGGGAAGGCGAGGCCGGAGTGCTTGGCGACGACGTTCTGGTGCTCGGCCACGGCCGAGAGGTCGTCGCGCCAGCGGGCGAGCAGGTCGGCGCGCTCGGCCTCCGTGCGACCGGTGGACTTCCCGCGCGGGCCGAGCAGCCCGATCGGGGTGGCGTAGTGGTCGAGGACGATCGTCAGCTCGGGGTACTCCGCCGCGAGGGCGGCGACCTCGCGCAGCTGGTGGGAGAAGACGAACGCGTCGAGGGTCAGGCCGCGCTCGGCCAGGGCGGCGAGACCGTGCAGGACCGGTGCAGAGGTGAGGACCTCCGGCTCCTCGATCCAGGACTTCACCCCGGGGTCGGGGTGGTGCGCGGTCATGAAGCGGATGCCGCGGAAGCGGTCGCTGGCCGCGGCGTGGTCGTCTAGGTGGCGGGCGAAGTCCGGGTCTCGCGGGTCGGCGTTGCCCACGATCGCCGCGAGCCGCGGCCTGCCCTCCACCGCGAAGGGCAGCGCGTCCAGCCAGGCGGTCTCCTCGGACTGGTCAGGACGGTGCCAGCCGCACTGGACGTGCACGGCGTCGGTGACCGGGACGCCCAGCGCCGTTCGGACCGGGGCGACGTCCGCGCCGTAGTCGGCCGGCAGGTAGGCACGGGCGACGTGGCGCGCGGTGAGGATCAGCTCCCGGCTGCCCCGGTCGAGCAGGACGGGCATCAGCCGCTCGAAGAGCCCGGGAGCCCGACGGTAGAGCGGCGCGAGCCGCGAGGCCTCCCGCGGGGTGGTGAACGGGTCCCACTGGTGGATGTGGGTGTCGATGATCTCCGGCACCACCTGCGACACGTCCACGACGACCTCCTGTGCACTCGGGCGGCGACCGCCTGCGGTCGGGCCGGACCAGGGTGCCACGCGGACGGTCACGCCGGAGGGCGTGTCACACCGCGGAGGCCTCGGCGACCAGCGCGAGCTGGCGCCGGCGGTGGGCCAGGGCCTCGACGGTGAAGACGACCAGCGCGATCCAGACCAGCACGAAGCCCACCCAGCGGGCCGCAGGCATCTCCTCGCGGAACCACAGCACGCCGAGGAGGAACTGCAGGACCGGAGCGAGGTACTGCAGCAGCCCGATGGTGGTGAGCGAGACGCGGGTGGCCGCGGCCCCGAAGCAGATGAGCGGCACCGCGGTGACGATGCCGGTCGTGGTGAAGAGCAGCGCGTGGCCCGTCCCGTGCTGACCGACCTCCGCGGTGCCGGCCATGCCGATGAGGAGCAGGAACCCCAGCGCCAGCGGCGCCAGCACGGCGGTCTCCACCGCCAGCGACTCCACCGCCCCGACCGAGGCGGTCTTCTTGGCCAGGCCGTAGCAGGCGAAGGACAGGGCGAGCACGATCGCGACCCAGGGTGGGCGGCCGTAGGCCAGGGTCAGCACCACGACCGCGATGCCCGCGACGCCCAGGGCGCCCCACTGCAGCGGCCGGAGCCGCTCCTTCAGCAGCACGACGCCCATCAGCACGGTCACCAGCGGGTTGATGAAGTAGCCCAGGGCCGTCTCCACCACCCGGTCGCTGGTCACGCCGTAGATGTAGGCGCCCCAGTTGACGCTGATCGCCACCGCCGCCAGGCACAGCAGCACGACGGTGCGCCGGTCCCGCAGCACCGCGCCGAGCGTGGAACGCAGGCGCAGCAGCAGCACCAGGACGCCGACGGTCAGCGTCGACCAGACGACCCGGTGCGCGAGCATCTCCAGCGACCCGGCCGGCTCCAGCAGCGGGAAGTACAGGGGGAAGAGCCCCCACATGAGGTACGCCGCCGCACCCAGCGCCACACCCCGCCCCGCGTCGTTCACCTCCGGAGCATAAGAGGCCTGTTTGGCAGTTCTGGCATCGGGGCAGAGACGCCTCGACGGTACCGACCCCACCCCCAGGGAGACCCCATGCGGATGATCCACCGCTTCCTCGCCACCCTCACCGCGCTGCTGCTCGGCCTCGGCCTCGTCGTCGCGACCGGCCCCGCCGCCAGCGCCGAGCAGGTCGAGCGCCAGATCACCATCAACGGCAAGGAGCCCAAGCCCAACAAGTTCATCATCAAGGGGAAGATCTCCCCGAGCACCGGCGAGCGGGTCAACGCCGTGATCGAGACCAAGCTCTGCAAGAAGGACACCGACTGCGGCGCGAAGTGGAAGAAGCTCAAGGGCATCAAGACCAACGCCAAGGGCCGCTACTCCGAGCGGGTCCCCGGTCTGAAGCAGGGCGTCAAGCGGGTCTACTACCGGGTCTCCACCCGGGAGAACGACGCGTTCTTCGCTGCCGTCTCGCCGGAGATCTACATCTACCGCATCTTCTGATCCTCACCACGCACCAGGAGGGCCCCACCGTCAGCGACGGTGGGGCCCTCCTGCACGTGCGGGGCGCGGCG
>FWWL01007659.1_pt1 | contig 14510 bp, 14 predicted proteins | sample 2228331 | NCBI WGS metagenome assembly FWWL01 (sample SAMEA103939775, study PRJEB20133) | metagenome
GCACTCTCCGGCCCCAACCTCGCCCACGAAATCGTCCGCGGTCTCCCCGCCGCCGCTGTCGTTGCGGTGCCCGATGCAGAGCTCGGCCACACGTGGCAGAAGGCCCTCTCCGCCGGATCCTTCCGCGTATACGCCTCCACCGATGTCGTCGGTGTCGAGCTCGCCGGTGCCCTCAAAAACGTCATCGCTATCGCCGCCGGCGCGGCCTGGGGCCTCGGTTTCGGTGCCAACGCCGTTGCGGCCATCATGACGCGCGGCCTCGCCGAGATGACCCGCCTCGGCGTCGCGCTGGGCGGCGATGTCGCCACCTTCCACGGCCTCGCCGGCGTCGGCGATCTTGCTGCTACCTGCTTCTCCCCCCTCAGCCGCAACCGCCGCTTCGGCGAACTCCTCGCCGCCGGCCGCCCGCCCGCCACGGCCGTCGCTGAAATCGGCGAAACGGTCGAAGGCGCCCACACCGCAGCCATCGCCCTTCGCCTCGCCGCAGCCGCTGGCGTCGAACTCCCCATCACCGCTGAGGTCGCCGCCGTCATCGCCGGCGAGCGCTCAGTCCCCGAGGCGATGGCCCGCCTCCTCGGCCGTCCCCTCGCCCGCGAGGAATTGCCCCGCCGCTAGGTGCTACGATCAGGGGCGATGCCAACCCCCGCCCTCGAACGCCTCCTCGATGCACTCGCCCGCGGCGCACACCCCCGCGCCGGCGAACTCGCGCTCCTCTCCGACCTCGACCGTCCCGGTGCGGCCTACCTCACCCAGCGCTGGCTCGATATCCCCCTTCCCGCCCGCGAACGCCTCCTCGATGAAGCCTACGAACGCGCCGACGAGGACATCTCCCTCGATTTCACCGTCCTCGGCCGCATCGGCCTCACCGACCCCGAGCCCTCCGTGCGCCTCCGCGCCGTCCAGGCCCTCTGGGAATCGCTCGATCCGGCCGCTGGCGACATCCTCCTCGCACTCGTCGAGTCCGAGCCCAACGTCGAAGTCCGTGCCGCCGCCGCTCGCAGCCTCCTCCGCTACCTCGAAGCCGCCGAGTACGGTCGCCTCGACCCCGTAATCGCCCGGCGCATGGTGCAGGCCCTCCTCGCCGCCGCCGATGCGGGCGACGTCTCCCTGCGCGCCGCCGCCGTGGAAGCCCTCGGCCCTTCGGGCGACACCCGCGCCGAAGACCTCATCGAATCCGCCTACGAAAGCGGCGTCCCCGAACTGCGACTCGCCGCCATCCGCGCCATGGGCTACTCCGCCCGCGACCGGTGGGCCGAATACATCGCCGAGAGCCTCACCGCCGACGACCCCGAGCTCCGCTTCGAGGCCGCCGTCGCCGCCGGCAACCTCGCCTCCGAGGACCTCGTGCCTGCCCTCGAAGATGCCCTCTCCGATGACGACGCCGAGGTGCTCTTCGCCGTCATCGAGGCCCTCGGCGACATCGGCGGCGATGCCGCCGTAGAGATCCTCGAAGCCTACCTTCCCGAGGCACCGCCCGGCCTCGAAGATGCCGTCCAGGCCGCCCTCGAAAACGCCCGCGGCATCGAATTCCGCCGCTTCGGAGAGCCCCAGTGACCGCTCCCCACCGCCTCCCCATCGAAGACGTTGTTTCCGCAGGCGGCATCCCCTGGCGCCGCAACGCCCGCGGCGAAATCGAGGTTGCCATCTGCGGCCGCCACAACGATCGAACCTGGGTGCTCCCCAAGGGCACCCCGGATGACGACGAACCCCTCGAAGCCACCGCCCTCCGCGAAGTCCGCGAAGAAACCGGCCTCGAAGTCCGCCTCGGCGAGCCCATCGGCAGCATCGAATACTGGTTCACCGCCAACGGCGTCCGCTACCACAAGCGGGTCCACCACTGGCTCATGGAACCCGTCGGCGGCGACGTTGCCAACCACGACCACGAATTCGATGAAGTCCGCTGGGTCACCATCCCCGAGGCGCTCAAGCTCCTTACCTACGAGGGCGAGCGCAACCTCCTCCGCGAAGCAGCCCGCCGTCTCGGTCTCGAGGTATGACCCTCCAGGTCCCCCCCGCTCCCGGCGATGCACTCCTCGTGGCCCGCGGCCCATCCGTCGTACTCCGCCGCCGGCGGCGCGACGATGCCATCGACGAATTCGCCTGGCGGCGCGACCCCGAGCTCGCCCGTCTCAACGGCCAGCCCCCCGTCGGCCCTTCCTTCGCCCGCTTTCTCGAGACTTTCGAGCAGGAGCTCCGCCTCGACGGCCACGGGCGCGGCCAGCTCGCCATCGACAGCGCAGCCGGCGTCCACATCGGCACCATCATGTACTACAACGCCGATGCCGAGGCCGCCGAGCTCGGCATCACCATCGGCGACCCCCGCAGCCGCGGCTGCGGCTTCGGCCGCGAGGCCGTTGTTCTCTTCCTCCGCTACCTCTTCGCCAACCACCCCTTCCGCACCATCTACCTCCACACACTCGAATCCAACACCCCCGCCCGCCGCGCCTTCGCCGTCGCCGGCTTCAGCCCGACGGTCGCCGTCCTCCGCGGACCCGATCGCTACCTCCGCATGGAGGCGCGCCGTGAGTGGTGGCTCCTCTGGGACATGGAAGGCCGCTTCGCCTTCGCCAATCCCCGCCCCTCCTAGCACAACCCCCCGTTCACGCCGCTGTCACCTGCGAAACAGCCGCTTCATCACCCCCCTGATCTGGGCACCACCAGCCGCGTGCCGACCTTCAAGGTAGAGCAGCAGCGCCCACTGGCGCCCGCGCCTAGCAGGAAGGTCTCATGGAACAACCATTCCCCCCGACTTCCGGCTCTCTCGCCATGCAGCCGGGGTACGCTGAAGACCGGCGCCAGCAGGCAGCCCGCCCCGCCCCCAGCCACCTCCGCGCCCTGCCATCCCTCCCCGAGGCGCCCGACCATATCCACGAGCTCGGCCTCCCCGAGCGGTTCATCGAAGACCTCGCCCTCAAGACTCTCTACCGCATCACCGTCCCCACCCCCATCGGCATCGCCAATGCCATGCGCGTCTCCCCCGGTGTCGCCCGCGAGGCGCTCGATGAGCTCCGCCGCCAGCGCCTCGTCGAGACCACCTCCGCCTCCGGCCGCCTCGAAACCGAATGGCAGTACCGCCTCACCGAGCTCGGCATGCGCGAGGCCGAAAACGCCTTCGGGCGCAGCAAGTACGTCGGCCCCGTCCCCGTCCCCATCCAGGACTACTTCCGCGTCCTCGAACGCGACACCGAGATCGGCGCCCCCGACCCGGTGCGCCTCGCGCGCGCCCTCCAGCAGCTTGTCCTCGCCCGCGATGTCGTCGCCAAGGTCTGCCTCGCTCTCACCTCCGGCCGCCCTGCCATGCTCTGGGGCGCCCCCGGCAACGGCAAAACGACCATCCTCGAGCTCACCAGCGAGGCCATCCAGGGCGTGACCCTCATGCCCATGGCCGTCTACGTCAGCGGCCACATCATCCGCCTCTACGACGACCTCGTGCACCAGCCCGTCGAAGGCGACGACACGGCCGACGCAACCTCGCAGTTCGACCGCCGCTGGCTCCGCATCCGCCGCCCCTTCGTCTTCGTCGGCGGCGAACTCCGGCCAGAGGACCTCGATCTCGCCTACGACCCCGCCCTCGGCTACCACCAGGCTCCGCCCCACGTCAAAGCCCATGGTGGCCTCCTCGCCATCGACGACTTCGGGCGCCAGCAGGTCTCGCCGCAGGCGCTCCTCAACCGCTGGATCGCCGCCCTCGAGCGCGGCGAAGACACCATGTCCCTCGTCACCGGTGAGCGCATCACCTTCCCCTTCCGCTCAACCATCTGCTTCAGCACCAACCTCGAGCCCCGCGCCATGCTCGAGGAGGCGCACCTCCGCCGCATTCCCTACAAGATCCGGATCCCCGAGCCCACCCCCGAGCAGATGGGCGAGATCTTCCGACGCTTCGCCGATGCCATGGGGGTCGAGGCCACGCCACAGGCCATCGATACCGCCGTCGAGCTCGTCCGCCGCGCCTCGAACGGCAACTTCCGCAGCTGCCACCCGCGCGACATCCTCCAGCTCATCATCGAAGAATCCCGCTTCGTCAAGCGGCCGCCGTTGCTCGAGCCGGGTGCCCCCGACCGCTAGGCCGCCCCAGCCGCGGCATCCCGCCTCGCGTCCGCAATCATGTCGGCCAGGGCCCGCGCGCCGTGCAGCAGGCTCGGCCCCGGGGCAAGGATGTCCGGGGACTTGATCTCGTACAGCCGCCCCATCCGCACGGCCGGCACCACCTCCCAGCCAGGGCGCGCCGCGATCCGCTCGAGCCGAGCCTTCTTCCCGCACCAGCTCGCCACAATCACCTCCGGCGCACGCGCGACTACGTCCTCCGGCGCCACGATGCGCTCCCGGGCGGCCCTGCAGGCACGAAGCTCGGGAAAGATATCCCGACCGCCACATACCTCGATGAGCTCGCTCACCCACGCAATCCCCGAGATGAGCGGCGCATCCCACTCCTCGAAGTACACCGCCGGTGGCTCCCCCGGGAGGTTCGCCGCCCCCTCCCGGATCGCCTCCAGCTCAGCCCGGAACTGGGCAGCCAGCCGCGCCCCGGCCTCCGCCTCGCCGCACGCCGCGCCCACGAGCGCAATCGCCTCGGCCGTCTCATTCAGCGTTCGCTGGTTGGTCACCAGCACCGTCACCCCCGCAGCAATCAGCTCGCGCGCAATCTCCGCCTGCAGATCGCTGAACCCCAGAGCCAGGTCCGGCTCCAGCGCCAGGATCCGCTCCACATGCGCCGTCCGAAATGCAGCCACCTTCGGCCGCTGCCGCGCCTCCGGCGGCCGGACCGCGTACCCACTCACGCCAACCACGCGCTCGCCCGCACCAACTGCGAACGCAATCTCCGTGGTCTCGGCGGTCAGGCACACAATCCGCTGCGGTGGCACCGCCCTACTTCACCTTCTCGAGCTCGAACTCGTACGTCTCGATGACAGGGTTCGCCAGCAGCCGGCTGCACATCTGGTCCACCTGCTCCGCGGCTGCCTTCGCATCCTCGGCCGTCAGCCGCACCTGGAAGTACTTCCCCGAACGCACATCCGCCACCGAGCCAAACCCAAGCGACCCGAGCGCATTGGCAATCGTCAGCCCCTCGGGGTCGTTCACCGTCGGCTTCAGCGAAACGTACACCCGCGCCAGGAATGCGACCGGCGCTTGCCCGGCCCCGTCGCCCTTGCGGCCCTTCTTCTCCTGCTTGGCCTTCCCATCCTTCTTGCTCACAGTGTCAGCTCCTCTCCAGTCAGCATGCGGTACGCCCGAAGGTACCGCTCCGTCGTCGCCGCGACCACCTCCGCCGGCAGTTCCGGCGGCGGCTCCCCCTCCCGCCAGTTTGCCGCCAGCCAGTCCCGCACGGGCTGCTTGTCGAGGCTTTGCTGCGGCCCACCCGGGCGGTACTCGCTCGCCGGCCAGAATCGGCTGCTGTCCGGCGTCAGCACCTCGTCGATGAGGATCACCTCGTCGTGCCACCAGCCGAACTCGAACTTGGTGTCGGCGATGATGATGCCCCGCTCGAGCGCCACCTGGTGCGCGTACCCGTACACCGCCATCGTGCGCACCCGCATCGCGTTCGCGGCCTCTTCCCCCACCAGCGCCACCAGCTCGTCGTACGAAATGTTCCGATCGTGCCCCTCGGCGGCCTTCGTGCTGGGCGTGAAGATCGGCTCCGGCAGCCGGTCCGATTCGACTAGCCCCTCGGGCAGCGGGATCCCGCACACGCTCCCACGCTCCCGGTACTCCTTCCACCCCGACCCCGCCAGGTATCCCCGGGCGATGCACTCCGCATCCAGCCGCCTCGCCTTGTGCACCAGCATCGAGCGGCCCCAGTACTCTGGCCCCAGCTCGAACGGCACCAGCCCACGGTTCGCCTCGGTGATCACCGCGATGAAATGGTTCGGCACCACACCGCTGATCCGTTCGAACCACCACGCTGAAAGGTAGGTCAGCACCCGCCCCTTCCCCGGGATCGGGGTTGGCAGCACAACGTCCAGTGCCGAGATCCGGTCCGTCGCCACGATCAGCAGCCGCTCCCCGAGGTCGTACGTATCCCGGACCTTCCCCCGGTACACCGGTGCCGGCAGGTTCGATCGGACCATCACCTCAGCCACGCTGCGCACCCTCCAGGTTCAGGTAGAACACCGTCGTCGTCGCCGAGGTGAATGCCACCAGCGGCACCGCGATCACCCCCTGCACGATTGAAACCACTGCCCCCAGCACCACCTGCTCCGCCCGCGACCCCTGCACCAGCCCGTCGAGCGCGGCAACGATCACCAGCGGCCCGAGCAGGATCAGCATCGTCAGCAACAGCACCCCGAGCATCCGCAGCATGTGCCCCTGCATCAGCCTCCAGCTCCGGCCGAGGGCGGCGAACGGCGACCGCCCCTCCAGGATGAGGGCCTGGTGCGCCAGTGCCAGCCGGACCGCCACGTACGGCAGCAGCACCAGCCCGATGAGACTCACTGCCAGCACCGCCGAGATGCCCACCAGCAGCACCAGCAGCGCCAGCAGGGCCCCCATCCGCGAGAACGCCGGATCCAGCGCTTGGGGCAGCGGCTTCCGCTCACCTCGCAGCAGCGCCGCAGTCGAGACGATCGCAGCCGCGTGCGCCACCTGCGCGTAGAGTGCCTGCACAGCGGCGATGATGAACAGGAGCGCCGCATATGCCCGCTCCCCGGTGTCGAGCGGTGTCTCCCGCATCACGGTCAGCAGCAGTGCCGCGCTTACCACCGCCGTGATGATCGCCACCGGGATCTCTACCACGGCCACGGGCAGCAGCACCTCGCGCGGCCGCGAAAGCATCATCTCGATCCCCGTCCCGATCACCCGCCGGGCCGGGAGCAGCGCCGCTGCCGGGCCGGGCGGCTGCATCACAGGCCGAGGCGCTCGAAGGTGGCGCCCACGTTCTTCAGGTAGTAGCCGTAGTCAAACAGCCCGCGCAGCTCTGCCTCGCTCAGCCGAGCAGTCACCTCGGGGTCGGCCAGCAGCAAATCGAGGAACGGTACCCGCTCATTCCATGCCCGCATCGCATTCCGCTGCACAATCGCGTACGCATCCTGCCGGCTCAGCCCCGTCTCAATCAGCGCCAGCAGCACCCGCTGCGAAAACACCAGCCCGTACGAACGCTCCAGGTTCTCCCGCATGTGGTCCGGGTACACCCGCAGCCGCTCCATGATGCCCGTGAACAGCGCCAGCATGTAGTCCAGCACCAGCGTCGCGTCCGGGAACACGATTCGCTCCGTCGAAGAGTGGCTGATGTCCCGCTCGTGCCAGAGCGCGACATTCTCCATCGCGGTCACCGCGTACCCGCGTAGCACCCGCGCCAGCCCCGTAATCCGCTCGCACAGCTCCGGGTTCCGCTTGTGCGGCATCGCGCTCGACCCGGTCTGCCCTTCGTCGAACGGCTCCTCCGCCTCCCGCACCTCCGTCTTCTGCAGCGCACGGATCTCCGTCGCGAACTTCTCCAGCGAGGCGCCGATCAGCGCCAGGGTCGTCACAAACTGGGCGTGCCGGTCACGCTGGATGACCTGCGTCGAGGCCGCCTCGATGCCCAGGCCCAGCTTCTCGCACACCAGCTCCTCCACCCGTGGCGGCACCGATGCATGCGTCCCTACCGTCCCGGAGATTGCCCCCACCGCGATCGCCGCCCGCGCCGCCTCCATCCGTGCCCGGTTGCGCCGCATCTCATCGACCCATACCGCCAGCTTCAGCCCGAATGTCGTCGGCTCCGCGTGCACACCGTGCGTCCGACCCACGCAGAGCGTGTCCCGGTGCGCGCGCGCCTGCCGCTCCAGCACAGCGATCAGCGCGTCGATATCCGCCAGCAGGATGTCGCTCGCATCGCGCAGCTGCAGCGCTGTCGCCGTGTCCCAAACGTCCGAGCTCGTCAGGCCGAAGTGGACATACCGCCCCTCTTCGCCAAGCGAATCCGCCACTGAACGCAGGAATGCCGTCACGTCGTGGTGCGTAATCGCCAGGTACTCGTTGATCTTCTCGAGGTCGAAGCGTGCATCCCGCCGGATCTTCTCGGCCGCCTCCCGCGGGATCTGCCCGAGTTCGGCCCACGCCTCGCACGCCGCAATCTCCACGTCGAGCCAGCGGCGATACTTCGCTTCGTCAGTCCATATGGCGGCCATCTCCGGCCGCGAGTAGCGCGGTATCACCCCGCAATGGTAGCCCGCGGCCCGCCCTCGGAGAAGGCAGCGGCCCGCATCGGCCTACCGTTCCGCTACCGCCTCCAGCGCGATGTCCGTCCGGTAGTGCATGCCTTCGAAGTGAATCCGCCGCACGTTGTCGTACACCCGCTCCCGCGCCTCCCGGATGCTCCGCCCGCGCGCGGCGACGGTCAGCGCACGTCCGCCGCTCGTCACCACCCGGCCGTCCACCACTCGGGTTCCGCCGTGGAAGACGAACACGTCGGGGTCGACATGGTCGAGCCCCTCGATCACCTTCCCGGTCTCATACTTCCCGGGGTAACCCCCCGGCACCAGCACCACGCACACCGCCGGCTCGGCACTCCAGCGCACGTCGACCTCCGCCAGCCGCCCCTCGGCGGCTGCCCGCGTCACCTCGTACAGGTCCGATTCGAGCCGCAGCATGTGCACCTGCGTTTCCGGGTCGCCCGACCGCGCGTTGAACTCGATCACGTACACGTCCTCCCCGCGGACCATCAGCCCGGGGAACAGCGTCCCCACAAACGGATGCCCTTCCGCGGCCATCCCGGCCAGTGCCGGCGAGACCACCCGCGCCGCGATCGTTGCCGCCAGGCGCTCGTCGATTCCCCGCGTCGGGGCGTAGGCCCCCATCCCCCCCGTGTTCAGCCCCTGCGCGCCATCCAGTGCCCGCTTGTAGTCCGTCGCGAACGGCCAGAGCACGCCCGTCTTCCCGTCGCAGAAGGCGTGGGCGCTCGTCTCGAAGCCGCTCAGCTCTTCCTCGATCACCACGGTCGTCCCCGCCTCCCCGAACGCCCGGTCGATGAGCATCGACCGCACGATCTCGATCGCCTCCTCCCGGTTCGCCGCGCCGACCGCACCCTTCCCGGCAGCCAGCCCCGAGGCTTTCACCCACAGCCGCTGCTCCGGCAGCTCCGCTACCCAGGCGGCCGCCTCGTCGAAGTTGGAAAACGCCCGCCCGCGCGCCGTCGGGATGCCGTGCCGTTCCATGAATCCCTTCGCCCATGCCTTGCTCGCCTCGATGCGCGCGGCGGCCGCCGTCGGGCCGTAGCACAGCACCCCGGCCTCCTGGAGCCTGTCCACCAGGCCCAGCGGCTGCGGGTCATCCATCGTCGCCAGGTAGAAATCCACGCGGAGGTCCCGCGCGGCCCGCACGATGCCCTCGATGTCCGTCGGCCGCAAATCCAGGTTCCGGCCCACCTGTGCCGTCCCGGCGTTCCCCGGCGCGATGAAGATCTCGCCCACAGCAGGCGACTGCGAGAGCTTCCACGCCACCGCATGCTCCCGGCCGCCGCTGCCCACGAGCAGGACGCGTGCGCTCACCTCCCTACTCCCATTCGATCGTCCCGGGCGGCTTCGGCGTGATGTCATACACCACCCGGTTCACGCCGTGCACTTCGTTCACAATCCGGTTCGAAATCCGCGAGAGCAGCTCGTGCGGCAACCGCGCCCAGTCCGCCGTCATCGCGTCGTCGGCCACCACCGCGCGCACGGCCACCGCGTACCCGTACGTCCGGAAGTCCCCCATAACCCCAACCGTCTTGGTGTCGGTCAGCACCGCGAACGCCTGCCACAGGTCCCGGTACAGGCCCGCCTCACGGATCTCGTCCATCACAATCCGGTCCGCCATTCGCAGGATCCCCAGCTTCTCCCGCGTCACCTCGCCAATGCACCGGATCGCGAGCCCCGGCCCGGGGAACGGGTGCCGCCACACCATCTCCTCCGGCAGCCCAAGCGCCTCGCCGATGCGCCGCACTTCATCCTTGAACAGGTACCGCAGGGGCTCCACCAGCTCCAGCTTCATATCCGGCGGCAGCCCGCCCACGTTGTGGTGCGTCTTGATCGTGCTCGCTCCCTTCCCGTGCGAACCGCTCTCGATCACATCCGGGTAGAGCGTCCCCTGGCACAGGAAGCGCGCGTCGGCGATCTTGCGTGCCTCCCGCTCGAAGATGCGCACGAACGTATTCCCGATGCGCACCCGCTTGGTCTCGGGGTTCGTCACCTCCGCCAGCTGCGCGAGAAACTCCTCCTCTGCCTCGACGTGCACCAGGTCGATGGCAAGGTTGCGTCGGAAGGTGGCCACCACCTCCTCCGCTTCCCCTGCCCGCAGCAGCCCGTTGTCGACGAAGATGCACGTCAGCTGATCGCCCACCGCCCGGTGGACTAGGACCGCCGCCACGGCGCTATCCACACCCCCGGAAAGGCCACAGATCACCCGCCCCTCGCCAACCTGGCGGCGAATGGCCTCCACCGTCTCCTCGATGAAATTGCCCGGCGTCCAGCTTCCTGCCGCCCCGCACACGCCATGCACAAAGTTCTTCAGGATTTCCCGCCCCCGCGGGGTGTGCACCACCTCAGGGTGGAACTGCAGCCCGTAGTAGCCCCGTGCCGGGTCTGCCATCACTGCGTGCGGCGAATTTGCCGTGCTCGCGTACCCGGTGAAGCCCGGGGGCAGCACCTCAATCCGGTCGCCGTGGCTCATCCACACCTCGAAGTCCGCCGGCAAACCCTCGAGCAGCGGCGCCGCGTGGTCGCGGTGCACCACCGCCGGCCCGTACTCCCGCTCAGTCCCCGGCGCGACCCTGCCGCCGAGCTGGTGCGCCATCACCTGCATCCCGTAACAAATGCCAAGTACGGGCAGCCCCGACTCCCACACCCAGCCAGGTGCCAGCGGCGCACCTTCTTCGTACACGCTATTCGGGCCGCCCGAGAGGATGATCCCGCGCACGTTCATCCCCGCCAGCCGCTCCGCGGGTGTGTCGTAGGGCAGCAGTTCGCAGTACGTATTCAGCTCCCGGACGCGCCGCGCAATGAGCATCGAAAACTGCGACCCAAAATCCAGCACCACGATGCTCTCGTGGTGCGTCGCCGGGTCCCGGGTACCATCGCGAACGGCCGTGGAGCTCCCTTCCATGCAGCGCGCTACACTCACCTCGAACGCTATCCCAATCCCCGGGTGCGGGCAACGAAGGAACCCCCAGCCGCCATGACCGACCCCCCGCCCTCCCTCGTCGAGCGCGCCGTTGACCTCCTCCGGAGCGGTGAGCTCATTATCCTCCCCACCGACACCGTCTACGGCATCGCCGCCGACGTTCGCATCGACGATGCCGTCGACGCCATCTTCCGCGCCAAGCAACGCGACCGCTCGCAGCCCCTCCAGCTCCTCTTCGGCCGCGAGGTTGCCCTCCTCGAACAGTACGCCATCCTCACGCCGACCGCCCGGCAGCTCGTCGAGGCCCTCGGCCCCGGCCCCTGGACAATCATCGTGCCCGCGCGTCCCGGCTTCGCCAGCCCGGCGCTCGGTGGCGGCGCCACCGTCGGATTCCGCCTCGTCCCGGTCGCCCTCGTGCTCGATATCGTCGATGCGCTCGGCGCCCCGCTCGCCGCCACCAGCGCCAACGTCCATGGCGGCCCCAGTCCCGTCACCGCCGACGAGGCCACGCGCCAGGTCGGCGCGTTCTGCGCCATGACCATCGACGCCGGCCCCACCGCGCAGGGCATCGACTCCACCGTCATCGACCTCTCCGGCGATGCCCCGGTCATCCTTCGCGAGGGCGCCATCGCCGCTGATGTCCTCGCCCGTATACTGGGCCTCGCCACCATCCCGGTCCGCAGGAGCCTCCGCTCGTGAACCTCGCCTTCGGCGCCGACCACGCCGGCTTCGACCTCAAGAACCACCTCGTCGCCTTCGCCCGCTCCCTCGGCCACGACGTCCTCGACCTCGGCACCCACTCTGCCGATTCGGTCGACTACCCCGATTTCGCCGAGGCCGTCGCGCGCGCCGTCCTCGATGGCCGCGCCGACCTCGGCATCGTCCTCTGCTCCAACGGCGTCGGCATCAGCATCGCCGCCAATAAGGTGCCCGGCATCCGCTGTGCCCTCTGCCACACGAGCTGGGGCGCGGCCCGCGCCCGCCAGCACGTCAACGCCAACATGCTCGCTCTCGGAGCCTGGGAAATCGGCCGCGGCGTCGCCGAGGACATCCTCCGCGCCTTCCTCGAAAACACCTTCGAAGGCGGGCGCCACGAGCGCCGCGTCGCCAAGCTTCACGATGTCGAGCGCCGCGGCATCGCCGCAGAGGTGACCGCCAAATGAGCGCCGGCATCGGCAAGAAGACCGTCCGCGACATCGACGTTCGCGACCGCCGCGTCCTCGTCCGCGCCGACCTCAACGTGCCGATGGAAAACGGCGTCATCACCGACGACACGCGCATCCGCGAATCGCTCCCCACCATCCAGTACCTCCTCGAGAACGGCGCCCGTGTCATCGTCTGCTCCCACCTGGGCCGGCCGAAGGGCCCCGACCCGGCCCTCTCGCTCGCCCCGGTTGCGGGCCGCATGGCCAACCTCCTCGGCCGCGAGGTCCTTTTCGCCGAAGACTGCATCGGTCCAGTCGCCGAAGCGGCCGTCGCCTCGATGGGCCACCACGTGCTCCTGCTCGAGAACCTCCGCTTCCACCCCGGCGAGGAGGCGAACGACCCGACCTTTGCCCGCCAGCTCGCCAGCCTCGCCGAGGTCTTCGTCAACGACGCCTTCGGAGCCGCCCCCCGCGCCCACGCCTCCACCGAAGGCATCACCCACTACCTGCCCGCCGTGGCAGGTCTCCTCATGGAGAAGGAGGTTCGCTACCTCGGGGCGCTCGTGGCCAACCCCCCGCACCCCTTCGCCGCTGTGGTTGGCGGTGCCAAGGTCAGCAGCAAGCTGCCCGCCATCCGCCACCTGCTCCCCAGGATCGACCTCCTTCTCGTCGGCGGTGGCATGGCCAATACCTTCCTCAAGGCCCGCGGCATCGACGTCGGCGCCTCGCTCGTCGAGGACGACCTGCTCGATGCTGCCCGCGACGTCATCCAGCAGGCGCAGCAGCGCGGCATCGAACTCCACCTCCCGGTCGACGTCGTCGCCGCCAGCCGCTTCGCTCCCGACGCAGAGACCCGCACGGTGCCGGTCGAAGAGATCCCCCGTGGTTACCTCGTCCTCGATATCGGCCCCGAGACCGTCCGCCGTTACGCCGCCGCTCTCCAGCGTGCTCGTGCCGTCATCTGGAACGGCCCGATGGGCGTGTTCGAAATGGAGCCGTTCGCCAGCGGCTCCTTCGAACTCGCCCGGGCCATCGCTGCACTCGACGCCACCACCGTGGTCGGCGGCGGTGAGACAGCAGCCGTCGTCGCCGCCACCGGCCTGCAGGAGCGCTTCACCCACGTCTCGACTGGCGGCGGTGCCTCCCTCGAGATGCTCGAAGGGCGCACGCTCCCCGGCGTCGCCGCGCTCCTCGATGCCTGACGGCCGCCCCGCCAGCCCCGTCCCGCCGGGCCGCTCGTGCCTCGTTCGCCCGGGGCGCCGCGCGGTCGCCCCGCTCGGCAGCCCGGCGTCAACGCCACCCTGGAGGTCCTGAGTTCGTGCGCCGTCCCCTCATCGCCGGCAACTGGAAAATGCACACCACCGAGGCCGAAGCCGTCGCCCTTGCCCGCGCCGTCGCCGAGACGGCCCCCCGTGGCGGCGCCGAAGTCGCCGTCTGCGTCCCCTTCCCCCACCTCGGCCCCGTGCGCGATGCGCTCCGCGGTACCTCCGTCCGCCTCGGCGCCCAGGATGTCTTCTGGGAGCCCAGGGGTGCCTTCACCGGCGAGGTCAGCGTCCCCATGCTCCTCGACTACTGCTCGCTCGTCATCATCGGCCACAGCGAGCGCCGCCAGTACTTCGGCGAAACCGACGAGTGGGTCAACCGCAAGCTCCGCGCCGTCCTCGCCTCGGCGCTCGACCCCATCGTGTGCGTCGGCGAGACCCTCGCCCAGCGTCGCGCGGGCGAGACCGACCAGCTCCTCGAGCGGCAGCTGCGGGCCGACCTGGAAGGCATCGAGCCCACCGCCCGCATCATCATCGCCTACGAGCCCGTCTGGGCCATCGGCACCGGCGAAACGGCCACGCCCGAGCAGGCCCAGGCCGCCTGCGCACACATCCGAACCGTCCTCCGCGACCTCTGCGGTCCCGTGGCTGACGCCATCCGGATCCAGTATGGTGGCAGCGTGAACGCTGCCAACGCCGCCGCGCTCCTCGCACAGCCGGATATCGATGGCGCCCTCGTTGGTGGCGCCTCGCTCGATGCAGCCCAGTTCGCCGCCATTTGCGCGGCCGTTCCTGCCTGATGCTCCGCCGCGTCGTCGCCATCGTCGGCCCCACCGGCTCCGGCAAGAGCGCCGCCGCCCTCCAGCTCGCCGAGCGGCTCGGCGGCGAAATCGTCAACGCCGATAGCCGCCAGGTCTACCGCGGCATGGATATCGGCACCGCCAAGCCCTCGCCCTCCGACCGTCGCCGCGTACGCCACCACCTTTACGACATCCGCGACCCGGCCGAGAGCTACTCCCTCGCCGAGTACCTC
>FWWL01007660.1_pt1 | contig 14510 bp, 16 predicted proteins | sample 2228331 | NCBI WGS metagenome assembly FWWL01 (sample SAMEA103939775, study PRJEB20133) | metagenome
TTTAACACCAAATGAATTTTTTTATCTATATTTGTCTAACCAAAAAGTTGCATTTGTGACTTGAATCCAGCTTTTTTTATTTACATTGTCAAACCAAACAGTTGCATTTGTGGCTTGAATCCAGCACATATTTATCGAAGCACCGAATGATTTTTTACTTATTGCTAAAGAAGTTGGATTAAATAATAAAATGTTTAAGTATTCCTCTATGAAAGAACATAGTCTTCAAAATGCAGTAGATAATAATAATTTTGGTATATGTGTAGATTTTCGTTCGAATTTTATTGACAATATTGAATTAGCTCATTGTATGGGGTTGAGGGTGTTGGTGTATTCTCCAAATAAATTTATAAGCAATTTATCAGTTTTGAAGAAAAATCCAAACATTATTGAGACAGATGCCCGAATATCAGTTTTAAAATATTTGAATCACTATAAATTATGAGTATGTTATACCATAATTTTTACTTGCTTTTTCTCACATCTTGCATGCCATCATAATAATCATTACCTTTGTAGAAAAAAGATGTTAAGGTTTCGCATTTTCAAGTTACCACGTGCAAAGCAATATAACTACATTCCTGTGTATTATGATGAACGAAAAGAGAAGAAGGAAAATCAAATGAATGATGAAAGTAAAGATAATTCTTATGAATCGAGAATTAAAGGCTCATTTAAAAGAAAAACAAATACTATTGACAAAAAAGATGCCTTTAAATCAAATTTACGGTTAATTATCATTATTGCTATTTTATCAGCATTAGCTTTTTATTTATTATATTTTTGATATGATTTCGCAGGTAATCCGATTACTTCCTGATTCTGTAGCCAACCAGATAGCGGCAGGGGAGGTTGTGCAGCGACCTGCTTCTGTTGTAAAAGAATTAGTAGAGAATTCTATTGATGCTTTTGCTAAATCCATAAAAATTTATGTAAAAGATGCAGGTAAGACTTTAATACAGGTTGTTGATGATGGAATAGGCATGTCTGAAGTAGATGCCCGAATGGCTTTTGAGCGACATGCAACCTCAAAAATAAGTTCAGCTGACGATTTGTTTGCAATCTCAACTTTTGGTTTTCGTGGAGAAGCTTTAGCTTCGATTGCATCGGTTGCACAGGTCGAAATGATTACCCGCAGAGAAGAGGACGAAGTAGGCACAAGAGTTGATATACATGGCTCAAAGTTTATTAAACAAGAATCTTTGGTTTGTGCAAAAGGTACAACCATTAGTGTAAAAAATCTTTTTTTTAATATTCCGGCTCGCCGTCGTTTCTTAAAGTCCGATGCTATTGAGTTTCGTCATATCGTTGATGAATTTATCCGAGTAGCACTTTCACATCCTGAAGTTTCTTTTTTATTAGTTCATAATCAGTCTGAAGTTTATAATTTAACTGCAACCACCTTGAAGCAAAGAATTGTTCATTTGTTTGGGAAAAATATTTCAACCGACTTGCTCGATGTTTCGGTAGATACGTCCATAGTTTCTATTCAAGGATTTATAGGAAAGCCCGAAAGTGCTAAAAAAAAGAATAACTACCAGTTTTTATTTGTGAATAATCGTTATTTCCGACATCCATTTCTGTATAGAGTTATTTTAAATGCTTATGGTAATTTGTTATTGCCAGAAACAACACCTTCATACTTCATCTATTTTTCGTGCGACCCAAAATTTATTGATGTTAACATACATCCTACAAAGACTGAAATAAAATTTGAAGATGAGCGTGCAGTGGCACAAATACTTGAGGCTACTGTTCGTCAAACACTCGGAAATACCAATATTTTACCGAACATTGAATTCAATAATGAATCGGCAATAACCCTTCCCTTTAATGATGAAAAGAAAATGATTAAGCCACCCAGCATTAAAATAAATCCGGATTATAATCCTTTCGAGCCCAAGCAAAAAACTGTGCAATGGAAAAACTTTTTCGAACCTGAACATATTGTTGAAAAACGGGAACAGGTACAAATAGCTGAATCATTGTCTGTAGAAAGCGAAAAACAAGCGAACGATATCATTCAACTACATCAACGGTTTTTACTAGTTACAGTAAAATCTGGACTAATGGTTATTGACCAGCACAGGGCTCATTTTCGTGTGTTGTACGAAATGCTTATTAACAAATACGAACTTGGCTCAATTGCTACTGAACGTTTAATATTTCCGGAAATACTTGAATTAGACCAAAAACAATTTCTGTTTATTAAAGACTTGCTTCCTCATTTACAACGATTAGGTTTTGCTATTCAAATGACTGATGAGAAAAAATTAATTATAGAGGAAATACCTTCTTTCTGGAGTGATTATCAGTTGGCTACAGTTTTTGAGAATTTTTTTAATCAATATGAAGAATTAGAGAAATTGCCCGATGCTAGTTCGTTAGATTTTTTGCTTATTCCGCTTGCCAAATCAATTGCTGTTAAAAATGGGAAGCCACTTAATGAAGAAGAACGTCAGCGACTTTTTGATGAACTATTTGCAACTTCAAACCCTCAATATGCTCCCGATGGCAAGTTGATTTTCTATATTATTCCTGTTAACGAATTTGAAAAAAAATTTTAGTATGAATTATTACTCTCCTGGTGGTTTTAAGTTGATGCCTCCTGTTGTAAAAAATTTGTTAATTATCAACGGGTTAATGTTTCTTGCAACTATAACTTTATACGATAGGTTTGGTTTTGATTTAACAAGAATAATGGGCTTACATTTTATGGAAAGCGAAAATTTTCGTTGGTATCAGTTTATTACGCATATGTTCATGCATGGCAATTTTATGCATATATTTTCTAATATGTTTGCTTTGTGGATGTTCGGTACAGCTATTGAAAATATATGGGGCAGTAAGCGATTTATGTATTATTATTTTTTCACAGGGCTTGGTGCAGCTTCTTTACACATGCTGATAAGTTATTTTCGTTTTAATGATTTATACCAGGCTATTGTGGCTTATAAAAATGCGTCCTCTCCAGAAAGTTTTACATATTTGGTTTTAAATTATTTTCCAGAATACAAATACCAATTGGCAGATTTTATAGCAACATGGACAAATTTCCGTTTTGACCCTTCTTTTGTTCAGGAAAGTTATCGCTTTATAGATCAGCAGTATCTTATGCAAATCAATATACCAACAGTAGGAGCATCGGGTGCTGTTTTTGGTTTGTTGCTTGCTTTTGGTATGATGTTCCCCAATTCACTTATTTATTTGTACTTTTTGTTTCCTATCAAAGCTAAATATTTTGTAATGTTGTACGGTTTGTTCGAGTTATACAGCGGTATAATGAATCAACCTGGCGATAATGTCGCACATTTTGCACACCTTGGTGGAATGATTTTTGGTATAATATTAATTTTGTACTGGAGAAATAAATATAGATATTATTAGCAATGAACCTATTCGAAAAATATTGGCTAAAATATAGGTATGGCAATTATTTAACTAAGCTACTGTATATCAATATCGCAATATATGTTATTATTAGCTTTTTTCGGGTTTTTCTTTTCCTTTTTAATGTAGGCAATCAGGCTTTGTATTATCCTCTTAACTATTTGATGTTGCCTGCTGATACCAGTACATTGCTTAAAATGCCGTGGACCATTTTTACCTACATGTTTACTCATGAGCAAATTTTACATATTGCTTTTAATATGCTTTGGTTTTACTGGTTTGGTAAAATTTTTATTGATTATCTGGGTTCAAGAAAATTGTTGAATACTTATTTAATGGGAGGCCTGTTTGGTGCATTGTTTTACATAAGTGCATTTAATTTGTTTCCAGTTTTTTCCGATGTTTTAACTAGTTCTAGGGCATTGGGAGCATCGGCTGCAGTATTGGCAGTAGTTGTTACCATTTCATTTTATATACCCAATTATACGATGAATTTGTTATTCATTGGTCCCGTTAAATTAAAGCACATAGCTATTTTTTCAATAGTAATAGACTTGTTAAGCATTGCAAGCGAAAATAGTGGAGGACATATAGCTCATTTGGGAGGAGCTTTTTATGGTGTGATATATGGAATGTTATTAAGAAACAATTCTATTAAACTACCTAAATTTAAGTTCAACAGAAGAACAAAAAAGACCCGTAGTGCCCGTTATATGACAGATGAAGAATGGAATTTCCAAAAGGCACAAACACAAAAAGAAATTGACAGAATTCTTGATAAGATTGCCCAACAGGGGTATAACAGCTTAACAGATAAAGAAAAAGAAATCTTATTTAAAGCAGGAAAGAAATGACATACCCGCAAAATAAGAATGAAAAAAGTTTATTCAGAATAATAGTTAAGTTCTTATTTCTGACAATATATTTTTTGATAGCTTTTTCTCTTTTACTGGCATTACTTGCTAAGATTATTTCACCAAAAACTTTTTATATCCCATCGTTGTTCGCTTTGTTTTTTCCTGTGCTATTCATTTTGTTTCTGTTTTTAACATTTATTGTATTATTAAGAAAATATTATATTACGCTATTTATTGTATTACCTTTGCTTTTATGGTCATTTATTGTGTTTAATCGTTATATCAGCGTTTTTCATTTATTTGTATCTGACGACTGCCCTGATAATAAGACTTGTAAAGTAATGTCGTTTAATGCTCGTTTGTTTGATGTGTACAACTGGAAAAAAGGGCATACCAATTACCAGCAAATATTAGATTTTATTATTCAACAACAGCCCGATATTGCTTGCTTTCAGGAATATTATTATCAAAGCGATGGCAAATACCCTACCACTGAACCATTGTTAAAGGGCTTGCAGACTTCGTATATTCACGAATACTATACAGTGATAAATCATAATAAATATTTTTTTGGTATTGCAACTATTTCAAAGTATCCAATTATAAAAAGAGGAGTAATTCCCTTTAAGGGTACCTCAAATATGTGTATTTTTTCAGATATTGTTGTTCATGGCGATACTATCCGTGTATTCAATATGCATCTCGAAAGTGTAAGGCTTGGAATAGAAGACTATGCCTTTATTTCATCAGTAGAACATAAACCAGATAGTATTGAATACAACAAAACGATAGCTATTTATAAGCGTTTAAAAAAATCGGCTATAAAAAGAAACATACAGGCCGATGTGATTGCTGATAGTATTAAACAAAGTCCTTATCCTGTAATAGTTTGCGGAGATTTTAACGATGTTCCCGCTTCTTATACTTATTCAAAAATATCGAAAGGCTTGATAGACCCATTTTCAAAATACGATTTATCAATGGGTTCAACCTATAATGGAGATATTCCTTTCATTCGAATTGATTATATATTACACTCGCCTGTGTTTACTTCATGCGATTATCTAATTCATCATATTGATGTAAGCGACCATTTTCCTGTTACAGTTAATTTATATAAACTAAATTCAACCAATAAATGCAACTTTTTCTGAGGAGATGAGGATTAAATAATTTTTTCAAATAAAAAGCACTTGGCACTCTCACTCCTATGAAGTTTTTTCAGCATTATTGCAAAAAAGACACAGAAGAAACTATTGAGAATGAAAAAAGCGATACATTTGCATATACTCCTTTGCTTAATCTATCTTATTCAAATTCAAAGATACACAATCATTAGCAACCAGACAATTTGGTTGTTGAATATTATTATACTAATAATTCACCGGCACCCTGACGGATAATTTCAATTTCTTCACCTGTACAATCTACTATTGTTGAGGCTACTAAATTTCCGGGTCCGCCGTCAATAACCAGATCGACCAAATTTTTATATTTTTCGTGAATAAGTTCAGGGTCGGTCATATACTCAATAATGTCGTCGTGTTCAATCACTGAGGTAGTGAAAATTGGGTTACCCAATTCATGCACAATTTGGCGTGCAATATTATTATTGGGGATCCTTATTCCTATGGTTTTCTTTTTATTCAATTTCAGCATTTTGGGAACTTTGGAGTTTGCCTCCAAAATAAATGTAAAAGGTCCGGGAAGGTTTCTTTTTAATAATTTAAATATTTCGTTGCTTAATGGGTTGGTATAGTTGCTAATCTGGCTAAGGTCGTAGAAAATAATGCTGAATTGAGCTTTCTGTGGGTCAAGATTTTTGAGTTGGGCAATTCGTTCCAATGCTTTCTGAGAAAAAATATTGCAACCAAAAGCATATACCGAGTCGGTCGGATAAATAATTACACCATCGCTTTTTAAAATTTCTACCACTTTTTTTACATCCTTTGGATTAGGATTTTCTTCGTACAACTTGATTAACATAGCTCTTTTTTACTACAAAAATACATGAATTGTTTTGATTATTCAAGTTTAATTTAATAAGTGGTTACTGATCAATATAAGATTCTCTGTGGTACTCTAAAAGTTCTTTGTAGATTTCAACGGTTAATGCATACAACTATATAATTAATTTAAAGTCAAAGAAATTTGCGGTAGTTTTGTGGGCGGTGGTTTCGACTACGCTCAACCACCGTGAGAGTAATTAGCTCAATAACCGAAAGAGACGGCTACACTCAATCACTGTACCACTCGGTAACTGAGCAAAGTCGAACTCCCCCCAACGCGAGAACAAAGCAAAATAATTTTTTGCATGCTTATTCGTGTTATTAGTGGCTTAGCATACTTTCCACGAATTAAACGGTGAGTGAGCGTTGTCGAACTTAGCGTAAGATATAAATTACAAATAACTGACTGCTTCGAAACCAGTGTTAAATAATAAATCGAGGATGGATAAATCTTCAGCAAAAGGAAATCTATCGGCAAAGGCCTGAATGTACTGCCGCGAAGGATAGATATGTGTTAAATATGACGGATATTTTTTTATCAAAAAATGTCTGTAATCTAAGTCATTTGCATAGTTATTCTTATATTCAGCAGTAAGTTCTATGGGTTTTTGAATTTTTAGTAGTTTTAGGCAGGTTTGCAAAATATCCTGATTTAGTTCAAAAAGATATTGATGTTGCTTAAAGATAGGTGAAATGAGTTCTTCGTAATAATAGTTAAAAAATGGTGTCTTTCCATATGCAGAACGTATGGCATGTGCATGTTTTAAATGCCATGGTGTAGCATAGTCAATCTTTATTTTTTTAATGTCTTTTTCGTCGGTTTTGCAAACGGGTACTGTTAATGGTTGAATTCCATTGGGAGATAGAATATAGCAACGATTTCTGATTGTTTGGCGGTCGTAATGTTCATGTTGTTCAATACAAACTGACGTTGAATGTTTAATTGCTGAAAAATATGAAATTGGTGGAAAGTATGAACTGATTAAAATGGTCATGCTCATTATTTTCGAACAATATAGATTTTCTCACTTTTATCCAGTCGGTAAAAATTAACTTCATTCTCGGGCAGTGTTTCAACAAATAAGCTGATTTCAACTTCAAAGCCTGCTTTCCTTAATCGTTCTGCGTAATCTAAACCGTAAACTCTAACGTGGTCGTATTGTCCAAAATGTTTTTGACGTTCTTTTGGGTCGGTAATACTAAAATCTTCGTAGGTAGTTGTTCGCTGATAATCTATGGGAACTTGCACTATGGCTTTGCCACCTTTTTTCAGCACACGATATATTTCTTTCATGGCTTGAAGATCATTGTCAATATGTTCGAGTACGTGGTTGCACATAACAAAGTCAAATTCTTCGTCTTTGAAGGGCATTTTTCGAATATCCATTTTTACATCAGCAAGTGGTGATTCTAAGTCGGCTGTAATGTACTTCCAATGTTTCTGTTTGCGAAAGCGTTTATAAAAGGGCTGTTCTGGGGCTATATGAAGGAAGCTGATGTTTTTGTCGAACATTTTTTCTTCTTTTAAAAATAACCATAATAAGCGATGTCGTTCTAAACTTAAGCATCGCGGACACAGACGATTGTCGTTGCCTTTGTTTCCGTAAGGTAAAAACTTTCTGAAATGTCCGCCACATATTGGGCAGTGATGCTTGTTGCCCATGTAAAAAGGCTGAACTATAAAACTAAAAATTCGGCTGAACCTGATTAAATATTTACGAGGTATATGGGTTACTATATATTTAATGATCTTTTTCATTATTTAATATGCTTAAAAGTTCTATGATTAGCTTCATCTAAGTTAAAAAGGACAAATTTTACTTTACCGATGATGTGGGTTTCTGGCAAGAAACCCCAGTAACGACTGTCTTTTGCTTGATCTCGATTATCGTCAAGAACAAAATAATAGTTGTATTTGAAAGTATAACTGCTTGTTTGTTTATCGTTTATGTAAAAGATAGAATCGTTGACAACATTGAGCTTATTATGTTCATAGTATTGAATAATTTGTTTGTAGAAGTAGATATTTTCTTTTGTTAAGTAAACGGTTTTTCCTTTAGAAGGAACAATGAGTGGTCCGAAATAATCGAGACTAAATGAATAATAAGGGCTGTAGGGAAAAATATAAAAGAATTTTGGTAAGTCGAGAGTTTTTAGTATCTGTACATTTTTCACTACACTGTCTTTTGCCACAGAATCGGCCATTTCTGAAGATAAAATTACATCGTAAATATAAGGTTTAGCAACAAGATTACCAGTTTTAATTTGGTATTTTGCATAAAACATGCTGTCAAGTGGTTCTATTGCTGAAATGCGATAGCGATATTTACACGTTGCAACATCTGGAAGCAGTTTTTGATTGACAAAGACTTTTTTGTCGTGAATTCGAATGGTATCGCCTGGTAAAGCAACACATCTTTTAAAATCAACTGTTTTTTTATCAACAGGTGGGTCGCTTTCAACAGGATAATTGAAGGCTAATATATCGTTCCGGTTTATTGACCATAAAGGAATTCTTAGGTAGGGTAGGGTTATCCAATCAAGGTAAGACAGAGTATTTGAGAATGGAATGGTATTTCCGAAGAAGGGAATGCTTAATAAGGTTATTGGCAAGCGTGGTCCTGGAGTTAATTTACTGATAAAAAGAACATCGCCACGAAAAAGAGTGTTTTCCATCTTATCGTTTTTAACTATAGCAAACTCAAAGAAGAACGTTTTTAAAAACCATAAAATAATTAAGGCAATAAGAAATGCTTTAAGCCACTGCTTTATTTTTTTTGCCTTTTTTTTATGGCTCATATTATTTTTTTACGGTTCTGAACATTCTGTGCCAGCGGATATTGCTTGGGAACGATTTGTCTTTGTCTAAAGAAAGCCATATAAATACAGGTTTCCCAACGATATGGTCTTCAGGAACAAATCCCCAGAAACGACTGTCTTGAGAATTATGTCGATTATCGCCCATCATAAAATAATAATCCATACCAAAAGTATAGGTAGTGGTTTCTTTTCCGTTAATCAATATCTTATTGTCTTTTATTTCGAGCTTGTTATGTTCGTAAACTTCTATAATTCTTTTATAGATAGGCAGGTTTTGAAGTGTTAATTGTACTGTTTTTCCTTTGGCAGGCACAATAATTGGTCCGAAATTGTCACGATTATAACTGATTGTGCTATCCTGAGGAAATACATCTTCTCTTTCCTTTATTTCTGCTACTTCTACAGAGATAACATTTGGGTACGACCTAATGATGTTTGCTTTTTCTTTTGTTAACGGGATGATGTAATGAATAGTGTTGGTATTGGTAGCAGAATCATACATTTGAAACTGAGTCATCAGGCAGAATTGAATATCTTCCTGTGATATACCGATTCGTTCAAGGTTACGGGTGTTTAAAGGTAATCCATTGGTAACTACTTCATAATTTTTTTGTAAAAAGGGAAAGTCTTCGATAGGTATGTTGTTTATGTAAAGTTGTGTATGTCTGATTTCAATTTTATCGCCGGGAAGGCCCACACAACGTTTAATGTAATTTTCTTTTTTATCAAGAGGTCTGTAAACAATGTCGCCAAAATTAATTTTGTCGTTCCACACACGATTTCTGCCATATCGTCGGCAGAGGTCATAATAGCTTTCTGCCTGGCGTTTTAAGGCCACTGTATCGCCTTCAGGGAAATTAAAAACAACCATGTCAAATCGTTCTACTTTGCCTAAACCGGCCAGACGTTTATAGGGCCATTGTATTAGTGTGCTAAACGAACGTGCAGTTTCGCTAAAAGGCATGGTATGATGAACAAATGGGAAGGAAAGGGGAGTGATAGGAATTCTTGGTCCGTAACTTACTTTGCTTACAAACAAATAATCTCCAACCAACAAGGTTTTTTCCATAGAAGAGGTTGGAATGGTAAAAGCTTCAATAAAGAAAGTCCGAATGAGGGTAGCTGCAACTACTGCAAAAATAATAGCATCAATCCATTCTATCAATTTTGAGGGCTTCTTTCCACGTTTCTTCCAAAATGTCCAGTTTACTTTTTTAGATATATATACATCGAAAAGAATAGGCATTCCCAATAAAAGCCAATAATTACCTATCCAAATGACCCACAAAATAAAAATTACCGAGGCAAAAGAGAAACGAACCCATTTGTTTTTATAAATTTTTATTATCGGTTCTAAAGCTTTAATATTCATATATTTACAGGTTTAATAAATCTTTCATAGTATAGATGCCTTTTTTATCGGCAATAAATTCAGCTGCTTTGATTGCACCCCAGGCAAATCCTTTTCTGTTTTTTGCAGTATGACTTAAAATAAGTGTGTCAATTTCTGAGTCTATAGTGACAATATGTTGTCCAACAACATTTTCAATGCGTTTAGAAAAAATTGGCAATGTGTGTTCAGAAACATCTGAATGTGTTTCTGTATTGAGAAAATTGGTCCATTGCTGGTATTTTTCAGTTTCGTTCATAATGATTTGTGCCATAGTAATGGCTGTTCCACTGGGGCTATCTTTTTTTTGTGTATGATGAGTTTCCTCAATCGTAAAATGATACTGAGGTAAATAGTTTTTGAAAACTTTAGATGCTTCTTTCAGGATGTGAAAGTACAAATTTACACCAATACTGAAATTTGAAGAATACAATAGCGTGCCATTGTATTTCTTGCATGCTTCAACAACTGTATCGAGTTTGTCGTACCAACCGGTAGTTCCGCAAACAACAGGAATTTGCTGTTTGAAGCAGGCAATGATATTATCTACAGCCGATCCTGGGTGGGTAAATTCTATGGCAACGAGCGGTTTATAATTAGACAAATTGTTTATTTCTTGTTGATTATCAATGTCAATTATAGCCACCAATTGATGTACAGGTAAAGCCATCTGTTCGATTTCTTTACCCATTTTACCATATCCAATCAATGCAATATTCATAATTTGATGTAAAAATAGAAAAAAGGGAAGCATCATGGCTTCCCCTTTTAATCATTTTACTATAAAAAAACTATTTTTTAACAGTTTTTACGATTTCTTCAAAAGCTTGTGGATTATTCATTGCAAGGTCTGCCAAGGCTTTTCTGTTAATTTCAATGCCATGCTTGTGAATAGCTCCCATGAATTCGGAATATGACATTCCGTGTTCACGGGCAGCGGCATTGATACGTTGAATCCACAATGCACGAAATTCTCTTTTCTTAGTTTTACGGTCACGGTAGGCGTAGGTTAGACCTTTTTCCCATGAATTTTTTGCTACTGTCCAAACATTTTTTCTGGACAGAAAATAACCTTTGGTTCTTTTTAAAATCTTTTTTCTTCTAGCTCTTGATGCTACTAAATTTACTGAACGTGGCATAATACATTAAATTTTTTTTGAATGTTATATTTAGTTTATTCAACTAATCTTTCGTGCTAAACATTCCGGTTAAACAATCTATTACTTTAAACCTAATAAAAGCTTTACACTTTCCACACGAGCCGAATCAACGGTTGTGAAATAACCAAGATTTCTTTTACGTTTCTTCGACTTTTTGGTCAGAATGTGGCTTTTATAAGCATGTTTTCTTCTGATTTTTCCGGAAGCGGATATTTTAAAACGCTTTTTTGCACCGGAATTTGTTTTTACTTTTGGCATTGCCTTCTCCTCTTTATTTGGTTAAACACTAGTTTTTCTTTTTAGTAGTTAGCGGAGCCAACATAATAATCATTCGTTTTCCATCGAGTTTAGGTTCTTGCTCTAACTTTGAATAGGGTTCAAGGTCTTTAATAAATCGTTCAAGCAATTCTTTTCCCTGGTCGGCATAGAGAATTGAGCGTCCTTTAAAGAATACGTAAGCTTTTACTTTTGCACCTTCCTGCAAAAAGTTAATAGCATGTTTCAATTTAAAATTATAGTCGTGGTCGTCGGTATTGGGTCCAAAGCGGATTTCTTTTACAATTACCTTTGCCGCTTTGGCTTTCATTTCTTTTTGTTTCTTCTTTTGTTGATAGAGAAACTTTTGAAAATCTAGAATTTTACAAACGGGTGGTTGGGCAGTGGGAGATATTTCTATCAGGTCTAATTCCATTTCCTGTGCCATTTTTAAAGCATCCTGAATGGAATATATACCTGGATTTTCAATATTGTCGCCAACAACTCGTACCACTTTGGCACTTATTTGTTCGTTTATTTTGTACTGAAACTCTAAGTCGTCTTTTTTGCTAGGCATGTGTACTTTTTTTATGATATTTACCTCCTTTTTATTTTTCTATTTCTTTTAATGTTTCGTCGATTTCGTTTTGAATTAAATTGGCAAAATCTTCAATTGTCATACTCCCCTTATCACCTTCTCCTTGTTTTCTAACGGAGATGGTTCCGGTATTTTCTTCTTTTTCTCCCACAATAAGAAGATACGGAATACGTTTTAATTCGTTGTCACGTATCTTTTTGCCAATCTTTTCATTACGTTCATCAACGAAGCTGCGAATATCGTAATTATTTAGCAAATTTTCAACTTTTTTTGCATAATTGTTGTATTTTTCGCTAATAGGTAGTATTACCGCCTGGTCTGGAGTGAGCCATAGAGGGAATTTTCCAGCAGTATGTTCAATTAAAACAGCAACAAAACGTTCCATAGAGCCAAATGGTGCACGGTGTATCATTACCGGACGGTGCTTTTGGTTATCTTCTCCAACATATTCAAGGTTGAAGCGTTCGGGTAAATTATAATCTACCTGAATGGTTCCTAATTGCCATTTTCTTCCAATAGCATCGCGTACCATAAAGTCGAGCTTAGGACCATAAAAGGCAGCTTCGCCTAATTCAACGGTTGTTTCTAATCCTTTTTCCTTCGCAGCCTCTAATATGGCCTTTTCGGCTTTTTCCCAATTTTCATCACTGCCAATATATTTTTCTTTATCGTTAGGGTCGCGTAGTGAGATCTGAACAGTGAAATTTTGAAAACGTAATGTTTTGAAAATATAGAGAACAATATCAATAACTTTGATGAATTCTTCTTTTAACTGGTCGGGACGGCAGAATATATGAGCATCGTCTTGTGTAAAACCACGTACACGTGTTAAACCATGCAATTCGCCACTTTGTTCGTAACGATAAACTGTACCAAATTCAGCTAGACGAAGTGGTAAATCTTTATATGAACGTGGTTTGCTTTTATATATTTCGCAATGATGTGGACAGTTCATGGGTTTTAAAAGAAATTCTTCGCCTTCCTGCGGTGTGTGTATAGGCTGGAACGAATCTTTTCCGTATTTTGCATAATGTCCCGAGGTTATATAAAGTTCTTTTTGTCCTATGTGAGGAGTTATAACTTGTTGATATCCGTACTTTTTTTGAATTTTTTTCAGAAATTGTTCCAGACGTTCTCTAAGTTGTGTTCCTTTGGGTAGCCAGATAGGTAATCCACTACCTACAGAGGGAGAAAACATAAAAAGCTCGAGTTCTTTACCAATTTTTCGATGGTCACGTTTTTTGGCTTCTTCGAGCATTAACAGGTATTCGTCGAGCAATTTTTGCTTTGGGAATGTTATTCCATATATGCGAGTCAACTGTTTGCGTTTTTCGTCTCCACGCCAATAAGCACCGGCAATGCTTAACAATTTGACTGCCTTGATGTAACCTGTATGAGGTAAATGCGGACCACGACACAAATCGGTAAAATTGCCTTGCTGATAGAGTGAAATGGTTCCGTCTTCCAATTCGCTGATGAGTTCTAATTTCAACTGATCGTTTTTTTCTTTAAAAAAGGCAAGTGCATCTTGTTTGCTAATGTTGATTCGGGTAATAGGTTCCTTTTTCTGAGCATGTTCTTTCATTTTGTTTTCAATAGCTACTAAATCGCTATCTGAAATGGTTATGCCTTCAGGAAATTCAACGTCGTAATAAAAACCATTTTCAATAGCGGGCCCAATGCCAAATTTAGTTCCAGGATATAGTTCTTCAATACTCTCGGCCATTAAGTGGGCAGAACTGTGCCAAAAAGCATGCTTACCTTCTTCATCATCCCATGTGTGTATTTTAATTGTAGCATCTGCTTCAATAGGTCGGGTTAAATCCCATACTTCTCCATTGACAGAAATAGCTAAAGCATCGTCTGCAAGACTACGACTAATTGCTTTTGCTATATCAAGTCCTGTTACTCCTTTTTCAAATTCCAGAACCTTTTCATCGGGTAAGGTTATCTTTATCATACCTTTAAAAAAATGAATCGCAAAGTTACAAAAAAAATAATTTATTGATACTATTCAATAAAAACCTAAAA